>JACCDR012428564.1_pt1 | contig 10847 bp, 7 predicted proteins | sample 7446431 | NCBI WGS metagenome assembly JACCDR01 (sample SAMN15323443, study PRJNA562643) | freshwater metagenome | isolation source: river surface water | place: USA:Blue River Watershed | collected 2017-08-17 | reverse complement strand
GAACCGCACAATGAGGCCCTTGCGTTGCTCCTTCCGCAGCCCCGAGTCCGTCATGCCCGTGTAGCGCAAGAACACTTCGACCGGGTAATCGACGTTGGATTCGATGGGCCGTCGTTCGGTTTGCGGGAGCGGCTTGCGTCGTTTCGGCGGGGCTTCCGCACGCGGCTTAATCGACTGCGGTCTGCCTGACCGGCGGCGGTCCGCTCGTTTTTGGGCGATGGCTGCGCGGCCAAGTTCCGACAGTCCCATTCGCTTGGCCCGCTCGTTCTTCGTCGTTGTTGGCATCCTGCTCCCCCTGTGCTGAATCCCAGCCGTTGTGGCTCGTTCAACATGGCGGGAATATCTCGTTTTTCAAAAACGCTGTCAATCAAAATCGACGCACTTTGCTAGAAGAGTTGCTGGAAAACGACCGCAATGCGTTGCGACGGAACGGGATATGACTTACAAGTTTTTTTGGTCTCGTTTCGTCAAACCCGTGGAATTGCGATGTGTCCAGAGCGTCTATTGCCATCGACGACCTCGAATCGCTGGCGAGCAACATCCGTGAATCGCTCGCGCGGATCGATGGCGCAATCGCGTTGATTCGCGAGTGCGAACCGGCGTTGCCGTCGCTCCTGATTCACACGGAAACGTTCCGAAAACAGGTGGTTCCGAGGCTTTTCGATTGGTCGTTAGCGCTGGAGAAAGAGGCGAAATCGCAAGTCAATTCGCACCGCCTTGGCGTGCTCTCTCGTGCTCAGCAGATTCGGGCAGAGCATGACCGCCGAAAGCAACGTGAGGCCGAGCGCTCGCCCCCCGCCCCCGCGAAACCCGCCCGCAAAAAGCCCGCGAAATGAGGACCAGAGATGCCGACGAACCCAAGCAACGATCCGAAAAACCTACGAATACCGCTTCCAAATCCTCAACAGGATCGAGCGATTCAGGCGATGCTGGCTTGGATGCTTCGTGTCCCGTCGGTCACTGGGCAGCCTGACACGCATCTACGACCAGAGGAAATAGCTGATTCAGCGGCACGAAGCATTGCCCGGACTCTGACCAACCTACCGCGTCAAGAACGAACCGAGGCGATTGCGGCCCTCGTTGCTCTGGTTGGGGACACGGCGAGGAGGGGTCAATTGGCAGCGAGCTACGCGGCGGATGCGGCTCGGTTTTGCCACAGCCTTCCGAAGATTCTGGCGAACTCGGGGACAGACATTCGGGCGTTGCCGGACTGGGAGAAGCCGTCACCGAACTGAGCGTTGCATCGCCATCCATGATCGTCTCCGCGCTCGGCGTCAGTCCTCGCCCGTTGTCCTCAATCCATGCGGTGAATCGTAAATGCCGCCCCTGCCCCGCGTCTACGTGATCCGCAAGCCGGGCCGCAAATTCCTGTACCTCCGCTACCGCGACCCCGACACATGCCGCGAGCACACCCGCACGACGAACACCAAGGACACCCGCGAGGCCGAACGCGCCGCGGCGCGCTGGGAGACCGAACTCCGGCAACGCCGCGAACTCGGCAACGCCGCGACGACGTGGGCCGAATTCCGCCACCGGTACGAATCCGAAGTCCTCGCGTCCCTCGCCGAGAAAACCGACCTGAAAGCCACGGGGGCACTTGCGTCGTTCGAGCGGGCCATCCAGCCCCACCGGCTTGTGGACGTGACGGCGGAACGAATCTCCACATGGGTGGCAACGCTCCGCGACGGCACACGCGAGGAGACCACCATCGCGGGCATTGTTGGACACCTGCGGGCGGCGTTGCGTTGGGCCGCCGACGTGGGGTTGATTCCGATCGCGCCGCGTGTCCCACGGATCCGCACGGGGAAACGTCAGTCCGCCATGCGGGGCCGCCCCCTCACCGCCGGCGAACTCGACCTTCTCCTCGCCGCCGCCCCGGCCGTCGTTGCCGATCCGGACGCCGCCGCCGCGTGGCAACGTCTCATCCAGGGCTTGTGGCTGTCGGGACTCCGGCTGTCCGAAGCGTTGCCGCTCTCGTGGGACCGCCGCGAGGGGATGCTGGTGGACCTATCCGGACGCCGCCCCATGCTCCGCATCCACGTTGAGGACGAAAAGGCCCGCACGGATCGGCTCCTACCCGTCACGCCGGATTTCGCGGCGTTTTTGACGGAGGTACCATTAACCGCCCGCTCGGGGCTGGTGTTCCCGTTGCCCAAGGAAAAGCAACGTGCGTCCGCGCGAGGCCTTGAAATGTGGACCGTGTCGCGCGTCTCGGAACGCATCTCGAAAATCGGGGAAGCCGCGGGCGTGATCGTCAACGACCGCACGGGGAAGTTCGCGTCCGCGCACGACCTCCGCCGCTCGTTCGGCTTCCGTTGGTCCAGGCTCGTGATGCCGCCCGTCTTGATGGAACTGATGCGACACGCGAACATTGCCACAACGATGCAGTTCTACGTGGGAATCAACGCGGAATCGACCGCCGATACCGTGTGGGAGGCATGGGAGCAACGCCCGTCCGTAGTGTCCACTTCGGGGGACACTTCCGAGGCCCCGGAGAAACCGAGTCGCCGTAAACCCAATCGCAGCAAGTGACTTAACCGCATGCGCCTGTAGCTCAGTTGGATAGAGCAACGGATTTCTAAGACTCAGCGGCGGTTTTTCCCGCTGGATCGTTGCTCAGAATCCCGCGTTTTCCCGCGTGGTTTCGCGGCGGAATTCACCGGGCGGGTGGCTGGTGTCGCGCGATCGGTGGACACTTTGGTGGACACCCCCACGAGAACCCGCGCGATCGAGGCCTCATCCTCGCCCCAGCCCCACCGGAACGCCACCGCGTCAGCGTACCGATCGGTTTGCCAGACGATCCGACCGCCCGCGAGAACCAGGTATTCTGGGGTTGCCGTTGTGGGTGTTTTGGATCCGCTCGTTGCCCTGCGTTGCGTTGCCCTGCCCATCGTTGCCGTCCCCCTGCGGGAGGCTGTCGCGTGCCATCGACCGCACGAGGCGGGAGGCTTGCTGATTCCGGCGCGACCATCGGTCCCCGTCATGGGGTGCGAGCGTACAGCGTCCGGCAGGTACAGGGCGGTGTCAAGCGGAATTCGTGATCCGGTTCGGTGATCCGATTCGGTGATTCGATTGACCGATTCCAACGTTGCCGCCACGATCAGCGACGATCAGCCAGGATCAGCGTGAATCAACGCCACGCCCCGCGCACGGACAGACGGGGCGGAAACGCAAGGGACGGCCACCCACCACGGGAGGGGCCGTCATGCGCAACCACGAGCGTTCGGAAGAGCGTCCGGAAGATTGTCCGGAAGAGCATCAGCAACCAACGTCCGGGCGGAGAGCCGTTGCCGTCTCCGCGTTCGCCGTGCTCGTGCTGTGTGCGATATCCGGGACGCTGGGGTACGTTGTCGGCGAGAGCCAACGTCAGGACTTCATCCAAGCCGCCCTGGATCGCGGGTACATGATCCGGGACAACGGTCGCTTGCGTTGGGCGGACCCGTGGGAAATCTGCAAGGACCGGTAGTTCGATCCTCGGTCATTGCCTCACACCTCGTTGCCCATGAAGCATTGACCAGACGCTGGGCAAACCGTCATCAGACCGGACAACGTCGCGATCTTCCTCGCCTGTCGCTCCTCGGATTCGACGAACATCACAGGCCCATACGGGGCACGGTGAGTCTTTGCCCATGCCCCGAAGTGCCGGGCCTTGTACGCGGGGATATCGTCCCGCTCGCGATCGCGCGTCCCGGCTGCGGGGTGCATGACGAGACGCTGGAACCGGACGCCGTGACGCTCCAGCCATGCGACGGTTTCCGCCCGGTACTTTTCGACGCGGGCCGTCACGATCAGCGGCAACGGGTCTTTGCGCGGCAGGTACAGCGGCTTGGCGTTGCGGATGAAATCGAGGTATCGCGGGCCGTCGTCGTCATCCTCGGGGCGGCAGTCGTGGCAGAGGACGCCGTCGAAATCGACCGCCATCGACGGCGACAACACGCTGTTGAAGAGGTTCCATTCGAGGAGATGGGGCCACTCCAAATCGACCGCGTGAATGTCTGGTTTCGCGAGATTCGCGGCGGGATTGCAGTAGACCGTGGCGAAGATGACTTCGCGGAACTTGTCGCCAACAACACGCCGGAGAATTTGCTGCGAACCGCCCGTCATCACCGTGTCGTCGACCACGAGCACTTTGCCAGTTCCAGGCGGAATGTGTTTGTGCCCCTTGCCGAGCCGCCATCCGTTGCCTGCCGGGTGAATTTGCCCAGCCGCCTGGCTGATGACGAACATCGGCTTGTGCAGCCACATTGCCACCATCGACGCGGGGTAGAGTCCGCTGCGTGCAACGCCAGCCACGGCATCAACGTCGTGAGGGACCAATTCCAACAGCTTGCGAACGTCGGCGGTGTACTGTTCCAACCGGATGAATCTCGGCCGAGATTTCCCCATCGCGAACGGACCGCTTTTCGCCGCCGTGATTGCCAGCGGCTTCTTTCGTTCCGCGATCTTTACGTCATCCCTTGGCCCGGACTCTCCGGTCTTTTTCGCCACACGGTTCGGCTTTCCGCATCCCGAGCATCCCTTAACCTTCTCGCCGGTGTACACGTCTTTGCGGGCCGCCCGCCGCTCCGCCATCGTGGCTTCCGCCGTGTCGATGGCCTTGTTCACGTCACTCCGGATTCGTGCGCGGATCGCTGGATCGCCGACAACGCCCGGCAGCAATTGCGAGACCCACGGGTAGTTCTCGGCGAGCCATTCCTTCGCCCTGGGGAAGATGTCCGCCACGATGGTTTCGAGTTCGCGGCGCGAGCCCTTGACGCCCCACTCGTTCATTTGCTGGGCGAGTTCCGTGCATGCGTCACACGAGGGGACGCCCGCGGCCTTGTACAGATTGAGCAGTTCGGTTCCCGGCCCGTACAGCTTCCGGCGAATCGGTTCCGCAACGTCGCTCAGTGAATGCCCGTGGAAGATAAATTCGGAGACGAGCGTTGCCGATTTCCCGGACGATTCCCCGGACGATTCCCCGGACGATTCCCCGGCAGAGGACGTTGCCACTCCGACCGACAGCGCGATCGGCTCCGATTCGACCGACAACGGTTCCAGTCCCCAAGCCCTGCGGTATGCGTTGGTCTTGTTGATGGGCAGTCCCGATTCGTCGCGGCAGATTTGCCACTTCCGTGAGCCGACCGGGAAGGCGTCGCACTCGGGGAACTTCATTCCACAATCTCCGCTTCCCAGCGATGCCAAACGATTTCCGAATCACCGAAGAAACAGTTCCGCAGTGACGCGGTTGTCAGCTTGTAGCCGTAGTACGGATCGCACGTTTCATCGAGCACGGCAGACGCGGTATCGACAACGGTTTCCGGCGCGGATGCCAACCGCCGGGTGATCGTCAACGTCCCGAGACTCAACACTGCCTTAATGAGGAACGTTGCCCGGCCCGCAATTCCCGTATCCGGATCGAGATAATACGAATCAACCAACGCCCAACCAACATAGTCGCACGCGATCAGCACGTTTCCGCCAGTCACGACCACCGTTTGGCGATAGATCAGCGTGATTTCCGTCGTGCATTCGCCAGTGACCGGCGGCGGCGGGTAGTCGGTCGCCTCAGAATATCCGTGCAACGTCAGGAACAAGACGGCAGGATGCGAACCGCAGTTGTCGGCGCACGGGGTGGCCGTCACGCAAACGAAACGGTGTTCGCATTCCCCCTCGAATGACGTTGTCAGATTCAGCGAAAAGAATCCGTCGCCCGCGTAGTTCTTTCCCTCAAGGCTTGCGGCGAACAACGTGTCGTCGTTGCCGATGGACACCGGCGTGATGTCGTAGTCCTCGTGTGTCACCGCAAGTTGACAGCTTCCATCCGGACCGCGTTGCAAAACAACGCTCAACGAGAACGGCATGTCGTAGCCGCTCAGGTCAACCCCGCCACTCGATTCCCAAGACTTCGTCGCGTTGCTCCAAGTGAACAGGATGTTCGTGTAGACCGTTCCGCCGACGAATACGAAACCGCACAGGTACTTCGGAACGCATCGCCGCCGACCGCACAGGTAGCCCCAGCATCCGCAGCGGCCCGCGCGGTAGTCGATCCCCGCCAAGTCTGACGGCAACGATTCGCCGGGCACTTCCGGCGGTGAAAGATCGCCAACCGGACGAACGTTCAAAATCTTGAAGTCGCATCCGCAGCTTGACAGGGGCACACGCTGGAACAGTTCGCCAGTGCCGTCGGTCCCCGCTGGTTCCTCGAAATCCGGCTGGATGAAGCAATCGCCCGCCGCGTCCTGGATCAAATACAAATGCTGAACGAAAGCCGTATCGTCCTCGGGAGTGTGGACCCACTCACCGATGATCCACTCGCTGTTCCCGTAGTCCTCATACGGGACGAATGATTCGTTCCACTCGAATTCCCGCCACCACTCGATTTCCCACGAGACGTTGGGCGACCGGATAACGTCCTCGCGGTTGTGTTTTTTGGTGACGCAGATTCTGCGCGGCAGTGTTCCGCAGCCTTCGCACGTAAACCCCTCGGGAAACGGAACCGTCATCGACAGGGCTTCGGCATCCGGAGCCACCCGCGACTGAAACGGCACTTTGACGGTCGAGTAATTCCCGAGCGAAATCGTTCCAACGCAGTTCTCGAATGCGGTGACGTTGGTCACGCTGATGGCCGGGACACCAAGACTGGTGATCGTGTAGTGATCGATTTCGATTTCTTCGTAGACGCTCAGATACGGAATCGAAATCGTCCACAGGCAACGGGTGTCCTCAGGATCAGCATCGACAGACACGGACCCATTCGACAGGTACACCGTCACTTCGTAGCCGACGATTGCCCCCGTGTACTCGATAACCTCTTTGCCTTCGATATCGCCGATGACCGCTTGCATCGGCACGACAACGTCTCGGCAGCATCCGTCCCCGTTGGCTTGGACGAACTTCGCGAGGATGATCCGGGGAATGCAACGGACGCAGAGCCGGTTCTCCGGCTGTTGGGCACTGTCGAACTTCCGGACGTAGTTGCACGGATCGCAGCAACAGCAGCGGTCCGAAATGCCGGTGCGCACGCCCGCTTGATGGCGAGAGCAGTCCGGATTCAGGTTGAATCTGTCCGGTCCGTTGCTCTCTTCGATGGTGTCGATCCTAGCCACCGATCGATTCCTCTTCCGAACAGCACAGCGTATCGATCATCCAGATACAACCGGCGGTGCGAACCTCTTCCAGGCAGTCCAGCAAATAATCCAGACCGGGCTGGTAGTTGTCCGCACTCATCAACGTTGCCGTGCCGCTCAGCCCCACCAGCAGTTCGATGGGCAGATTGAAGTAGCAGTATTCCGGGTCGTAGATTTTGACTTCGTCGCCGACCGCGACACTCGCCCCCTTGCACGAAACGTGATTCACCAGCCCGATAACGTGGTCGCACCCGAGCGCCCCGTAGCCGACGGTGAAGTCCGCCGACAGGATCGTGAACCGGATTCGCGGCGCGCCGCTGCCTCCCGACTTCCCGACGTGACACCACTTGTTCGTGGTGTCGATGTCCCCCAACACCTCGAACCCCGTGCCGTCTTTGCTGATGGTGTACTGGCCGTTCTTCGGGCCGACCGTGTCCCCAACCGCAACATCCGGGGGGTATTCGTACAGCACTCGCGAGGGAGCGTCATACGTGCAAACGCCAAACGCATTCGCGGCAACTTCGGTCGGACCGTTGAACGCGACGTTGGCGACGTTCGCGTCCGCGCCGGGCGTCTCGCACTTCCAGTACAGCGTCCCCTCTTTCACGTCCGTGTCCGTGATTTGAATGACAGCCCAAGCGGGAATCGTTGCCCCGCTCGTGTTCTTCCACGGCATCCAGCGACCACCGCCGACGGTCCCCTTTGGATCTGTGAAACTCATGGTCAGCCCCTTCCCCGGAAGAATCGACGGAGGTTGCGGGCCACCTTCTTCGTAGCGTCGATGATCTTGCGGGCGTTGCGTCGTGCTCGCCCCTCACGCTCGCGCCGCCGCCGCTCCTCGAACGACGGCGATTCGTTGTCCCATTCCGTGTTCAGGCTGGCCGTGGTGAACGCCCCTCGCTCGCTGAATTGCCAGCCAACTTGCTGGATCGCCCCGTCTGGCGAAATGTCGAGGAAACCCTCATAGGACAGTTCGTAAGACTGCGGTTGCTGGAACTGTTCGAGGGTGTCCGTCAGCACCGCATCGGCTTCGCCTTGCAACTGCTGTTCGTTGGTCCGCACCTGGGTCGGGCTTCCCGTCGCGTCGTACTCTTGGATGACCGTCAGCGCGGCTTCGTCAACGGGGACAAGCATCGGTTTCGTTTGGAACTGGACACCCGGAACGGCTTGCTGCCGAGTCCATCGGTAGACCTGCCGCGTTTCTTCGACGCGAACGGGATGCGTCGTCTCCAGCGTCAGTCGCGCGGGGTAGATTTTGTCGTTCTCGATCCGAATCACCGGATCGGAGAACTCGACCAACCCTTCGTTGCCGTTCACACTGAACGCTTTGTGGTATCGCTCGAACGCCGTCGCCGTGCCCGTGTTGCTGTCCGGCTGGATCGGCAGGTCGGACCAGAACTCCCCGCGCACGACGGCCGGGGACTGACGAAACACGCCGTCCGGACCGGCATACGCTTCGACCAACACGTCTTCGACCGGCAGGATTTCCGTCAGCCCGGACGCGGTCCCCGGTGCGGAGTTGGCGGTGTAGCCGAACGTGAAGTCCGTTCCGTCCGGGGCCGTGCCCTTGATCCGGTAGACGCGGTACATCGAACGCAACGCAAGCTGATGGGCCTCTTTGCCGAACTGGTCAAGCACAGCAAGGAACGACGCGGGGAACTCGGATTCCCAACCCCCGGACGGCTTGTACGGCAACTGGTCCAACGGCAGGTACGATCCCGAATCCGTCAGCCCCACCGCTTCCAGAAAGAACCGCGTCTGATATCGCGTCGGACCGGCAACGAACTTGACGTGCGACGGGCGCACACCCGCGTCGATCCCGAAGTCCAACGTGATGATCCGCCCGTTGTCCGGCAGAGCGTTGCCCACGCCCTTGCGGCAGATGCGGACAACGTCGTCAGTCCCGAGCACAACGCGGCAACCAAGTTCCTCGCACAACTCCGCGAGTTCGGACGCGGGGTTGTCGTAGTCCCAATCGATTTCCGGACGCGGATCGTTGGGCAACGCCGACACGTCGAAGTTCGCCTCGCCCATCGCTTGAAGGCAGAGCGTTGCAAGTTCCTGGGGCGTCTTCTCCCCCGTCGGTTCGATGGTGACGCCGTTCGGGCGGCGGATGTTATAACGGCCCGAGATTTCGCCGTACCGCCATCGCCAGCGACGGTCGAGGACCATGATCGAAATCAACTGGCCCGCTTCGTTGAACTGCGACGACGGGGCGACCAGCTTGCAATCGGGGAACGTGATCGTGAGGCCGTCGAACGTGATTTGAACGTTGCCGTACTCGGGGACCAACTGCGCCTGCGGGACCAACTGAATCACGAACGTGCCGGGGCTGATGCCGTGCGACAGCGTGTAGCTGCCACCGATGGGGCCGGTGACGTTCGGGTATTCGATGAAGCCCTGACGCGGCATTGCCAAACCTTACCAAACGTTGCACACCCGAATCCGACCAATCCTCGCCGCCGCTCGTCTCACGCCGGGGTCCCGCGCGTGATCCGCACGTTGGTTCCTATGTTGATGTTGCTGGTCAACGCCGACTCGTTCAGGTCCAGAACGAGCGACGACACGACCTTGTCCGGATCAGAGACCTTGGCACCCGGCCCGTAGACCTCAATCGGGTTCGTCACCGTTTTGGCGCGCGGGTCGCCCGCGAACGTCAGGTGACCGTTGCCGGACACGACAGGGTTCCCGCCCAACGTGCCGGTCGAGTTGTAGTTGCACGTTCCGCCGCGCACGGTCAGCCCGAGTTGTCCCCCGGCGTTGAGGTTGAGCGTCCCCGCCGTCTGCGTGATCGTCGCCGATCCGGACGTTGCCGAGTTGACCGACAGCGTCCCGCCCGTCTGGGAAATCGTGGCGTTGCTCAACGTGACGCCAGACCCCATTTCGACGGTCGAGTCCCCCGACTGGTTGTTGACGTAGCCGACGCGGGCGCTCGCCAGCGTGGCGGATTCCCCGGCGTACCATGCAACGCCCATATCCCCCCGGGTGATCGTCAGGGCGTTGCTGGCGTGCGTCCCCTTCCACAGCAACGTTGGGACGCTGGTGTCCGCCCGCGTGGCCGTGCCGGTGACGAGGAGCGTTGTCTGGGCGTCCCCCGTGTCGATCTTCAACCGGCCCCCGCCGCCTCGGACGGTCAGCGCGATCGTCTGGGCGTCCCCCGAGTCCCCGACCTGCAAATACTGGTCGCGGTATTCGTAGTAGGTCCGCCCCGACGACACCCCCGCGTCCGTGTTGATCGGCGGGAGACCGATGTTGCCGGTGTACCCCGGCTCGATGTTGATCGCGGCGGGTGAAATCGCCGTCAGGGCCGACAGCCCGTACAGGACCGACGACGCCCCCTGGTCGAACACGACGGTGTCCCCGTCGGCAGGCAACGCCCCGCCGGACCAGTTGGTGACCGTGCTGGCGTCGTTTGGCCCGCTGTTCGCGGTGACGGTCGTTGCCGATCCGATGGTTTGCGAGTCCGCCCCGCTGCCGTTCGCCTCGGTGGTTGTGATCGTGGCCGTGAACGGTCGCCCGGCGGTGTCCGCCGTCAGCCGCAGGTCGTTGCCCGACCGCGAGGCCGTCAGTTCCGCGAACTCGGGGTAGACCGTGGCGGAGAGGGCGTTGTAGGCCGTCACGACGTTGTCGATGACCGTCGTCAGGGTGGTCGATCCCGCCGCGACCGAGACGGTTTTCGAGCCGATGGTGATGAGGATCAGATCGTCCGCTTCCCACGTCCCGCCGAACGTCCAGCCG
>JACCDR011479332.1_pt1 | contig 10847 bp, 18 predicted proteins | sample 7446431 | NCBI WGS metagenome assembly JACCDR01 (sample SAMN15323443, study PRJNA562643) | freshwater metagenome | isolation source: river surface water | place: USA:Blue River Watershed | collected 2017-08-17 | reverse complement strand
GGCCGACGATGAGCCCAATCAGTGCAGCGACATTGCGGCTGAGCTCCGTTCCCGAAGACTCCGAGGGCTCTACGAAGTACGCACCGATGTACTCCCACGACGGATCACCGAGCGCATCGTTCCTATCCGACCGCTCCAACGAGAATCGCTCTTGCGCCACTTGCGCCACTGGATGCCCCGCAGGGCTGTGCACGATACGATACTGCGAGCCCCTGTAGACCCAGTGACGAACGACTGTAGGTTTCGACATCCCCGATCAATATCAGCTCACACTGACAACCTCAGTAGTCGACGCCGGGACCGCGCATAGCTTTCTTGCCGCGCTTGCCTTTCGGTTTCGTCACAGAAAGCTCGAACGTCGCGTTGGGTTCGTCGCGCTGAAAGATCCGCAACCACTGATCAGCAGTATCGTCGTCGACGGCGCGTACGTGCTCCCACGAAAACGATCCGGCCATCGGATGCGCGACCTTGCGCCACAAGTTCATGCCATCGAGGCTACCAAGCGAGCCTGACAGCGCTTCGGGGAGCTCGAACACAGGGCGGCCTTCGCGGTGGCGATTCCACAGGCGGACCGCGGCGTAGGTGCCCGCGCCCGCGAGCACGGTGAAACCGATCCATTGCAGCATGCCCCACTTGCCGGTCTGGCCCGGGAGCAAAATGCTCGGCTTGTCGACGATGTTCTTGCAGTGCTCGACGCACGCATCGGTGCTCTGACCCGAGCCCGTGCACTGCTGGAAGCACGCGAGCCGCGCCGCGGTGTAGTTCGCGAACGCGTTCGCCTGCGCCTCGACTTGCTTGACGTTCGCTTCCTGAACGTCCGACGATTCGAGGTAGCTCATGATCGCGGCGATCGCGACGCCGACACCGACGGAGATGCCGGCGATCAGGATGACCACTGCCCACGCGACGCCGAGCCCGTTCACGTGCTGGCCCTGATCTTCGGCTGCGCGCTGGTTCTGCAACGTGAGCAGCTGCGCGAACGACGGCGCTTGATCCGGCTGGAACACGTACTGGTCCGTCGTCACGATCTGGATCTCGTTCGTCGACAGGTACGTCGCCGCGTCGTCGGGGCCGCGTAGCGATCGCTTCATCAAGCCATTGAGACTCGACGGCTGCCCGTCGCAGCTCACCTTCCACGCGTCGGCGCCGCTCATGCCCTTCCACGTGAACAGCGTGGGTGCCGCGGGCAGCTCGGGAACGCCGCTCTCGCCGTTGGCCTTGAGCGTCGCGAGCATGCCGCGCTGCGTGTTGTAGACGGCGAGCGCCCACAGGTTGTAGGCGCGCACCTCGTCACACGTCGCCTTGCCGACCGCGAGAAGCCCGCTGATGTTCGCCGCGGAGCGACGCATCGCCTGCCACGTACGCTCGATGCCGTCTGCGATCGCCTTGAGCCGTTGAGCCTGATCCGCCATGGCCCGAGAGTCTATCGCAGCTCTCGACGGCGATCGAAAAATGACCTACAAGGGCCGGCTGATGCCGACCCCGAATGACAAGATCTTGCGCGGTCTCTGCGAGCTCGCGGACTGGGCAGAGCCCATCCTCGCAGCGCAGGAGCTAGTCGCGCTTGATGTCGAACGGGAGCGCCTCGCTCGACGCGACGGAGAGTCGTCCGCCAGCGCCGAGCGCGATCGCGTAGAGCTTCTGCGTCGGTGCGAGCACGACGATGTCACACGCGCCGGGCGGTAGCTCGTAGCTCTCCGATCCGACCGGCAACGTCTGCAGGACTTCGGCGGTATGTGCGATCACGATCGTCACGCCGAGCGAAACGTTACGCAGCATGACACGGAGCGCGACGGTCGTGCTCTGGAAGCCGAGCGACGGAATCGGCGTGCCCACCGTCGAGCCGTCGCCGCCGCCAGGCGTAAACGTCTCGACGTTGGGCACGTCTACCGTCTTGAGTTTGGAGTCATTCATCGGCTGTCAGCCTCTCTTGATAGGGTGGAGGTCGATCAAGCCTCAGGACACCGGCGCGCCCACGCCGATGAGCATGAACCCTTGCAGCGTGAACGCGACTTTCAACCCGTCGATGCCGAGGTCTTCCGTCGAGAACGCCGTGGGGAACGTGAGCGAATCGAGCGTGATCACGATCTGCGCGTTGTTCGGCAGATAGTGCGGATCAGCGAGCTCCCACGTCTGCTCGCTCGAACCCTTGACCATCGCGTCGAGCAACGTCGGCGACTTGGTCAGCTTCTGGTTGAGACCGAGATCTTCGATCGACGCGCGCACGAGTCCCATGAGGTACTGCTGCGGCGGGTTGATCGTCTCGGTCGACCAAAACGGCACATTGCCGTTCAGCGCGTAGACGCGCGGGATGATGCGATGGATCTCGAACACCTTGTTTTGGGTGTTCTGGAACGTCGCATCAGGAAACTGCAGGCCGCGAGTGTTCGACGAGATCGTGATCTCGCCGGGCATCTCGTAGGGGAAGCGGCCTTCGATCGGAAGATTTTTCCACGTAGCAGGAAGACGACCCATCTGTAACTCCTCGCCCGCGGGGTTACCTAGATGCCGCGAGCCCCATCACCTCAACGGAAAACGCCTAACCCGTCAAATTTTTGGAATTTCCATGATGAGCCAAGAGCACAAAGAGAACGTCGTTTTCAACCAACCGACGATCACGCCGAAGGCGTACATCTCGAAGTCGAGCGCCGGCTGGCCCGAGACATTCGACCGCAAGAAAGCGGACGCCGAGCTCGTCAAGTTCGTCGCACCTGCGAACGTGCACGAGCTCGTCGAGCTGTTCATCGCGCAACGCGAGCTCGGCGAGAAGCACGCCGATCGGATCATCGCGTGGCACACGATCCTCGGCTTCCTCGGGCGCACGATGAGCGTGCGTTTCGATTTCGTCCCGCAGCTCGCTGCGATCGCATTCTGGGGGCACGTCGTGCTCGCGCAGCAACAGGAAGGGAACTGAAATGAAGTGGAAAGATAGTAGTGGTCGAGTCGTATCCGAAGCGCGTCTAGGCCCACTGTTCGTGCAGATCTGGGACTACACGATCGACGATCCAGACGATCCGGGTGCAGGTCGATATCGCGTCTTCATCTGCGCTGACGACGAGGATAAGTGCCATGAGCGCGCGCTCGTCGGCGAAGACGCGTACGGCAAAACGGGCAGCTATCCGACGATCGAAGCAGCAAAGACTGCCGCCGACGAAGAAGCTCGTAAGTTGATCGCAGCGATGACGCACGATTTGGAGAGAGCGTAATGTTCAAGTTCGGAGTCAGAGTCTCGACTACAACGCTACTGACGGATTCGATCGCGAACGTCGAGGAGGCGCGGGCGGCTTGCGAAGGCGCCCGCACCGACGAGCAATTGCCGCCGAAGGAGCGCAAGAAACGCGGCATCGACGGCATTACGCAGTCGCACTCGGAGCGCGGAATCTCTGTCGTCATCGACGTGAAGAAGCTCGCCGAGGCGGGAACACCATTCTTGATGGTTCACTGCGAGCTGGTCACCGAATGACGCCGCACCTTCGTCGTCGAGTCGTGCGCATCGACGTCGATCAGCTGCTCTTCGCAGCCGGTGTCGTACAAGGCGCGATCAACGGGCACTGGAATGCCAACGATCGCAATCGACGCATCCACGCGGCGATGCGTGCAGTCGAGAATGCCGCCGACGTGCTGCGCACGCTGCAAAAGAAAACGGCCGCTCCGAAGAGCGGCCGTTCTCGCCGTACGAAACGCCGCGGTTCGCGGCGCGTCGCTTAGACGACGTTGCGGCGGATGAGGCCGTAGAGGTACGTCTTGAGGTCGGCGAACGTCAGCGGCGTCGAGCCGTCCGACGCGGGCTGGTTGATCACCAGCGGCGCCTGCGGAGAGAACGCCATCTTGTACGCGAGGTTCTCGCGGAGCCAGATCGGCAGCACGAGCGCGTTACGATCGCGCGGCGACGGAACGCCGTTCTGGGCGAGCTCGAAGTTCGCGTTCGTCGAGAACACGTTGAAGCCGTGACCCTGGGGGTAGTCCTGGATCACGCCGTACGTGTAGCGCTTGTCGTTGTACGCGAATTCCAGGTACGTCACGCGATCGACCTGGAACAGCGTCGCGAGCGTCGGCGGGTTCGACAGCGCGCCCGAGCCGTCCGCGAGGACAACCGAGCCGGCCGTAGTGGCACGCATGACGCGCGTCATCTTCACGCCGATGCCGTAGATGTACATCTCCCACGACATCGGAAGACCCGTGTCGCCCGAGCGGGGGATGTTCGTGTCGACGTTCGAGTTCGCGCGCGTACCACCGGGGATCGGCTGCGAGCGGCCCGCGACGAACGCCTCGACGGGCGTGGTCTGCGCGTTCACGAGCTGAACCGTCGAGTACAGCTTGTCGTCGATCCAATCCTCGATGGAGATGGTCTTGCCATTGTCCATCTGGATGGTCGTAGTTCCGGGTGCAACACCAACAGTGCCGGCCATTGTCATTTCTCCTTGCAGAAACACCGACGAGGAATGCGGTCGGCACGCGGTTGAGGGTTACGGCGTGGAGGAGTCGTCCCCTTCACGTCGAGGGCGCGAACACCGCGCCTTGTTGAGTTCCCTCGCACCAACCCCGAGCGACGAATCGATCGGGGCTGACAGGAAAGCGCTCAACGCTTGAGCGTTAGCGACCGCCGCCCATCAGCGTTGCGCCGTACGCGGCCGAGAGGCCGTGGACCGGCGGGCCGCCGGACGAACGCAGCGACGCCGCCTGCGGGCTCATCGGTCCGAGCAGCGACACCGGCGGTGCGGAGAGGCCGCCCGACGAGAGCTGGTTGCCGGCGATGCCGACCGGCGCCGTCACCGGCGTGATCGACGGGACACCCAAGCCGTTGAGCGAGCGGACCATCGGTACGCCGAGACCGTTCAGCGAACGCACCGACGGGATGCCAAGACCGAGCTTGGGCAGCACGACCTTGTCGAGCAGCGAGATGCCCGCGGTGAGCAGCGTCGCGACGCCGCTGTAGAGTGCTGCGTGGCGCGTCGCACGCATCGCGTACATGACGCCGGAGGTCGCGAGACCGCCGAGCAAGCCGAACAGATCCGCGTGCGCGGAGCCGACCTTCGCCGCGATCTTCTGCGTGCCGTACGACACGCCGCCGCCGATCACGAGGCCCCAGATCGGGGACATGCCCGGGTTCTGGCCGAGAGAGTTGAGACCGAGGAGGTTGACCTTTCCGAGCATGGTTCGTTCGCTTTCTTCCGAGGGAGTTCGAGGGTTGTGGGTGGAGGAGCGATCCGCGTCAGCGACGCGGACAGTGCTGGCTTCCACCCTTCTGGAACTGCCAGCCGCTACGGTTCTTCGAGCTCTTGCCGACGAAGCAAAGGCGTGCGCTCCGCTTGGTGCGCGGGTTGTAGACGCACTTGCAATCGCCGACAGATGCGGGCGCGCCGAGCGCCGCGCGCTTGCGACGGCGCGGCGGATCGACACCTTCGAGCGTCATGACCTTCGCCATGATCAGCCGGCCCGGTAGTACGAGTTCATGCGGCGCGTCGCGGCCGCGTGCGCTGCGTCCATCGGGCCGCCGCCTTCGGTCGGCGCGAGACGCGAGAGCATCTGGATCTGCGTCGCGATCTGCGGCGCGATCATCTGACCCTCGGTGAACGCGGGCGCGAGCGGAGCACCCATGCCCGACTGCATGAACTTGCGCGCCTTGCGCTCGTTCCACGCCGCCTTGATCCGAAGACCGAGGCGCGCGATCGGGCCGGGACCGCGGAGGCCCGCGAGCGGCACCGTCGTCGTGCCGCCCGACGCCATGATCGTTCCGCTCGGCGGACCGTAGGCGAACTGCTGCGCCACCGCCTGTACATCGGCGTCCGGCTGGTAGCCGTAGATCGACGTCAAGACGCCCGTCCGCATGACGCGATCGGGACGAACGAAGTGCGAGCCGCCGCCGTGTCGGGTGATGAGCATGCGACCACCCTAGACGTCTGCGAAAATAGTTCAATTATTTCGCCGACGTGCGAGACCTACGAAACGCCTGCGCGCGATCAGAGCTGATCAGATCGCACGCGCAACACACGGGATCTACGCGTGCGCCGACCCGTAATTTTGATCGCGCTTGATCATCACTTTATTCTGCAGCGAGCTTGCTGATCGTCTCGCCGAATACCGCTAGCGCACTCGCACCGCACGCACGCGAAGGGTTGTGGGTGATGTTCGTGCAGGCGAGCGCGATGAATGACAGCGCGATCAAGGTCGAGCTCGTGCGTGGTCGCGATCTCGCTGCACGGCTCGCTGCGATCTCGTCGGATTGTCCATTCGAGACGATGTTGATCGGCCTCGCGACGTCGACACAACCACAGCAGCTCGCCGAGCAGATCGCTGCGCAGTTCGCGAGCGACCACATGCACAACGGCTGGTTCAAAAACACGCCCGCGCTGCTCGGCGTCGTGCAAGCGATCGGGCAACAAGCGATCCAAGAGCTGCTCGCGCGCACGTCCCCGGGCGCGGCAAGCGATGCTGTCGTCGACGTCGACGAGATGGCGCGACTCCTCGACGTGTCAGTGCCGACGGTGCGGCGCATGGTCAAAGACGGGCAAATCCCGTTTATGCGCACGGGCCGACAACTACGATTTGTTCCGGGAGATGTTTTCGCGTCGATCCAACAGCGCCGCTAGCTGTCAGCAGCGCGCGCTAGGCTCTGGATCGTGACGTTGTCCTGTCAGCACAAAGACTGCTCGAACGAGGGCCGCTACATCCACGAAGATGGGCGGTTCTACTGCGGCATTCATGATGCACTCACCGACGGCGTGAGCATTCGTCTGCGTGATCTTCAAATCGTCTTCGACTACGTCGGCGACATCCTCATGCGCCATCGCTTTCCAGGCCCAGACACGCCCGACGCTATCGAGCTCCTCGATCGTCACGACGTCAACGCGATCCTCGACCTGTTCTCGAAGCGCGGAGTTTCCTTCTGATGTCGAACGATCTTCCGAGGAAGAAACGCAAACGCACGGTCGCCGATCGCGAGCGCGAGCTCGAAGAAGCGGTGCACCGATTGTTTCGCGGCGTGAAGTCGGCCGCGCATCGTCGCCGGCTCGCGGAGTCGCTGCTTGCGCACAGCATGGTCGCGATGGCGATCATCGAGCAGAAGGACGAGCACACCGATTGCCGCCTCGTGTGGTCCGACGAGCCCGCCGCCGGGCTGATGATGACCGTCGAGTCGTATGCGGAATTCGCGCGTATCCCGATCGAAGATCTCGTCGGACACGTGATCAACCGCATCCCGCACGTCGGCGCCACTCTCGACGGACGCAACTGATGATCGTGTGCCCGCGCTGCGGAGCAGACACACGCGTCGCCGAGACGCGCAATGATCCGGCGCACGTCTCGTCGCAACGGCGGCGACGTGTATGTTCCGATGTCTCATGCAACCACCGCGTATCGACGATCGAGGTGATCGTCGATGACACGCGCGTGATGCGCGACGAGCCGCTCTTGATCAGCCGCAGCGAGCTCGAACGTGTCGTGCACTCGCTCGCCGCCCCCCTCGTTGCGTATCTTGGCCCGACGATCGTGGAGAAAATCATTCATGGCGAAACGACGTCGCGGGAGATCGAAGACGAGCCCATCGGAAACACCGACCTACACGGAAGCGCCCAAATGGCGAGTGCTGTCGACGCTCGTCGGCCTCGCAGTCCTCGGCGGTAACATTCACGCAGCCGAAGGCTACATCCTCGAACTGCTCGCGCACTGCGCGTTCGCCGACGAGCGCGGTTTCGACGTCGCCTGACTGTCAGCATGCCCTGCTAGCGTCGACGAGATGAACGCCGACGATTATCAGAAAGACGCCCTCCGCACCGAGTTCACGCCCGAGTGCATCAACATCAACACTACGAAGGCACTGCATGCACTCGAAGCGCGAGGCAAGCCGACGCAGTGCGCCGGATGTCAGTCGTGTGAGTTTCGTGGTGATCATCCGATTGTACCGGCGTTCGGCGACAACGATTTGATCGCCGAGGCCGTCGAGAAAGATCAACAGCTAGCGCGGCTACTGCATGGTGCGCTCGGCGCGTGTACCGAAACCGGTGAGCTCCAAGACATGATCAAGAAGCACTTGATCTACGGCAAGCCGCTCGACCTCGTGAATGTGATCGAGGAAATCGGCGACACGATGTGGTACCTCGCGATCGTGCTCGACGCGTGCGGCGTCACAATGAGCGACGCGATGCAACGCAACATCACGAAGCTGCGCCTTCGCTACCCCGAGAAGTTCACGAGCGAGAAAGCGTTGAACCGTGATCTCGCCGCCGAGCGCGCTGCACTCGAAAGCCCTGCTTTCGATATCGATGAGCATCTCGGCGATCCGCGAATGCCGCGCGATCTCGATCGTTGAACGCGCTAGAATCGGCGCATGCCGAAGGCGCCGAATCTGTGTCCGAGCTGCGGACAGCCGCGGCATGACGAGCACGATCGCCAACGACACGACGGTGAGGGGATGAAAGTTACCGTCGGGTTCACTGCCGAAGAGCTCGTATCAGCGCTCGTCAACCAGATGCAGCCGTCGCTGATCGTGCGCCTCGTTCGCGCGTTGCAGCTCATCGACGAGGAGCGTGCGCGCGAGGTCTGCAGCTACTACGGAATCGCGCCGCCTCCGACGTAGTGATACGCTCGGCCGCATGTTCCTACTCGGCCTCGGCGCTTCGGAATCGGTATCGCGCGATCCCGACTTCCAGATCAAACCTATCAAGCCAGCGTACGGGACGAAGACGCTGTACCAGGCGTATCAAGCGCAGCCGGCAGTTGCGATCTTCCCGCCGACGCCGACACCGCCCCCGCCCGCCGCAACACAAGTTTGCTGGGACGGTTCATCGACGCCCGTCGGTGGAAGCTGCCCGCCGATGCCGCCGCCAAATCCGCCCGCGCCGCAGCCGGCAACGCCGATCGTCTCGGCCGTCACGATGCCGCAGTTTCCGGCGCCCGGCGAGACCCAACAGCCTACGCCCGGCATGACGATCACGACGAGCTCGACGCCCGCCGCCGCTCTATTCTCGGCGATCCCGCGATGGGGCTGGGGTCTTGGTGCGGCCGCGATCGTTGCAGGCACCGTCGTGCTTTGGCGCCGGTCGCGGCGCTAGGTAGAGCGCGCACACGCAGCAGTCCTCGATCGAATGGATGCCGCTGCGACAACGCATCCCGGACGGTTTCGAGTCGAGCGTCACAGCGATCGGAAGATCGAGGCCGCGCCGAGCGCCGCGAGAATGCCGCCGCCGATCACGAGCCACTTGCGGTTGTTCCACGCCCACGCCGAGAGTTCGAGCTTGTCGAAGATGCTCCCGAGGCGCGGCCCGTTCAGATCCTTGATCTGATCGCCGGTGCGAAAGCCGAGCTTGCTCATGTGCAGCTGCAGCTGCTCGGGCTCCATCGGCATCACCGGCGCGGGATGCTCGGCAGCGTACTGCCACTGCGGAATCAGCCCGGTGTTCATTCCAGAAACGATCACCATGATCACTTCCTCCGCTTACGTTTAGGCGGGCGAACGACCGCACCATGCCCGCGCCAGTCGGCGAAATCTTGTGTTCCTTGAGACGAGAACGAGATCGCCGAGCGCGCGGCGCTGATGAACGCGCGTGGATCGTCGACACTGATCCGTTTGCCGTGGCGGCTGCGTGCTCCCGCCCTCGGCAATCCGACGGTGACCGTCTCGCACGGATAGGCTTTGCGGCCGTGCTTGTTGAACATGCCCGCGCTCGGTGTCGGACAGAGCTTCACACGGTACTTGTCCGTTCGATCGTTGAACGTGACTTGAATTTTGAGTCGGCCACTAACTAGATTTGTCTTCGCCACGATCAGGATCCTTTCTTCGGTTTGCCGAAGCCTTGAGCGAGCGCGATCACGGGCGTGATCACGGGGAAGAGACCGCCGAGCAATGCCCAGCCGATCGCCCATCCGACGGAGTTGTTCCGCTTGTAGCCGTGGTACGCGCTCGTCGCCATCGCTGCGGTGCGGAGCAGCGTGTAGAACGGGCTCGACCACGTCTCGCTGAGTTTCACGAAGACGGGCGACGGAGTCGACTCCATCAACGTCGCGGCTTGTGCGTCTTGCGTAGCCGAGTCCGCGAAGTGACCCCGTAGTTGGAACATGGGGCCATCCTACACGAACGGTCTCAGGCTGGGAAATCGCGCTTCTTGCTGTACTTCGGCTCGCGACCGAAGAAGTCGTTTCCGGGAACGGTCGTATCGATCGGGACGAACTTACCGTAGTCGGTGAAGCCGGTGTAGATGTGCTCCCAATCGGGAGCGCCCCACGTCTTCACGACGCGGAGCATTGGCGTCATGCCGTTGACCGCGAGCAGCGTTGCACCGAGGATGTTGTGATCGTCGCAGTCGCCGCCGCGGAATTCCCACGTGCGACGCGCGCTCTGATAGAGATCGATGCCATCGACGGTTCCGTCGGCGTGCGCGATCGGCCCGATGTCGCCGGTGTAGCGGACGCGATTCTTGATCGCGTCGTAGATCGCTTTCGCTTCGCACATCTTGTCGCGCTCGGGGCAGTGGTTCGTGATCGCGAGTCCGAGCTTGCGCATCTCGGGGTCCTGCACCGACTTGCGAACGAGACGTTGGATCTCGACGATCCGCTCTTCGATCGTGAGGCCCTCGCGACCGCGAAGGATCGTTTTCATGTTGCCGTCGTTGTAGCTGTCGAGCATCGGGGCTCGACCGTCGCCAAGCGTGCGGCGGCCGAGCCGGACCGAGCCGAGCGCCTTTCGCTCCTGCGCGTACATGACGCCGCCCACGCCGATCATGGCGAGGCCCGTGAGACCGGCGATCCATCCGAGGCGGTTCGACTTCATGATTTCGAAGCTATCACGGGTCCGTGTTAGCTTCATTTTCATGCTGATTACCCGTCGAGGCTTGGGGGCCATCAATCCGATT
>JACCDR010271154.1_pt1 | contig 10847 bp, 16 predicted proteins | sample 7446431 | NCBI WGS metagenome assembly JACCDR01 (sample SAMN15323443, study PRJNA562643) | freshwater metagenome | isolation source: river surface water | place: USA:Blue River Watershed | collected 2017-08-17 | reverse complement strand
GTACCCAGGCAAAACGACCTTCAAAACAACCTCGGGGCCAACAACCGAACCGCTCACGCTCGATGAACTCAAAACACGACTCCGAATAGGTGTATGTGATTTCGACAGCGAACTTCAGGACCAACTGTAGGCGGCTAGGTGGGCTGTGGAGATGGAAACAAACCGGCGTTTGATTACGCAGACTGTTGAGCTCTATTTGGAGGACTTTCCGGGGCAGTTTGGCGACATTGAAATCAGGTTGGCTCCGATCTCGGCAATTACTCACGTTAAGTATTACGATCAGGACGACGCGCTGCAGACGGTGACGTCAACGAACTATTACGAAGACCTTACGACGACACCACCGAAGATCGCGTTGAAGCAGTCTCAACATTGGCCGGTGACTGAAAGCTATCGGCCGAACAAAGTGATTGTCACGTTCACGGCCGGATACGGTGCGGCAACGGCAGTTCCAGCGGCTGCAAAGTTGGCGATTGTGGAATATATCCGGTCGGTACGGTGCGGTTGCGATGGCATGTCTGACAAATTCAAGCGGCTGATTTCTGAATTGAAGTGGACTGAATATCAGAGGGTTTGCGTGTGATGGATTGCAGCAAGCCACGAGACAAGAAGATCACCATCCAAAAGCTGATAGGCCAAACGGCGGACGCTCACGGACAGGTCGAGCAAACTACCGATGCAAACTGGGGCACCTATTGCACTGAGTGGTGCTCTTGCGTTTCAAAGGGCGGTCGAGAGTTCTGGAAAGTGCAGCAGGTTAATGCAGACACGGATCAGGCATGGACGGCACCGTGGAGCAGAACATTACAAGGCGTGACGCCCGACATGCGGGTAATTTTCGAAGGAAACATTTACGAGATTCTGGCAGTCATTGACGTGAACATGGACCACGAGGAAATCCAGATTCTGACACGGAGAAAGGTGCAGTGAGTTATCAGGTAGACATTAAAGCTCTTCTTCGCCGCATGGATGAAATTAGCAAGGCAGCAAAAAACAAAATTGGGAAGAAGGCTATTTCGTCCGCCGCAAAGGTGATGACAAAGGCAATCAAGAAAGAAATTCCATCGAAACAGAAGAGTGCGAGAAAGGCGATAGGCCATAGCTTCAAGCGGCCGCGATCCGGAAAATACAAAGACATGATATTTGCCAAGGCCGGAGCTGGGGCAGGCATGAAAAAGGAAAAGCGGGCGAAAATGAATGCCGCCGCCGCAGGGAAGGATCGCAAGAAAAAAAAAGGCGTCGGAATCGGTGTGTCAAATGTGATGTGGCTGCTTGAGGGCACTGATAAGCGGTACACGGGGACAAAAAGAAAAAACAGACGACGTCGAGACAATTCACAAGGTGGATTTAAATACGAGCGAGTGACGACAGGCAAAAAAATTAAATACACGGGCCGAATGAAACGGTCGGGCATCGTTCAAAGAGCCAAAGCCAAAGCATCGGCGGAGGTTGAGGCTGTTATGAAACAAGAATTTGTTGCTGGGATAAGGCGAGAGCTTGGAAAATCATGAAAGCCGGACTCGTATCACTACTGACAGCAGAAGCCACGATCACAGCAATTTGTGGCAGTCGCGTCTACGTGAACCGAGCCCCGCAGAAAGCGACGTTTCCGCATGTCATTATCACGCAAATGAGCAGCGAGGAAAACACTACGCTGGATGGTGCAAGCGGTCAATTGAGGTTTTTAGATTTCGACATCGATTGCAAAGCGAAGTCATCGGTTGAAGCGGAATCACTTGGCAATGCGATCAGAACCTACATTGACGACTACAGCGGAGCTGCTGGAAGCTACACGATTGGTGCGGTCGTGATGAATGATGAGTTAGATGATTATGAGCCACCGCAAGATGGCTCGGACGTTGGTGTGTTCGTTGTCACTTTGGATCTGACGATCCATTACAACACTTGAAGGAGCCTGAAACATGGCAAAGTTGAAAGTAAAGGGAACCGTTTTGTCGCTGGCATCAGGCACGACATACACGCCAGTTGCTCAGATTCGATCGTTTGGTGTTGATGGCATGGAGACAGAGACCTACGAGTCTCGAACCATCGACGGGACCGCAGGCATCGAATACGACCCGACAGGGTACGTTGAAGGCGGATCAACAACGTTCGACCTGCTGCATGATCCAGCACTGGCAGGCCATCAGGACATTCACGACTTGGTGACGTCGGCATGCTTGAACACAAACGGGACAGCCAACAAGACGAACTGGAAGATCGTGTTTGCAAATACAGCATCCACTGAGATGACAATGGTGGCTGCCGGCGTTGGGTTTTCAATCACTGGTGAAATGAGCGATGGGCTTGCGGCGGCCGTGACACTAAAGCACAGCGGGTGCCCTGTATTGCCTACCTGATGAGGTGACGACATGAAGTGCAGAACGAATCGAAATATCGATGCGGACGTTAACTGTTTCCCGGGATACGTCACAACGACCGAAACCGGGAAGAAAATCATCGCGGCTGGAACACTAATCTGCCGCGATGAATTCCCGCTGGCAAATTGCGTTGCACTGGTTCAAAACGGGCTCGCAACGCCTGAGGACGATGAATGTCGTCAGGCGTGTAATCGCACGGAATCAGAGATCGCAGCGGCAAAGGCGGCAATGGACAGGCTCTTGAGTGGCAAGGGTTTGATTGAAGATGAGGACGATGAAGACGAGGAGGACGACGAGTGACGCGGTCAATTGTGAGTGCTGACGAATTCCTGAATTCACCCGTGATGGATCGGCAAAAGGTCGATGTACCGGTTCCGGAGCTGGGTGAAGGCAAGGTGATTCCGATTTGGGGCATGACTCCTCGGGAGCGAACCGAATGGGAGGACAAGCAAAGTCAGTTACCAAAGAACAAGCGGGCCGCCCACAAGTCGGAAATTCGCGAGCGTATTCTGGTCGAATGCTGCCGCAATGATGACGGCGTTCAGTTGTTTACAATCGATCAAATCAGCAGGCTCGGGCAACGTCGCGGCGATGTTGTCGAGCGGTTGGTAAACGTGGCTCTTGAACTTTCCGGGTTCACCGGCAAAGACCTTGAAGACATCGTAAAAAACTCCGCAGAAGCCCCCGAAGGCTGACAGCACTTCGGTTGGCTGCACACGTCGCAAAAACGACAAACGTTGATTTGATGCTGTCGACGATGACGCATGCTCAATTTGATGAATGGTGTGCGTTTGATGTGATTGAACCAATCGGTGAGCGAGGAACAAACGATATCCTCGCACGATTAGCTGTAATGATTGCCTCCTATTTGGGTCAAAAGGAGGCCAAGGAATCCATGTTCGCATGGTGGAAGAGAGATCCGAGCGACAAGCCAGTCAAAGAGGATGTTGCAATTGCAATGCTTGAAATGATTGGCGGGAGGCGTACCGATGGCGTTTCTGGGTGATCTGATTGTGCGAATGGGGGCTAACGTGAATCCGTTCACGAATGCGCTGAAAAAAGCACAGTCGATGACGAAAACGTTCAAAGATTCGCTGAGCGACATGCGAACCACAGCGGCGGTTTTTTCAAAACTGGCCGCGTCAATCAAGGCCGTGAACAATCAAATGGATCGCTTGGTTCATGTGTCGCGAAGAGCACTTGATGCAACGCAAAATCTCGCCAAGGCAGAACATACGCAGGCGATGAACCGAATGCGTGAATTGAAGATGCTGCAATCCATGCAGGAAAAACCGCAAAGACGGACGTCAATGCTGGACATTGCAGGAGGCATCGGAATCGCATCAACAGTTCAGTCTGGACTTGGCGGCATTGTTGACATGGCAAAGTCGACTGTGCAATTAGCGGCCGATGCGCAAACGGCTCAAATTACGTTTGAGGTTTTGACGGGAGACGCAGCAAAGGGGGCAAAGCTATTCAGAGACATTGAGAAGTTTGCTGCGAGAACGTCATTTGACCTAACGTCGGCCGCAGACGCAACAAAAAGCCTGCTGGCAGCTGGGGTTGCTGACACAGACGTCATGGACACAATGCAACTGCTAGGTGATCTGGCAATGGGAGACGCCAACAAACTTGGCTTCCTGTCAAAGGCGTATACCGATGTCATGAACAAAGGCAAATTGCAGGGACAGGAGATTCGCCAGTTCGCTGAAAACGGCGTAGGAATCGTCGGGGCGTTAGCGTCGGCCATGAATAAGACTAATGCTGAAATTCTGGAAATGTCCGAAGCGGGCAAAATTTCATTTACGGATATGAAAAACGCTTTGGAGTCTCTGACAGGTCCGGGTGGTCGTTTCTTTGGGATGATGGCACGAATCAACGAGACGTTTACTGGTCAATGGAATTCGCTGGTCGAAAACATACAAACGTTTGGGCGTGATCTTGGTGCAATGGTGCTGCCACGGCTTACAGAAATGGTGGCGTATACGAATCAGGTGCTACAAAAATTCAACGAAATGCCGGACAAGGCGAAATACATTGCTGATGTGTTGGATGCATCGATGGATGTGGCGTTTGAAAGCATCAAGGAAAAGTGGGGGCAGATGCTGTTTGACATGGTGAGGAAGGCCATGTCCATCGATTGGAAAGATATCTTACTGCCGGGCAAGGCGGCCGCTGATGTGTTTCTGGAAAAAATTCAGGGGCAGCAAATCGGAAACGCGGGAGGACTTGGTGCGGCACAAAACAGACTCAACCAGTTGCTTGAGCAAATAAAGCCAAAAGCAGCCGCGCAAAATTCAATGGCCGGTTTTGAATGGCAAGGCCCGAGAGAACAGGGATTTGCTGCAGGCATTCTGCGAAACATGAAGCCAAAGCCGGGAGAACTCGGCGGTGCGTTTGGAAAACTGTTTTCCGCAATTGGCAATGATCCGCTGATCACTTCGACCAAAAGTGGAATCAGCGGAATGCTCGATCGTGCAAAACTACAGGTCGGAGCAATGGGCGGAATGTTGTCGGGATGGCTCGGAACGGATCGTGACAAGACAGAAACAAAACCGCAGTCCGCGCAACTCGCTGGAGCGATGCAGCAAGGTTCGCAGGAAGCCTACAGCACACTGGTTCAGAACATGCTAACACGAACAACAGATCCCGTCGTTAAGGCCACGCAAGAGCAGACGAAACAGCTAATTAAAGCGATGCAGAAAAGCGGCAAGATTGACCAACGATTTGCACTGTCAATGATGCCGGGAGGGCTGTAAATGACGGCAACGCTGAAATATGAGTTAGCCGAGGGCCGGTCGGCTCGCAATAGTCGCGGCGTGCGGACGTATACCAGAGTGTTTTGGGTGGAAACCACGTCGGACAATGACGGGCCTTATACAGTTGGCTCTGCATCGGGGTTGCCCCTGATTGGCTCAGTGCATCCAGATGATGCCGGGGCATGGTGTACCGATCTTGAAGTGCAAAATACCAATCCGTGGAAAGGATGGACCGTAACCGCCCAATACTCCACGGAACGTGAACTGTCGACGACTCCGACGAGTGACCCGGCAATCATCACATGGAGTTCAGAGCAGTTTCAGCGGGTGGCAGCGTTCGACAAAAACGGTAATGCTATTGTGAATTCAGCCGGAGATCCGTTTGACCCGCCAAACATGATGGACGATTCGCGAAGAGTTGTGAGCGTTACAAAAAATCTGACGTCCGTTCCGTCGTGGATTTTAACGTATCAGGACGCGGTGAATTCAGATTCATTTGTCGTCGACGGCGTCACAATTGGAGTTGGTCTGGCAAAAATGCAAAGTGTGACGGTCGGCGAGGAACAGTCTCGCAATGGCACGTCGTTTCGTACGGTTAACTTTTTGATGCACCTGCAAAAATCCGGTTGGCTGCTTGAGCCATTAGATGCGGGATTTCGTGAAATCAATTACGAATCGAGTGCTCTGGTCAACATCACAAATCCGGGTGACGGGGAACAGCCATCCGCACCAGTGCCACTTGATGGTGCAGGGCGGGCATTGACGGAGCCGTCAACCACCAACTGCGTGTTTCTGTCGTTCAGTGTTTACGAAACTAAAGCATTTTCATCCTTGCCGCTGAGCTAATCTATGGACGGCAAAGAAATTGTCGATTGGACGAAAAAGGCGATTGATGAGCAGGGCAAGCTCAATCGCGAAGTCATTCGACGCATGATGAATGAGGGACCGCATCGAGCACGCTGGCAGCATCATCGCGGATCCGGCGGCGGTCATACAATCTGGTTCACAATCGATTCCGTCCTCTGCCCAGATACTGACTACGTCTCAGAGACAACACTTGTGGTCACAGCAACGTGGTACACCGCTGGATGTTCAAAGACGCCACCCGGGGCAAACGACGATGGCACGTATAACATTTATGACATCTGCAATTATTTCAGAGGATTGACGCCGACTGATCTGATTGGCGGAACAGGCCGAGCAACGTACCATTACCCGCTGACGGGCACCTGTTCACCTCGTTGGATTTGTGACGATCTTTGTCCGCAGCCGGAGTGTGCTTAATGCCTCCGCGGTATCTTCGCAAACGATCTCCAACAAAACTAAAACCATGTGCGGAACGCATGGTCGAAGCGTGCGATATCGTTCCTGCTGATCAATGCTGCGGTGTCATCCCATGCAAGCTATGTATCGAATGGGAGACCTACGCGGACGGTATCTCATACGGTTCCGCAGACTTCGCGACATCGTCATGGACAGGCACAGTCGGTGGGCATTCGTTCGTTTCGTATTGGGAGCGGAACTACGAATCAGGCGAATGCGAATACATCGTCACGCTTGACGGTGAGGAAGTCTACCGGGCGACGTGTTACGAGGGGGCGAGCTGTAGAAATCCGGCGGGCGAAGTCACGGTGGCGACGGCATACCTGGAGGGCACTTTGCGATGGTCAAAATACGAACCGCGAGAACTGCATCTGATCACGGACCCTGACACAGGCTGCAATGATTTTTTTTGTGGAACGTGTCGCTGCTCTTGTGACTGTCTGTGCGTAACGATCACAGACTCCACCGGCGATGTAACAACGGGCGAGATTTGCGATACAGCCTACGAATGCGATCCACCTGTATGGGCCGGGACTGTTGGCTATTACGAGTTATCGCTGGCCTTGGGGCGTAATCAGTACGGAGAGTGCATTGTCACGTTGACAATCGACGGCGAAAAGCAAGATCCGGTCGCTGTTACCGGCTGTGCAGACATGTCCGCGACGATTACGCTCTACGACGGGACAACGATTGCCGTTCGCTGCAAGCGATGCACCTGCGATGAGGTGTCCGGCGAGTGCGAATGCGACGGGCGTTGTGTGCCGCTGGTGACTGACACGGAGGGCTACAGCGAAGTCGCAAACACGGATTGCACGAATCCATTGCCGGTCGAATTGGGTGTCGATGTGTCCGCAACATCATCAACAGGAGACTCGTGTTTTAACGGATCGGGCACGATCACGTACAAGACACCACTAACAGGGGGCTTGAATTGCTGGGAAGGCGATATTACTGGCAACTGTACGGACTGCAACGGCCTTTCGCGAACATGGACGCTGCGAGTCATAATGTGTTGTCCCGATTCAACCCAAGGGGCGACGGTCACGCTTGAGTCAGGCAGCCCCGGCGTGATCCCCGTCTATGATGCTTCGGTTGTTGTCGTTCCAACGTCATGCGATCCGTTTTTGCTCGATGGATGTATTCCCGGCGACATCAACGGATGGGTGGTTGCGTGTCTGTCGACGATGCCGCCGACACAAACAGTTTACACCAATGTCTGCTTTTCAATTTACGAAGTACCGTAATGAAGATACCGGCAATATGGCAGAGAGAGATTGATGCTGGAACGCCGTTTGGCGTGAAGGCTGCTGCTGCTATTCGCAAGGGGGACAAGCCAGTCCGCGGCAATCATCGGCGTGTTGTCACGGATCGCAAGCCGTGCAATACATGCAAGCAACATCGTCCATCAATCATCGAGCGAGCTGTTAATAGAGTCGTTTCACTCAAAAACGCTGCTGTGGATTTCATTCGAGATGGAATGCACGTTGCGACCATTGAGCAGCAGGAACATCGCAGCAAGATTTGCGCAGGCTGTCCGCTGAATAACAACGGATGGTGCGACGACACAAAAGGCGGGTGTGGGTGCAATCTTGCAATGAAAGTAAAGCCGCGGGCATCACATTGCCCACTCAGCAAGTGGTCTGCATATCGTGACGAGTACAGACCGCTCGTGAATCCCGTGCGGCATCTAATGTTTCACCTTTATCCGCTCCGGGGCAAAGAGTGGAATTGGCATTGGCACATTGAGCAAATTCAAAAACATCAAGACAAGTTTAATGGTCGAATCGTAATCGGCGTTGGCGTCGACAATAAAACGGCAACGATGCAGCAAGTGCAGAGGCTGTTTGATGGTGTTCGCGTCGACCACTGGTTACGAGCGGACAACAACAAGCTGGCGGAGACGCTGACACACGTGGAAATGCTCAGTCAGCTGCTCACTAAAGATCCGAACGCGATTATTTTTCGCGGGCACACGAAGGGTGTAACAAAGTCGCAAAATGCTGTTGAGCAAAAGTGGGCCGAGATTCTCTGGGACGGCAATATGGACATGCCATCGGTCGAAGATGCGTTGGCGAGTCACGCAACGTGTGGGGTGATGCGTTCGCAAACTCCGCTGGTGAAGTCGAAGCCGGGGGCGTTTTTCTATGCTGGATCGTTTTACTGGATGAGAGCCAAGGAAGTCTTCGAGCGAGATTGGCAATGGAAGGAGGACAATCGATGGATTGTAGAATACGTGCCCTCGCATCTTTTTGAGTTTGCCGAATCGGCCTGCATCTTTCACGATCTCGTTCCGTCATCGGTACTGAACCATCAATACTTTGCAGAGCACGTCGACGCAGAGTGGGCAGCGTGGAAAACAGCGAGGGGCATCGAATGTTTCCGGTCTATGTCAACACGTTCAATCGTTTAGAAACGACTCGCAAACTCTGCGAGCAAATCGCAGCACTCGACAACGCAGTTCCGATTATCATTGACAATGCTTCGACGTGGGGGCCATTGCTTGATTGGCTGAATGACTGCCCGTTCGAGGTTGTGACACTCACCGAAAATCTTGGGCATCACGGGCCATGGAAGGCTGGAATAGTCAACAGGCCCAACAATGGATTTTACTGCGTCACTGATTGCGATCTCGACTTGGAAGGCGTGCCGGCCGATTTGATGGACGTGCTGAGGATACCGTTGAACTGGACTCGGCGGAATGTAATCAAGTCCGGCGTGGCCTTGCGAATCGACGATCTCCCGCCGTGGCAAACACAGGTGAAGGAATGGGAGTCACGATTCTGGCGAAACCGCATCGGCGGCGATTACTACGCAGCTCCAATTGATACAACGCTGGCAATGTATCGGGCACAGACTCCGAATTGGATCGCAACGAAGGTCGCTGGAGTTCGTGCCGTTCGTGTCGGCGGCCAATACACGGCTCGACACGTCCCCTGGTATCTCGATCCGACGAATCTGGATGAAGAAAACGCGAACTACTTCGCGACGGCGAACGAATCCAATTCGTGGCGGCCGGATGGGAACAGACTTACGTCAAGATTTTGCACAGGAGCACGACATGCACCCCGGCGCGTTTGAATTTATTGGCAGACATGGGACGTTTGATTTCATCCGTGTGATTGAGATCGGTTCCAGAGACATCAACGGAACTGTTCGCTGTCACTTCCCCGGCGCGGACTATATCGGATTGGATCTCATTGCAGGCCCGGCTGTCGACGTCGTCTGTGATGCTCTTGACTACGAGCCACCGCAGAAAGTTGACTTGGTCATCTGCTGTGAAGTTTTAGAGCACTGCATGACATGGGACTCTCTAATATTTCACGCTGCGAGCTGGTTGAAGCCGCGCGGGAAGATCTTGATCACCTGTGCTGGTCCTGGCAGAGATCCGCATTCAGCAATTGACGGTGGGCCACTGCAACCAGACGAACACTACGGAAACATCAGTCAGACGGAACTGATTGAGGAATTGCGATTCGCTGGTCTGGCAGACATCGAGGTCAGCGGTAATGAATACTGGAAGGACACTTACGCGGTGGCGTGGAAGCATAGTTACGGCCCGGAGTCGAGTGAATAAATAACGCGACTCAAAAACGCAGTTCGGGAAGGCCCTCAGTCGATCGATTGAGGGTCGCTGCGTTTTGATGGTTGCGCTACCTTTTTTTATTCGATTTGTCATCCAAATCGTTTTCAGTCACTGGAGTAACAAGAAGGATTAAAACGGTTTCGCGAGTTTCATTGATTGTTGTGTAACTGTATGTCTCTTCAATTTTCACCGGGTACTGCATGATAAACTCGGACCCAGTAGTGACCTTTTTCGTTGGCAATCCTCGAACTAACATGGCATTCGAGTCTTTGTAAATCGGAAGGACAAGCAGTTCATTATCGCTGATAACATCAAGAACTTCAAAAATTTGCTTGGTGTAGCCCCAGTCACCGATCATGAACGCAGGAGGTTTCTTTGCAGCAAGCGTGCCGCGAAATTGTTTCTCTGTTTTTGCCGTAAGCAATTTATCTTTGCCAAAGAAACCTTCACCGGCTTTCACCGCAGCCCGTTCTCGTTCAGCGTAGTCGCCCTGGCTTCTAGCAGCATTGGTGATTACACGTAGTTCTCTGGAAGTTTGTGATCGGCAATGATTTGAAACCAAAACGAATGCCAATAGTAGCAGTAAAAGTCTCATCACGCACACCCTCTTGCAAACCACATCAGCAGCAGAATCGGGCCTGCGACGAGGCAGGCTTTCAGATCACGGGCGATTCGGCGCGATGGGTTCATGTAAACCAGCATGAGCAGGGGGAGCGGGATTGTCAAACGTTATCCAGCCGCAAGCCGTTCCGCGGTCATGCTCACCAGTCCCTGTGCGGACGGGTCGAGGCGGCGGTAAGC
>JACCDR010923420.1_pt1 | contig 10849 bp, 12 predicted proteins | sample 7446431 | NCBI WGS metagenome assembly JACCDR01 (sample SAMN15323443, study PRJNA562643) | freshwater metagenome | isolation source: river surface water | place: USA:Blue River Watershed | collected 2017-08-17 | reverse complement strand
GCTTGAGTTCCTCGATCTTATCCGCGACCTTCGGGAATTGGTGTCGCTTGAACCAGTGGATTGACGGCTTCTCCTTCTCCGACTTTTTGAGTCGACCTGCCTTCTTCAGTGTGGCAAGGCAGAACCACTTCCCTGGCTGCTTCGACCAAATCTTCTCTATCAGCATGACGGGCTAGCTCCGTCTTGTCGTAGAAGCGGCAAGGCCCGAGTTTAATCGACTGTATCTTTCCACGTCTGGTCCTCGCCATTAGGGTCTGGTACGGCATTCCGAGGGCTCTCGCGGCATCAACTGCCGTAACTAATCGCGGCATAGCTCAAGAATTTCCCGGTTGAAAGTGAATACACGTTATGCAATGCTACATTCATCACGTCAACGCAGGAAATTCTTCCATGAACATTGTCCTTGAAGGGCCGGATGGTGGCGGCAAGTCAACGCTGGCCACACTTCTGAGCGAAATCACTGGAATGCCCGTTGCGCCGGGCGAGGGTCCGCCCAAGGCTCCTGGCGAGATTGTGGCACGTATCTTCCGCCTGCAGGAACTGGACGGGGTTATCTTCGACCGTCACCCCATCGTGAGCGAGTCGATCTATGGGCCAATCATCAGGGGGAAGAACGCTGAGCGTCTGCCGCGGAACCAGGTGCGTGACTTCTATGATGGGAGAAACTTCATCATCTACTGCCAAGCGCCTATCAACGGCTACAAGCGGATGACGGTAGGCAAGGACGAAGACCCCGACTTCATTGCCCAGGTCGAGGCTCAGTATGCAGATATTCGCCGCATGTATGAAGCATGGGCGCTCGAGCGGGCGAACTATGTCTACCGTATCAGCGACGGTACCGAACGTCTTACCACACTGCTCGGGTCGACCAGCGAGAAGCTTCGGGTCCTCGGTCGTCGGGACCGTAAGTTCACCGACTTGACGGTTCCCGGGACTGACGGAGCTGAGTCGGCCATGCTGAGAAAGGCGGTGGCGGGAACTCTGGTAGCTTCGTCATGATGAAGGTGGAGGAGTTCCTGACAAAGTTCAGGATGCCCCTCCCCGACGAGCCTACCTTGCACGACTTCGCCCTGGCCTTTCATAGGCTGGGGCTCATTGCGGAGGAGCTCATCGAGTACGAGGAGGCACTTGTTCTTGCGTTCCAAGCCACGACCGAGGAGGAGCGGACTCACTATCTCGAGCAGATGGTTGACGCTTTAGGCGATATCATCTATTCAACGGTAGGCACTGCCCTAATCCACGGTTTCGATATCGTGTCGGCGATGATGGAAATCCATCGTGCAAACATGGCCAAGGAACGAGGTGTTGGTAAGCGGGGCCACGAATGTGATGTGATCAAACCCGAAGGGTGGCAGGGACCAAAGCACAACGTCAAGAGGAAGAGATGCTCGACAACCTACGACCTGTTTCGGGTGGACAATCCATCACTTCCTCAATCCTCATCATATTCGGAGCAGTTGTCCTTGCCGCTATTGGAGTTTGCCTGTGGGCTCTCTACGAAACCTATCGTATAAGCAGTGTTATCTTTGCCTTGCCGTAGGCGGTGGGCTTATCGGCGGATACCTATTGGGGGAATTGATACGTGATCGACCTCTGGAAGACTGTTTGCACGGAGGCTATGCACGCTTCGAACCGGAGCTTCTGGTGCGGCTGCAGGAAGATTACCCGGGCGCAGCGACTGCACTTTGGATCGCGCCACTGGACGGACGATATGAAAATGTCCGACCTTGGTTATACCCCCGCAAAGATGAAACAACTGGACCGAAATTACCTGCACGAAGAAAGCCAGACGATTGCGCTGCAGCTGTGGGAGCGCAGACTGAGGCAGGGCAAGTACGGCAGTGTGGGGATGACGACCTACAATCACTTCATCAAGAACGATCCGGACAAGAAGTCGAAGCGGGCGTCGGTGATGGGGCCATGTATCCAGGGGGTCACTATCACTCTGTTGCCCGGAGGGGTTCCCGCAGTAGATGTGTTCTACCGGACAACGGAACTCTTGAAGAAGTTCCCGGCGGACTTGGTGTGGTTACGCGACAGGTTGCTAGCCCCGTTTGAACTCAAAGAGCCCGAGGTTACGTTCCACTTTGCAAACGTGACCACGCATCCGATGTACTTTGCCACCCTGGTCCCTCACCTGGCTGACCCGGTGCAATTCCTCGAAACATTGAAGCTGACAGACATGCGCATGTGGACGTGGGCTGTCAAGTGGACTGCTCGCTATCTCTGCGAGGAACACGGCAACGGCATCCAAAAGTTTAGCCAGGCGTTGCGCGTGCAGGATGGCCTTGTCAAACTACTGAAGCCTAGTGTACGATTGAAGCTTGAGAAGTACCTTCGAAAAAACCATCCAGGATATCGCAACAGATGAACTACCACACCTTCAACGAACTCCGCGACGCTGCCCATGCCGCGATGCGCAACGAGTCCAGCCTCGTCCATCCATCTCACTGGCAGGCTCGGGACGTGTCGAAGAAGCCGGAGATGGCCACCCATGAGGTTGTCAATTTCTTCGGCCAGTGTTATATCCCTCAGGACCACGCGACGCTGGTCCAGGAAACGCAACCGAGCATGCCCTGGGCGTTCGATCACTTCGCCGAGCGCATGTGTGGCATGCCGGTCAATCCGGGTAGTACCTGGAAATCATGGCCTTATGCTTTGTCAGCTAGCTCCTTCAGGCAGCAGGGCAAATTCAACCACAACTACATGGAAAGGTTCTGGCCTCGTAAGGCGGGCCTATTCCAGTTCGAGACCGAGACAGCCGAACAATATGAAGGCATGATTGCCGGCCTTGGTGGGGCTGAGGACTCTCAGGGTATCTACCACCGTTATGGTGACTGGGAGGATGTCATCGACTTGTTCTGCAAGGACATGCTCACCCGGCAGGCTTACGTGCCTGTGTTCTTCCCGGAAGACACCGGCTCACATCACGGCGGCCGTGTGCCCTGCACGCTTGGTTACCACTTCATGATCCGCAACGGTAAGATGAACGTCTCGTACTTCATGCGTTCATGCGACCTTAAGAGGCACTTCAATGACGACTGCTACCTCACCGCGCGTCTCGTCTACTGGCTCCTCGACCGGCTCACGCAAAAGGCGCCGGACCGCTTCGGCCACATCAGTCCTGGCACATTTGCCGTCTTCATCAGCTCGCTCCATATCTTCCGGAACGACTGGTATGCGCTTTACGGCGACACCCCGCATGCGGGTACCGACCAAACTCTTGGACGAGTTGCTGGCGCGGACTTCACGGCAATCGAGCAGCGCGTGCTTGACCACGCCCAGTACCCCTACTCCCACGGCGGACAGCAGGTTTCTAGAAGCGTTGCCGATGTGGGGTCATCCCCTACCGGCCGTCTGTCGCACGACACCAGTCTGCCCCACGTCCGCGAACGTCCCTTCCCCAAACACGTCAAGTTCATCGGCGGCGGTGGACCCAGCGTCAATCCTTCGGGAGGAACTGGAGGCGGCACTACGCGCGTCACCAGCCATGCCCGAGTCCGCGATGACGGGGGAGAGCCTACCGACGACTGATGAATTGACCGAGGCACTGAGCGCAATTGACGCGCTGGCACGATACGTCCACGAACTTGAGGAGGCGCTGATGGAGGCGCCCCTCATCGATCCAATCAAGGCCCACACGATGACCGAGCGTCATACTGTTCAACGTCAAGAACACTGGATGCGCCGCCATGCGGACGTGCTCGCACGCGCTCGAGGCTCGGTCGTTGACAAAGAACGTGAGCGAGCGATGGCACGCACCGAGTTCATGTCGAAAGTCAGGCTCGTTGCATCGCGCATCCGGATGATGGATATGCGTGTGGAGCTCGGCGATGTGACTGCCACATCTTACACTGGCGGGCAAGCAGTCGACATGATAGAGAAGGAGCTCCTCAAGCTATGAGGTGCTGGACGTGTAACCGGGATTGGCCGGTTGAGCTATTCATGAAGGGTCAATGGCCAACCTGCGCTTGGTGTAAGCTTGACCGGGCTGTTACACTCAGGGATTGGGTGTTGAACCGATACCGGCAACTGCTGGAGCGCAGAGGGAAGAGTCTGGGAAATTCAAACAGGTCCTTACCTCCCAACTCTCACCCGGAGGAGCTTGTCCTTAAACTCTACGCCTTGGTTAGAGTTTATGGATTGAGTGTTAGAAAGTCGTCGGTCATCATAAAAATGATGAGTGAGAATGCAGGGGTAGGCGTATACCACAGGCGTATACGAAACAATCTCGAGTATTGGAGTTCCAAGTGGCAAGAGGTATCCGACCCAAAATCCTTTTTCGGCTTTGACCCAAAGGAGAAAGTTCGTGAGACTAAATCTAATCGCAGCAGTCGGGGCTTCAGGTCAACTCGGTATCAAAGGAAAACTCCCGTGGACAAAGGATCGAGAGGACCTCGATTTCTTTCGGCTGGCCACACGAAATAACATTGTCCTATTCGGGTCGACTACCTTCGACGGGCTGTTTACTTATCAGCCTGTGTGGGCGGATCGAATGGTCCTCTGCATGAGTCGTCAGCATACCCAAATTTATAACGAGGGTAAGCTCATTGGGTACTGGGAGCCCGGCGTTGATCCCATCATTCACCACCTCGGCCCGAAGGAGGTTGACCTGTTCATCGCCGGGGGAGAGCAAATCTACCGGCTATGGATGCCACACATTCGCAGAGCCTTCCTTACCCGAATTGACTACAACGGACCGTCAGATACATGGATGCCGAGCCTATGGGGAAACAATCCCTCAATCACCTGAGTGCGAACATGGCCTTACTTCAGTGGGCCATCGCCTCGAGCAAGATGAACGGTCTTCACGGGGTAATCCCGGGTACCGAGTTTACGTGTGGTCAGTATATTGCACGGCTGTGCAACGATGTCCGTGAGGACATTGACGAGGTGCTGCCCACACTTCACGCCATCAATCGAAAGAAGCCCGATGCACCGGATACCCAGAGCAGTTCACTTCATGAACCTCGCAGTCGAGCACGCAAAAAGGTCGGCGTGCTTTCGCTTAAACGTCGGATGTTTGATCGCATCCGGCAAGGATATCGTTGGGCTCACGCACAATGGGCCTCCTCGAGGAGAACCACACTGCACGGGTCATCTGTGTCCGGGGGCAACGACCAGCTGTGTGAATTCCCGTCACGCGGAGGAGAACGGCCTGGAATTCCTGTCCTATCCGCCACGGACACTGGACCTGTTTGTGACCCACAGCCCATGCAAACGTTGTATGACTCTGATCCTTACGAAGGGTGGGGGGATGGTCAAGCGGGTGTTCTTCCAGACGGAGTTCCGGGAAAGCGGTCACCTCATGGAGATGGTTAACCAGCATATTGACGTTTACAAGATTACACCGGCGGGCTACATTACTACCTTCCCACACGGCATCCTTGTTGATCCTGAGACCCTTTATACATGATTAAGCGAGACCCGGGCTGCCAGCGTTGCCGCCTCTTCAAGACCGCCGAGTCAGTCTGTCTACTCGGTAAGCCGATCAAGACCGAGGTGTGCATCATCGGCGAAGCACCCGGAGTCGATGCTCGTTCGTCCATATTCAAAGGCAAAGCCGGGGAGGTATTATCCCGGCTTCTGGATCAGGTGGGCCTGGATGCTGATGAAATCTTTATTACGAATGCTGTCTCGTGTCGTCCCCCTGAGGGCAAGGACCCAACTGACAGGCAAATCGAAGCTTGTAGTTACTGGCTGCAAGGCCAATTGCGATCCGTACAGCCCAAGCTCGTATTGCTGCTGGGTAACGTACCACACTTCGCTATCACGGGCCGGAAGGGCATCACAAAGGCACGAGGGAAGCCTTTCGAGAAGGACGGGGTAATCTACCTGCCGACGTTTCACCCGGCATATGCATTACGCTACCCTGAGGCTGAGTATACCATCCTCAAGGACCTCACCCTGTTCAGCAAGATCATCGAACGGGGCGAGATACCCCGCGAGCGTAAGCTCAAATATTTCAACATCGATACCGAGTACAGGCTCAAGTTTTTCTTGAAGCGACTGAAGCGTACAGCCACACTCGACATCGAGTCCACAGGCTTGTTTCCGTGGGCCCCGGGTGCGCGCGTCAACACGCTGCAGTTCGATATCGCCAATAAGCAGTATATCATCTTCCTAACGGAGTTCGCTGATCCCGCCGAGGTCGTGCGGATGATCGACAAGAAGATCCGTGTGGAGGACACCCAGCTCACGTTGCACAATGGCAAGTTCGACCTGCTGTGGATGAAGGTTCACTTCAACGTGGACTGGCATTTCAACTTCGCCTTCGACACGATGATTGCGCATTACCTGCTGGATGAGAACAGCCTGCACGGTTTAAAATTCCTCGCGCAACACTTTCTCGGCGCGCCCGATTGGGATGTGGACAAGGACACGAAGACCGGCAAGTATTTGGCCACACGTGAGGGACGCCAGAAGCTTGCTCTGTATGGTGCGCATGATGTTTACTATACCACACAACTGAAGCGCATCTTCAAGCGTCGCCTAAAGCTCGAGCCTGAGGTCGAGAAGGTATTCCGCTATATCATGATGCCCGCCGCGGCGATGTATGTGGAGGCTGAGTACTACGGTGCGCCGTTAAATGTTGAACGTCTCGAAGAAGTCGGGGAGGAGCTGCATAAGCGTAAGGATGAAGCCGAGAAGGAGCTGAAGGAGTATGCAGACATTAATTGGGGAGCCCCACAGCAGGTTGGAAACTACCTCTTCAATGTACTCAAGCTACCCGTTGTGGAACGAACAAAGACAGGTGTTCCCTCCTGTAACGAGTCGGTGCTCAAGCGTATGGATCATCGGGCAGTGGGTGCACTCCTACGGTTTCGTGAGTGTAAGCAACAGCTCAGCTTTTTCATCGAAGGCTGGGAGCCTTATCTCGTTGACGGATGGCTTCATCCGAGTTTCAAGTTGCACGGGACTGTTACTGGTCGGCTCAGTTGCGAAAACCCGAACCTCCAGCAAGTGCCGCGTGATGAGAACATTCGTTCGATCATTACGCCTATTCTCGACCTTCATGGGGACTGGGTTCTCGTGGAGGCTGATCTATCTCAGATCGAGTTGCGCATTGCCGCGGAACTTGCAGGTGCTAAATCCCTCAAACGATGTTTCGTAGAAGGTATCGATGTCCATTGGCTCACGGCCCTCACAGAGATCCGTCGCGGAAAGGGTAAGCGCGATCTTATCGCGAAGACTGCGGCTAAACTTGGTTGCAAGTCACGCGAGTACGGTGATCAAGTCGACGCAATGCTCGCCGCAGGACCAGACGCCTGCATCGAAATCGAACACGGCTGGAAGGAGCTTCGTAAAAAAGCCAAAGCCGTGAACTTCGGCTATTTGTTCGGTATGTGGTGGACCAAGTTCATGACCTACGCCCGTGACAACTACGGCGTGACGGTTACCGAACAACAGGCGATGGAGTCCCGACAGAATTTCTTCATGCTGTACCCCGAGCTTGACGGCTGGCAGCGCAGGCAGAAAACGATGGCTCGTCTCCGCGGATACGTCGAGTCCCTCAGTGGCAGGAAGCGTCGCTTGCCTTTCGCGATGCTGAAAAACCCGCGTGATCCACGACGCAAGGAGGCTGAACGGCAAGCTATCAACTCTCCCGTGCAGTCATTCGCAAACGAGTTGAACCTGATGGCTGCTTTGCAGTTGCGCGAGGAATACGATAGAGATACCGTTCGTATTATCGGGACAGTGCACGACTCCACACTCTTCCTGGTTCGCCGCAAGCGCGCCGTCGAAGTCGTTAAGCGTATGCTGGAGATCATGCGTGGACCGAAGTTGATGAAGAAGTTCGGGATCAAGTTCAGCATCCCGCTTGAAGGCGAGGCGAAGATAGGACCGTGGGGAAGGGGCGTGAGCTGGGAGAAATGGCAGGATGGTACGCGGTCAAGCTTGATCCGCCACGTCAAAAAGCCATCATCCGTCAAATCGAAACGGGCAGCCTGATCACCGGCTGGGTGATCTGGTCCAAACTCAACAGCGAACGGTACTGGGTCGTGCAGATTGAGCAGCTCAACGGGTATACACTGCTTAAGCATGAGAACGCACTGACCAAGTACCTAAGCGACAACAAGGCACAAGATTGGAGCATCGAATGAAAACCCCCATAATCAAGGATTGGTGGCTCGTCCTTTGGGGAGGCCAGCAAAAGCAGGTTAACCGTCGCAAGACGGCTTACCTGTATCAGTTCAAGTTTTATCGCCATGGCAAGATGTTCATCCAAGCCATGGGTAAGCCCGGCTACATAGCCAAGAGTGACGGGTTTATCGAGCGTTGTACTTGGTTTCCCACACTGCAGGAGGCCAAGCAATACATCTCGGAGAGTGACGGGCTCGTGGGTAATGACAAGCGAACCGACTGGGAGGATGTAGGTTTCTGATGGCGACACCTGAACAATTCGACCTGTGCAACAAAGTGTGGCTGGGCAATGGGAAGGATATTTCCGATCTGCCCACACTGGGCATCGGCCCACACAACCTAACCCTCTGGCGCCTGTCACCGGAGGAGTTGCAGGAAATCAACGAGACCGGATGCGTTATGCTTGACGTGTTGCTGCCGCCCGGTGCTTCATTTCCGCCCGTCTTTGTCGGGTCCATGAATTCAACCTACGATCTGGTGTTCGGCAATGTTCAAGGTGAGACAATCCACACTGAAGACGTGGCGCAAGTGCCGGCGAGCGGCGTTCTACAAACTGGTGGAGTGCCTTCGGTCGAAGAAGATCAGCCGGCCGTTGAAGTTCGGGACGCTGATGCACAGCCTGATAGAAACCGAGATTTGCGGGAAGGGTTTCAAGGATTACCTGACCGGCCTTAAACCCGAGCAGATCGAAGGCTTCGAGGATCGCGAGGAATACGGCAACATCCTCGATGACGCCAGCGACATCATGCATCATTATAAGCTTCGCTGGAAGAATGACGGCATCCGATGGTGCAAGGGGCCGAACGGCAAGAAGGCCGAGCATAAGTTCAGCATGGACTTGTGTAAGGGTATCATCCTCAACGGCATGATTGACGGTGTGGCACGCACCGAGAACCGAAAGCGGTGGCTGTCGGATCACAAGACGTTCAAGCAGGAATGGAACGAGGATGACAAATGGCGAAACGTTCAGACGAGTTTGTACATCCCAGCGTGGACACAGATGACCGGCAAAAGGATCGACGGCATCATGTGGAACTTCATCTGGTCAAAGCCTCCCAGTTTTCCCCAGATGACTCAGGCAGGCGCGATATCCAAGCGTGCTATCGTCACCTTGCCCATTACGGTAAATCGGTTCCTTGCGGCGAACGGCTTGAACTCGAAAACTCCTGGGGCAGATGCGCTAATCGCGGCTGGCGAGGAGGGCGTAGAGCGGTATTTCCAGCGTACCTTCATTCCGCGCAACGAACGTGTGGAGAAGATGGTCCGCCTCGACGCAATAACAACCGCTAAGGATATGCGCCGGAAATTGGGAGTTGACAAGACACGCTCGATTGACAAACACTGCAACTACTGCGAATTCCAAAAAATCTGTAACGCTGCCTTGACGGGCGGGGACGTGAAGTTCGTCAAGAAATCGTTCTACTACGTGGACGAGGCCGAGCTTGAAGAAGTCGAACAAGAAGAGGAAAACGCTACAGCGTAAGACGGATTTCAAGAAGCGGACACGTCGTCCGACGAAGAAGCCATCCGAACTGAAGCGGAATAAAACGTGGTGCATCTACGGTCGAAGCGGCCACGGCAAGACCACACTGGCTGGCACATTCCCAAAGCCAATCATCCTCATCGACTGCAAGGATGAGGGCACTGAGTCCGTCACCGATAACGAAGTGGATGAGGTGTACGAGGTCGGCAGTGTGGAGGAGATCGAAGACGCCTACTGGTATTGCCAGGAGCTTGCCGAGAGGGGCAGGATCGGCACGGTCGTTATCGACACTACCACTGCCATGCAGCGGATCGTCATCGAAGAGGTTGGCGGCAAGCGCGCCGCGGCATCTGGAAAGAAGGCCGGTGACTGGGGCACGATGAAGCAGAAGGATTGGGGCAAGGTATCGGGAATTATGACCGACCTTATAACCCGGTTTAAAGACTTGGATTGTGAAACCGTATTCCTCGCTCAAGAGAAAGTTTTCGACCCGAGTGACTCGGACGATGACACGGAGGGCGAGGTTCTTCCGGAGGTGGGACCGGCCAACATGAAGAGTGTGGCGGCCCACATCTGCGCTAGCAGCTCCTTCATCGGGCATGTATTTGTCCGGATGGTGGAAGTAAAAATTAAAATGAAAAAGAGGAGAAGACCAGAATATTGTATTCGAGTCGGACCTAATCCTGTGTATATAACGAAGGTGCGCAAGCCACGAAGCATTGAACTTCCCGACTTCGTGAGCGATCCTACCTTCAAGAAGTTGCAACAACTCAAAACTGGAAAGACGAAATAACATGGCACGCAAGTCGAAGAAAGAACGCGCTGCAGGCAAGAAAAAAGGCGGCATGGTCATCAAGGGTGGCCTCGCCAACGTCGAGACTCGGAAGCTGATCGGGAAGGGCCCACACCTCGCGAAGGTGGTCGAAGTCGAACCGGGCAAGGGCGACGCCGGAGACTACCTGGCCTGGAAGTTTCAGGTAGTTGCCGGCAAGTACAAGGGCAACAGCCCGGCGCCGTACTACACCACACTGGCCGAGGGCAAGCTGTGGAACCTGAAGAAGGTGCTCGCCGCACTGGGACATGACGCCGCCGAGTCGGAAGACGATATCGACCTGGCCGAGGTCGTAACCGAGGTGATCGATCAGGAACTGGTGATTATCGTCGGCCACGAAGAGTACGAGGGCGCGCCGAAGGCGAAGGTGGTCGAATTCGGCGACAGCG
>JACCDR011413797.1_pt1 | contig 10850 bp, 11 predicted proteins | sample 7446431 | NCBI WGS metagenome assembly JACCDR01 (sample SAMN15323443, study PRJNA562643) | freshwater metagenome | isolation source: river surface water | place: USA:Blue River Watershed | collected 2017-08-17 | reverse complement strand
GCAACTTGTACCAAGCTGCCTACCCCCATCCCCTGCCGGTAAGCCTCGAAGCCAGACGCCCGCCCGCCACAGCCACCAAGCCCGCCCCTCCCGGCGGGCTTTTTCGTTTCTGGAGCCCCAATGCCCCAACCCACTGAAACCCGCAGCGAAGTTCGCAACCTCCCGCTGCAAACGCGCCAGGCACCCGTCACCGGCGTGGACGAGGCGGCTCGCACGTTCGAGTTCACCTTCACCGCTGGCACGCGGGTCAAGCGCTTCGACTACTTCAGCTGGTCGTACTACTGGGAAGAGCTTTCGCTCGACCCGGCTCACGTCCGGCTGGACCGGCTCAACGCCGGCGCACCGCTGCTGAACTCGCACCAGCAGTGGGATCTGCGCAGCGTCCTCGGCGTGCACGAGAAGGCGTGGCTGATGCCCGCCGAGGGTCGCGCCACCTGCCGCTTCAGCGACCGCGACGACACCGTCAACGCCTTCTGGCGCGACGTCGTCAACGGCATCCTGCGCAACACCTCGGTCGGCTACATCGTCTACCGCTACGAAAAGCTCGACCCCGAGGTCGAAGGCGGCTATCCCATCTGGCGCGCCATCGACTGGGAGCCCTGCGAAAACTCCCTGGTGCCCATCGGCGCCGATCCGATGGCTGGCCTGCGCTCCATGGGTGAGGGCGGCCAGCGCCCCAGCGCCGAGCAGCTGCTCGAGCAGTCCGCCCAGTTCGTCGGCGGTCGTACCTTCCCCTGCGAGTTCGTCACTCGCGCTACCGAAGTTCCGCAAGCCGCTGCACCCGCTGCGGCCCAAGAGCCCATCGCCGCAGCCCGCGGTGAGTCATCTGACCAACCTTCTGAAGAGGACCCTATGCGCAAGTTCCGTCGCACTCCCGTCGCCGAAGCGGCGGAGACCGTCACCAGCACCGGTGGCGGTGCCACCACCACCCCGCCGGCCGCCCCCAGCGCCGAGCAGATCCGCGCTGAGGAGCGCACTCGCATCAACGGCATCAACGCCGCCGCGGCGGCCTTCCGCCGCACGGCGCACGGCGCCACCGTCACCGACGATGACGTCGCCGGCATGATTGCCAGCGGCATCACCGTCGACGCGGCCCGCGCTCAGATGTTCGCGCGCCTCGAGACCGCGTCCAACAACACGGGCCCCACCCGCAGCGCCGCCAACATCCAGACCACGCAGGACGAACAGCAGCAGCGTCGCGCCGACATGTCTGCGGCCGTCGCACACCGGGCCAATCCGTCGCTGGCCCTGCCCGAGTCGGCCCGTCGCTTCCGCGGCTACTCCCTCTTCGAGTTGGCCCGTCGCAGCCTTGAGCTTCAGGGCGTTAATACCGAGGGCATGGGCCGCAACGCCATCGTCGCGCTCGCCATGGGCAACAGCGACGAGATGGGCTTCCGCTCGATGCACGGCACCAGCGACTTCTCGATTGCGCTGGCTAGCACCGTCAACCGGACCCTGCGCGATGCCTACACCAGCGCGAACCAGACCTTCAAGGCCTGGGCACGCAAGGGCACGCTGAGCGACTTCCGCGCCGCCACGCGCGTCGCCGTCGCCGGCAACCTGTCGCTCGAGAAGGTCAACGAGTTCGGCGAGTTCAAGCGCGGCAAGATCAGCGACGCCGGCGAGACCATCCAGCTCGCCACCTACGGCAAGGTCGTTGGCGTCACGCGCCAGGCTGTCATCAACGACGACCTGGACTTCCTCAGCCGCATCCCGCAGATGTACGGTCGCGCCGCGGCTGACTTCGAAAGCGACACCGTCTACGCCATCCTCAAGGGCAACCCGGTGATGGCCGACACTGTCACCCTGTTCCACGCCAGCCACGGTAACCTCGGCACTGGCGCGGGCATCACCGAGAGCGCGCTGGACGAAGCCACTCAGGGCATGCGCAAGCAGAAGGACTTCGGTGGCAACAACCAGCCGCTGAATCTCGTCGCCAAGACGCTGATTGTCAGCTCGGCGCGCGAGCTGCAGGCTCGCAAGCTGCTGAGCGCGCTGCTGGTGGCAACCAAGTCGGCCGACGTGAACGTCTTCAGCAACGCCTACGACCTCGTCGTCGAGCCGCGGCTGGACGCCGTCAACCCGCTCGAGTGGTTCCTGGCCGCCGACCCGGCCCAGATCGACACCATCGAATACGCCTACCTCGAAGGCGAAGAGGGTCTCTACACCGAGCAGCGCATGGGCTTCGACGTGGATGGCCTCGAGGTCAAGGCTCGACTCGACTTCGCCGCCAAGGCCGTCGACTTCCGCGGCATCTGGAAGAACCCGGGCGCCTGATCGCCCACGGCATGACAGCAGCGGCGCTCTTGCGCCGCGCTCCCCTCTGATCTCCCTGCACACCTGAAAGGACCCGTGCAATGAAGAACTTCGTCCAGCCCGGCGTCAACCTGACGCTGACCGCCCCCTATGACGTCGCCAGCGGCGCCGGCATGCTCGTGGGTCTCATCTTCGCCGTCGCCACGCTGCCGGCGCTCAGCGGTGCCACCGTTGAAGGCGTCACCGAAGGCGTGTTCGACCTGACCGCGCTTAGCACCGACACCGCCACCGTCGGCGCCGCGATCTACTGGGACAACACCAACAAGCGCTGCACCACGACGTCGTCGGGCAACACCAAGATCGGCGTCACCACCCAGGCCAAGGCCAACGGCGACACCACGGCGCGCGTGCGGCTCAACGCGTCGTTCTGAGCAGGGCAGGGCGGCGGTGGACCTCTCCATCTTCTTCGAAGCCTTCAAGTCGGCCGGCCTGCTGCAGGCCTGTGTCTACAAGCCCGGCACGCCCGCCGAGAAGGCCTTCGATGCTGGCTGGCAGCAGCCCGACACCCTGCTCCTCGGCGACGAGGCGCAGGCGTCGGACTACCTGCTCGAGTTCCAAACCGCCGACCTGCCCACCCTCCGCCAGGGCGACGCCATCACCGTCGACGGCAAGCCCTTCACCGTCCGCGCGCCGGCGCAGAAAAAGGGCGACGGCTACTACAGCACCGTCGCCCTCAAGGCCTGACACCCCATGCCCACATTCGCCAAGCAACTGCTGGACGCCGTCGAGGCCAGCCAGGCTGCGCAGTCGGCCATCCCGTCCACCAGCATCCACCTCGAGCGCATCGCGCCCATCGGCGACGACGAGTGCCCTGCGCTCAACATCGCCATCGGCCAGGCGCGAAAGATCAGCGTGCTGGGCAGCGAGGGCGGCTATGACCTGCTCGACATGGAAGTCGATGTGGTCATCAGCATCCACACCCGCGGCGCTCCCCGCGCCCGCGTGGCCGATCCCTTCGTCGAGGCCGTCAACGCCGCGCTGATGCGCGACTACAGCCTCGGCGGCCTGGCCACGCAGCTCGGCCTCTACACCGTCCAGCCGCGTCAGGCGGCCGTCGGCGAGGTCGGCATCGCCGAACTCACCTACCGGGCTCGCTGCGCCGTGCGCGAGAGCGACCTGTCCATCTTCACCCACTGACCCTCACACAAAGGAGCCCATCATGGCTGGTCGCGGTCAAATTTCCTTCCACTCCGGCGTGCTCTTCGCCAAGGGCACCGGCGCCAACCCGGGCAGCATCCGGGTGGCCACGCTGCAAGAGACGAGCTTCGACTTCAAGGCGTCGAACAAGGAACTCTTCGGCGAGAACCAATTCGCCGAGGCCATCGGCCGCGGCAACGTCAAGATCAGCGGCAAGGCCAAGACCGGCCGCTTCAACGGTGCGCTGATGAACCAAGTGTTCTTCCAGCAACCGAGCAGCTCGCTGCTGGCCCAGGCCAAGCTGCTGGCGCTGGACGAGGCAGGCACTGTCGCCACCGCGACGGTCACCGTGGCCAACGCCGCCAACTTCCTGGAAGACCTGGGCGTCCAGAACCCGGCCACGGGCGAGACCTACACCCGCGTCGCCGCGACGCCTGCCGCCAAGCAGTACACGGTGAACGAGGCCACCGGCGTCTACACGTTCAACGCCAGCGAGAACGCAACCGCGCTGGGGTTCTCCTACCTCTACAAGACCACGGCGACCGGCGCCAAGACCCTGTCCATCAACAACCAGCCCGCCGGCGAAGCGCCCACCTTCCGCGCGATCTTCAGCCAGAAGTTCCAGGGCAAGACGCTGACGCTGACGCTCAACGCCCTCGTGGCCGAAAGCCTCGCCTTCGGCTTCAAGGCCGAGGACTTCTCCATGCCCGACTTCGCCTTCGCCGCCCAGGCCGACGCGCTGGGCGTGGTGGGCGAGCTGAGCCTGACGAGCTTCGAATGAACGGGCCCACCTTGACGGTGGGCGGCCGCGAGCTTCCGCTGCGGCCGCTCAACTACAAGCAGCTCGAGCTGCAGAAGGACAACATCCAGCTCATGACCGTGGGCGGCTGGACGTCGGCCTACGAGATCTTCGACACGCTGGCCCAGCTCATCCACGCGTCGCTGCTCCGCACGGCGCCCGAGCTGACCCTGGATGAGGTCAAGGAAGCGCTCGACCAGCCCACCGCCGTGCCGCTGGCCAACGAGGTCATCCGCATCTCGTTCCCGCAGGCGCCCGCGGGGGAAATGCCGGCGGAGAGCCCATCTGGCTCGTCGACTGGGACGCCCTGATTGTCGAAGCCATCGACTTCACCGGGTGGACCTGGGACGAGGTTCGTGAACAGATGGACCTGCACCGCCGTGCCGCCTTCCAGCGGCACTGGCGGCGCTCTCCGCCGCTGCAGGCCATGGTGCAGGCCTACCTCGGCATCGAGCCCCAGGAAGACCCCGTGCCTTTGACTCCCGAAAACGAGGACGAAGCCATCCGGCAATTCGCCTCCATGTTCGCCGCCGCTGGCGGCAGTGTGAACTGACACCATCATGGCCGACCAACAAGCACGGGTAGAGATCACCGCGAACGCCTCCCAGGCGATTCGCGAGTTCACGATCTTCGGCACCAACGTCGCAAGCGTCGCCGACAAGGTCAAGAGCCAGGTCAGCGGCATTCACGGCTCGGTGCTGTCCCTGCACGCGCGCCTGGCCGCCCTGGGCGCGCTGGTGGGCGGCGGTTTGTTCGTCGCCGGCGTGCGCGACCAGATCAATCTCATGGACGCCATCAACGATGCGTCCGAGGCTGCTGGCGTCAGCGCGCAGACGTTCTCGGAGCTGGGCTACGCCGCCAAGATGAGCGGCTCCGACTCCGAGGTGCTTGGCAAGGCGCTGGTGAAGATCAGCGATGCCACGGCCAAGGCCGCCGGCGGCGACGCTGATGCCCGCAAGCTCTTCAAGCAGCTCGGCATCGACGCGAAGGACACGGAAGGAAAACTGCGCGGTGCCGACGCGGTGCTCAACGACCTGGCCGACATCTTCGCCAAGCTGCCCAACGGCCCGGAGAAGACGGCGCTGGCCGTCAAGCTTTTCGGTGAGCGCATCGGCCCGGGCCTCGTGCCGCTGCTCAACAGCGGCCGTGACGGCATCCGGGAACTGCGCGAGGAGTTCCGCAAGCTGCACGGCGTCATCAGCGACGAAGACGCCCAGGCCGCGGGCCAGTTCAACGACAACATGGATCGCATGGAGGTCGCCAGCCAGCGGCTTAAGTCGACAATCGCCAACGCGGTCCTGCCCACGCTGGTCGAGTTCAGCAACTTCTTCGTGAAGGCCGCCAAGGAAGTGGGCACGCTCGAGGCGGCGTGGCTCACATTCGGAAAGACCGTCGCCCGCGTGCTCAAGCTGGACGACATCGGTCAGGCCAAGCGGCACCTCGTCGAGCTGGCTGGTCACACCAAGGCCCTGGAACGCGAGATGGCGGCCCTTGAGCCGCATCTGCAGCGCAATCCCAGTGATGCCGGACTGAAGGCCCGCATGGAAGGCTACAGGTCCAAGCTGGCCGACGTGGCCCGCCAGGCCGAGGAGACCCGCAAGCGCATCACTGACCTGCTCGAAGAGGCTAAGGGGCCGGCGCCTCCGCCCAAGCCCAGTGGCAGCGACGGCAGCACACTGGGTGACACGTTCAAGCCCAAGGAACCAGAGAAGAACCGCGTCAGCGAGTGGGCCAACGTCTTCGAGCAGCAGAAAAAGGCCTATGCCGACGGCATGGCCATGCAGGGCCAGTTCACCGAGTGGTCCCACGCCGAGGAGAGCCGCTACTGGCAGGGCATCCTCTCTCGCAACGACCTCAGCCAGGCCGAGAAGCTCGGCGCCACGCAGCACTACCTGGGCGCCGAGCGCGCCATGCGCAAGCAGGCCGCCGCGGCCGCCTTGGCCGAGAAGCAGGTCGAGATCGATGCCGCCACGGGCAACTACGCCAAGCAGCTCGAGCTGATGAACACTTACGTCGAGTCGGTGAAAAACCTGTACGGCGTCGACAGCAAGGAATATCAGGACGCGCTGCGCCGCAAGCTGCAGATGGCGCGCGACCATGACGCCAAGCTGCGGGAGATCGCCAACATCCGCCGCGAAGTGCAGGCGGCCGACCGTCTCGACGAGGTCGCTGCCGACGAACAGGCCGCCGAGCTGCGCCGCGCACTCGGCTTCATCACCGAGGCGCAGCTCCTGCAGATCCGCGCCGGCACCATCGAGCGCCGGCGCCAGATCGAGCTCGAAGCCAAGCAGGCCGAGCTGGAGGCCGAGAAGGGCGGCATCAACGATCCGGTCGCCGTCGAGCGCATCCAGGCGGAGATCGCCGCCATCAAGCGCCGATACAAGGGCCTGGCGGACGACAACCAAGGCAAGCAGACCGTCGAGCAGGCCGACCCGCTGCGCAACATCCTCGGCACCAGCCAGCAGGCGCTTCAGCAGGGCTTCGACAGCATCATCACCCGGTTCCGGATCACCGCCGCCGGCGTGCGCGACGTCGCCCGCCAGATCGGCGGCAGCATCATCACCGAGCTGGTCACCAAGCCCTTTGCCCAGTGGGTGGTGCAGCAGGCCCGCATGGTGGCCATGACGTGGCTCTTCGGACAGGAGAAGGTCGCCGCTGAGGCCACCACGCAAGGCGAGATCACCGCCGTGCAGGCGGCCGGCAGCCTCAAGACCATCGCCATGCGCGCCTACGAGGCCGCCGCGGGCGCCTACAGCGCCATCGCCGCCATTCCTTACGTCGGCCCGGTGCTGGCCCCAGTGGCCGCCGGCGTCGCCTTGGCTGGCGTCTTCGCCTTCGCCAAAAGCATCTTCAGCGCCGAGGGCGGCATGGACATCGGCAAGGGCATCAACCCGATCGTGCAAACGCATGCCAACGAAATGATCCTGCCGTCCCGGCACGCCGACACCATGCGTGCGCTGAGCGACCTGCACCTGCAGGGCGGCCTCGCCGGCGGCCGCGGCGACCACTACACCGTCAACGCCCTCGACTCGCGCAGCTTCGACCGCATGCTGCGTGGGCGCCAGGGCGACATGGTGACGCGCAACCTAGCCATGCGCGCGCGCAACCGCAGCGCCTACTGACCATGAGCACCGCCGTCTTCCCAAAGTTCGCAGGCCTGTCCGCAGAGCGCGGCATCGCCACCAGTTTCAGCACGCGCGTGCACCGTGCGGTCAGCGGCCGACGCTCCGCCATGGGCGAGCGGCTGTACCCGGTGTGGCGCTTCACGCTCAAGTACAACTTCCTGCGTGCGGCCCCCAGTGTGGCCGACGTGCAGGCGCTGCGCGCTTTCTTCCGCGCCCGCCGCGGCGCGCTCGACCCGTTCTACTTCCGCGACGAGACCAACAACGCCGTCGCGGCTCAAACGGTCGGCCTGGGCGCGCCGGGCCTCGTCACCTTCCCGCTGGTCTACAACGAGGGTGGCACCATCGACCGCGTTGGCGCCGTTGACACTGTCACCGGCGCCGCGCCGGTGGCCCTCGTCAACGGCACGCCCGTCGCCGCCACGTTCGCACGCGACACGCTGACGCTGACCGGCGGGCCGGTCACCACCGGCGCCACTGTCGCCTGGACCGGCAACTTCTTCTATCACGTCGCCTTCGTCGACGACACCCTCGACCTGAAGCGGTTCATGCACCAGCTCTTCAGCGCCGACGGTGTCGCCCTCGAGACGGTCAACCAGTTCAGTTGACGCCATGCCGATGACCGCCCCCGAGCTGGCCGCTCTGCAGGCCTGGCTGGCCAGCACCGACGAAGGCCTGCGCTTCGACCTGCTGACCGTCACCACCCGCACTGGCATCGTGCTGCGCTGGACGAACGCCGACGTGCCGCTGACCACGCCCGACGGCCGCACCTTCGTGCCCGCGGTGTATGAGCGCGACCGGCTCAAGGTCAACGCCGTCCTGCAGATCGACGACGTGCAGCTGACCCTCTTCATCGACTCGCTCGACACCGTCGCCGGCATGCCCATGCTGCAGTTCGCTGCGCACGGCGGCCTTGACGGCGCGCGGGTGGCCCTCGAGTGGATCTTCATCGACGTGGGGGGCGCCACGCGCGGCTACGTCACCCGCTTCGAGGGCAAGACCGGCCCGGCCGAGACGGGCCTCGGCACCGTGGACGTGTCCATCCGCAGCCTGCTAGCCCAGCTCATGCGCCTAGTGCCCGCCGAGACCTACCAGCCGGGCTGCCGCAGCACGATCTATGACGCTGCTTGCGGCATCGACCCCGTCGCCAGCTCGGTCAGCGGCGCAGTCACCGGCCTGTCCGGCGCGCGCCTCGACTACGTTGCCACCGACCTCGGCCAGGCGGCCGGGTTTTGGGACCTCGGCGCTATCCGCTTCACCAGCGGTGCGCTCGCCGGCGAGTCCCGCACCGTCCGTGCCTTTACCGGCGGTGGCGTGCAAACGGTGTTGCCCTGGCCGCAGCAGCCGGCCATCGGCGACACCTTCGTCATCCGGCCGGGCTGCAACCGTACCGCCGCGCGCTGCAGCGAGCTTGGCAACCTGCTGCGCTTCCGCGGCGAGCCCCACGTCCCAGCACCGGAAACGGTCGCCTGACATGACCCCATCAGACCTTCGCGCGCTGCTTCAGGACGAAGCCCAGCGCTGGCTCAGCACGCCCTATCACCATCAGGCCTGCGTGCACGGTGTCGGCGTCGACTGCCTCATGCTGCTGGTGGCCACCTTCAAGGCGCCAGGCGCGCTGCCCGAGGCCTTCGACCCTCGGCCGTACTCGCACCAGTGGCACCTCCATCGCAGCGACGAGGTCTACCTCGCCGGCCTCGATGCCTGGCTTCGGCCGCTCGACGAGCGTGAACCGCTGCAGCCGGCCGACGTCGTCGTCTGGAAGTTCGGCCGCACCTTCAGCCATGCCGGCATCGTGGTACAGGCGTCCGGTGGCCTCGAGGTGGTCCATGCCCTCGCTCAAGCCGGCGCCGTCATCCAGACGCGCCTCGACGACGCGCCGCTGACCGACCGGCCCATGCGCGCTTTCACCCTTTTCCAGCCGGAGGCCTGATGGGCGGCCAGAGCTTCACCAACGAGCAGCAGCGGATCGCGGACATCCGCATCCAGAGCAGCGCCTACGGCAGCACCGTCCCTTGGCTGCTCGCCGGCCGCGGACGCGTCGCCGGCAACCTGCTGTACTACGGCGCCTTCAAGGCCATCAAGCACACCGACACGCAAAGCGCCGGCGGCAAGGGCGGGGGCGGCAAGCAGATCACCGTCAGCTACACCTATCAGGCTGCCGTCATCATCGGCCTGGCTCGCGGGCCCCTCGTCGGCAGCGGCGCCATGTGGCGCGGGAAGAGCCAGTTCCCGAGCTTCGCCGCGGGCGGCCTGTCGCTGCAGCCCGGCAACCTCGGCCAGGCCGTCTGGAGCTGGCTGTCCACCAACGACCCGAGCAAGGCCCTCGGCTACAGCGGCATGGCCTACGCCTACGCGCCGGCCTATGACCTCGACGACAGCGCCGCGCTGCCAAACCACAACTTTGAGCTGGACGCCGGCGGCCTCGGCACCGTGCCGGGCGTGTCCGGCATCGTCGTCGACGGCGACCCGCGCGTCGCCGTCGAGCGCCTGCTGACCGACACCCGCTCTGGCGGCGCATGGCCCAGCGCCCGCCTGTTGGGGCTTGACCGCTATCAAGCCTACTGTCGCGCCGCGGGCCTGTGGCTGAGCCCCGTGCTCAGCGAGCAGCGGCCATGCATCGACTGGCTCAAGCAGCTCCTGCTGCTCACCAATACCAAGGCCGCCTACACCGGCTCCGAGTTGGAGCTGGTGCCGCTGGGTGACACCGACCTCAGCGCCCACGGCGCCACCTTCACCGCCGAGGTGACGCCCGACTTCGACCTCACACACGATCACTTCCACCCCGACAAGGGCGACCCGCCGGTGCGAGTGCGTCGGCACTACGGCCTGGGCGCCGAGGCCGAGACCGCCAGCAGCGACGACGTCGGCTACAACGTCGTCACCCTCAAGATCGAGAGCCGCGCCGCCGGCTACGCCGAGCAGCCCGTCAGCCGCGACGACCTGGCCAGCATCGAGATGTTCGGCCGCCGCGAGAAGGACGCCATCTCGGCGCCCGAGATCAAGGATGCCGCCATCGGCGCCCAGGTCGCCCAGCAGCTCCTGCAGGACGAGCTGGCCAAGCGCAACCGCTATGAGTTCAACCTCTCGTGGCGCTTCTGCCTGCTCAAGCCGCTGCGCCTCGTCACGCTCACAGAGCCGAGCCTGGGCTTCGACCGCCTGCCGGTGCGCGTCCTCGAGGTCGAGGAGCTGGATGACCGCCGCATCTCGGTGGTGGCCGAAGACGCCCCCATCGGCATTGCCACGGCGCCGCGCTTCGGCGCCCAGGCCGGCGCCGGCTACTCGCCCGACTACAACGTCTCACCCGGCAGCGCGCTCGACCCTGTCGTCTTCGAGCTGCCTGGCGCGCTCACCACCACCGGCCTCGAGCTGGCGATCGCCACGGGTAGCGCCAACCCGCTGTGGGGCGGCTGCATCGTGTGGGTCAGCTTCGACGGCACCAACTACCGCGAGCTGGCCGAGCTGCGCGCGAGCAG
>JACCDR011409893.1_pt1 | contig 10850 bp, 9 predicted proteins | sample 7446431 | NCBI WGS metagenome assembly JACCDR01 (sample SAMN15323443, study PRJNA562643) | freshwater metagenome | isolation source: river surface water | place: USA:Blue River Watershed | collected 2017-08-17 | reverse complement strand
CGATCGTGGCCGGGACTGCTACCGTCCCGCCCTGCGGGGTCGCGGCGGCCATGGTGACGGCGGTGCCGATCGTGGCCGGGGCGGCGGCCGACGACGACACGAACGACGGCGCCGCGATCGTTGTCGTGGTCGCCACCGTTGCAGGCGTAGACGAGTCAGCCCCGGTGAACGTGGGCGTCCCGATCGTGACCGACATGCCGATGGTGGCCGGCGCCGGTCTGGCCCCGCCCTGCGCGGTCGCCGCCGTCATGCTCACGGCGGTGCCGATCGTGGCCGGGGCCGGGAGTACCGACAACCTGACGGTCGCCGCGGCCATGGCCACCGTGGTGGTCACGGTCGCCGGGGTCGCTACCGTGCCGCCCTGCGCGGCGGTGGCGGCCATCGCCACTGTGGTGCTGATGGTGGCTGGGACTGCTACCGTCCCGCCCTGCGGGGTCGGTGCGGCCATGGTGACTGCGGTGCCGATCGTGGCCGGCGCCGGTCTGGCCCCGGCCTGTGCGGTCGCCGCGGCCATGCTCACCGTGGTGGCGATGGTGGCCGGGTTCAGCGGCGTCTGCACCGCCGCCGCCGCCATGGTCGTGGTGACCGCGATCGTGGCCGGGGCGATGTCCGGATACCAGTCCACGGGCGTCGGCGCGGTCAGCGTGCCCATCAGCGTCGCCGCCGTGGCGCCCATGTCGCACAGCATGTTCACGGTGGCCTGCTGGATCGGCAAGCTCGTGTTGTCGTTGCCCATCTGGTAGGTGTTCGCGCTGTCGCAGCCCAGCGCCCAGTTGATCGACCCGGTGCCGAAGACGATCCCGCCGGCGCCGCCCGGGTGCACCACGAGGCGGTGGGTGGCGGTGCCCGTCGCGTCGTACACGTCACCAGCGTCGGTCAGCAACAACCCGCTGCTGATCGAGTAGGTGGCGTCGGAGCAGTACCGGGCGCGCGGGTGCGGCGCGGCCAAGAAGCTCGCTGCCGTCGTGCTCACACCGGCCGGCCCGTACGTGTCCCATTCAAAGCCCAAGATCTGGTTCGGGCTGGTGTAGCTGCCCGAGCTCAGCGCACCGACGGTGGTGTCCCGCCACAGCGGTTGCCCGCTGTAGCCACCCGTGAACGGGACGACGAGGCTGCGCAGGTCCGGCCCGTTGACGACGAAGATGGTGCCGGTGAAGGTGTTCTCCGGGGCGTTGCCGCCCTTGCCCGCGCCATCCGGGTCACGCCAGGTGCCGGTCCACTGGGGCCGGGTGTTACCCCGCCCGTTGATCGTGGACTTCTGGCATTCGAACAGGTGCGGCCGGCCCTCACTGTCGGCGCTGGTGCCGACGGTGCGCCAGAACACCTCGTTCGACGCGCACGAGAACACGCTCACGCCGAGGTTCTTCGCCCGCTCCCAGCCCGCCCGCATGACGTCCGACCAGTACTCGTTGTGCCCGACGAACATCGCCGCCTTGACCGCGCCGCGGCTGCTGCCGTTGCCGACCAGGTGGGTGCCGAGCGCGTCGCCGGCGGCGTCGATGCCGCCGTAGTACTTGACGTCGAAACCGTTGCGCTCGAGGAACCGGACCATCGGGTATTCGCCGGTGAAGAACGTGCTCCACTCGACGGCCCCGTAGGAGCGGCCACTGTCGGCGGCGCCGCGGTTGACAACCGGCCGATCGTAGGAGACATAGCGGGCGCAGTCGGAGTTGTACTGGTCGACGTCGGTGCCGTAGTACAGGCTGTTGCCGCCGTACATCGACCCGCCCATGCCGCCCCACGCGTTATACGCGTTCCAGGTGTGGTCGGCGGTCATCAGCATCAGGTCCGCGGCCCGCGCGTCGTCGCGGACGATGAACAGGATGTGGCTGGCGCCGCCACCGGTCCGGTTGAGCCGCAGCACGTACATGCCCGACGGCGCCCACGCCGGCGGCGTCCACGTCAGCGTGGTCGACCAGTTCGAGCAGTCCGCCGACAGCCGGGTGGTGGTGGCGTCCGCATCGCCGGGCGACGGCTGAGCCTGGCTGTTGGACAGCTGGGTGCCGGTCGGGGTGAGCGTCTCGTAGAAGCGGGCCCCGTTGCCGCCGTAGTAGCCGAGCCGGTACACATCCGCGGTCCACCCGGCCGTGTCCGACTGCGCGATCTTGAAGCCGAGGGTGGTGGTCTTGTTGCCGGTGTAGCCGACGCAGAACCCCTGCAACGTGCTGACGCCGCCGAGGTTCGGGCTCGACAGGTCCCAGGTCGCGCGGGCAGTGCCGGTCAGCGCGTTCTCCGCGGCCACGATGTTCGCCGCGTAGGAGACGGTGACGTCGGCGGTGGCCTGCCCGCCGTTGGACGCGTACACGGTGGCCCGGATCGTCGCGGTGCCCGACCCGGATCCCGGCGCCGTGTAGGTCGGCGTCGCCGAGGTCGAGTTGGTCAGCGACCCGGACCCGGCGGTGATCGCCCACGAGTAGCCGCCGATCGACTGCCCACCCGGCGGTGTCGCGACCACGTCGAGCAGCACGCCCTGGCCGTTGACAATCGGCCGGGCCCGCCCGGCGGTCACCGTCGGCGGGGCCCCGCCGACGGTCGCCGCGGCCATGGACACCGACGTCGCGATGGTGGACGGGGTCGGTGTTCCGGCGCCGGTGGTGAACTGCACCGAGCTCGACCACGCCGACCAGTTCCCGGCCGCGTCCCGCGCCCGCACCCGCGCGGTGTAGGTGCTCGACGGCAGCAGCCCGGTCACCGACCCGGTTGTCCCGGACGTGGTGACGGTGCGCTGCAACCCGGCCGCCGGCGCGGCCATGGACACCGACGTCGCGACCGTGGCCGGCGCCGGGGTGCCCAACGACGGCAGCGGGATACTCACCGCGGTCGCCACGGTGCCCGGCGACGGCGTGGACAGGATCGTCGGCGCGGCCATGCTCGTGGTGATCGGGATCGTCGCCGGGGTCGCGGCTGTGGCCACCACCGCAGCGTTGAGCGCGAAGACCACATGCTGCCGGTCCGAGGCGTAACCGCTGCCCGTGTACGAGCTGCTCGCGGCGGGCGTGATGCTGGTCGCGGTGACGTTGATCTGGTGGCCGGCGGTGAAGTACGCGCCGTCGGTGCCGGACAGGGCGATGAACGCGTCGGCGTCCTCCACCCACGGCGCCGTCCAGGTGCTGCTGGCCGCGCTGCCACCGGACCCGACACCGCGGCCGCGGGCGGCGATGATGACCTGCGCGCTGCCGGGCAGCCCGGACAGCTGCGGGAATGTGTCGCTGGCGGTCGCGTTCGTGGAGGTGCCCGCCGTGTACGTGGTGCCGGCCGGGAACTCGTACGCGACCCAGTGCACCGGGTAGTTGCTCGAGTTGTGCGTGATCGTGATCGACGACTCGCCGGTGGACGTCTTGGTGAACACCGAGGTCTCGCCGGAGTTGACCGGCTGAAGCCGCTCGGTCCAGGTGCCGCCGCTCTCGGTGTGCGTCACGTCCCCGCTGACGATCACCACGAGGAAGCTGCCCGAGGTCGACGTGAACCCGAAGCTGATCGTGTGGCTGGTGGTGCCGTTACGCGCGGCCGTGCCGGACGTCTTGTTGATCCACGGCGGTTCGGTCACAACAGCCACAGGTCACCCCTCTCGTCACGGCCCGATGACCTGAAGCTCGTAGCCGGTCACCCCGACCGCGTCGGTCGACGCCGTCCAGGAGAAGTCAGCGGTGGTGGAGGTGACCGCGGTGGTGCCCAGCCCGGTCGGGGCGGTCGGCGCGGTCGTGTCGCCGGCCAGCACGTTCAGCGCGAACACGACATGTTCCCGGTCCGCTGCGGACCAGGTGCCGCTGTAGGTGGGCGTGGACGCGGGGGTGACGCTGGTCGCGGTCACGTTGAGCTGGTGGAAGAGGTGCATGTAGAAGCCGTCGGTGGCGCCGTTGTCGGCCGTGAACAGGTCGGCGTCCTCCACCCACGGCGCGCTCACGGTCGACGAGGCGCCGGTCTCGGCGTTGGAGGCGACCCGCCCGCGGCCGGCGATGACGACCTGCTCGGTACCGGGTAGCCCAGACAGGGCCGGCCAGGTGTCGCCGTTCGGACTGGACGACGTCCCGGCGGTGTAGGTCGATCCGGACTGGAACTCGTAGGCAGCCCAGCCGACGGGATAGTTGGTGCTGTTGATGGTGTCGGTGAAGCTGGTTTCGCCGGCAGAGACCTTGGTGAAGACACTCATCTCGCCGCCGGCAACCGGCTGAAGCCGCTCGGTCCAGGTGCCGCCGCCGTCGGTGTGGGTGACCGCGCCGTACAGCACGACCACGAGCAGGCTGCCGACCGCGGGGGTGAACCCGAAGCTGATGGTGTGGGAGGCGGTGCCGTTGCGGGCGGACACCCCCGACGCGAAGTTGAGCCAGGGCGGCTCGGAGGTGACGGACACGTTCCCACCCCCGTCTGATGCCGGAGGTGGCGGACCGTGCGGTGGGTCCTGGAAGCCAACGCCCGCACGGCCCGCCGCGCGGCCCTGATCGCTGCTGCTGGTACGGCGGGAACCAAGGACCGCCCTCTATGCGCGCCCGTCCGGCTACGGCGTGACGTCCCAGGCGAATACGCCCGTCGACGCCCACTGCACGCCGAGGACGCCGTTGTTGGTGCTGTAGTCCGCGCCGAAGTTGACCAGCGCGATCAGGGGGTCGCCGGTGAGCGCGTCCGCGTAGATCCGCGCCGCGCGGGCGGCCGACAGCGTCGTGCCGGACACGGCGATGTCGTTCATGTCCCACATGATCGACCCGGTCGGGGACTCCGTCAGCGTCGGCGCCGTCGACGTGCCGCCGGCCGCGGCGGCGGACAGCGCGATACCACCGGTCGCCCAGCCGGTGCCGGTGACCTCGTTGGTGTTGCTCCACCCGGTGTCCGTGCTGAAGTTGGGCGTGTGGGTGTTGCTGACCAGCGCGATCTTGTGGGTCGCGAGGGTGAGGTCGAGAGCGAGCTGGGTCGGGTCGAGCACGTCGATCAGGTTGACGACGTACAGGCCGCTGTTGCTGATCGTCATGGTCAGCCCGCCCTTCGGGCGGCCGCGCCGACGGTGAACGTCGACGGCCGATTCTGTCGGTGGTCGAGCCGAGCGGCCAGCAGCCGGTCCCGCGCGGCGCAGAACTCGTCGTAGGCGTCCAGGCCGCCGTCCTCGACGTAGGCGGCCTGCGCGTCGACGTAGTCGCGGGTCGCGTCGGCGATGCCCTGCGACATGTAGTCGGCGACCGTCCGCGAGTCGTCGACGGCGCCGTCTTTCACGCCCGGCGCGCCCGGACCCATCGGCCCGTCCTGCTCGATCAGGGCGGTGACGACGTCGTGCTTGTAGGGGAAATGCGAGTCGGGGTCGGACAGGGTGGCTTGCGCGAGCGCCTGCCGGTTTGCCTCGACCACCTCCGCATAGCTGTCAGGCGGCATTGCGCTGCTCCTTGGTGACGGTGATGGTCTGTGGCGTGACGATCGCGTCGACGCGGTCGTCCTTGGTGTTGTGCTCGATCGTTCTGCCGGTCTCGTCGGACGTGATCTTGATGCGGACACCGTCCGCGCGGCGGGCGTCGGTCACGACCGGCCGGCTCCGCTTGCTGATCACCCCGATGGACCGAAGCTTTTCGAGATCGACAGGCGTTCCGCCCACGGGTGATCCCTCCTCGGTGTGCTGGGTGGTCGGGGGCAGAAAGGGAGGACGTGGCCCGCGCATCCACCCCCCGCAGTGCGCGAGCCACGTCCCGTCTCGTGTGCCTGACGTGGTGTCAGGCGTTGCCGCCGCCCCGGCGGCCGGCCCTCTTGGCGGCGTCGCCGCTGCCGGTCTCGGCCGGCGGCTGATCGCCCCGGTCGGGATTGGGTGCGCCGGTCGGCAGGGCCGAGGTGGTCGGCACGTTGGTCTGGCCGATGGGCGTGCCGCCGCCCTGGCCTTCCCCTTCGCCGCCGCCGGCCGTCTTCTCGGGGGCGACGCCGCCCTCCCAGGCGTGCGCGCCGATCTCGGAGGCGGCGGCGCCGACCTCGGCGGCGGTCATGCCCGCCTCGTACTGGCGGCCGCCGACGTGGACGGTGTACGCGAGCTTCGGTTCCGTGCTCATGGGTTCGCTTCTTTCGTTCGTGGTGATCGATTACCCGTCCTGAAAAATGCCGATAAATCGGTCAGGGCAGGACGGTGGCGACCATGAGCTTGCGGATGTCCCGGAGCAGCGGCATGCAGGTCGCACCCGCCTTCGTCCACACCCGCGGCGGGTCGCCCTCCCGCGTGGTGACGGCGACGATCCCCGGCGCCTGCTGGAAGGTCAGCTGCGGGTTCGAGCTGCCCATCAGCGCCAAGGCCTCGGCGGTGATACCCCAGGCCGTCATGCCCAGGTCCGACGGGTTGGGCGGCAGGAACACCACCTTGTTGGCCGGGATCACCCGCTTGTTGGAGCCGTCCCAGTCGATCACCGTGTCGTACGGGACGATCGTCGGGAACCGGTTGGTCGCGAAGATGCCGGCCAGATCCGCGTCGGTCGCGAACGGCCGCAGGATGTTCCCGCCGTACGAGATCGCCTGCCGGACCTCCTCGTTGACCTCCAGCGCGGAGATGACGTCCTCGCCGCAGATCATGTACCCGGGCCGGGTGCCGTTGAGGGTGGCGTAGTAGAGCATCCACCCGCGCAGGTTGGTCAGGGGCACCGCGTTCGCGGCGTCGTTCCACAGCGCGCCGGCCGGGGTGACGTTGTTGCCGACCGGCAGACCGAAGTCCGCTTCGAGGGTCAGCCCGTCCTCGTCGGTGAGCGTGAACTTGCCGTCCGTGAGGACGTCCCCGCGGGCGATCTCGATCCGGTTGTATATCGACCGGACGTTGTTGTCGGTGTCCTTGTAGATCTCGTCCAGCATCGCGACGCGGTCGTTGCCGCCGGTGCGGGCCAGGGCGAGCTGGAGCTGCTCGTATTCCCCCACGGGCAATTTCTGCCCCAATGGGGGGATCTTCACCTTTCGCGTTTCGAAGGTGTCCCGCTTGCCGATACCGACAGGCGTGTCCCAGCTGCGGAAACGCGCCGCCCGGTTGGTCTTGGTGATCTCACCCATCTCGGCTTCGATGTGGTTGATCTGGACGTTCGGCAGGAACTGCTCCAGGATCAGGTTCGCGGGCGAGGGGACCTCACGCGCGTACCACGTCACCTCCGCGGGATTGATGTCGTCGTCGATGTACATGCGTCGTCAGACCTTTCAGTCCCGGAAGATGAAGTGGTTGCCGAGCACCCGGCGCGCGTTCGCGTCGAGCCCGGAGTTGGCCGGCAGGAACTTCGGCCGGATGAAGCCGCGCTCCTGAAGCGGCGCGCCCTTGTTGGTGTCCCCCACTGCCATCTGGATGGAGTTGAAGAGGAAGCCGCGGGGCACGTCGAGGCCGTCGGTGGCGGTGCCGCCGCCGGCCGTGGTCGTGGTGACCGCGACCGCCGGCGAGGAGCCGCCGGTGAACGAGCCGGACGCCGTCATCTGCGCGACGTTCTGACCGGCGTACGCGCCGCCGAAAGCGACGACGTACGGAGTGCCGGGGCCGGGGCCACCGGTCACCGTGACGTCGGCGGCCGACAGGCTGGGCAGCGCCTCGAGGGCGGACTCCACTGCGGCCGCGGTCGCGTTGTACGCGATCGCGGCGGTCGTCTCACCGTTGAGGGTGAGGGTGAAGGTGCCGCCCGTCGGCGTGCCCGTGATCGTGACGGTCTGCCCCTCGGACGCCTGGCCGGCGTACGGCCCCCACAGGCCGGCGTACGTGCCGGACTCGTAGCGGGCCAGGACGGTGCCCGACATCAGCACGCCCTTGGGGTAGTGGGTGTTGGCGGTGAAGGCCGCCGTGCGCAGGGTGATCGACCGCGTCGCCTGAGTGCCGTCGACATCCCCCAGCCACGACCGGTCCTCCACGACAAGCGCGTCGGTCTTGCGGACAGAAATGTCCATAGCTGGTCAAACTCCTAACTTCTATCGATATGGGTGGGAGGAAGAAACCGGCACCCGAAGCGACGACCAGGGGCGTTACGCCCTTACCGGCCGTTGCGTGTGGCGGCGAGCTGCTGCGAACGGGTCTGGCCATGCCGGGCCGCGGCCACCGCCGAACCGGCCTGCGCCGGGTTGACGGCCGTGTTCGGCACCGCCGGGCCCTGACCGAAGTCGGTCGCCGCCGGCAACATCTGCTGGCCCCCGACGAGGCCGGGCAGACCGGCCAGGCCGGCGGCCTGCACGACCGGCTGCGGCACGTGCACGGCAGGCTGATACGGCGCGGGAACGCCCGGGGTCGGCACCTGCCCGTACCCGGGCATCGCAACGACCTGACCGTTGACGACCTGGCCCGGCTGCTGCCCTTGCGGCTGCTGGCCAGGCATCAGGCCGTAGCCGGGCTGCGCCTGGCCGAGCGGCCCGAAGGTCGGCTGCTGCCCGTAGCCGGGCTGACCCGGCTGAAGCGGGAAACCGGGCTGACCGAGCGGCACCTGCTGAATCGGCAACTGCTGCTGACCCGGCTGCTGCGGCAGCAGCGGCACCAGGCCGTGCTGCCGAGCCGGCGCGATCGTGTCGACGAACGCGTGGACCGCGGCCACGTCGACCTGTCCGTTGTGCACGAACGTTCGCGCGTCCATCCGGCTGAGGGCCGCCGTGATCTGGTCAGGCGTCATCCGTCCGTTCGCGGCGCCCTGGAACGCGACCGCGACCATCTGACCGGCCGCCTGCTCCATCGCCGCCGCCCGGCCCCGGTTCTCGGCGTCCATGACCGCGCGCTGCCACTCGGTCTGGGTCATCGCTTGCAACTGGTGCAGCTGCTGCTTGATCTGGTCGTAGTCCGCGAACTGCTGCATGCGGCCTTCGAGCTTGCGGTTGTGCCACTTGTAGAAGGCGTTCTGCTGCTCGAGCGTCATCTGGGCCAGGGGCACCCCTTGCGGGTACGGCCGGTCCCAGGTGCCGTCGTCGCCGCCGTTGTCGCTGGACTGCTGGCCGCCTCCCTGCGGCTGCTGTCCCTGCGGCTGGCCCTGCCCAGGAGCCTGACCGCCGTTCTGCTGGCCCTGCTGCGTCTGCTGCGTCTGCTGCGGCTGGCCGCCGGCCTGCTGCTGCCCGGCCAGGAACGGGGCGGGCTGGAGCCACCCCCCAGCGTTGTACGGCTGCTGCGGCGGCTGGTAGCCAGCCACCGTCGTCGTCGGCATGCCGGCCGGCATGAACTGCGGCACCGGCACCGCGCCCGGCTGCTGACCGGGCGCGGTGACCGGCGGCTGAGCCATCGCCGGCGGAACCATCGGGAGCGCGCCCGGCGCGAGCACCGGCACCGGCGCCCCGGCCAGCCCGGGTACGAACCCGGCGGGCGGCTGCCCGACAGGCGCGACCGGCGGCTGACCGGCGGCAGGAACTGGTGCGCCGACCGGCTGAGAGCCACCCATGACCGGCCAGATCGGGTCACCATTACGGCGAAAACCGATGGCCTGCAAGGGCTGTCCCGTGAGGGGTTGCCGCAGCCTCGGATGAGACGGCAGCACGTCGGCAAGATTCGGCTTCTTCACTGCGTATCCCCATTTCGGGTTTGTGGGCGCCCGTCGCCCTTTGCGGGCTCAAGGCGTGGGTGAAAAGACCCCGGACAGCACGAAGGCCCCGCAACACAAGCGGGGCCAACAGATCCGGGTTTGCGGGCGGGTCACGCGCCCAGGGCCGCCGTGCGGCTGCACGGCGCCGACCCGCACCGGCGGATGCGATGCGGCTCGGCTCTCCGGGCGACCGGCCCGGCGACCTCGCAGGCGCGTGACCCAATGACCGCCATTACGGCGGTGACTCAGGAGCTGGCCGGGGCGATCGGCTCGTCGTCGACGAGCAGCCGCCGGCACAGCAGTTTCAGTTCCACACGGGCAGCGCCGTGCAGCGTCCCGTCCGTGACGAGCTCGCGGATCCGGATCTTGTCCTGGACCCAGACGGGCTTGCCGTTGAGCAGCACGTACTGCTGCTCGATCAGGCCGGGCCCCTCGAACGTGCCGACGTCGGGGATCTCGATGACCGCGCAGCCGGTCGACTGGTCACCGCCCTCGGCCCGCGGTTCCACGGTCGGCGCCCGGCCCACGCCGATCGCGCGGGCCAGCAGCTCGACGGTCACGGCGAACAAGCTCCGGCTGGAGCCGTCCAGCTCGATCTCGTGGATGACCGCGGGGTGGTCGTAGGTGGCCAGCACCGCGACCCCGTTGATCCGCAGATGGTTCGGGCAGATCACCGAACTGTGCCCGACGACGGGGTACTTCTCGCTGAAGTGCCGCTCGACGATCTCGATGTCCGCGCCGCGCGGCGTCATGTCGACGTCGGCGGCCGGTGTGCGACCAGGCTCGGTCATGGGTGGGTGGTTCCTCTCTTGGGTAGGCCCCGGCGGTCCCCTGACCGTTGCCCCCGACCCGGAGTTAGGCCGTAGACCGGGGAGACAGCCACGGCGCGTCACGCGCCGAGGGACTGCCGCAGCTCGGCGATCCGCGCCTTCTGCGACAGCAGCGTCTTGTTCAGACCTTCGCCGCGCTCGACGCGCAGCTGGGTCACGGCGAGCCGTTCCTCGAGCGCGTCGAGGATGGCCTGCTCACGGACGCGCCGGTTGGACGCGTAGTTGCGGGCCACCTCGGCGGGGTCGCGGTAGTGGCTGTTGCCGTCGACCAGGATCGGGCCCAGCTCGCCGTGCTCGGTGAGCACCACGTTGATCCGGCGCAGCTTCTCGCGGGTGTTCCCGCCGGCCGCCTCGTACACCGCGGCCAGGTCGTCACCGTTGAGCGTGATCCCCGGGTCGGCACCCTGATAAACGGGCAAAACCTCGCACACGCACCTGGAATGGAGCGGTAGCAGGTCCTCGGTGTTGTAGACCCGGTCGGCGGCGACCACGCACAACCCGCACGGCCCGGTCTCGCTGAGCTCGGGGTGCAGGATCCGCCGCCAGCCGAGGG
>JACCDR011448953.1_pt1 | contig 10851 bp, 22 predicted proteins | sample 7446431 | NCBI WGS metagenome assembly JACCDR01 (sample SAMN15323443, study PRJNA562643) | freshwater metagenome | isolation source: river surface water | place: USA:Blue River Watershed | collected 2017-08-17 | reverse complement strand
TGTTTTTATGTGTGTTAAAATCGCGCGCAATATAAACTTGTTTAATATGGAATTAACAAGATTATACTTACGCTATCCATTATTATTGATAATAATCATTATGCCTTTCCCAACAGAAAGACATAGCTCTCATCGATGTTTCCTTATCAACCAATTCTACAATACATACATCATCATCACTATCATATGTAACATTCAATGAAACTGATGTATTCATGTAGTAATCATATACTAGATGTGTCCCGTAAAATGCACATCCAGTAAATGTGCCGCAGAAACATAGTCCCAGCGCAAGTCCTACGATGAAATACTTCGTGTGCTCCCAAATGTGAAACCAAATGTCTGAAATGTATTCCGTAACTTCTGTCTGTAGAAATGTCATCATTAGAAAATTCTCTCTGTGAAAGATGAAGTCAGCATCAATGTCTTAAAGAAGTTAACTATTCTAAATTTAGCTACTCCTAATAGTTGTGTAAATAGCTTTCATCGATGTCATAGAGTTCATAGTATTTGTTGAGCAGGGAATTTCTGAGTGTGCTTAACTCCTCATCTTGAAGTTTATTTCGGAAAGGAATTTCTTCAATTGTCTGAATATCCCTTTTTAGAGAATTAATGACTCTGAATAATTCTTCAATTTGTGTTTGATTTATAGAATCGAAGCAACTCCTATGTAAAAAAGTAGTTCTGTCATTTTAGAGACTGAATGGCTTAAAAAATAACAAAAATATTTGTCATTTAAGAGTCTATTCTACTTCTTCCGTAAGGAGATAACACAGTGCTAGTCTACGTTTCCTGGGGGAACTGGCGTCGTATATCCAACTTGACATGAGAATCAAAAAAATAGATATAATTTTGCAGCGAGCTTCTCATCGCGCCGATGCCCGCGATGAGTGACTCGCGAAAAATTAAACCTTCAGACTTAAGGCGAACCAGACTTAAGATAAAGTCTAGTTAAAGCGTCCGTAGGTTTTTTCGTAGAGTGCATCCCATTCATGAGCAGGGATAATTTCCCCTTCAGGATTTCTCAGAACACACTCCTGTAGTTGTGTATCTGGCATTGTCGCATTGATGCCGAACTCAGGATGGAGCTGGTCCCATGCAATATCAATGAGCATGGAGATATCAAGGTCTTGCACTGTGGCAGTTGCTTGTTTACCGGTTTGAGAATTGACTGTCGTGATTTGCAAAGTATACATTTAGTTATTCCTACTTAAGACGAGGACTCTTTATGTAGATGCCTATGAGTCTGGTAGAGAGTCATCCAGTCTTTAGGAGGGATGAGATTTCCCTCAACATCAAAGAGGGCAGTTGAGAGGAGTTTTGTATTTGGAGTGAATTCCTGAATACCAAGTTCAGGATGCTCTTCATACCACAGCACCTCAATAAGTAGAGAGGGGTCTTCACTTTGGAATTCTACAGGAATTTGTTGACCTGTCTCAGTATCCTGCGTCAGCACTTTAGCTGTATACATATGTTTTTCTACTGTTTGGTTATGACTCTATTATACTTAGGGTCATATAGGGTTATGGATATTAGTTTTTCTTTACTTTCTAGATGAGAGTGATGAGAGTATGGATGTGCTGGCTGGTTATAGTAGAATGCCCGCGCACTATTCTCATCATTGAATGGCCAGCTATTATAATAGCGCTGACCACTTTTCATATGCTCAGTCACAATTTGAACTATCCACATCTATTCCTCCAAAGGAATAACATTGTTCATCTCATCTGTTAACCAGGACTCTATAACGGTAGCACCTTCTTCAGCTGACATCTCTTGGATGAACTTAAACCAAGAAGAGTAATGATGTCTGAACGTACTACGACTGATATATACTTGTTTACCATTCTTAGGATGGGAAGTGACTACATATGCTGTGTAGCCATTCCATCTCTTTAAATAGGCGACAGTTTTATGTTTGCCGTCGTCCTTCTGAATGGCCCAGTCTTCTTTGCTTGTGTCTGGGAAGTAATTCAGTATTGAATTGAGTGCGGCACCTTCAGAGACCGCCCGCCCATTCTTACGTATTACAACGAACAGACAAGCAACCGCTTCATTCCCTCTCTCAAAAATAGTGAATGTCTTCTTCATTGCTTATCTTGTTTGGAGAATAATTTTCCCATCTGGAGCAATAAGTCGCATATGCTTATTGTCAAACAGAGAAGTCTTATCTCTTTCAATTTCCCGCCAACGCTTCTGTGCCTCAAGAAGCGTATCAAACTCTTCTTCGTCCATCCGTGTAGGGTTGAACAGACGAAAGGTAACAATCTTATACTTCATCCTATCTCCATAGTGTCTGGAATACGGCTTCGTATTCTGCCCTCAGTTCATCTGGCAGTGTTGCAAGCCTCTCCAGAACCATCCTATCCTCATTCAGCGTCCAGCTTCTTTTGTAAGACGAAGCTAGTTTGCCGGCCTCAAAGAGTTGTTTGACCGTCAATTGACGCGGCCAATTAACTCTCTCATCTCCCAACATCCTATCCATAAGAACAGAATTCTCAGGACAGGAATACTTCATAGCCTTAATATCAGAGATAAAGGCTACTTTGTATTCTTCTATGTTGGGAGTGTATTCAATTTCGTGAGTACGTAACCATATGTTGGTTCCATTTAGGAAAACGCGAGAATGAATTGAGGCAGAACTGCTAACAGCTACTGTGAAGTTTTGAAAAGACTTAGCGTTCCTCAAATTAAGTTTTGTTGTTTCGCTAGGCTTATGCAAATGCTTGTAAGCCCTCTCAACACTTACCTTGTATCTCTTTAGTCCCAAATGCTTCGGGGCTATTTCAATTAGCCCAGACATTACGAAGCATACCCATCGCAGGCCGAGGTTGTTGTCCAGGAGATATAGCTGCGAAAACTTTTCTACGTCTATCAAATTTTCTCCTGTAATAAATTTTTGGTGGCAGCTAGCGTCGTCTGCTACCCTGGCAGTGGGGTGAAAAAAAGGTGTTGTGCGCGCAGCGCACACCAACACACTACTCCAGCATCAAGCTTCGGTCATGCGGAACTGGGAGCGAGGCGAGGGCAGCGGAGCAGAGCCAGTTCCCGATGCCGTCCTCGATGGCAGTCTCCAGCTCTTGGAGCATGTACCACGCCCCCCTCTCGTCGAGCTGCTCCAAGGACATGGACCAGTCGTTCCGGAGTTGCCTCTCCTGCCGCAACGCGCTGAGATACTTCCCCACCGGGCGGTCGTGGGGGCTGCACACCTTTTCGATGTTCTTCTCCGCCCAGTTGATGAACTCGATTACCTCAGGAGTGTGAATCATTAGAACCTCCATAAAAAAGGTACTCAGTGCCCCTTGGTCTAACTTAGCGTTTACTGAGCCAGACCAAGAAGAATCTCATCTCCTTTCCTGCTGGCTGACACAGAAGGATCTCATCTTCAGGTCCCCAGTGCGGCCATTCCGGGAAGGGAGTTCCAGTCACATTAAGCAGTTGAAGTGTCTCCTCGTTGGCCAAAACTTCCCACTCAACCTTGTCACGTCGCTGACCCGCCCACTGCTGGGCCTGGTCCAACGTGATCTCCTGAAGGTGAATGACATTTGCTCCTCCGATGGGGAGCAGGTTTACAGGGAGACGATTGACGATGCGAAACATATTAACCTCCATAAAAAAAGGCGCTGGCTTCTGTTTATGAAGCATAGCACCCTTTAGCGAGGGATAGGTCCTCGCGCACGGAGTTCGACCCCAGCCCGAATGAGCTTGTTGCGCACTGTCGTTGCGGAACATCGCAGCTGCTTTGCAATCTCGATGAGGGTGAGTCCCTTGTCGTAGGCCGTGGCGAGGTCCTCGGCGGTCGCGTTTCCGAGGTTCTTCCCGAGTAGCCTGGTAGAGATGGCCATTGAGACACTCCTAAAAGGCGTAATTGCCTCATAAAAAAAAGGAGTGCTGTCCTCCTGCTCCTCACTACATCTTAGAACAGGTCCTCGAACGGAACCCAGGGACCGTCCCAGGGATGGTGATTGCACACCGGCTCCGACGTTCCACCGGGGTGGAGGCCGAGGAACATGTCCTTGCGGAACTTCAGAGCACCACACAAGCCGCAGGTCTCCTTCTCGTGCTCGAAAGCGTGCTTCTTCGACACCCTTGCGTACTTCTCAACCGTTTCTTCCGAGAGCCCCGCACGGGCCTTCCGCCTCTCCTGGTCACGGCGGAGCCCGAGCAACACCTTACCTTCGTGGTTGAGCTTGCCGCTGATGATTGCCATATCGAGCTTCATGTTCTCTCCTTGTGAGCGTTGAGTGCTCATAAAAAAGGAATGCTGGTCTCTGTTTATGAGACATAGCACCCTTCACTGGGCCGACTGCTCGCGCTCCTTCAGTGCTTCCTTGAGCGCCTCTCTGATGGGGATGGTGGTCACGCTACGAATGCCTTCGCGCAGCACCTCGTAGGTGCCGTTGGAGAGCAGGCCCACTGCGACCAGCACGATAGCAGGAAGCAGGATGAACAGCAGAAAGACATCCAGCATATCCAGGCTCCAGAAAATCAGGGCCGCGCCGAGGAGGATGAGCAGACCCACCACAAACTGAGAAATCGCCTTGGCCATGATTGCTCCATGGTTCAGCTAGACTCGGCATGAGTCATACGCTGGCCATAAAAAAAGGACCAGCCCTGCTCCCGCGTAAGCGGGAAAACAGGAACTTCAGATGGTCTCAGAAGACTCCCCGAATTCGGGGACATCGGGATGACTGTCCGAGGGAGGTTGCGGTGCGGAACGGAAGACTACCCGAAGGTAGCTTCCCTTGAAGACGGGGAGGTGGCCTTCACGTTCCATCACCGAAGCGATGGCTGCCATGAACTTCATGGCGGCTTCTCTCGTTGCTCCCCCGAAACATTCTTTTGCAAGTTGAAGTTTGCGGGAGGGCTCCCCTTTCGCCGAGGGGGTGTCTGTTGCAATCTTGAGCTTCTCCCAAAACGGAGAAGCTTCGTCTCCCACCACCGCCCGAAGTCTAAGGACTCCCGGCTTGAGGGCCGTCCTCGGCGGCGTCTTGGCGAGGGTCAGCGCCTGCTGCAGGCGCTCGTTTTCGGCCTTGAGCTCCTCGTAGGCAGCGAGGATGGTGGCCTTCGTGTCGCGCTCGGTGACCTTGGTGTTCGACATGGGTGAGTACCTCTCATAAAGCAGGGATGTAGCTGCTCATAAAAAAAGTGCGGAGTCGTCAGCCAACGATGCTAGCGTCGACTGACTCAACCTCATCTTCCTCCTTCCACACCAATTGCGGAGTATCCCTCCTGCTGGGACTGGCTACTGTCGTCGTTAGAACAGTATAAGAAAAGTAGAAAAAAGGAGTTTTTAATTCGTCCCGGCTTCATTTCCTTTATATTCTTTAGATATTTAAGAACTTCAGTCGTTTGCAACCGCCAAATATAAGGAAAATAAAAAAAGAGTCTCTGATAGCAGTATTACTGCTATTTACAGACAGCAATGCTCATGGTGAGCATCATTGCCTTGAGATACCGATTGAACGTCCTTTCCGAACCTCCCTTGAAAGTAATAGGAGAAAGGACACAGAAGTGTTCTTTCATCCATACTCCTGAGCAGATGAATCCCTCCTTGTTGTCTCGGATTTCTACATATCCGAGTATTCTTTCATTGCTCCAGATTTCGTATCTTACCCAGCGATTGCTGGGTAGACTAAACAGATTGGTCCTTTTCCAGGAAATCATGTTTATCTCCATAAAAAAGGGGTAGCGATAATACCCCTTAGAAGAGACTAGTAGATCTCAGCCTTGTCGGTGACCTCTACCCAACAGGACTGCGGGTTAAGAGCCTCAACGTACTTGTCGAAGCGCGTCTGGGTAGCAGTTCCGGCAAGTCCTCCAGTCAAGAGAAACTTGGAGAACTCTTCGGTGTAGACCACTTTCCGCAGATTCGTTCCGACCTGACAGCAGTTCAGGTCGAAGCTTTGGAGGAGTGCTTGGATGTTGTTGGTTCCAGGATTCCCGCAGAATTCTTTAGACCTGTTGATAACATCTACCTTGTAAGACAGACGGCAGCTGTTCCTTTCGGCCCATTCCGTTGCAGCCTTACACACTTCAATGTACTCTTGGCAGAGGTCAGCATCCTCACTCTCAGTTCGTTCTGTGCTCTCGTTTACCAGTTCTGCGAGCTGGATATATGCATCCTCTAGCATCAGTTGGCTTTGGTACGCTGCTTTCGATTCCCACGCTTCTTGCGTACACTTGTAGAAGACACGCGCCAGACTTGCTTGATGTGGGAAGTATTTTCTCTGATTTGGATAGTAGTATTCTTCCGGCAGGTGAGTTGGTCTGGCGTTTTCCATTGCCTGCTGTACAAGGTCGAATGCCTCTTGCGACAGGCAGAAAATGTCCAAGTCTTGTTCAGTATACACTCCGAACAGAGAGCGTACCACACTACCACCGCAGATGTAGATGTCCTCTCGCTCCTTGATGAGCGCGACGACCTCGGGTGGGAGCATGTTCTCGAACAGTTCTTGATTGGGGATTGGGATTTTAACACTCCAACCCTTCATCTTGGGAAAGAGAATGCCCATGATGAGAACGAGGAGCCCAAGAGGACCCTTCTCCATCCTCTGTTCCAGCCAGCTGGGAAGCATCTGCTTCTGAACGAGCATGTCCCACGCCACCGCAACAGCTTCCGTGAACGTCTTGTGCATGACTACTCCTGAGACTAGGGTGTGTAGTTGTCCTAGTCATAAAAAAGGGATGATGTCTCCCTTATCATGCCTAGGAGTTGCGCCTACGAGTTAGGATCGCAGATGCAGTCTACTTCCAGGCACATTGGACAGATGTGTTCGAAGGGAAGAATTGGAGAGTATCCATTGCCCGCTTCAAACAGTCTATCAGACCAAATGGAGAGCATCTGGTTCACCATATCTTCATAACCCGTGATATCCGGTGCTTCTTCATCGAGCATCAAGAGTTCGAGTGGATCTTCAGGCAGTTCCTTATCCTTGCACCAGTCTTCCCACACTTCCTCGGTGTAATCGAATCCAGAGGGAGCGATGGCTTCGAACGTTTCCTCTGTAAGTTCTGGAGTGGGTTCATCTCCAATCTCTCGATCAATCCTCACACCACGCCACACCTCCCGGTAGTGCCACTTTTCTCCCCGATAGCAGGAGTAGCAGTAGTTCAGTTCAGAGGTTTCGAGTTTATCTCCACACACAGAGCATCGTCCAAACCAAGACATGTTAGCTCCCATTAAGCATTGGTTGATTGCTCATAAAAAAAGGATAGTACTCGCTTTAACTGTTAGTTAAAGCAACTCATCCCCAGGAATTGTAGGAATCCACAGTTCCATTTCTTCTTGCATTTCTTCTTCTGTATAGTCATCTTTATGATGATTCTTGAAACACTGGCTATGATAGCCGTGAGAGAGTGCGCTCTGGGGCAGTCCGATAGGTGCCGTGGGAAGCCTACACACACAGCACTGAACGAAGATTTCAATACCATCAGCAGTGTACTTTTTATCCATGGTATTCTCCAAGACTAGAGGGGTAGTTGTTCTAGTCCATAAAAAAAGAAGGTAGTTTATACACTTGCCTAGGTGTTAGGTTCTATTCTTCTGGAGTATGCCAGAGCAACATCACCCCGAGGGTAAGCAGGCCCAGAATGCTGAGCCTGAACAGGAGCTCGGTCTCGTTAAGTTCCCAGATGAACCTGATGGCGAACCCGTTGTTGACGACGAGGAGAATCCCAGCAACGAGCATCAAAGTTCCGATATGGATGTGATTCTTCATGTTCTCTCCTTATGAGCATTAATTGCTCATAAAAAAGGGTTGGACCCTAAGGATAGACACCTAGTTATGGTGTAATTATCCTTTTACCCTAGGCGAGCAGGTTTCCGAGAGTGCTTTCTGCCTTTTTCATCCAACTCCTTTCGCCGGTGGCCAGCAGATGAAGGACTGCAGGATCCATCGCCTTGGGAAGCAAGTCAGTCTCATCCCACACCACCTCCGCCCAGACGAACTGACGACGAGGCGTCGCCTTGGGAAGCAGCAGTTCCGCAGTTTCATCCTCGACGGGGAAGATGTCGGGGAGTGGAGCATACATCCTTTCCTCGACGACGGGAGTGAGACGGACGACGACTTCGTTTTCCTCTCCTTCTTCCTGATTGAGAGGAAGAAGCTCGAAGTAAGGATACTGTTCATCTTCTTCCTTGGTAGCGATGGGGAGGGGCGAGACGTATTCACGCTTCCACTCCGTTGCCTCCATGCCCATCTCCGCGAGGGAGAGGACCATCCCGAAGGTGAAGGCAACGAACATGCCGATGGTGATGGCGAACATGGGTTTACTCCATGCCCAATTAAGGGCTGTGGTGGGTTAGGGCAGTTTAACTACATGCCCTAGGTACTCCCTATGAGGGTCACTACTCCTCAGCCATGGGTGCGGCTATGACTTGTGGATTTCTCTATGGAGGGGTACAGTCAGCCCCCTACTAGTTAACCACGTAGCAGTGGGATGGTATCTATGTATGGTGTGCTATCCAGCATGACCACACATACAGGTCCCCACCTGTATAGCTTTGTTGTATGGGGCTATATACCCATACTAGGAGAGTATCCTAGTATACTCCCTATCCAGGGAAAGGCCCTTAACGTTATCGTCATAAGGGTATGACTGTCTCCTACCTACCTCTATGCCTGGTGGGTTGTGCCTATGGGGCATAGGGTATGGCTATGGTGCAAGGCACCATGTTCATCTCCGGACTGGAGACTAGTACTGTTACCATTTACAGTACGTCTGTTAACTACACGGTGATATATACGTGCATGAGAACATGCGTGTATATAACCATACGTATGCTATGGAATGGTTGCCCTTCTCCCATAGCATCGGGTTTAGACATCTAGTATATGTGTATTAGTGTTTACTGCACTGCATATAGACGTTGTATCTATATGTATACAGGTATATGACTAATTCACATACATAGAGTGATGATTGAACATCTGTCGTTCGGCATCTAATCTCGTACTGAGTGATGCCATAAAAAAAGAGGCTGAAGCATATACGTCTAATTCAACCCGGGTAGGCACATCCGGCGTCAAATAAAAAAGGGTGTATACATACTAGGTCTAACTTATATTATATATTTTTTACATATCTATTTAGGGTCGACTGATATATTTTACACTTATATTATATTTTTTATATATCTGTACAATGTACACATTGCTGAACTCTAATTTATATTATATTTTTTATATACACTTATTTAGGCCAGTTCCCCAACATATATTATATAATTTTTATTTTCCTATATAGGGAGAATTCAGGATTCAGGGAGAAGAATAATGGAAGAGTCTAGACAAGCATTTTATGATTTATCTAAGCAGTCTTTTATCTTATGGAGAAAGATATCTTTACGATGTGCAGATATAATGAAATTTCATATATATAGGTATGCTGGTATAGTGGATAATAGTGAACGTAAATTAGAGTGTCCTAGAGCAGCAATGACAATGAGATTTGCTAAACAAGATAAAGAAATTGAGAAGATGATAGTAATACTTGAAGAAATGCGTAGATATATAGATGAATGGCTTGAAGTATTAAAGAGATATGAGAATTGGAGATAGATAATGAATCCATTAATTAAGACAGATGAGCAAAGGACAGCTGTTGACCAGCGGCGATTAAATTACATGGAGCAGCTGAATAGTATATATGCGGATGGATATGGTGAGTGGTTAGCTAGACAGCCAAGTGCGGTTAAGCAACGAATACAAAAGAAGACTAGTCATATTCGTCATGGGTTGAGTGCTAATGCAGTATTGAATTGTAGAGGGCCGTCTAAATGTCCATTCTTTGCTGCGTGCCCAATTCCGGAAGCTTATCCGAATGTAGGACCATTAGAATTTTATCCCATAGGGGAAGCTTGTGTTTTAGAAGCTGAATATATGGCACAGCAGACTGTTGATTATATACAGAATTTAGATATTGACCCATCTGATTCTGTAGAGATGTCATTAGTACATGAATTAGCTTTATTAGATGTATTAAGAAATAGAGCGGTTCTAATTTTATCTCATGGGGATAAAAGAGGACATGGTAGAGATTTATTAACAATAGATGAGTCTATTGTTGGTTTTGACAGAGAGGGAAGAGCATTAACTTCTTCAAGTACTAAAATTCATCCAGTTGTACAAGTTATGGAAATGCATGAAAAGAGGCGTTTAAAAATTCTTGAAAAGTTGAACGCTACCCGAGATACGAAAGTAAGACTTTATGGTGGTTCGTTAGAAGGGAATGATAAGCTATTTGAAGATATGCAGGCTATTAAGCAATATTTAGAAACTATTACTAAACAGCCATTAACTTTGTCTCAAGAAGAAGACCGAATGAAGCCTAGCCAAGAGATGTTGCCTTTACATTTGTATAATGATTTGGAGCAAATAAAATGAGACATATTAAGCCGCAGCCTAAGAAAAGCAGCAGTGATAATTATGCGAAGAATAAATTAAAGCCTGTTAGTAGTAAGCCAGTATCTAAAGTAGTATCAAAACCTAAAGGTAGACCTCTGGTGCCTGGTCTTTATGAAGCTTTATCTGCTATGAGTTTATTAAATGCTCATTTAGAACCTATAGCTACTGACTACTACAATGTATCTGTTGATATGTTGGAAGATAAATGGATTTTAGTTGTTAGAGGCTGGAAGCCAGGTTTAGACTATTTCTTAGGCTATGAAGTTAAACATATTCCTAGTACATTAATACGTAATCCCAAGAGCACCTTAGGAAAAGGTTCTATACATAGATAAGGAATTAGCTATGCATGCTTTAATGAGAGAAGCAATTCTATTAGATACTGAATCTTTAGGATTAAAGAGAGGTTCGGGTATTCATGAATTAGCTGTATTTAATTTAG
>JACCDR010406477.1_pt1 | contig 10854 bp, 10 predicted proteins | sample 7446431 | NCBI WGS metagenome assembly JACCDR01 (sample SAMN15323443, study PRJNA562643) | freshwater metagenome | isolation source: river surface water | place: USA:Blue River Watershed | collected 2017-08-17 | reverse complement strand
GTGGAGCAAGACGGGCGGTTCTTCGTGCCCACGGGCTTCGTGTCGTGGGCCTGCATCCATCAGGGGTACGTGAAGAGCATCGTGGCCACGTCCACCTGACGCCGCGCCGAAGCGTGACTATCCGTCACGCATGACTCACCCTCACGACTCGTCAGAATCTCCAGTCCAGAAGAACGCCGCTCGCTTCGCGGCCTTCGTGCGTGAGCACAGGGGCCGCTTCGACGCATCGGTCATCACGACGAACGACGGTCGTGGACCCTTCGTCGCCGAGCTGGCCCTCTTCCCCCGTCTCACGGCCCCTCGTGTGAAGATCGTGGTTGGCCGTGGGCTCGCGGCCATCGTCCCCATCTACTTCCCGGCCATGCAGGCAGCGGCGGCCGAATCGGTCCGCGAGATGTTCGAGGTGGCCATCAAGATCGCGCACGAGTTCGAGGGAGAGGACTGTGGTGGTACCCACGTCGACATGACGCAGGCCCTCTCTGCGCGCGAGCCTGGTGACGTCGTCTTGGGTGGTGAGACCACGAAGCTCATCCTCGATGGCGAAGCGCTGGCCATCGTCACAGAAGTCCGCGAGCATCTTCCACGCTGTGTGGTGTGCGATGCGCCGGCCACCCGTCGAAAGGACGGCAGCCTGTTCGTGAAGCCGGACTTCGGCTGCGACACGCACATCCCTGGCGCGGCCGAAGTGAAGTGGGCGAAGCTCGCTCGTCTCGTGGGTGGTGTGGAAGCGCGGCAACAACGCGCCAAAACGGAGACGGCGTACAACCCCCTGACGGACGAGGCCGTGCTGGACCTCTACCGTGGGATCAGGGCCGAGATGGAGCCCGGCGATGCTGACGAGGTGGAGGTGGGTGAGCTGCTCGCGGACATGCGGCACGCGAACCTCGGGCCGAACCGTGCGTCGCGCATCGCGTACCTGAGCGACATGATCGCGAGGCACGTGCTGTCGCACGAAGGAATCGGCGTGCGCCGGCTCTCCCTCGGGTCTGCCGCCGGCTGATGGCCACGGAGCCCAACAAGAGGACCCTCACTCGGATCCTTCGCCACGTGGGCCGGATCAACACCCGAGCCCACGCGGCCGTGGCAGCATTGACGACGTCCAGCCGGCCGCTTGCCGATGTCATCGACGCTGTTGGCGAGCTCGCCCACGCCACGACCAACAGTGCGGACAACACCGTGACGGTCCTCTTGTTCGCCAGCCACGATCGCCGGCCGGAGGTGCGCGAGGTGGCTGCACGCGCGATGTCCGTCCACCCATACAGCTTGATCCGGGCGAGGCTGTGCGAGCTGGCAGACGACCCGATCGCCAACGTGCGCGAGGCTGCCCTGAAGGCCCACGAAGAGATGGTGCACTCCATCCCACCATGCCTCTCGTGCGGGAGCACCAACTACGACCCCTCCACGGCCGTACACGCTCCGAGAGCATCCGATCCACACGCGGCATTCCTCGAATGGCCTCTGTTCTGTTCGGCGCCTTGTGCGGTCGAATATGCCTGTGATCGCATCCAGGAAGATGCCGACGCGGGGCACCTCCATGCCTGCGTCGTCACTGGCGAGTGGCAGCGTGTCTCCGAGGAGGAGTGCGATCACTGCCTGGCGGCCGACCTCCCCGGCCGCTGAAGCCATCCCCGAAGGGACCCCCCCTGTCCCCCCTATCCCCTCAGACGAACCCGAGGTAGCGGAGCCATGAGACGTGGTCGTGGGGACACACGCCGTCGGGCTCTACCTCGCATCCGTCCGTGGCTTCCGCCATCCCATCGAAGGTCCAGTGTTCGAGGGTTTCGAGGTTGGGTTCTTCGGTGGTAGGGTCGGGCCATTCGGCCACCCGATCGCGAACTGGCATGTCAAAGACCTCGGTGAGGAGGCTTCCCGGAACCGCCGGGCCGGCCGTCAGCTCTTCGCTGACCCCCAGAACCTAACCACCCCCCGCGCCGATGCCACAGTTTTCGCAAGAAAACCAGTCGGTTCGGGTCGTGCGCGTGGCCCTCACAGAAAACTTTCGAAAACTTGCGCGCGGACCCTGGACAACCCCATGGGAGCCCTTATTGTAGGGGTGTGAGTCGTTGGGCAACGACTCAGCGATTCACAGACGGCCCGGCGGTTCCGGGATGCTTCCAACAAGAGGTGTTTGCCCGTGATCGAAGTCCACATCCTCATTCCCTTGACCTCCAACGAGGGAGTGACCTTTACCCAGGAGCACCACCAAGCATTCGAGGGTGTGTTGCTCGACCGCTTCGGCGGCTTCTCCCGCCTCCCCGGCTCCGTGGTCGGAGGGTGGCGCAACGCGGACGGAAAGGTCTTCCGTGACTTCTCCGTGACGTACAGCGTGGCCATTGCCAGCATCATGCAGGCAGGCCCCTTGGCGAAGGTGGTCGCATTCGCGAAGAACCACTACCGCCAAGAGTCGCTGTATATCCGCTATCTGGGTCAGGCGGAGATCGTCTGACCGAACAGGGGGGGAGGGGGGGTCCCTTCGGGGATCGGTGGATTCGATGCCGCGCGCGGCGGTTCCGCGTGCCACTAGCAGAGACGACTGACCATGACCATCCACAGGACGCCCGTCACCGCGATCACTCTCGGTGTTCCGGGCACGACATCCACCATCGACCGGATCGCCGCTGGTGCGGCGATCGTATTCACGTGGCCGGGGGAGGGCACTCCAGAGCGCGCCTTTTTGGGCAAGGCCATCCGGTGGGCCGACGATGCGACGATCACCGTGGGCGAGCTCTACAACCTCGTCTACGGGGTGCAGAACCCCATCCTCACGGTGGGTGAGGACGACCGGGCGATCGTGACTCAGGAAGCGCACGGGTCGCCGTATTGGAAGCTGCTCAACGAGCTGATCGACCGGAAGCGTGCGGCCCTCGGGCATCTCGACCTGGAGGCTGCGTGCAAGCGCTTCAGCATGCCGGTGAGCGAGGCCGCGCTGAAGCTCGGGATCACCCCGAGCGCCGTGCGCCAGCTCATCAGCCGTAGCCGGCTCGTGGCCCGTCAGGAGGGCGGCTCGTACCTCTTGGACCCGGACAGCGTCGAAGCCTACGCCGGCATCCGGCGTGGTCCGAAGCCGATCGCTCAGGCGGCTGCCGAGCTGACCACGTCCTCCACGCCCCCGGAGGAGGAAGAGCCCCGGCCACGATCGGAGGCTCGGATCGGACACTCGCCCTCCGCGCACGTACGGCTGAAGGGCGTGCGCCTGGAGAACGCAGTGGCCACCAACAACATCACGGTGGGCTACCTGCCGGCTGGCTGGACGCGCGCTTACCTCCTGTCCTATCGGGCCGATGGTCGCGCTCGCTTCATCGTGCTGGAGCCGAGCGACAATCCCGATGAGGGGTGGAGCTTCCGCGGGTTCCACGTGACCGGCGCGAAGATCGTGGAGACGGAGAACAGGCCGAAGGAGGCGCGCGCGCGGTTCGAGTCCATCCCGACGATCCCCAAGACCAGCGCGGGGCAGGTGCACGAGCCCACCACGTGATGGATGCTGGGTGACCCCGGAAGCAGACTTCCTCTCCCCACCAGTTCACCCGGTGGCTAACATCTCACCTGCGAGTCGCGAGGGCGCAATCCCCGTGAGCCGGTGACCCGGCAGTTGGACGGCCTTCCCTGGAAACGGGGCGGGCCGTTCGCCTTTCTGGCCCTCGTGATCAAACTGGTCCGCATGGCCAAGCCCGCCTCTCCAGAGTTTCTCACCAGCCTCCAGACCATCGTTGCCCACCTGCTCAGCGTGGACCCGTCCACCGTCTCGGTGATGGGTGAGGTGCGCCCTCGCGACGTGGACAACAAGGACGCTCTGGCAGTCGACATCCGCATCAACGGAGAGCTTCTCTCGCCCGAGCACCAGGCGCAGGTGGAAGACCTTCTCTCCCACGTGAGTCGAGCAGCCCAAGAGATCGAACAAGCCAGGTCGGACATATTCGGTGCTGGCTGAGACGGCCGTTTATCCGTCCGGATAGGTGTCTCTGCAATTCATCGTAGATCGGGGTCGATTGCGTACGGCCGGCTCACTATCCGTTGGGATAAATGTAGGTGGGTTGCTTGTGCGCGACGTCCGATCGGGCTCGACTCCATCGAGCCAAACAGGCAAACGCAAACCAGCGTACCGATCTTCTCTTTATCCGACCGTATAAACGGGAGGCGGGGTACGTATTCGGTACGCTCCGGCCGGTTGAGCGCACGCCCGCAGGCGTGTCCCGGCCCTTCTCCCCATGGCCACAGGCATCAACGCCATCGCATCGAGCTTCGGTGACAAGCTCCGCGCCCGTGCCAACCGCAGGCGCGGCTATTCCCCGGTGGGGTTCGGCGACTTCTGCCGAAACATCCTCAAGCTCGATCACTCGCCGGTCATGGCGGCGATCGTGGGGGCCTCCGAGGGAGCGCCCGTCGAGCTCGACGACGAAACCTCCAAGTCCGTGTTCGGCTGCACGACGGACAAGCTGCCCCGAACCCCCCGACGTGTGGTGGGCATCCGAGCTGGCGGCCGTGCCGGCAAGACGTCGCGCCTCCTCGCTCCCAAGGCCCTCCACTGCGCCTGGACGGTGCCTCTGCCCAACCTCCGACGTGGCGAGTACGCCCGCGCGCTCATCACGGCGCCGGACATGGACTTCGCCAAGCAGGTCATCAACTACTGCCGCGGCTACATCGAGGACTCTCCCCTTCTCCGGAGTCACGTCATCGGCGTGAACGATGATGAGGAGGGGGACGTGGGCACCGTCGAGCGCATCGGTCTTCGCCGGCCGGATGGCCACCTCGTAGAGATCGCGATCAAGGCGGCCAGCGGCAAGGGCAAGACGGGCCGCTCGCGCACGTTGGTGTTCGCCGGCTTCGATGAGGCCGCGTTCTTCAACGCGGGGGAGAGCAAGTCGGGCGGCGCGTACGTGGTGGACGAGGACGAACTCTTCGGAGCCGTCATCCAGCGCGTCGAGCCGGGCGGTCAGGTGTGGCTCGTGTCCTCTCCGTGGGTGGAGCACTTCGGCTTTCTGGAGAAGCTCATCGACGCGAACTTCGGCAATCACCAAGACGCGCTCGTGGCCGTCGCCGGCACGAGGAAGCTCAATCCGAAGTGGGATCCGGACTACGCGATCGAGGGGCCGATGCGGCGCAACACGCCCGAGAAGGCGATGCGCGAGATCGACGCCATCCCTCTACCATCGGGTACCAAGCAGTTCTTCCCCGAGGACGCCATCAAGCTGTCCTTCGGTACGGTCCACCGGACCGAACCACTCACCCAGGCTCCTCACCTCACGCATTGGGCGGGAGTGGACATGGGGTTTCGGAAGAACAGCAGCGCCCTCACGATCGCTCGCGCGGACAACGGTCGTGTGCGCGTGGCAACGAAGGTGGAGCTCCGTCCCGAGCGTGGAGCTTCGCTGAAGCCTTCAGAAGTGGTGCGGTTCTTTGCCTACCAGTGCATGCGCTACGGCGTGCGCCGGATGAAGGGCGACCTCGAATACGTCGAGACTGCCCACGAGGAGCTGGCGAAGCTCGCCCGAGCGATGCGTGCTCCCGAGCACGCTGATCAGGAGACGCGCGAGTGGGTGGAGCGTGTGAAGCGCGACCCACTCGCCTGTCGGTCCCCGGTGCCCTCGTACGAGGAGTGGGCCAAGACGCCCATCAACAACGAGGAGATGTATACGGAGTTCCGACGTCGGATGCAGGAAGGGCTCGTGGACCTCATCTGGGATGAGCGGCTGTACGAGCAGCTCCAGAAGACCACGTACAAGCCTGGCTCTGGCGGTGTGATCAAGATCATCCTCCCCAACATCGGGTGGGCGCACGGCGACCTTCTGGAGACGACCGCCATCGCATGCACGTTGGCGGACATCTCCACGCATCGAGTGGTGAGCGCGCGCTTGGTGGAGCCGGCCAACCACGGAGACTTTGCGGCGTCCGTGGATCGGTACGCCGGCATGAACACCTCCATGTTCGAGGACCAGCGAGGCTACTGAGATGGCAAAGACTCCCGGGCCGTGGGGCGACCTCTTCGCTCAGAGACTCGCGAAGCGAGTTGCTCAGCCTGTTGCCACGCTGGCGCTCCTCCCATCGGACGCGCCCGTCAATTCGATCTGCTGGGTGGCGTCTCGTGGTGGTCTGTGGGTCCGCTCCACGGAGGACGGCACGACGGCTTGGCGCCGTACGCGAGTCTCCGATCCAAAGTGGGCGGCTCGGACCACGTGGTACATCAGTTCTGCGGGCAGCGACGACGCCGATGGTGGTTCGTCGGACGCTCCGCTCCGCACTGTCGGCGAGCTGTTCGCGCGTCTCGCTGACAACCCTCTTCCGGCGGGAGTGACGGTTTACGTCCTCACCAGCCTCAACGAGTCCAGGCTCGCCTTCCAGGGCAACAACGAGCCGGACAACACGCACTGGCTCTACTTCGAAGGCGTGCCGACGGTGGCTGCCACGGGGACAGTCGCGACCGTCACGAACTGGTCCGGCGCGTCCAACACAGACGGCGTCATCACGGGCTCGTCCAGCCTCGTGCCGCACGTGGGGAAGCTTCTCCGGATCACCGGAGGAGCGCGCGAGGGCGCCCGGTTCTGGATCGTGAAGAACACGACGGGCACGACGGTGCGCATCACGCCTGTGCTCGACGGGTCGTATTCGCCGACCACGACGAACTTGCAGGTGGGCGACCCGTACGAGGTGCTCAGCCTCCCTCATCTCGCGGACACGCTCACCGTGGTTCATGGGACGGACGTGCAATTCGCGCTCGTCTCGCTCGGCACGAGCGACAACGCCCATGGCATCCTCGTGAACGGCGCGGCCACGTTCGACGGCTGCCAGCTCTACGGCGTGGACGTGAACGGGGGTGGCGCTGCCGTGCTCTACGGCTGTCGCATCGGGCAGAACATCCGCTCGCAGGGTGAGGGCTCCTTCGAAGCCTACGGCTGCGTGGCCTACGGCACGACGATCCGCATGGGCGGTTCGGCAACGCTCTCGAACCACGTCGTCCAGGACAACCGGTTCAACATCGAGTCCGGCGGGACGGTGAGGGTCAACAGCAGTTCCGTGCTGGCCATCTACAACTACGGCGCTGGAGCGGTGTCTCTGGAGGGCCTCGCCAAGCTCTACGTCGGTGGGTACCTCATCGGCAAAGACATCACGGGCGACCCCGCCATGGTGATGATCGGGTCGAGCGCATCTGTGGTGTATGCCCACGTGCCGACCATCACGGGCACAGGCGTCGAGTCGCTCGTGGGTGGGTACGAGCGTGACTTCGCCGACTGGCCGTACATCCACCCGGACAATGGCGCTGCGGCTGTGGATGCGGCGGACGACGCGTCTCCCACTGAAGGTGGGGGCGGTGGAGGAAGCGTCACGGAGACGGCCGTCCTTGACGACTTCGGCGTGCTATCTGTAGCGGACAACGATGCGATCGTGACGTCGTTCGCGACGAGCACATCCCCTGTCACCAAGAGCGGAGCGGGGCTGAACGGCATCATCGGTGCGGGGGTGATGGACCCACCGCGCAACATCACGATCACGACGACGGGGTTCACGGGCGCCTACAACATCACGGACCCGATCGTGATCACGGGGACGGACGTCAACGGCGATGTCCTCACCGAAGAGCGAACGCCGCTGGACGCAAACGGCAACGAATTGCTCGTCTGCCTCAAGTGCTTCAAGACGGTGACGAGCATCGCCTTCCCAGCCCAGGGGAACACCAGTGGCACGTTCAAGGTGGGGTTCGGGATTCGTGTGGGCCTGCGTCACAAGGTGAAGTGGCCATCGTCCGGACTCCTCCTCCTTCTCGGTTTTTGGGTCGACGGAGCTCCGGACTTTATCCCCTCCTACTCGACTCTCGGGCTCGGGGCCTCTCCGCCGAACGGAGCCATCGACTTCACCTCATTCCCACCCGACGGCGGGACCACGTTCGCCGCGGCCTACATCAAAGACCTCACCTGATCTGAAGGAGTTTCTCCCATGGCTCGACAGAATATCGGCGACCGTACTGCTCGGGACGTCGCGAAGAACATTCACGCTCCGGTGGCCACGCTCACTGCGCTCGAAGCCATCCCGCTCTCCGAGCGCATCGACGGCATGCTGTGCGCCGTGGTGACGGACAACGCGAGCACCCTCTGGCGCTTCAACCTCGATGGGACCGGCGAGGTGAACAGCACCAACGTCCGCATCCCGGATGATGGGACGGGGCAGTGGGAGATCGTCACCACGGGACTCATGATCGAGGTGGACGAGTTCACCAACCCGGCGGCGGCGGACGCTGCCGGCCTCGAAGCGGCCACGACGGTCTCCACGAGCGTGCGGACGGTCACAAGCTTCCTCGCGGGCGGCGTGGCCGCTCTGGCGGCCTACCCCCGCAACATCACCTTCACGACGGCCGGCAACACCCCGGCAGACGCGCTGGCTTCGGCCACCATCACGGGCACGGACGTCTTCGGCAACGCTCTGACCGAGACGGTCAACATCGCGCAGACGGCGACCATCGCGACCGGCGTGAAGTGCTTCAAGACCGTCACGAGCATCGCCTACACGGTGGGCCAGGGCACGGATGCCACCGTGAGCATCGGCTTCGGCGCGCTCCTCGGTTTGGCGCACAAGCCGAAGGTCCGAGCGGGCGGCGTGGCGGTGCTCAACGAGATCGCCGTGGGAGCGCGCGTGACGAACGGCACGTTCGCGACCCCGACCACAAGCCCCCCGAACGGCAGCTACTCGCCGAACAGCGCGGCGGACGGGAGTCGGGACTACGCGGTCTACTACGAGCGCGACCTCACCGCGCCCTGACCTCGCGCTCGTCCGACAACACCTGAGAGGACACCATGGCTCGCCCCATCGCACTCGTGGCCGACACCGTCTCGTCGGTGCGCTTCGTCGAGAGTGCCGCCAACGACAGCGCCACGCTGTCCGACACGAACTTCCCCCTGGCGACGAACGCCACCACGGGCGGCACGATCAACTGCCATGGGTTCGCCACGATCTGGATGAGCGTCGAGTTCGTCGGGGGCACCAACCCCACGGTGGACCTCGACATGCTCGTCTACGACGAAGGAGCCGTCGCCGACCAGCATTGGGGGCGGCTCTACGTGGGCAGCTCGCCGGCCGTCTACAAGCCCACCCTCGCCAAGGGGCGATGGTTCGAGGTGCGAGTGGACGGCGGCCGGTTCTTCCCCCGCATCGAGAACCTCGTGGGCAGTCCGACGAGCGTGCGCATCCTCGCTCGCCCCGGCACGCCCCTGCCCCGAGTCTCTGCTCCTCGCGCCTGATCCATGGCCACTCGCAAGACCTCCAGAGCAACGGCGCCGGCCCGTGGTCCGGTCCGCACGTCCTCGCGCGCCAAGGGGGGAGGTGTCTCAGGGAAGGCACCTCTGGCGCAGGACAACCGACCGCTCTCGCAACAGTACCTCCGGCTCGGTCCGCAGAACCTCGCCAGCGTCTCGTCCATCATGCGCGAGGCGGACACGGGGTACATGTGGCGCCTGTGCGACCTCTTCGAGGACTACCGCAACAAGGACTGCCACCTTCAGACGGTGGTGAGTCGGCGCGAGCGCGCCCTTGCGGACCTCCCCTGGCAGATGATCCCGGCCTCCGAGAAGCGGAGGGACCTGAAGATCGCTGCGTGGGTGGAGGAGGTGCTCAAGGCCCTCGGTGGCGAGCGGATCAGCGGCACCGAGCCGCGCTCCCTCATCGAGACGGTCGTCCACCTCAACGGTGCCGTGTTCCACAGCTACGCGGCGGCTGAGATGATGTGGAAGCGGGATGGGAAGTACGTGAAGCCGGTGGGCTCACTGCCCATGCTCCCGCGCCGCTTCATCTACAGTCAGCTCGACGCATCGCTTCGCTGGTACGACGTGATGGGGCCGCTCACGGCCTACCCCGGACTGGACCTGCTCAACGACTTCCCCGAAGGTCGCTTCCTCGTGCACCGCCCGCGCATGAACGGGGCGATCGGAACGCGCGAGGGCCTCATCCGCCCGCTCATCTTCGCGGCCCTCTTCCGCAACTGGACGGTGGCCGACTGGCCTCGCCTCGGAGAGCTCGCGTGGAAGCCATACCGGATCGGCAAGTGGAAGAAGGGGGAAGCTGTCGATGAGGACCGCATCGCCCTGGAAAACGCGCTCCAAAACATCACTGCGCTTGGCTGGGCCTCTCTGCCCGACAGCACGGAGATGGAGATCGCCTACGCCAAGAACCGAAGCGCGGGCGATGGCGGGGTGCACTCCTCGCTGGCGGCCTTCCTCGCTGCCGAGATGTCGAAGATCACCCTCGGTTCGACTCTCACCGTCGAGCAGGGCCGCATCGGCAGCAACGCCCTCGGCAACGTGCACCAGGACGTGACGCAGGCGATCCGAGATGCAGACGCGCGAGCGATGGAGGCCACCATCCAGCGCCAGCTCATCAACCCCTTGGTGCGGCTCAACTTCGGCCCGTCCGTTCCGATCCCCCTCTTTCGCTTCATCACCGAGGAGGGTGCCGACCTCTCGCAGCTCGCCGACGCGCTCAAGAAGCTCTGTGCGGACTGCGGCCTCAAGGCCATTCCGGCGCAGTGGGTCCGCTCGACGTTCGGCATCCCGGAGCCGCTTGTGGGGGAAGAGCTCATCGACGGCACCCTCCGCAAAGACCTTGTGGAGGAGGAAGCCAAGCGCGCCAAGGCCGAAGAGGACGCGGCCAAGAAGAAGGAACAGGACGACGAGAAAGCTCAGGAGCAGCCGGTGGGAGAAGACTCTTCTCAGGACGACGCCAAGGCCGACAACGACAACAACACCAACGAGAAGGATGGTCCCGAGGTTGGCGATGCGGCCGTGGAGAAGAGCCGTCGAGTCTACTGGCTCGATCGCACCATGCAGATCCTCAACCTCCGCCCGGTGAACTGGACGTCTAAGGCTCGGGAAGCCT
>JACCDR012672676.1_pt1 | contig 10856 bp, 13 predicted proteins | sample 7446431 | NCBI WGS metagenome assembly JACCDR01 (sample SAMN15323443, study PRJNA562643) | freshwater metagenome | isolation source: river surface water | place: USA:Blue River Watershed | collected 2017-08-17 | reverse complement strand
CGGGCCTGAGTCGATCTTCGGCACGGAGACGCCCACCAACGTCGCAGAGGACGGCGTTGCGCTGACCCAGGGTACGCGCTTCACCCCGGCGGTCAATGGCAGCGTGACGGCCGGCAAGTGGTGGTGCGGGGCATCGCCACCCACGTCGGCAAAGGCGGCGCTCTACCGTGTCAGCGATCAGGCGCAGTTGGCCGTGGCCACGTTCGGCACCATGTCGGCGCTGGCGTGGAACACCGTGACGTTCAGCTCTCCGGTATCGGTGACCGCCGGCGTGCAGTATGCGGCGGTGTGCTGGACGCAGAACCGCTACCCGTATACCGCGTCCTACCCGTTCCCGAAGACAAGCGGCAACCTCACCGCGTCGGGGTGCTACTTCAGCGTGGCTGCGGACATTGCGTACCCTACGTCCTCCACCACGCTCAGCTTCTTCTGTGACATGGTGTTCACGGCGTCATGAGCGTACGTGACGCGCTCGAGCGCGATCTCAAACTCATGCCGGAACGCGTGCGCGACAGCGCGCTTGCGGAGAGTGCGCGCGTGCTTGCCGATACGCTCGACTCCATGCCCGGCGCGCGCGACGCGGCATCATGCGCGAAGGAGCTACGCGCGCACCTGATCGACCTGAAGTCCGCATCCGACGTAGCACCGAAGGACGATGATCCACTTGCCAGGATGGAACGAGACGCCGCTAGCCGGTAGCCAGACGCCCCGGTTCCGCACCGTGCCCGACGTGCAGCCGGGGTGGGATACGCGCCATGGACAGCGCGCGATCGACCTTATGAGCACCGTTGGCGTGACGCTCGACGAGGGACAAGAGGCGTTCACGCGCGACTCCCTGGTGATGCGCGCCGATGGCCTCTGGGCCGCATCCGAGGTGGTGGACAACGAACCTCGGCAGAACGGGAAGAGCATGCTCATCATGGTGCGTGCGCTGTACGGCATGCTGATCTTGAAAGAGCCGCTACTCGTCTGGACGGCGCATCAGTTCGACACCGCGAAGCGCTCCTTTCTGGAGATCCGCGATTTCTTCGACAACTATGATCATCTGCGCAAGCGCGTCAAGGTGATTCGTAGCTCGACGCACGATACCGAGATTGTGCTGAAGCAGGAATACGGCGGATCGACGCTCGCGTTCAAGGCGCGATCGGGTGGTGCCGGGCGAGGGTTCGCCGGGGTGGCACCGCTCTTCCTTGATGAGGCGTTCGCGCTCACCACTGAGCAGGTGGCGGCCATCACTTATGCGACGCGTGCCGCGCGTAACCCTCAGGTGTATTACATGAGCAGCGCGCCTCTGCGCACGAGTGACGTCTTCCGCGACATCGTGAAGCGCGGCCGGCGCGGCGCGCGCGGCATGGTCTACTACGAATGGTCATCACCGGGCAAATACGATGAGACGCTCCGGCTCATCGAGCGCAATCGCGACATGAGCGATGAGGAAGCGGAGACGCCGATCGGGCGCGAGTTGCGCGCCGAACTCATGCAACATGTGGCCACCGCCAACCGCGCGTTCGGCAAGCGCATCAACGCCGATTCGGTGCTACGCGAGATCCGCCAGGGTTCGGAGCAGTTCTTGCGCGAAGCGCTTGGGATCTTCAGCGAACTGGAGTCGGGCGCGGAGATCGACTACGAGAAATGGCTCACCTTGGCGGACGCGGAGAGCCGTCGCGAGGGCCAGGTCTGCCTCAGCGTGGACGTCTCCCCCATGCGCGACTACGCGTCGATCAGCGTTTACGGGCTGCGCGCCGACGGCAACGGGCATGCACAGGTCGCATACTGCGGCACCCCGGCCGGCATCGTCCAGCGCATCGTGCAGTTCCGCGACGCGCTTCAGCCGATGGCGATCGCGATGGGACGCGGGACTTATGAGTCTTTGCGCGTCGAGCTTGCGCAGCGCGGCATCACGCGCCCGGAAGCACGCACCGAGGAAGAACACGGCGCGTTTGCGAAAGAGCGCGCGCCCGGGGACATCATCGTCCTCAGCGCGATCGACAACGCCGCCGCGTGCGCGCAACTGATCGACGCGGTGAAGGACGGGGGCCTCAACCACGTTCCCGCGGCCGCCGGCAACGCCGCCGTGAAGGTAGCGCGCGTGCAGCGCCGGGGTGACTCGATGGCCTGGGTAACGACCGATCGCGCCGTGGACATCACCCCGGTAACGTCGCTGACAATGGCGCGCTGGGGTTACTTTGCGCTACTGGACTCCGTCATCATGGATGATGACTATGATGTTGCTGATTCGTTCGGCTGAGAGAGAGTGTGAACATGGGTGTCCGTAGCACTCTCCGTGGGTGGCTCGGCGGAGGTGAGCAGCAGCGCGTTGCGTCTATCACCTCGGCGGAGGATCTGCTCAATGAGCGCCGCCGCTCACGCGCGTCGCGCGGCGTGGCCATCACCAGCGACTCGGCGATGCGGCATTCCGCTGTGTGGGCGTGCCTGAGGCTGCGCGCCGATCTCGTGTCGACGATGCCGGTTGACGAGTATCGCAAGACGCGCTTTCTTGGCGTGGACGTCCAGACGAGCGTCAAGACAATGCCGGTGCTGGTGAATCCGGGCGGCGCGCGAGTCGGCATCAAGGAGTGGCTCTACTCCACCCAGGTCGATCTTGATAGAGCAGGCAACTGCTTCGGCGTGATCAGTGAGCGCAACGGACTGGGCCTGCCGGCACGCATCGATCTCGTCGGGCTCTCGGACGTCATCGTCCGGGCGCGCGGCGCGGAGATCTACGAATACGAGATCGCCGGGGTGAAGTACAACGAGGAGAACGGCCGTCTTCGCGACGTGTGGCACGAGAAGCAGTTCACCGTAGCCGGCTCCCCGCTCGGCCTCTCCCCCGTGGCGCATGCGGCGTGGACGCTCGAGGAAGCGTTCGGCGCGCAGAAGTTCGCGCTCGATTGGTTCGGCGGCAAGGCAGTCCCGATGGCAAGCCTCAAGAACATCGCCAAGGTGCTTGCGCCCGGCGAAGCGCGCACCGCCAAGGACGCGTTCAACGCCGCTGTGGAGAACGGGGAGCTGTTCGTTCATGGCCGGGACTGGGAGTACAAGCCGATTCAGGCGGTGGCGCAGCAGTCCGAATTCCTGGCAACTCGAGGTTTTGCTCTCGGCGACATCGCGCGGTTCTTCGGCTGCCCGGGGGACACGATTGATGCGGCCGTGTCGACGGGATCGATCACTTACGCGACCATCACCCAGCGCAACCTGCAGTTCCTGATCATGCACCTTGACCCGGCGCTCAGTCGGCGAGAGGACGCGCTGACGACGCTCACTCCATCGCCGCACTACGTGAAGCTGAACCGTGGCAAGCTGCTGGCGATGGATCCGGCGACGCGTGCGGCCACGAACAAGGTGCGCATCGACTCCCGCACGCTCACGCCGAACGAGGCGCGCGCGCTGGAGGACATGGCTCCGCTCACGGACGCGCAGTACGACGAATTCGATCGCGCATTTGGCGGTGGCTCAGGCTCCGCCTCACCCCTCACCCCGGCGGACGTGCCGGTTGACGAGACGAACGGAGTGCCGGCATGACTTTCGAGGCGATGATGCGCGAGTCCGCCATGGAGCGCGCGCAGAACGTGCGTGCCCGCGCGGACCGTCCATCACAGCGACGCGGCGCGCAGCAGCAGGGCGCGCGTGCGGCCATGCGCGCGCATGCGTCCATCACTTTGACGCGCGCGAAGGACGCGCCTGCCGACGCGCCCGATGCGCCGGCTGATGGCGAGCTTGACGCGCCCGCGCTGCTCTCGTTCCATGGCGTGGCGAGCGCGTACGAAGCCCCGTACGAGATGTGGGATATGTTCGGCCCGTATAACGAGGTTGTGTCGCCCGGCGCGGGCGCGCGCTCGATGGCGCGTTCCGATCTCGATGTTCCTTTCGTGCTCGGCCACGATCAGCTTCGGCGCATGGCGCGAACCACGAACGGCACGCTGACGCTGACAGAGACCGACGAGGGCCTCATCGTTGACGCGCCCGCGCTGGACCCGAGCGACGCGGACGTGGCGTACATCGCGCCGAAGCTGCGCGCCGGACTCGTCGACGAGATGAGCTTCGCGTTTCGGATCGTTCGGGGCCTGTGGTCCCCGGACTACAGCGAATACCGCATCGAAGAGTACGACATTCACCGGGGTGACGTGGCCATCGTCGGATACGGGGCTAACCCCACGACGAGCGGTGCGCTACGATCGCAGCGTAACGACAGCGCGCGCGCGCGGGCTCTTCTGAGTCTTGCCATTGCTCGCTGAGCACGACGCACGATAGACGCTCGCGCGAGACCTGATGGCGCTTATGCCTCATCTGGCCGCCTGTTCGGATACGGCGCATCAATCCACCGTTTCACGAACAGGAGTACGAGGATGACCCTCGCCGAAATGATTGCAGCGGCGCGCACCCGCGTTGCTTCCGCAATCACCGCAGAGCGCGCCGCTCAGGATGCGCTCGTCTCGCTGCAGTCCAGCGAGAACCTGACCGAAGAGGCTGTGAACACTGCCGTTGCCACCCGCGATGCCGCGCGCGCCACGGTGAACGCCGAGCGGGACGAGCTGGGCCGGCTCGAAGCCGAGCAGGCTCGCGAGACCGAGCTGGGCGAACTGGCCGCGCGCGTCGCGCCGACCGGTTCTGCCGTGCGTGGTCACGACATGCAGGCGCGCGTCACCAGTGAGCCGCGAACCTACACGCGCGAATCGGACCCGGCCGGGGCCGGTTTCGAGCGGGACGTGGCCGCCGCGTTCCTCGGTGATTACGAGGCTCGCGACCGGCTTTCGCGTCACCAGCAGGAGGAGCGCGTCGAGCGGCCCGGCCAGATCCGTGCGGCCGGCACCGGTGCCTTCGCCGGTCTCGTGGTTCCGCAGTACCTGACGGACCTCTACGCTCCGGCGGCGGCGGCTCGACGGCCGTTCGCGGACGCGATCCGCAACCACCCGCTGCCGGCTCAGGGCATGACCGTGAACATCTCGCGGATCACCACCGCCACCAGCGCGGCGCTGCAGTCGAGCGAGAACAGCAGCGTGTCGGAGACCAACATCGACGACACGCTCCTGACGATCAACGTGCAGACCAACGCGGGTCAGCAGACGCTCAGCCGTCAGGCCATCGAGCGCGGGGCCGGAGTGGAGGCGGTCGTGCTTGACGACCTGTTCCGCCGGTACCACACCAACCTCGACTCGACGATCATCAACCAGGCTACCAACGGTCTGACCAACGTCGCGACCTCGGTGGCGTACACCGACGCGTCCCCCACCGTGGCCGAGGCGTACCCGAAGATCATCGAGGGCCTGTCGGGCGTGGAGGCTGCGCTTCTGGACCAGGCTTCCGGCGAGAACCTCGCCGTCATGCACTCGCGTCGGTGGTACTGGATGCAGAACGCGATGGGCTCGACGTGGCCGCTCATCACTCAGCCGGGCGTGATCGCGCAGACTCTCGGCGCGAACTACGGTGAGGCGTACGGCCGTGGCGTTCGGGGCCTGCTGCCGAACGGCACTCCGGTCATCGTGGACAACAACATCGCCACGAACCTCGGTGGCGGCACGGAGGACGAGATCTACCTCGTTGACCGCAACGAGTGCCACCTCTGGGAGGACCCGAACGCGCCGATGTACATCCGCGCGGAGCAGACCAACGCTGCCTCGCTGGGTGTCCTGATGGTGGTCTACGGGTACTTCGCGTACACGCACGCGCGCTACGCCCACAGCCGCAAGATCGCGGGTACCGGCCTCGCCGCCCCGACGTTCACCGGCGTCTGATAGTGGTACGGAGCGCGCGTCGCGAGATGCGCGCTCCGTGCATCGCATCCCTACAGCAGGAGGCACCAAATGGCACAGCGACGGCCGTACGTCCGTACCGATCAGGCGAATCTCGACGCGGAGCACACCCCCGTGTCCAAGCCTGTCAATGACGGTGAGGCGAAGCAGAACGAGGCCGCTGAGGTGCGCGAAGAGCGCGCCACCCAGCGCCGGGAGGACTCCGCCGAAGCTCGCAAGCGCGCCTTCGAAGATGTGAAGGCCGGCAACCGGGATATGGTGGACGCGCTTCTCGCGGAGCGGCGCGGCCTGCAGCAGCGCGCCGACGGCGAAACGAACGACGCGAAGGCGAAGCAGCTTCGCGAGCGCGTTGAGCAGGCCACCGAACAGCTCAAGCTGCGCGGATACAAGGGCTGACACGAGGAGCCATGACTAACGAATACGCCCCGCTGAGCGCTCTCAAGCGCGCCCGCAAGATCCCCCTGTCCGACACGGCAGACGATCAGGCGCTCATGAGCGCGCTGGAGCAGGCATCCCGTGCGATCGACGATCGCACCGGACGTTGGTTCTGGCTCGACGCTACCCCGGCCGCGCGGATCATCAGATCCCGGGGCCGGGTGGTGCGTGACGGTGACGGCGATACGCTCCTGACCCCGGACATGGGCGCAGAGCCGACGCTCGTTGAAGTCAGCGACGATCGCTCCACGTGGAGCACCGTGGCGGCCTCCGGATACTTCATGGAGACGGCGCTCGACGCGGACGGTTGGGCGTACACCGGCATCACGCGCATCAACTCATCGTGGGACGCGCGGTTCATCCGCGTCACGGCACAGTGGGGATGGCCGTCGATCCCCAAGCCCATCGAGAACGCGACGCTCCTGCTGGCCAACCGGCGCTTCGTGCGCCTCGACTCCCCTGAGGGCGTGGCCGGATTTGGCGCGGAAGGGCAGATTCGCATCTCCCGATTCGACCCTGACATCGAAGATCTCGTGTCGCCGTATGTACTGCCGGGGTTCGCCTGATGAACCTGAAGGCGATCATGGAGGAAGTGGCCGAGACGCTGTCCGGCGTGACGGAGCTGCGCGTGCACGCCTATCCCGTGGATGCCCTATCCACCCCGGCCGGGGTGGTGGCGTACCCCGACGGCGCGGGCGTGACGTTCCACGGAACGTATGGGCGCAATGGCCAGGGTGACGTGATGATCCCCGATCTACCTGTTCACCTGATCTGCCAGCGTGTCACCGATCGCGCGGCGCTCGACACCGTCACGGCGTGGCTCGATGAATCGTCGGCAACGTCTGCGGTATCGGTGCTGGAGAATCGTGCGTGGACGACGTGTGATCTGGTCACTGTCACCACGGCGGACTTCACCACGATTACGATCGGCACCGTAGAATACCTTGACGTCGTGCTTCACCTCGAAGTCACCGTTTCCGGCTAGGAGTAGAGAATGGCAACCACGCTTCGAACCGTTGCGACGGTGAAGATCGACGCGCTGTACAAGAACCTCTTGGACCTTTCGTCGCCGTCCGATGCGTTCGTCAAGGAATACAAGACGGAGCTTGACAACGGAACGGCGGCGAATGCCGCAGACCTCATGTTCCACGACCAACGCACCCTGGCAGCGTCGGCGAACGAGGATCTCGACCTGGCGGGCGGCCTCACGAACCCGCTGACTGGCGCAGCGATGACATTCGTCGAGCTGCGCGCGGTCATCGTCCGCGCGTCGTTGAGCAACACGAACAACGTGCGCGTTATCCGGCCGGCGAGCAACGGCGTTCCGCTCTTCCTCGCCGCGTCCGACGGCATCGACATTCCCCCGGGCGGAACGTTCATGTGGGCGTGCCCGGCGGATGGCAAGGTGACGGTGACGGCCGGCACCGGTGACCTTATCAACGTCGCCAACTCGTCTTCCGGCACGTCCGTCACGTACGACGTGATCATCATCGGCTGCTCTGCCTGACCCTGGCTGAGCGAGAACAGAGAGAGCAGGGAGCGCCGACATGGCACGCAAGCACAGCCGCTTCACGGTGATCATCGTGAACGGCACCGACATTTCGTCGCACTGCACGGACTCGACGTGCGAGCGCAACAGCGGCACGGAGGACAACACCACGTACGGCAAGAGCGCCGTGGTGAAGGATCCGACCCTGCTCGACGGCGTCTTTTCGGCAGGCGGCAAGTACGACGACAACGGCAGCACCGGGCCGCGCGCCGTGCTTGAGGGTCTCGTCGGGACCAAGGTGAACGTGAAGTACCGCCCAGAGGGCACCGGGTCTGGGCTGCCTCAGCGTAGCTTCGACGCAGTGATCACCAAGTACACTGAGTCGGCACCCGTGGCCGGGTACCGGCTGTGGACGCTCGAGACCGAACCGTCGGACTCTTGGGATCTCACGGCCCAGGCCTGACGCAACAGAACGGAGCAATGAGCGTGTCCGCATCGAACGACGAACTGCACGAAAAGCTGGACAAGATTCGCGAGCAGGCGAACGAGGATGATCTCTTCGCGATCCTCGCCACCGACACCACGGCGGAGGTGGAGATCCCTGGCGGCAAAACGGTGACCGTTCGCGGCCTCACTCGCGCCGAGCATCTGTGGATCGGTAAGGGGAGCGAGGACGCTGCGGAAATCGAAGCGCGGATGATGAGCAAGGCGATCGTCTCGCCGACACTCAGCCTCGCCAAGGCCAAGCAGTTTCAGGAGGGCGCGCCATCTCAGGTGATCGCCCTCATTACCTCGAAGATTCGCGACCTTTCCGGCTTCGGCGAGGGTGCCAATAAAAGCGCTGTATAGGCTCTTCGAGGAGCACCCTGATCTAGAGAACGATCACTTTCTCTGCGAAAAGCTCGGATGGCGTTCCGTGGAGGAGATGCGCCGTAAGATGAGCGCCAGGGAGTACGGGGCATGGATGGTGTTCTACGGCCGGCGCTCTCAGGAGGCCGAGATGGCGCGTGGCGCAGAGGGGTAGGCCAGGGTGGAGCAGACGATCTACGTTGCCGGCCTGAAGGATCTCGGCAAGGCTCTTAAGGCCATCGACAGCGAAGCCCCTAAAGGTCTGCGTTTCGCGCTCGCCGGGGTGGCTGAGGGCGTGTCCGGGAAGATTCGCAACAAGGTGCCTGTGGTTACCGGTGCGGCGCGATCGTCGGTCCGGCCTTCGGCCACCCGCACCTCGTCGCGCGTGAAGGTGGGTGGCCCGAAGGCCCCCTATTGGCCGTGGCTCGACTTCGGTGGCGAGGGGCGGCGTAGGGGCCGCCCTTCGTTCCGTGACTACATCCCCGGCGGCCGGTACGTCTACCCGACTCTTGAGGAAGAGCGTCCTCATATCATGAAGTTGCTCGAAAAGGCGCTTTCCGGGGTCGTGCGCGACGCCGGCTTGGATGAGGGGTAGCCGTGGCCGGTAACAGCGTCACCGTCGAATTCGCCGGTGACTCGCGGAAGCTACAACAGGCCGCCACCCGGGCGTCAGACAGCGTGGAGGAAGTCGCCGACTCGGCGCGACGCTCAGCCGACGGTATGGGCGACGGGGCGGCTGGTGCCGGCCGCCTGGAGCAGCGTCTCGGATCGCTGGGCGCGGCCACGTCCGGCGCTACCGACGCGTTCGATTCTCTGTCCGGCGGACTGCAGGCGGTTGCCGACATTCAGGACTTCGCGCGGCAGAAGGCGAACCGCTTGGAGCGCGCCAACATCGATGTCGAGCAAGCGATGGCGGACTCGCGTCAGGCTGCGATCGATCTTGAGCAGTCGTATCGCGACCTGAATCAAACAACTCTCGACGCGGCTCAGGCCGAACTCGACATGGGACAGGCTGAGCAGGATCGCGAACAGGCGATTCTTGACGTAAAAATGGCTCAAGACGAGTACAACAAGGCAGTCAAAGAGCACGGGGCGAAGTCCGACGAGGCGCGTCAGGCTGCGCTCGACCTGTCTCAGGCTGAGCAGGACAAGGCCCAAGCGCTCATGGACTCGAAGCAGGCCACCGCAGACTATGAGCAGGCGCTCACCGATCAGAAACAGGCCACCGAAGACGGCCGGCAGGCGAACATCGACGCACGGGAAGCTCAGCTCAACCTCAATGAGGCCCAGCACGAGGCGAACCCTCCCGAGCTCCAGGGATGGATCGACAAGCTGAACATCCTCGCGCCTATCCTGTCCGCAGTGACGGGCATCGTCGCGCTGGTCACCGCAGCTCAGTGGGCGTTCAACGCCGCAGTGTGGGCATCCCCCGTCACGTGGATCATCGTCGGCATCATCGCCCTCATCGCCGTGATCGCGCTTCTGGTCATCAAATGGGACTGGGTGAAGGAGAAAGGCGCGGCGGCGTGGCGCTGGATCCAGGATGCCGCGTCGAGCGCGTGGGGCTGGATGAAGAAGCTCCCCGGGCGCATCGCTGACGCGTTCGCGAGCGTCGGGAGCGCGATCTCCCGTCCGTTCAAGAGCGCATTCAACGCGATCTCGAATGCGTGGAACAGCACCGTCGGTGCGCTGAGTTGGACAGTGCCGGGGTGGATTCCTGGCATCGGAGGCAACACCATCTCCGCACCCCGGCTCCCCACGTTCCACACCGGTGGCGTCATCCCCGGCATGCCGGGCCAAGAGGTGCCGTTCCTCGGACTGGCAGGCGAGCGCGTCGTCCGTCCGGGGCAGGACGCCGGCACGCGTACGGTGCACGTCACGGGTAGCGGCATCGTGCAGGCCCTGATCGAAGAGATCTCCGCCGAGGTGCGCCGCCAGGGTGGTAACGTGCAGATCGTGCTGGGAGGGGCGAATGCCTGACAAGGTGGCGCTTGAGGTCTATTACGGCGGCGCGTGGCACGATCTCGTCGTAGACGAAAAGGTGCTCGCCGAGCAGTCCATCACCATCACGCGCGGCGATCGCGCCGAATCAACCGCGATCCAGCCTTCGTCGCTCTCGGCGCGCCTGAACAACGACGATGACACCTTCCGCGTCAGTAACCCGCTGAGCCCCCTCTACGGGCTTGCGGGGCGCAACACGCCGCTCCGATGCTCGGTGAACGGCGTCGTACGCGGTGCGACGGAGGCAACGTCATGGAAGACCGGATACAGCCCCTCGTTCAAGCTGGACTGGCGCGACCGCGGCGGGCGCAAGACGGGTAAGGCCTGGGTGG
>JACCDR011775767.1_pt1 | contig 10857 bp, 17 predicted proteins | sample 7446431 | NCBI WGS metagenome assembly JACCDR01 (sample SAMN15323443, study PRJNA562643) | freshwater metagenome | isolation source: river surface water | place: USA:Blue River Watershed | collected 2017-08-17 | reverse complement strand
GCGAGGGGCGGGAGCGGATGAGGGGCGAGCCGGTGGGAATGGGTGGGGCGATCGGGGGGGGGCCCAGGCTGGTGCGGGGGGTTCACCTGGCTCAAGAGGTGAGCGGGCTCGAGGACAAGGAAATCTATGGCGCGCTTGGTATCGATCCGAGCCACTGGACCCGGATGAAAAACGGGAAGGCCTCGCTCCCCATGGACGAGACCTTTATTAACTTCATGCGAGTGGTTGGAAACGAAATACCGCTGATCTGGATCGCTGAGAAATGTGGGCACGACTGGCGAACTGTAAGACAGCATCGAAGTGAGCTGGAACGCCAGAACGACGAATTGAAGGAAGAGTTGGCAGCTCACAAGCGCGCCCTGAAATTGATGATGGAGGCGCGGTGATGAGTATCCCTTTCCGCGCATCCGTGCTTGGTTCACGTGATGAATTTTTTACTCTTCTGTTACATCCCGGACAAGGGCAAACGCATAGCGGTTTTCCCGCGGGTGAAGCGGCGAAAGTCCCATTAATTGCCGCAGATTCTGAACGTGCGTTCGATGACTGCACAACAGATCTGACGTTCGGTGCAGTTGTTGGCAACATACCCGACAGTATGAGGATTGTGGCATGACTGCCGTGCCCGATCCCATCCTCAACGCAGATGCTGATCTTGAGCAGCGCATCGACTACCAGGCGCTGCTACTTCATACGGCCGCCACACCCGATGAGCGCCGCTCGGCTTGGGAAGAGCTGAAGCGGTTGCATTCCTTGCGAACCACCGATCGCGTCGAAGAGATGGAGCGGGAGATCGGCGTCCGATGAGTCGAGACTACGGTGTGATAGTTCCTCGCTTCTGGACTGCAGGTACCGGAAAGAATCTTCGTGGCGACCCTGATGCGCAGGTGCTCGCCGCGTATCTGATGACAAGCCCGCACGCGACCGCGACCGGCGTCTATCACTGCCCGATCCTGTACATGTCACATGAAACCGGGCTGTCAATTGAAGGGGCTTCGAAGGCCCTTCGGAGGCTCATCGAAGAGGCATTTTGTGAGTTTGATGAGGCTTCTGAGACTGTTTTCGTCGTGAACATGGCCGCGCATCAGATCGCGCCAACGTTGGATCCGAAGGATAAGCGAATTCCTTGGCTCAGGAAGGAGCTGGAGAAGATGCCGACCTCGCTAAAACAACGGTTTTTGCAGGTTCATGGTGCTGCATTCCACCTCACCGAAACATCAAAACAGACAAGCTCCTCGGAAGGGCCTTCGAAGCCCCTCCGAAGCCAGGATCAGGATCAGGATCAGGATCAGGATCAGGATAAGAAACAGAACGGACATTCGTCGGCTGTGCCGACCGATGTGTCGCAAGTGTTCGAGCACTGGAAGGCAGAGCACAAACACCCCAAGGCCCAACTCGACACGAAACGAACCAAGCTCATTCGCGTCGCTCTGCAGTCGTACAGCGCCGAGCAACTCTGTCAGTCCATCAGCGGGTACAAGCACTCGCCCCACCACATGGGCAAGAACGACCGCCAAACGGTTTACGACGACATCGAGATCTTCCTTCGTGACGCGAAGCACATCGATGCCGGCATCAAGTTCGCGGAGAAGGGGAGCGAGCAAAAATGGATGTGAACGACCTCATCGCTCGGCTGGAGAAAGCCAAGCGCACCTCGCGTGATTCCTGGATTGCGTGCTGCCCGGCGCATAAGGACCGAACACCGAGCCTCACCGTTCGAGCGCTCGACGACGGCCGGATCCTGATCCACTGCTTCGCCGGGTGCGGTGCTGCTGACGTGATGGCGGCCGTGGGGCTCGAGACCGCGGATCTGTTCCCGAAGGCGTTTGCGGATCACTTGCCGGCGGTGAGGCAGCCATTCAGTGCTGCCGACGTACTTCGCGCTCTGCGGTTCGAGGCGGCCGTGATCGCGTTCGCGTCGTCCGATCTGGTGGAAGGCAAGCCGGTTGACCAACAGCGCGTGTGGTTGGCCAGTGAACGCATCGCCGATGCCTGCGAGTACATCCATGTCAACGCATAACGCCACCGACGCATCGATCGCCAAGCTGGATGCGAGCCGAGCTCGTCGGATCGGCAGCATGCTGGTGACGGACATCGGCGATTTCCACGAGCCGCGCCAGGTACTGTTCGATCTCGAGAAGGCCGATGCTAAGTCGCTGCTGGAAATCTTCACCAAGGCTCGCGAGCGGTATGCGACATCGCCGTTCGATCCCGCGGGGGGGAAGCTGCGGTTCTACCGGAAGGGCTACACGATCTGGTCGGGCTACCCGGGCGCTGGCAAGACCACGGCCCTGCGGCAGTTGATCAACCACCTGCTGTTTGCGAAGGAGCATGTGTTCGTTGCCTCGATGGAAGAGCATCCAGTTGACGTGATCGTCCAGCTCGCTGGCGTGTGCTTCGGCCGTGAGATGCCGACAGCGCACCAGCTGCAGTGGTTCATCGACTACTACGCTGAGCGCCTGAAGATCTGGGGCGTGACCGGCATCGCAAGCCATAAGGAGCTGCTCGGCACCGTTCAGGGCCTGGCTGCGAAAGGGCAGTGCACGCATGCGTTCATCGATTCGCTGATGTGCATGGATATCAACAGCCAGGACTTCGAATTGCATCGCCGGTTCGCGAATCTCATGGCGGCCGTGACCATCGAGTCCGACATCCATCTGCACCTCGTTGCGCATCCCCGGAAGGCCGTGAGCGTCGACCAGGAGCCGGATTTGAACGACGTGGCCGGCGGTGCCGACTACGCGCGACTCGCTCACAACGTTGGCTTCTTCCGCCGCGGCGCGAGTCTTCCGTACGGTAGCCATCTATCGCCGATGAAGCTCGCGCTTCGAAAGCAGCGATACACGCCTGCATACCTCGGCGATATCGACGGCTGGTTCAACCGCCAGATTCGCCAATTCAAGATCGATCAGTTCGATCAGTTGCCCACGCAGTACCTACCGCGTGAAGCGTATGAGTTTGAAGAGTGATGTGAACTGGATCAAAGGTGTTTCACATGAAACGTCTCGGAAGTAACAGAAATCTCGGTCGCAAGAAATACTCGCGACATCAGCACGTCGAATATTCGGGCATTGGCACGCGCCAGTTGAGTGACGCAGAGATCGATCGATTGCAGATGCACGTTGAAAACATCCGCGCGGCCGGTGTGCCACATCCGATTCGGTTGAAGGTGCCGGCATGAGTGAGCTTTCGGACACGCTCTCGTTTCAGCTTCGAGCAGCGAAGATTAATCACATTCGCGAACCGAAACTGGTTCCGGGCCGGAAGTTTCAGACAGACATCTTCGTTCCGCCCCATCTGGTCGTTGAGTGCGACGGTGGAACTTGGAGTGGTGGTCGGCATGTTCGCGGCCAGGGTGTTGAGGATGACTGCGAAAAGCAGAACTTGTTGGTGACGCATGGCTATCGGCCGCTGCGCGTGACCGGCAAACAGATCAAAGACGGAAGGGCACTGAAGTGGATCGAGCTGGCAATCAAATTTGGAGGTTCTCTGTGAGCGATCAAGTCGGAAAGAGCGGTCGAGCGCTGGTGATCTATCTGGTTGCCATGCTGGTCATCATGGCTGGGTCGCTTTGGCTGGCTGTCGCCGATGCCCAAACCGTGGGACGAAGCCTGGTCTTGAATTGGCAGGCGCCGACATCGTGCGCCGGCGGTTCGCCCATCACAAACTGCCCGATTCTCGGCTACAGCATCCAGAAGAACATCAATGGCACCTGGACCGAGGTGGGCACCACAGTGGCGTCGGTTCGGACGTTCACCCACTCGAACCAGCCGCTCGGCACTCATACCTACCGCGTGGTCGCAACCAGTGATGCTGGACCATCGGCTCCCAGCAACGAGGCCAGTCGCACCATCGATGTACCCGGGACTCCCAGTGGCATTGTCATCACCGTCACGGTGACCGTCACCCCATGAGCACCGGAGTCTCCTTTGCTGCCTCCAGCGAGATCTTGCCCGGCGGCACCAAGCTGCGCATGCTCCGAGACCGCATCCTCCTGCGCCCATTGGACTGGGTTCCGAGCAGCCTTATCCAGGTTGTCCGCCATGGGCGCCCACTTCGTGGAGTCGTCGAAGCCGTTGGCCCTGGACGGCTGTATCGGCGATATCGGACCCAAGGGAACAAGCGGGACTACATCGAAACCAACCATTTCATCCCGACCCAGGTGAAGGTAGGCGACGTGGTCGAGCTCGGCGGCCTGAATGTGTACGACGGCCTGGGCTACAACTTCCCGCAGATCACGATCGGCACCGAAACCTTCATCGTGTGTCAGGAGCAGGATGTCGCATTCGTGAGCGAGCAGGAGGCAGCCTGATGGCCAGCTTTGCACCGAAATGTTTGCCTCACGACCAATATTTGCCGTGTCCGATTTGTCGAGCAGAGGCACGTGAGCAGATGTTGCGTGAGCAGTTGCGTGTCGTCAGCTATGAGGAATGGCTGCAGAACTGGGGCAACAAGCCCAAGCAGGCCGCCGCATGAACACCATGTTCCTCGTCTGCACGCATCATCCCACCGCGGCGGATTCGTTCCATCTCGGCGCCAGGGTGAAAGGCTCAGGATACAAGCCACGCGATGTCGGCCTCGAGCGCGGCCTGCGCAAATGGCTCGACACCCATTCGACCTGCGGCGGCGGCTATGACCATTTCACCATTGCATTCGAACTGCCCAAGGACGGCGATCTGCTGAAGGTCGATCCGATCGCCAATGGCGTGCATGTGGCATTGACCGAGGTGGGCGCATGAGTCTCAATCCCTTCGAAGTGCCCAAGCCTCGGGATGGCGATTACGTCATCACCCGCGGTCAGGATAACGATTTCGAGCGCGCCGATAGCTCGCATTACCTGAAAGCCCATGGCTGTCAGAGCGTGCGATTTGTGACGCTGGATGACGGCCGGCTCCAGATTCACGGATACATCGGGCAGGTGTCTGGGAATGAGGTGGTGCAGCTGTAATGGACATCGCTGGTGCCATCTCCGCGTATGCAGCTCACAAGGCCGTCAAGCCTCGTTGGCGCTATGACTATGTCACCGACTGGTGGTATCGCAGCACGCCGACGACCTTTGAGTTTTGGGATCCAAAGCGATGGGGGCCAACGGTCGCATTCCGCCCTCAGAAGCAGGGTTTATGAAGACCAAATCCGTCCCACCTGTCGAGTACCGCTTCCAGCCTGGAGTTTCTGGCAATCCTGGCGGACAAGTCAAAGGCACGCGCCACAAGCTCAATGGCGACTTCGTCAAGGCGTTGTCGAGGGACTTCGACGAGCACGGTATCAAAGCGATTGAGCAGGCTCGCGAAAAGGATCCCATCGGCTACGTGAAGGTGATCGCGTCGCTATTGCCCAAACAGGTGGAGCAGACCCAACCGCTGGATGAATTGACCGATGCAGAACTCGTCGCAGGTATCGCCTTACTCCGAAGCCGACTTACTGGCGGTGCTGGAGCGGGAAGCGGCCCGGCGCCAGAGCCTTCGCAGGCTCATTGACTATGCGCCATATCCCAAACAGCGCGAGTTCCATGCTGCTGGCGCTCAGTATCGCGAGCGCCTGCTCATGGCGGGCAACCAGCTCGGTAAGACGTTGGCGGCAGCCATGGAAGTAGCGATGCACATGACGGGCCGCTATCCGGACTGGTGGCAGGGCTACCGTTTTGACCGTCCCACGCGCGGTATCTGTGGTTCGGAGTCGGTCGAACTCACGAAAAAAGGTGTGCAGCGTCTGTTGCTGGGCAATCCAGAGACGCCCGAACAGTGGGGGACCGGCTCCATCCCCAAGGATTGTCTGATCGATACATCGCCGCGGCCGGGTGTGCCAAATGCGGTGTCAGCGATCATCGTGAAGCACGTGAGCGGCGGCGAGAGCGTTGTCACCACGGCCAGCTATGACCAAGGTCGAACCAAATGGCAGGCGGACACGCTCGATTGGGCGTGGCTCGATGAGGAGTGCGACGAGGATATCTATTTCGAGGTGCTGACCCGCACGAACGTGGCCATGGGGCCGGTGTTCATGACGTTCACGCCGCTCAAGGGCATGAGCCAGGTCGTGCGCCGGTTCTATCCCACATCGACCGCATCGCCCGGCACGCATGTGACGCACATGACCATCGAGGATGCGGGGCATTACACGCCCGAGCAACGGGCTGCGATCATCGCGAGCTATCCCGCGCATGAGCAGAAGGCGCGGGCGATGGGATTGCCGGCGCTGGGATCGGGCCGTGTGTTCCAGGTCGACCAGGATGACATCAGCGTCAAGCCATTCCAGATCCCACAGCACTGGCCGCAGCTGGGTGGATTGGACTTCGGTTGGGATCACCCATCAGCTGCAATACGAACGGCCTGGGATCGCGACAGCGATGTGATCTATGTGATATCGGTGTATCGCAAGCGCCAGGTCACGCCGCTGCTATTCGCTGCTGCCGTGAAGCCCTGGGGTGATTGGCTGCAATGGGCGTGGCCTCACGATGGCCTGCAGCACGACAAGGGATCAGGCGAGCAGCTGGCCAAGCAATATAGTCAGGCAGGTCTTCGCATGCTGCCGGTCCGTGCCACTTTCGAGGATGGCAGCAATGGCTTGGAAGCCGGTGTGCAGGAAATGAACGATCGCATGCTGACCGGCCGACTCAAGGTGTTCGCTCACTTAGCCGAGTGGTTCGAGGAATTCAACACGTATCACCGCAAGGACGGTTTGATCGTGAAAGAGGCAGACGACCTGCTGTCTGCTACGCGTTACGCAATCATGATGCGCCGATTTGCCACTGTTCAGGCTGCACCGGCACCGAAACCGCGCTCTGCGCCGGTAGGGCATTCAACAAGTGGATGGATGGGATGAGCATGGGCTTCGACTTCGAACAGAACACCGACCTCAGCACGCTCATCGACGATTTGCGCGAGGCTGAGCAGGATGGGCGCCGTAATCCCGAAACGCGCGCATTGCTCAATCGAGCCGCGGTGATGCTCGCTGACTGCCAACGCGAGATGGCAACTGCTGTCGAGAACATCGAACTCGCTCTGAGCCTGCGAGCTGGCTTCATGGACAGCGACGCTCGCCATACCGACATATCCAACGCAAAGAACCAGGCCATGCAGCAGGCTGCCGCGTCATTTCGCGTGCTGTTGACCAAGGCTGGAGGCTGACATGGCTGCAGTACCATCACAGATCGAGTTCGATAAGGACGCCACCGATAACGAGGGCGTTTTTCTGGAAGCATGCGAGCGCCTGAAGCTTGCCGAGGAAGCCGAGAGCGAAAACCGCATCCTGGGCATCAACGCGCTCAACTTCTGCAACGGCGAGCAGTGGGACGCGGACATTGCGAACAACCGCAAGATCGATAATCGCCCCGCGCTCACGATCAACCATACCAGCACGTTCGTGCAGAAGCTGATTAACACGCTTCGGCAGCAGCGTCCGCGCATCAAGGTGCATCCGACCGGTGGCGGTGCCCGAGTTGAGGATGCGAATGTCATCGGTTCGCTGATTCGTCACATCGAGACCAATTCGAATGCCTCGGTCGCCTACGACATGGGCGCCGAATCATCGGTCAAGATCGGCTGGGGCTACTGGCGCATCAAGGGCGACTACATCGATAACAAGAGTTTTGATCAGGAACTCAAGATCTGCCCGATCCGCAACAGCTTCACGGTGTACATGGACCCGGCGTCCATCATGCCGGCCGGTGAGGATCAGACCTGGTGTCTGATCACGCAGCTCATGAGCCGGCGCGAATACAAACGCAAGTATCCGAAGGCGATCAATGCGGAGTGGCGAGCCGACGCACCGGGCGATATGTCGCTGGACTGGGAGAACAAAGAACAATTGCGTCTGGCCGAGTATTACCGCATTCACGAGGTGGCTGACACGCTCGTGATGATGAACGATGGTCGCACGGCGTTTAAGTCCGAGCTGCCGAGTGCGGAATCAATGGCTGCGTCTGGCTGGATGCCGGCCATTGGCCTCAATGGCAAGCCGATCGAGCGCCCCACCACGCGCTGCCGGGTGGAGTGGTATCGCATCAACGGGCGTGAGGTCGTCGACAAGCGAATCATTCCCGGGCGCTTTATCCCGGTGATTCGCTGCGAAGGCAACGTGCTCGACGTGAATGGGCGCGTTCACCGCAAGGGCATGGTCCAGGATCTGATGGATCCAGCACGCATGTTCAACTATTGGCGCACGGCACAGACCGAACGTTATGCACTTGCGCCCAAGGCGCCGTGGGTGGCCGCCGAAGGCCAGATCGATGGCCACCCTGAGTGGCATGACGCCAACCGCAAGTCCTATTCCGTGTTGCTGTACAAGCCGGTAACCGCGGCAGATGGCCAGACCGTATTGCCACCGCCCCAGCGTCAGGCGCCTGCACAGATTGAAGCGGGCATGACTGAGGCTGCCGCCGGTGCCCAGCAGGATCTCATGGGCGTTGCTGGCATGCCGCTGGAGAATCCCGAGATCCAAGCCCGCATCGTCTCGGGCAACAAACATCTGCAGCGCCGGCAGGGCATGCAAGACCTGGTGCACTTCCAGTACTACGACAAGCAAACGCTGGCCATGATGTGGACCGGCCTCGTGCTGCTCGAGCAGATCCCGTTCTACTACGACACCAAGCGGATGCAGCGGATCATTGGCGAGGATGGCGTGCCATCGGTGGTCGAGATCAACAACCCGGATGCGGGCGAAGACGGCGCGATCTACCGCATCAAGAACAACCTTGAGGTCGGTCGGTATGACGTGGTGATGGACACGGGTCCGGGCTATGCCACCAAACGGGAAGAGAACGCCGAGACCACGGTGGAGGCGCTGAACACGCCCCTGGGTCCGAAGATGGTCGAAGTCGGCTCCGACATCATTGCGCGCGATCTGGGCATGGAGGAAATGGCCGATCGCCTGACGGTCACAACGCCTGAAGGCATGGAGAAGACGGTCGAGGGCCTGCCGAAGCAGGCGCAGGCGATTGTGAAGTCGCTCATGTCCCAGAATCAGCAGCTTCAGCAGGTCGTGCAGCAGCAGGCGCTGGAGATCAAGTACGGCATGGGCAAGGAGCAACTGCGCCAAGCCGGCGAGGACAAGCGCACCGCGGCCAAGATCGAGAGCGACAACAACAAGGTCGAGCTCCAAGACCAGACGAAGCGGCATCAAATCGAGGTGGACTCTATCACCAAACGTGATGTGGCCGAGATCAATGCGGCCGCACAGTTGCTCAATTCACAGCAGGAATCAGCCTCCGAAGAGCGGCAGGCAGACAAATTGATCGAAAGTGGTCTCTCCGACCGAAATAAGGGTTGATCTATGCCGCAAGTCGTCACAGCAGAAAACTTCGTCGAGTTCGTCCAGACGGGCAAGGTGGCCGAGTTCAAGCCGCCCGAAGCACCGAAGGCCGATGCGCCGGCTGATCCTGCGAAAGAAACATCCGCAGATTTGCCACGTGATGCCAGCGAAAAGTTTACAAAGCAAAATGAGCCTGCTAAAAGCGAAACTGCAGCTGCTCCAAAAAAGGAGATAGCTGATGAAGATCTTTCTGAGGTGGTGCGCCAGAAGATCGATAAGAAGCACAGGCAGATGAAAGAGGCCGAGGAGATTGCAAGGTCTGAGACCTTGCGAGCTGTAGCGGCAGAGCGGCGGGCAGAGCAACTCCAGCGTGATCTGGAGGCAGCAAAGAAGTCAGGGCCCGCGCCGGTTCCAGAGGCTCCCAAAGAGCCAAAGCCGGCCGACTTCGCAACGGTCGCCGAATATACGGATGCGCTTGTCAGTTACCGCGTGGACCAACGTCTGCGCGAGGAAGCCGATAGGCGTACACGTGAGGCGGAAGAGCGAGAGCGCGAAGCTCGTCAGCGTGACTTTGGCAAGAGATTGAACGATGCCAAAGCCAAGCACGACGACTTCGAAGAAGTCCTGACTTCCATCAAGGGTACTGATCTCGATCGCGTCCATCAGGATGTGACCGAGTACATCCAAGAGTCGGAGCAGGGCGCCGAACTCCTTTATCACCTCGCCAAAAATCCGGATGTTCTCGACCGACTTCGCAAGCTGTCGCCGAGGCGGTTTATCGCCGAGCTCGGAAAGCTGGAAGCGAAGTGGGAAGAGACGCCCGCGAAGCCAGCATCTGAAACTCAGACGCTCACCGGGGCAGCTCAAGCCACAGCGACTCCAGCTGTTTCAAAGGCCCCTGCACCAATTGCAGCCCTGTCGAGTGATGCCGCGACCGTGGTCCACAAAGACCCGGCAACGATGTCATTCCAGGAACTGCGGGAGTATCGAAAGCAGCAAGAGCGCGAGAAAGCCGCGCGGCGCTGACGGGATTCCAGGTGAGGGGTTCAACAACCCCTCTTTCTGGAGTCCGCAATGTCGAACAATTTGCTGACGATCAGCTACATCACCAACGAAGGGCTGCTCGTTCTCGAAAACACACTGGTGTTCGCCGATAAGGTGAACCGCCAGTACAGCGACGAATTCGCCGTCAAAGACGCGAAAATCGGCGCCACCGTCAACATCCGTCGTCCGCCGCGCTACCTGGGTACCTTCGGCCCGGCGCTGAACGTCGAAGACACCAACGAGACCTACATCCCGGTCACGTTGCGCAATCAGTTCCACGTCGACGTGCAGTTCACGACCGCCGACCTGTTGCTGTCCATGGACCGATTCAAGACGCGTGTGTTGAAGCCGATGATGGCCACGGTTGCGAACCGCATCGACTCGGACGGCTGCTACTTCGGCTACCAAGCCACGGCGCTGTCGGTCGGTACGCCTGGCATTGCTCCCTCGAGCTATCTGTCCTTCGCGAATGCTCGCGCCTTGTTGAGCAACGAGGCGGTGCCGAAGGATCAGGACAAGTACTGCATCCTCGATCCTCTGTCGATGGCCGCGGCCACCGATGGCATCAAG
>JACCDR012361701.1_pt1 | contig 10858 bp, 15 predicted proteins | sample 7446431 | NCBI WGS metagenome assembly JACCDR01 (sample SAMN15323443, study PRJNA562643) | freshwater metagenome | isolation source: river surface water | place: USA:Blue River Watershed | collected 2017-08-17 | reverse complement strand
CCGGAGTGGTGACGGGGAGAACTGAAGAGTTTGCCCTGTCGACGGCCTCCGCGCGCAAGCGTCTGGGGTCATTTTTATTGCAAGACCTACACCTAACCTAGGCATAGACAAGAAGAGAGGTGTGGCATGTCTTGACACCCCTCTTTTTAACCTAGTAAACTATGAAGTAACGGAGCTTGCCGCTTGGTTGCTCCACCTGTTGTCTCCTGGTGTCTTAGAAAGTGGTTTCGAGGCATCTTTGGCGGTGTGCGTCAGCACCCGCCATTTCTTTTTTGATGTACACACATGGTACACTTTACGTTACTATGCAAGAACAAATTAAAGCTGCGATTAAGGCTGCGATGATAGCTAAAGAGATGGACAAGCTCCAAGTGCTTCGTCTTATTTCTGCCGCGTTTACTAATGAGCTTGTCTCACAAGGTAAGCCGCCGACGGAGAAGCTAGAAGATGCTGATTGTCTAAAGGTAATTAAGCGTCTTGCTAAGCAGCGCAAAGATTCGATCGAGCAGTTCACTTCAGGTGGTCGTGAAGATCTCGCAGAAAGCGAGAAAGCAGAACTCTCAATCATCGAGACACTACTTCCTGCACAGATGTCAGAAGCAGAGATAGAAGCCGCTGTGAAAGCTGAGTTGTCCACAAATCCTATTGACAATTCTAAAAAAGGTCAGTTTGTTGGTATAATGATGAAGAAGCTAGGCGAGACTGCCGACGGCGCTCTCGTTAAGCAGATTATCGACCGCCATATCGCATAGGAAGGAGCTAGTACTATGCCACACGAAGGTCTTAACGCTCCACAACCATCGTCGTCGGCTCGTCCTGTCGGCAGCCTTGAAGAGTTGTCAGATGACGCCCTTCTCGCTCAGATATCAGATGCCGAGAAAGAGCGAATCATGGCTACTCCATTCGACCTGCTAACTCCTCGTGAGAGGCTCATTTCAGAGGCAATTTCGGCGGCAAGATTTGCGAGAGCGAGAGAACGCTTGGCAAGGATTGCGCTAGAAAGAGCGAAGAGCCAGCCGCCTGCTGTGCAGCCACCAGAAAGAGCATCTGCAGTGTTCGTGCCTACACCAACACCACAACGACCGCATCAGCCACTGGCAGCACTACCACCTCGAACTAAGCCAGCGCCCACTGCTCGCGTCCACGGATCTAATCCAGATACGGATGAGCCGCCAGAAGTAGAGGTCGTGAGAGATGCTCAAGGTAGAGCCATAGGGTGGACAAAGAAGCAATAACCTCTTTGGCGACACGTTCATTTTGCAGCGTCTCTGACGCTGCTTATTTGTCGATATGTACTTTGTAAAGTCATGGTGCTATCCGCACACAACATTCATTTTCATGACAATGGTGTCCTTCAGTTTATAGCTATTCCCATTTTTCCTAAACAAAATAACGCAAGGCTCGTTCTTGGCAAAAAGGTGTGGCATTTCAGTTGACCAGAGGGAGTAGCCATACCGAGAGACATCACTTTTGGTGTACGCTCTTGATGCACCAACGAAATCTCCGTTAGGTCGTGTAACTTCGATTTGGAACGAGCCATCCTTTTCAAAAAAATCGTTTCGAGCGTATCCATAAAGTGTCATTCGTGTCACGATGACACCCCCTATTGGGACATTAACAGAGTGCATATACGTGCGAAGGGGCGCCTCAGTAACTTTATCGTCTTCTGGGTTATAATTTATGATTGGCGCTTGTCCTGTAATTTTTTGCGGCGCTGGAAGAAAATGCCAGTCAAGCATGAGAGCTCGTTTAATGTCACTCTTCCACGTCTCAGGGATGAAAAATGAAGCGATGTAAAGTGCGACGAAGACAACAGCCATCACCATGCCTGCTCGCCATGTCTTGTCATAAAGCCACTTAAGAGTGTCCATACCTTATCGTATATAATACCGCACTATTCTCCGCATCCGCTTTCTGTACTCCACAGACCACGCTTCTGATTGCGCGCAAATGAAAGCGCAGCACGAAAATCATCTCGGTACATATATGGTTTCAAGTAAGTGTACTCGTACGCATAGCCATTTGCGATCATCATCCGGTTGAGCATTTCGCCATTTTCGAGATACACATATGCCAAAAGTCTGTCGTACCTGTCCCGCAACCCTTGCGACTCATCAAATTCGAGATAAATTTTATTACCCTGAGCGAGGCGTGTCATCTCTTCTTTCGCTTCTTTACCAAAGCACTCGACCGTTTTTCTTGGGTCTACGGTTTCTGGTGTGTTGATACCGATAAGTCTTACGCGCTCTTCCTTGTCGTAGTACTGTATAAGAAGTGTATCGCCGTCAACGACACGCTTCACCTCAAAGAGTGCCCCCGTGGGCTTCGGAAATGATCCAATTTTTACTGTTTGAGTAGAGAAGAACCCATTAGGGAAAAGGTGAAGGTATGAGTCGTTATAGGCGTAGAGAAAAGCAAGGGCTGCAAAAAAGATGGCTGCAGCACGAAACCGTTTTGCTCCCTTTGGTAACTCAACTCCGTGACCGCCTGACATATACGTCTTAGTTTAGCAGACGTTTCCTTTGGCGACGAGGTCGCCTGTCTTGTAAAGCAAGAATGCGATAGTAATAATGCCCACAAAAGTAAGTTCAGCTCCACCAAAAGGCAGTAATGCAGCTAGTGATGCAAGAAAAGTAAAAGAAAAGATGCCACTAGCAAGTGCGAGTGTACACGCTGCGCATGACGTGCCAAGTATCGCAACAAGAAGCGCTACTCCGCTTAGCGTGCTGTAACGTCTCATAAGTAGTGAGCGATCCTTAAAGTGATAGAGAACGACAGTGGTAAGGAGCGCCTGGAGAAACGAAAGGATAATCGTCATGAGAAGAATCGTATCGGTGTAGACATTTTGCGTGTCGTAAAGTGTCGTGATAAAAAGAGTGATCTTCTCGACAAGTGGGAGTGGCACTGGAAGTAAATCTGCGGCCTTCGTAAAAGTGTGTACAAAAAGTAGCAGTGAAAAAATTGCCCCCGTTAAGAAGGTGATAGCAAGTGGACGCCTTTTAAGTGTATGAATGATTAGTGCAAAACTGCGCATCGAAAGAGTGTAGCATGTGCTACTTAATCTCTTTTCCCACTTTTGAAGTATCAAGTACGTTCTGGAACTCTTCGAGTTCTTTCTCGATAAGCGCATCCCATGAGGTTTCCCCTTCGCGCATTGCTTTGAGCTTTGCTTTGTAGTTAATGTAAAGCGGGTAGATGAGTTCTTTATTGTCAGCGAGAAGTTTTGCAAATGTTTGCTGTTCTTCGAGAGATAAAAATCCAAGTCCAAGCTCAAAAGCCCTTATTTCTTCGGAAGAAAGGCCGGATTCCTGTAACAGGCTAGAAAGACCTGAGTAAAGCGCCATATCTATATAGTATCACACAAAATGATTATTTTGTCAATTGGTAGCCAAGACCCTCCCCTTGCGATGAAGCGACCATTGCAGCGACGCGAGACATAGTGAGAAGAGTCCGCGCGACAGCTATGTCTGGCAATTTAAGTAACGCTTCCGCCTCGCGATGGATAAGCGCTTCATGAAGTTTAGAAATCACTACCTCAGTACCACCATCTTCTGCGTTCTTCTGGATAATTTGTAGGAGGTGTGAGTCTTCATTCATACAAATAAGTTATCTGATGTGTGGAGTATAGTGTGCACCCTACCCTTTAGCAAGTTTACGGAGCCACCATTTTGTGTCCTCATGCGAAGAGTTAACGAAAGAAACGAAATTTGCTATAATCCGCTCGTTGGTTTCGCTGCTAACACACATCACAACTAATAACCAAATATTGGGGTATCGTCTAATGGTAGGACATCAGCGAGTGAGCCTGCGAACGGTAAAGTAATGCGGTCCTGAGCAGGACCAGAGTCGAAGAGGTAACTAAACTGCTCACACAAAACATTGGGGTATCGTCTAATGGTAGGACATCAGGTTTTGGTCCTGAGTATCGAGGTTCGAGTCCTTGTACCCCAGCAGAATAAATAAGTTCAGAAGGACCTAAACGGGTCATACATGTTATAATGGTATTACTTAAATGAGTAAAATCATTCCAAAATTAAATAAGTTAAAAAATCCTGAGAGTTTTATTCAGATTAACACCGTAAAAGGTTTTAAGTATGTTGATCGTGCCGGAGAAATTGTAAATTTGTACCACAAGAAAGATACAGCTCCGCAATTTTCAATGAATCTTAATGGGTTGATTATCGAAGAACCAGTCGAAAAAATCGATCAATTAAAAGTCACATCTCAAATGTTTTGGATTAAATCCAGCAAAGTAGACTCGCTTGATATGCTCGCTACGACTTTTTCTAAAGAAACAGAGAAAATTTTAGGTGTTTTGGAAGTTGAAAAATTAAATCGTGTTGGATGGAGAAATTATTTTGTTCACGAATTTAAAGATAAAGATGAGCAAGAAAAATATCTCAAGAAGTTTACTGTAATCGACACCACGTTCCCTCTATTATTAAGACTTGAAATTAAAACAGGGAAAGATTTTAATGCTAATTTAGTGTTGCAGCCAGTTATAAAAGATGAGGAAAACAAAACATTTGGCGTTTTGTTTGATATTGACTTATTTAAAAACGGAGAGATAGCAAAATCAGATGTCAGCAAACTACTTAATGAGTTTAGAGAGTACCTCTCAGATGAAAATGGATTTTTAAGTGTAATTAACCAAACTTTTAACTGATATGTGGGAGGAACTTATTAAAAAAATAGAGCTGCAGTCAGTGTTAGTTTTATTTTTAACTCTTTTATTTGGGTTTTTATTATTAAATAAAGACAACTCGCTTTCTTCTCCGGCAGGTATTTTAGGAAGCATATCAATAATAATCGGACTTCTTTATACTTTTGGTTCTTTTTTCTCAAACCAAATTAAAGAAAGTTATAAAGATGTTATAAGTGAGTACAAAAATACTATAAGTACTTTAAGAACAAGCAACAGAGATGTTCAAAAATATTACCAAGACACAATCTCTTCTGGGGTCGAATCAAAAAAAGTTGGTAATTACAAAACAATATCTGAAAATGATCAAGGAACTTACGGTGATTAGCATACTAATTAATTTTAACCATTTTATCTTTTAATATTAATTTACTTTTGAAACAAGCAAGCATGTCTCGCTTCTCAAAGACCGACCCTTTTTGCAATATATATTTTGCATAATTGCGAATATCTACATCGTTCACCTTATAATCTTCCTCTTGTTTACCCATAATATTTGAGTGAAAGACTTTATGTCTCTCTATTTCTTTTTCAAGCTTCTTCTTTAGACCTGATTTATCTAAGTCAATTTTATCTAACACTTTAAGTAGTTCACTTAATAAGACCCTCTCTTCTATATATCCTTCTTTACAATTAATATCCTTTGCCCGAGTGCATCCGTAGTAAATGTACTTATTTACTGTGCCATCTTTCAGGTTTTTATACTTCTCTTGTGCAGTTATGCCGGAGCCACATGCTCCGCACGTAAACATCTTTGTAAACGTGAACTCTTTATTCTTTCCTTTTACTCTTACTTCCTGATGTAATTGATTCTGAACATCGGTAAATAAATCTTTTGAAATTATTGGCTCATAGTTACCCTGATACCATCTACCGCTCCCTTTTGGATATTCAAACATTCCGTAATAGAAGTGATTGGAAAGTATCTTATAAATATTACTTAGACTAAGAGGTTTACCATACTTCGTTGTGAACTTTATATCTTTTAGCCATCTGTATAGTTTTCTGCCACTCCAACCGCCGTGTCCAACTTTCACAAACATGTCTTTAATTGTATGTGCACGAACTGGATCTATATACACCACGCCCTTCTCGTCTCTATTGGGTGAGTTGATATATCCCGTAGGTGCACCACTTGGCCAGAAGCCCATCTCGCATCTCATCTTGAGTCCACGCTTCACATTCACACTCTTATTATCATTCTCCAGCTTTGCTTGTGACCCTAAAATCATGAGCAGAAACTTCTCATTTGGGTTGTTCGTGAATCTCTGACTATGAGTTCGTATCTCTATCAGTTTCTTTTGGTCTAAAAGGTCTACAATTGCCCCAAGGTCGCCTGCATTACGTGCAAGCCTATCAGGATGCCACACAACCACTCCGCTGAACTTACCGCTTCGAATATCGCTTAAAAGTTGATTATAGACCGGTCTTTGCCCGCAATCTTTCGCTGAGTGAGATTCTCGGTAAATATCTATGATTTCAAGTCCGTCTCTGCTTGCTAATGTAAGCATCTCTTTTATTTGAGAATCTATTGAAAGCGCTTGTCTTTCTTCTGCCTCGCTCGATTTACGAGCATAAAGGCAATATCTTATTGGTTCTGTTGTGTTTTCCATACAACACACAACATATCGTAAAAAATCAAGAAAGCTAGCGAAAGTTTAGAAAAGTCGCATTTTAGCTCTAATTAATAGATAATATAGAAAAATGCAGACTGCGCGATTTAGACAACTGAGAAAAAAATCCCTTTCCAAAATCTTCACAAAAAAGAAGATTGAAGACACTTGGCGACAGGTTGTAAGAGCACAATTACGAGATCAAGAGATAAAAGACTTGTACGACCATTATGACCTAAATTACAACATCGCTGAAAAAGCTGTAGGGATTAGAACAAATATTTTAAGTGGTTCGTATAAATCCTCTAGATCGTTAGTTTATCGTCTAGAGAAAAAGCTTGGAATATGTAGGCACATGATTATACCTCAGCCGGTAGATGCTCTAGTTTTACAAGTTCTAGCCGGAGAAATTGCAACTAGTATTATTAAAAAGGCTCCATCGAAGAAAGCTTTCTTCTCAAGAAACTTACCTAAACCACCCTCATTATCTGATCCTGGAGTTATTTCTTCTTATGATAATTTTTCCAAACTTTGGATAAAACTACAAGAGGTCATTTATAGTTTTACAACTCACAAGAAATTGATTGTAATGACGGATCTTTCTAATTATTATGACAGTATTAATGTTGATGAGCTGAAAAAAGTTCTCTTATCATGCATTAAAAAGGATGAGGTGCTGATAGATTTATTATTTTCAATAGTAAAAGATATTTCCTGGCAACCAGATTATCTCCCTTATACTGGAAGAGGTTTACCAACGTCAAATTTAGAAGCAATCAGATTACTTGCTCATATGTTTTTGTATGAAATTGATGCTGTTTTAAAATCAAAATCGAAAGACTTTTTTACACGCTGGATGGATGATATTGTTGTTGGAGTAGACAATCATAAACAAGGAACTGAGATAGTGAGTTCAGTTTCTGACATGATAAAGAGTAGAGGTCTAGCACTGAATTTAACTAAAACCAGTATTCTTGATTCAAAGACAGCAAGTTATCATTTTCAGTTCAAGGAAAATAAATTTCTTAGCAATGTTAAAATTCCAAAAAAAGAGGCAGCTATAAAAAAACTAGCTCTTAAATTATTAGCAAGATTTAAGAAACATAAAGAAGATACAAAACCTAAGAGCTGGGAAAAGATAACAAAGAGGTACATTACTCTTTTTGGAAAAATGAAATCAGATCTATTTTTAAAAGAGTTCGTAGACTTGTATGTTAATAACCCTGGAGTCAGAACTAATCTTCTTATTTATCTTAATAATTTAGAGTACAACTCAAAGACATCAAGTAAATTAAAAAATGTTTTGCTTAAGATAGATATTTTTGATGATATTTCTCTGTACCAAATTTGTTACCTTCTAACTCAATGGCAAATACCCGCTAAGAAATACAATGAATTATTCCTTTTCGAAATTGAAAAACATATTACTAACATAACGTTCAAAAACAAAGCACCATCCAATTTTTATTCATTAATGTGGTTTCGTGCAAAATATAGTAAACCTGACACTCTTCTTAACTTTCTGATTAAATATGAAAACTTTTGGCAGGCAGATCATTTTTTGAAACGACAAGCAACAGCTTTATTCTCTCGTTTATATTTAGTAGACCCACAAAAAGTAAATACGATGCTTTCAGCTATTGCTTCTTCTGGAGATAACAGCTCAACATTTCTTGCCAACCAAATACTTCGTTTTTCAAATATTACTACCCTAGAACCAAAAATACACCTATACCTTTTCCCTACACATAAACAAAAGATCTATCCTCTTAGTAAATACCTAGTTCTTTGTTCAATTTTAAATTCAAAAGTAATCAGGGAAGACATAAATATACAAAGAAAAGTTATTGAGTATGTACAAGATCCTTATTACGTGAAATATTTGAAAGAACTTTATAAAATACCCTATTAGTCTGTAACATAATTTAAGACTACTCACTTTCATATTAGTAAGCTATAGTACCAAAGACCTCAAAAACGAGGTATAATTATCAAACAATTCAATATAGAGACCTAACCCCTAAAAGATATTCTTCTAGGGTATGGTCGAAAAACCAGTCAAGGATAAAGAACCCATCATGTGGGATTTACCTTGACTGGTCGTATCTGGAAACGGATATGGATGGCGCAAGCTGTCACTCACGTGGTGGGCTTTTTGTTTACCAATTAAAAACCAGTCAAGTTTTATGAATAAAAATACTCAACACATTGTTGCTTTATCCTGTTTAATTATTGCGGGATCAGTAGTTTATTATCTTTTCAAATATATCCCTGAGCAAAATAAAATTACCCTACAACACCAACTACAAAAAGAGTGTCTAGTGCTTGGTGCGAAAGAGGAGTCTGAAGATGAAGAATCAACCAAGAGAGCAGTAGAAAATGGAGAGGTATACATTGCTGACTATATTTTTAATGAAGAAACAAATGCATGTCTCCACCGCTCTTCACACACCGTCTTTATCGATAATGGAAAACTAACTTCAGAATACATAAAAGACCTGTTTACGAATAAAACACTTGAGTTCTACATTGAGAACAATAACGGTGTGATCTCAGGAAGTAAAGGAGATTTTCTTTTACTGCAAAGAAATAATTTTAGATAGTGGATAACCCTGACTACACAAATATTTTTAAGTAAGCTACAGTACAAACACCCAAAGATCAGGTCGAGATTACTGGGATGAATCTTGTTTAGGTAGGTTAGGGAATAGTTTTCCTAAACGCTCTAATTCTTTTTCAGATATTGAGCCACGGCCAGACCTTTCTTCTCTATCCCACTTTCTTGCCATTTGCTCTTGAGTCATAGCCTTACCTTCTGTTCTATCGAGAAGAATTTTAAGTGCTGGATAATTAAGTCTTACGGCATCGTCTACAATTCGTTCTGCAATTATTTTAAGCCTGGTAGTTTTAAAGCCGTTTATCGTTACGCTCTTATTCATATAATCAACCATGTATTTCTTGAGTTCATCTTGCTCACTTAGAGGTTTAGAAATCCTCCCCTTAAGATTACGTCTAGGGTCATGTCCTTTTTGAAAAGGTTTAAGGGATCCTGGATTTGCCATATGCCATAAGTATACAAAACTTATAGCTTTTTTAATATCAAAATTACCCCCACAAATCACAGTAAAATCACAGCAAATAGCGGTTTTTGGTAAGTATGAAAGACGACCTAAACCCCTTAAGGGTTTGAGATTAGAACTAGCTCAAATACCCTTACACACACGTACACAGTACGTACTAGACCTGGCATCGCAGCAATAATTAATTACGATTTGATAGAATGAGTGAAAGAAAATAATCTTTCACTCATTACAAAATGTTAATGCAAAATAACACAACTTTTCGTTATTCAAAAGTTAATGATATCCCAGAATTACTGAAAGTAATTGATACTGTTAAAATTGAAGAAAAGTAAAAAAATTCTTTTACAAAGAACGCAACAAAAGCAACTTATTTGCATTCTACTAGAAAATAGTATTGTAGGATTCATTGGGTGGTCTAAGAACCACAATAATAATGATCGAGCATGGTTTATTGAGCAAATTACAATAGACAAAGATTTCAGAAGAAGAGGCTTTGGTTTGTGTCTTCTAAATTATTTTTTACATATTTGCAGATGTGAAAATATACACACAGTTTTTGCTAATGTTACAAATGACAATGAAAAATCTCTGAACATGTTTAAGAAAGTTGGAGGTAAAACTATTGATAGGTCAAAAGATGAAAACCTTATTCGAATTAACCTAGACTAGCAAAAATAAAACTATTCAAACTTCCTCCAACATTTATGTCCTCATACTCTACTCCCATTTTAGTAAAATAATTTTTTGCCATTGTACAAAAAATGACAGCTTGGTGTTGAGTAGATGGTAATCTTTTTTGTGTTCATAGTTACTGTAATTTACTTTGTAATGAGTGCCAACCTCCACCGTTATAAACATTGCAGTATCCAGCTTTATGTAAAATATCTTTTGCCATAGTGCTTCTACCACCTGACATACAGCAGGTGATAATATATGTATCTTTATCTCCAATCTGTTTAAAGTTTGAAGGTAATGTACCAAGAGGTATGTTAAGTGCTCCTTTAACATGTCCACCCTCAAATTCTTCTTTACTACGAACATCAAGAATTACAGCACCTTGTTTAATAAGCTCCTTATAGTTCACTTCTTCCTTTTTCTTAAAAAATCCAAGCATAGGTATATAGTTATTTATCTAGTTCTAATAAAAGTTTTGCCACTTCAAGTACTTTTTTATCTTTAATACTGTAAATTTGATTTTTACCGTCTCTTTCACAAAGAACAATGCTCTCATCTTTCAAAACCTTGAGATGCTGAGAAAGCGCAGACTGTGAAAGATCACAAAGACTAAGCAGCTCTGTGACGTTTTTTGCTTTTGATAAGCATACTATTAACCTAACTCTGTTTTTATTTGAAAACGCTCTATAGACATCTTTTGTATTTTTATTATCCATATTTATCATATTAGCATGTGCTAATATGATATGCAAGAATTATTCACTTTAATTTAGAGCAAGGAATAT
>JACCDR010324743.1_pt1 | contig 10858 bp, 13 predicted proteins | sample 7446431 | NCBI WGS metagenome assembly JACCDR01 (sample SAMN15323443, study PRJNA562643) | freshwater metagenome | isolation source: river surface water | place: USA:Blue River Watershed | collected 2017-08-17 | reverse complement strand
CTGCAACGGCCGGGTCTGCTTCACACACCTGGCCGAGGATCTGGTCGACGAGACACGCCGCGGTGGCCTGACGCTTGTGGACGACCGTCTCGGGCAGGAGCTGGCCGCACTGAACATGGTTGCCGGGTCGGTCTAAGATTGCTGGCGCTGGCCCCGCCCGGATGCCGGGTTGCCTGGGCCAGCGCCACTTTTTCTGTTTATGCAGGTCGCACCGAGGGCGGGGGCGTGGTTGCCTCGCGGGGCGCCAGTGAGTCGCCCACCGCGGCGCAGATCTTCGCGCCGTGTGCCATCCCAAGTTGCGCCGGGTAGCGGGTCATCACCGCCAGCGCCCACCATGTGGAAACGGCCAGACAGTTGACATGCCAGCCGTCATCGCGGACCGTCCAGCCGTTCTTGATCGCCAGCGGGCGGCCATCGTCGGCAGGCCTGGCGGTGATGATGCCGAACCGGCCGACCCCCTCGACGCTGCGCATTTCCCCCAGCAGCCACATCGTCCACTCTGGCCCCGCGATGCGGCCCGAGGCGATGCAGTCGCCCATGCGGGCGGCGTCGTTCGCGGTCATCTGGGTCTCGCTCCACCAGCCTGGTTTGGTGTTGCTGCTGAGAAGTTGGCAGGTGGACAGCACCCCCTTGAGCATGGCGTCACCGCCACCTCGGCGGTAGAGGCTCTCCGCGGCCTCGTTGTCGCTGTGGCGCACGGTGCGGCCCAGCAGGTCCAGCTCGGAAGCCGTTGGTTCCCTGCTCGCCTTCTCAAGGCCGGAAAGATACGCCGCAGCTATCGCCACCTTGATCATGCTTTCGGTGGTGGATGTCCCCAGGTTTCCGCCCAGTTCCACCACGTGCCCAGTGCGCCGGTCCAGCAGTGCCCAGGACGCCCAGGTGCCCGAGGGGATGACTATCGGTGGCCCTGGCGGCGGGCTGGCCGACGGCACCGGCGGTTCCGGGGTGGCCCACGTAAAGCCAGACCGTCTGGGTTGCGGGTCCTCCTTGCTTGGTCCACTGCATCCGGCCAGCAGGGCAGAAAACGCGGTCACACTTACCAGGGTGATTCGTAACATATATAAAGATTGCGTCCTTGAAAGCCCGTAATGCCGGATAACACACCCTCGCTCGGCAAAAACTTGTCTCGTTTTGAAAGAACGGGGTAACGTCAGCAGCAGCGGTTCGCCGACTGGAAGGGCAGAACCGAAAGCCAACGATGGAGTACCCCGACATGACCTTGGATACTTTTTCCGAGCGCACGCTTGAGCAGCGCTGGGATGACCACCGGAGGGTAGTCGTGGCCGATCTGCTGGGTACCGCCCCTGAATGGCAGGAACGCGCGCTGTGCTCAGAGGCCGATCCGGACTCGTTCTTTCCCGAGAAAGGAGGCTCGACCCGGGAGGCCAAGCGCGTGTGCGGCCGGTGCGAGGTGAAAAGCGAATGTCTGGAATACGCGCTGTCTCACGACGAGCGCTTCGGCATCTGGGGAGGAATGTCCGAGCGTGAGCGGCGCAAACTCAAGCGCCGGGCCATCCGATGAAGCCCTACTTCGAAGACGGCTCGGTCACCTTGTGGCTTGGTGACATGCGCGAGGTGATTCCTCAGCAGCAGCTGACCGCCGACCTGATCGTCACCGATCCGCCCTACGGTGAGACGTCGCTGCGGTGGGATCGGTGGCCGCCAGGATGGCTGGCCACCGCCCGTGTTTCTTGCGCATCAATGTGGTGCTTTGGATCCCTGCGCATGTTCATGGGCAACGCGGCCGAGTTCGCCGCGGCGGGATGGAAGCTTTCCCAGGACGTGATCGGCCGCAACCATGAGAACAACCCGGTCTTCGGAGACGTCACCACGCTGTGGGTGAAACACAACGGCTCGGGTTTCCGTACCGATGTCTTCCGGCGGGTGCACGAGTGGGCCTCCCATTGGTATGCCGATGCCTGGGCAGACACCCGCCACGAGGTGCCGACCACCTCGGACGCCGTCGCCAAGCAGGTGCGAAGGAAGACCCGCCCACCACACATGGGCGCTCACAACAACGCGACCTATACCAGCACCGATGGTGGTCCCCGGCTGATGCGCTCAGTGCTGGACGTGCGGTCCATGCACGGCAGAGCGCGGCATCGGACCGAAAAACCGGTGGCCCTGCTCACCCCGATGATCGAGTACGGGTGTCCGCCCGCCGGCCTGGTCCTTGACCCCTTCGCAGGGTCAGGCTCCACTGCCGTCGCGGCCCGGCTGACCGGCCGCCGGGCCGTGCTCATCGAGCAGGATGAGAGCGAGTGCGAGAAGACGGCCACGTTTTTGCAGAGCGACCTGCTGGCTGAGCTGGTCTGTCCTTCAGGTAACGACTCAACTCCTTGTCCCGAAAATCCGGAACCCGTATAATCAAGTTGACTTGATCTTGGGTTGGCCGGGAAGGACGGCAATGAGCACCATGACCATGAAAGAGCCAGTGGCGGGTACCGACCCCGCCGTGCTGGAGGAGGCACGGCAGGTGCTGGTGCAGGCCTGGCGTCAGCGGTTCCCCGACGAGGGGGGTGCCCCCCCCTCCGACGAGGAGCTGATCATCAGGTTGACCGACCCGGCAGCTGAATCGCCAGAGAAGGTGATCGCCGCAGCCAAGGTGCTGCTTGAGCCCCTACGGGAGGCCCGTTTCGCCGCGCGTCAGGAAGCCATCCTCGCTGACGTCTTCCTCCCCGACGCGCAGAAGGAGCTTTACCTCGACCGGACCATCATGAGGACCAGAGACGTGCTGGCCGAAGGCGGCATGAACGCCGGGCGGCTCTCGCTGTTGCGGGCCGCGAGCAGGGCACTGGGCCACGACGACCACCCTGGCGCGTGGGTTCTGCCTGACACCATCGAGGGAAGGGTCTGGAACCGCCTGGACCCAGGGGTGGAACGCGGCCGGTGGCTTGAGTGGCGGGTTCTCACTGGCCGCTCTGTGTTCAATGTGCAGACCGGAAAGGTCGTTCACGCCGGGACGCACCGTCATGGCCGGGCGGAGACAACACCGAAATAAGTGAGCCGCCGCAGCCCCGGACCTCTGGATAGTCCGTTTTTGTGGGGCGTACGGCGGCTCATTTGATGGAGCACCGACTTAAGAACTCGAACCCCAGGTCGCCAAACCTTGTGTTGGGGAGCAAGCCCGCTGTCGTAGCTTGCCTATGACGGTATCAGCGTTCTCCCGGCACGTCATCCACCGAGGAGAATCCCTGTGTCACATCCCACAGGCAAGACCGTCACCGCAGGGTCATGGTGCTCACGGGAGGGCGAACAAGCCGTCACCGTCACCGGAGTCCCCGTCACCTGCTGCACCCGGCCGAAAGACACACGGCTGAGATGGCGCAGCGACGACGACAGCGAGCCAACCGGCGGCGCGCGGTCTGCCAGCCTGTCGCCAGGAAGCCCGATCGCCGTCCTGCCCGGCCAGCTCACCCTGCCGTTCATGCCGGTCATCAACCTCGACGGGCAAGATCCCGGCTCCGGATCCGACGACACAGACCTCACCGAGCAGGAGAAGCAGGTTCTGGCGTTCGAGGGCGAGCAGATAAAACCCGCCGCTGGCACAAAGGCTCAGGCGATCCGCGAACGACTCGGCCTGGCCGAGACCCGCTACTACCAGCTGCTCAACAGCGCCATCAATAAAGCCGCCGCACTGACGGTCGACGCGCAGTTGGTGCGGCGTCTTCTGCGTCTGCGCGCCAAGCGGATGGCGTGGCGATGAACCAGCTTGGTGCGCGCCGTTGCCGGACATCGGCGGCCCGGAATCGTACGGTGAGGGTGCTGCGTCCCGAAACCGTTCCGAAACCCGACACCACCGGGGGCAGGAACAGCCGGGCAAAGTTTTGCGGCCCCCGCCGAAGCAGAGGCCGCAATGTGGTCAAAGAGACGGGCGGCAAAACCTCCCGAGCATCTGGCCGGCCTGGATTCGAAACGCAGTACGTCCCCAGTCAGCTAGCCCGACAAGTCCATAGCAACAAAGGCTTCCAACCCTGTAAATCCGCCTCAGTGTCTCCACCACGGGGCGTGGTCAGTGTATGCGATCCGGCTGGGCACCGCGACATACCTACTGCCACGCTTCTCGTGCGTGTCCCCGCTGAGGCTGCCGACGAAACGAGCCTCACCGTGACACCGAGATTTCTACCAGGCCGCTGCGACATTCTCCGTTCAGCCTTCACCGCTTTCGGCGGTGCGCTATGAGCTGGAACGCACTGAACTGGGCCTCAGAGCAACAGTGCGCCACGTCCGCCGCCAAATTCGTCCTGATCATCCTCGCCGACAAGGCAGACGAACAGCTCACCTGCTACCCGGGCGTGGCCTTCATCGCCAAGGTCACACAACACGGTGAGTCCACAGTCCGCCGCGCGCTGACCCAGCTGGTCACCGGCGGCCAGATCCGCGTGCTCCAGCGATGGGGTGCCCGAGGATCACGTCGGTCCAACCGCTACCAGCTGCTGGTCAACGGACCCGAAACGCCGTTGCCGGAGGTCGGCGATTGGAAGGCCGAATACACCCCGAAGAAGAAGGCAAAGAAGGCCGCCGAGAAGCCCGGCGCCGGGTCCGAAACCATACCGCTCGCTGCGAGCGGTATGCCTGACCAGGACGACCAAACCGCTCGCTCTGAGCGGTTTGATATCAAGCCTCTCGGAGCGAGCGGTACAAACCGCTCGGAGCGAGAGGTTACTTATAAGGAAGAAGAACCATCAGTTAGAACCACCAGAAAAACCCCCCCTACCCCCCCAGCCGTTGGACAGGACGCCGGGCCGCATGTGGTCATGGCCGAATCCGGGGGGGACACATCCCGGAAAATCCAAACCATCGACGACGCAGTGGCCTGGTTCTGCTCGACACCTCGGGCGATCGAGCTGGTCGGCCGGTGGGGCGACAAGTGGCGAGCACCAGTGGTCAAGCAGGCCCTGGAGCGGGCCATGGCCCGTGATCTGGGTGACCTGAAAGCGGTGACCACGGCGCTGTGGGAGATGGCCAAGACCGACGAGACGCGATCGGCTCGTCGGCTCGTGGAAGCCGGGCCGTGGTGGGAGCCGCGGGGAGCCAGCTTCGTTCCCGCTCAGCGCGACACCCGTCCTCGGTGCGAGCAGCCGGGGCACAACGACCCCGAGGATGCCTGTCGGCAGTGCGCTAGCGAGGCCCATGAGGCACCAAAGGCGGCCGACGGTGGTGCGGTAGACCCCCGGGCTGCGTCGGCCGCCAGAACGGCCGAGGAGGCGCTCCGGCGCAACATCCAAAACGGTCGTGGGAGGGCCGCCGGGCTTTACGACGCTGTCAGGGCCAGCCGTGAGCGCTCCACGCTGGCCGGGACGTCATCGTGAGCACCACAGCCGGGCCGTGCGCAGGCGGGTGCGGGACCGTGGTCCCGCACCGTTTCGGCGACAAACCTCCGGGCGGCGCGAAGTACCAGACGCTGTGTGGCCCGTGCGGGGAAACCCTCGACCGATGGAGGGCAACCCCGGCCGCCGCCAGGTCCGCGGTGATCCCTTACAGCGGAGAGCACACCTGACCCACGTTGCTTGTGTGGTTTTCTGGAAACGGGTAGGCTCGTGTCTGATTAGGGAAAACAATCGGGGAACCCGAGTTACCCGCCACCCCGAAACATCCGGAGGAAACTCACGTGAGCAGCGCCCGCATTGTCCGCGACCTGGAGCTTGGGCTGGACCTGGACGTCACCCAAGGATCGAACGCAAGCCAGTCCATCTCCGCACTGATGCAGGCCCGCAGCCGCGGCCTTGTCACCTATCGCGGGCCGCTGAACATGCGTAACCCCGTCATCGTGGATACATTCCAGCAGGAGACACAGGGCCGGGCCGAGCTTCCCACAGACGACGGCCAGTACTACTGGATCTACATCAAGACCGGCGTGGACAGAGAACCGCTCCCGCTGCTGCTGCGCGAAGGAACAGCACTGGCCTTCCTTCGCGCGCACCACGCGCTGACGGTGGCCGCGAAGATGGACCTGCTGAACTACGAGCAGCCCGTCGACCCCGCCGCCGCCGGCGCCTCCGAGTTCCTTCACGAAGAGTTCGGCGAGCCGGTCACCATCGATAGCACGGAAATGCACTTCCTGATCACCGACCTTGCCGGAGACCACAAGGTTCTCCTGGCAGCCTCCCGCGTGGTCGAGTTCATCGTCGACCAGTGGGCGCTGGAAACCGCCGAGAACGCCAACATGCTCACCTACTACGGGCCAAAAGATCTGTCCCTGACCGCCAACCGGGAAGACCTGCTGGACCAGTGCGGCACCGACACCGAGCTGCCCGAACGCGGGGTTCACTTCGTCGTATCGGTGCTCGGCCGGTCACACGCATTCATTCCACTCGGCGACGGAGTCAAGGTCGCCTTCGGCATCGCGCTTGGGAGCGGCAACACCGGCATGGCAGCAAGCCTGGCCTACCAGGACGGGATCATGCAGCCATGACCGCTTCCGCCACACCGGTCTGGCCATTCCCCGGCCCCGTCGTAGAAGGCTGGACGGTCCCCATTCCCATGCCGGTCTTCGCTGACGGACGCAAGCAAGGCCAGCCCGTCGGCTGGCTCGCCTCGAACAAGCTGCCAAAGAAGGTCAGCGACTGGATCCTGTGGAACAAGGCGATCACCTGTTGGCGTATCGCCGGCCGCGACGCCCTGCGACGCCACCGCGTACCCAAAGACCTCAACAGAGTGATGATCTCCTGGCTGGTCAGGTACCCGGCAGGCACCAGCAAGCGATACCGGTTCGATCCGGGCAACCTCGACCTGACGATCAAACCGATCCAGGACTCGCTGCAACCCGAGACGATCACCTTTGTGCGGTCCAAGAAAGGCGGGAAACAAGCCCGGGTGCATTACGGGTGGGGAGTCATCCCCAACGACACCGGCGCGCACCTCCTGCGGGCCGGGCAGCTGCCGGATGGGCCGGACCTGGAACCCGGAAGCCCATACGGCGGAATGATCATTCTCAACGTGTATCCGTCCTCAAACCTCGTCACCACCTGAAGGAGAACAAGTGAGCACCGAAACCGAGCTTCCGACCACAGCCGACGGCTACAAGAAAGATCTGCTCACAACGCTTCAGCTCAACTACCGGCTCCAGATGGACGGCCCGGACATCGGCACCCAGGCAGAGAGAACCTTGCGCACGGTCACCATCTGCGACCGGTTCTCGGCCGTGATGTTCCTGCACGCGCTGCAAACCGTTGACTCGGCGCTGGCTGACAAGGTTGCCGCCCAGGTGTGCGGCATCATCGCCGACGGCAGCGAGGTCGGCAGTTACATCTTTGACATGCTCGAAAAGATGGGCATCGACCCCGACTCGCTGACGCCCCCCGCCGATCCGCGCCTGAACCGCAAACGCTACTGGGATCTGATCAAGGGCCTGGACATCCTCTCCGAGTACGACACAGATGGCGAGCCCACCGTCGACCACGACCAGATCTGGGCCGGCGGCGACGCCAGCGAAGTCCCCGCCTACCACGCCCACGAGCTGGAACAGCTCGGTTGGACTGTCGACACCAACATCGACCGTTACACCAAAAACCTGTAACCAAGGGAAAGGCCCAACCTGATGGACACCACCACCACCACCACCGACGTCGCGCTCAGGATCTACGGCGCAAGCGACGACCTGATTGAACTGGAAGGCCAGATCGTCGAGGAGTTCAACGTGTTCCTCGGCGACGAGCCGGTGCTGCTCGGCATGTCCGACGGCACTCTGCTTCGCGTGGTCAGGCCGCACGGCGTGTGGCGGTTCACCGAGATCCGCCGCGGCCCGCGGACCATGTTGTTCATCGACCAGTGTCCCGAAGACCACGAGACCAGATACTCCGACGAGGTCTACCTCACCGGAGCCCAGATCAGCTGGGTGCTGTGCGGAACCCACCTGGCCAAGGCCAAACGGCAGGCAGCGACGTCATGACCGAGCTGAACCTGGACGAAATCGCGGCGGTGTGCGCGAAAGCCACCGCCGGACCCTGGTGGGTGAACCGCGGCGAGCACACCTGGCAGCTGTTCGGCGTCGCCGGAACCATCCCACCACAGACGATCACCGACACTCTCGTCATTCCTGAGCAGACCGTCAGCAAGCAGATTTGCAAGGCCCCCACCGAGGGCATGCCGTTCGCCGAGTACTGGCCCGACGGCCCCGACGAGCAGCTGATCCTGACCGCATCGTGGGCGATGGCCGAGATGGTGGCCGAGCTTCGTCAGTGGCACGCCGCCTACGGCAAGACCGCGCTGCCCAACGCTACGGCCACCATGGAGAAAGCCGCCGCCTACGACAAGCTGACCCGGGGACGCAACCCCGTGGACGGGTTTGGTCAGGTAGTCCCCACCGGCAGGGTCGTGGTCGTCCCCAGCGTCACCGACGAAGACGAGCCGTCTTGGACGCTGGCCAGCAACATCGTCTACCAGTCGTGGGTCGACGCCGACGACGAGGCCCGCGAGGTCGGCGGGAACGCCGAAGTGGGCACGGTCTTCGGGCCGGCCGCCATCATGGCCGTCAACGCCAAGATGCAGGAAGCGCTGCGGCGACCTACCACCGAAGCCTACGACGCAGCGTGCGCGGCGATCGAAAAACATCGCGCACGTGCTGCGGCGCTTGCCCAGGCGCTTGCCGAGCTTCAGCAGCTGGTCACCGGATTCCGGACGCCCGACCTTGCGGAAACCGTCAACGACCTGCACGGGAACATGTTCACGCTGATCCGGAATGCCTTGGACGCTGACGTCACCGCGCAGGAGTCAACACCTGCCCGGCCAGCTGTCCCTGCGGGGAGGTGACTTGCCAATGTCGTGGGGGTATCGCCTGGACGCGACTCGGGTTCCGTACCAGCTGAAATACAACGGTGCCGACAATCCCGACCGGTGGCGGCCTGACCAGGCCAACGTGCGTGATGCAGGGCCGACGGGTGTCCCCGAAGAAGGGGATCTGATCGGCTGGCGATACGGGGTGTGGGAAGTCATCAGCGTTTACGACATCCCCGAACACGAAATGTCCGATACCGACAGGGCAGAGCTGAACAAGTTTGTCACCAGCTTCAAACCAGAAGCCCGACCAAAGCGGTTCATGAAGGCACGGCCCCGCAAACTCGTGGTACGCCACGAGTCGGGTCCGCTACTGGCCGAAGGTTTCCACCCGCGCCGTGCTGAAGACGGGACCGTCACCGTCCACATGGGAACCAACGTCGCCTGCGAGTACGTGTGGCAGATCCTCACCGACCCCTACCGGGTGTGCTCCTGCCACGGCGAAATCTGGCCCTGCCAGGAGATGGACCGCACGCAGATGGCCCGCTACAACGCGCAGGTCATGGACAAGGCCATGGCCACCACAGTCCCGGGGATCTGCGCTGCCTGCCTGGAGCCCATCTCCACACGGCAGCGCAGCATCACCTTCCCCGACGAGTCCCGGTTCGTGCCCGGCGCACCCGGTCCCACGTTCCACGCCGGGCGCGCTGAATGCTGGGCCGCCGCCGAACAGTACGACCTGGCCAGGATCGCGGACAACCCGGAGGCGACCAGGCACGCGTCATGCCCTGGCCGCCGCTACCTGCACGACGCGCAAACCATGGCGGTGGAACTGCGGGTCGACTGCTCGGCCGGCCCGGCATGCACCGGGCTGCACGGCCCGGCCGGATTCCGCAACGACCTGCCGTGCTGGTTCAACGCCGGCGACGACGGCTACGGCCCCGGCGACCCGCCATCACGAGACTGCGGCTACCGCAGCACCAGCGCCGACCGTGGCCCCTGCCGCGGCCAGTTCCGCACCCTCATCACCATCTAACCCCCGTTCCCCAACGGCCCAGGAAGGCAATCCGACCATGACACTTTCCGCCGACCACGAACCAGCACCCGCCGGTCCTGTTCCAGTCAGTGTTTGTGAGCACGCGCTGACCGTCTACGGCCAGAAGATCGCCGGTGTCCCCGCTAACGACCAAACCACCGCCCACACCACAGCAGTGGTGGCCGCCGCGAGTTACGCCTACACGGCTGGCGTCACTGCTGCACGCGACCGGATGCTGCGGGCGCTCGCTGACGCGTTCGCCCGCTCAGGTGTCTTGTTCGCCGACACCCCCGAGGTTGTCGACGACGTGCTCGCCGACATCGGCGACAAGGCGGAAGGCAGTATGCGCAAGTTCTTCGACGCCCTGGCCACCGACCTGTGGGACGGCCTGGAGTTCTCCAACGCGGCGATGTGTGACCTGCTCGCGATCGTGGCCGGGCTCCGCGACGGGCTGGGCTTCACTCCCACCCGGACTGGTAAGGAAATCCGCACCCTGATGGGCAAGGAAGACCTGGTCACCGGCGCCGCTGACCAGCTTCGGCTGCACCTGCTGTCCGAGCACGGCGACGTCAACAGCCTCGGCGCCCCCGACCGGCTAGTCCACCTCATCCACGACCGCCGCTACGCCAACTGCACCACTGCGGAGACCTGGGACGAAAACCTGGGCCGGCTGACCGTCAGCGAAATCCCGGCGAACTGCGGCCGGGACGCGGTCGCCGACGAGCTGGCAATGGTCTTGGCGCGGGTGGACGCTGCGCAGGTGGGCAAATGAGCAAGCCGTCCCCCGTGCCGCTGACCTTGGTGACACATCGCGGGGACCTTGTGGAGGTCCCCGCGCCCAAGAGCAAGCCCACGTTCAACGCCTCCACCGGCGAAGGGGTGTCGTGGGCGGCGTGGACCTGGAACCCCATTACTGGCTGCCTGCACGACTGCGACTACTGCTACGCCAGAGCGATCACCGAGCGGTTCCCGAACGGGTTCCCCACCGGATTCACCCCGACCTTCCACCGCGAGCGTCTCAACGCACCCAGCAACACGACCAACCCCGCCAAACACCGCCACGACCCGGCCTGGCTGCGGGTGTTCATGACCTCCATGGGCGACGCG
>JACCDR011488145.1_pt1 | contig 10860 bp, 17 predicted proteins | sample 7446431 | NCBI WGS metagenome assembly JACCDR01 (sample SAMN15323443, study PRJNA562643) | freshwater metagenome | isolation source: river surface water | place: USA:Blue River Watershed | collected 2017-08-17 | reverse complement strand
CGGCGCCTGGCGGTTCGTCGGCTCCGACGGGCTGTTCGCTGTCGTCGGCGTCGGACATCTCGGCGTATGTGACCGGCATTCAGCAGGAAGTCACTGCGGCGACGCCGACGGTGACGACGTTCGGTTCTGGCGGTTTCGAGGCGTTCGTTGCCGGCTTGAAGGCTGGCACCCTGTCGCTGACGTTGCTCAACGACTACGCGGCCGCTGCGCTCAACTCGCTGATCGGTGTTGCGGGTTCGATCCGTCCGGTCGGTTCGGCGTCGCTGCTGTACATCGAGGTTCGGCCGTCGTCGGGTTCGCGTTCGACGAGCAACCCGGGCTTCATCTGCGCTGCGTTGAACCGCAACTTCCAGACGTTCAACGCGAATGTCGGTGAGGTGCCGACGTGTTCGTGGTCGCCGCAGATCACTGGCGGGTTCGCTGAACTGACGAGCTGACCGGCTTGCCGTAGATCAGCCAGGCCGGGTACATCTCGCCGGTCAGCAGGCGAGATGCGTCGGCGGCACGGATGCGGGTCACGACGAAGCCGTCGAGCACGGCGCCGGGCTCGCACCAACTCGCCACGTGTTGGCGTTTCGAGGATCAGCACGTCCTTGCGGAACATGACCGGAGGGTAGCACCGTGACGGCTTTTCGTTCGTTTGGTGATGTGGCGCAGGGCTTCGCATCCGCCGCCAAAGGTCTTGGCCCCGAGGAGCTTCAGAAGATGCTTCGCAAGATTGGCCGCGAAGCGCAGAAGATCACCCAAGACGAAGCCGCCAAAGACCTTGGCGGCGACCAGAAGTTCTCTGGTTGGGCGCCGCAGCTGACCACGGTCGTTCGGGATGTTCAGCCGGGCGTTGTGGCGGTCATCCCGACCAAGCGCAGCGCTGGTCCGTGGACCGTCCTCAACGACGGCCGCAACCAGGGCGAAACCGGTCTCTTCTTGGGGCCGGGCATCAACCGCAACACCGGCGAGACGGCGCGCACCAAGAAGGGCAACGTTCGAAAGACACGTGCCTTCAAAGCGAAGCGCTGGAACGGCACGACGCAGGGCAAGGGTTCGGCCGATCGCGCTGTATACGAGATTGAGCGGATGGTCCCCGGTCGCGTGGAGGACGAAGTCCGCAAGGCGTTCAAGAAGCACTTCGACTGACCGGGGGAACCGTGGCTAACAAGGTTTCCGTCCTCATTGACGTTGCGACCGACAGGGCGCAGGAGTCGCTGAAGAAGCTCACCAAGGACATGCGTGAGGCGGATACCGTCACGGGCAAGTTCAAGGTCGGGGCTAAGGGTGCGTTCGACGCGGTCAAGGCCAACGCTGCCGAGTTTGCTCTTGTGGGCGGCGCAGCGCTAGTGGCGTTTGGCGCCAAGGCCGTGGCAGCATTTCAGGACTCCGCACTAGAGGCCGGCAAGTTCGCCGATGCGACGGGCCTCGCGGTCGAGGATGCGTCGCGGTGGATCGAGGTGGCCGGCGACCTCGGCATCGAGGCCGGGACGATCCAGGGCGCGTTCCAGAAGCTGAACAAGTCGATCGCCGATGGTAAGCCCGCACTGTCGGAGTACGGCGTCGAGATCGTGAAGACCAAGGACGGCGTCGTCGACGCCAACGCCACCTTCATCAACGCGGCGACGACGATCGGCAAGATCGAAGACCCGACCAAGCGGGCGAAAGCCGCGCAGGAGTTGTTCGGCAAGAGCTACGGCGAGGTCGCCGAACTGCTGGAGATGTCGGCCGGTGACGTGCAGACGGCACTCGCTGGCGTGTCCGACGCGAAGGTCATCGACGAAGACGAGCTGCGCAAGGCTCGCAACTTCCGTGCGTCGATGGACAACCTGCGCGACAAGCTCGAGGATCTGGCGATCACCGTCGGCGAGTCGTTGGTGCCGCAGCTGGCCGACTTGGCCGAGCAGGCGGTCGCGGTCGCCGAGGTCGGTGTCGAGGTGGGCGGCAAGTTCTCGCAGGTGTCGCAAGAGTTGTACGGCGTCGAGAAGTCGGCGCAGGACACTGAGCAGGCGCTGTTTGACCTGGCGCCAGCCATCGAGCGCGCCGGCCTGAACTTCGACGACACGTTCATGGCGGTCATGAACGGCGAGACGACGCTCGCGTCGCTAACCGCTGCGCTCGAACTGAACGACGCCAAGCTGAACGCCGTCACCGACTCGGTGTCGACGTTTGAGCGTCGGATGCAGTCCAGCTACATCGACACCGTCGACGACGCCGAGAAGGCGACACGCGACCTCGAGAACGCCTACAAGTCGTTGTCTGACGAACTGTCAGGCACTGAGGCGTGGATCGGCGTGGAGAACGCGATCGACGACTACAACGCAAAGATCAACGAGGCGGGGGCGTCGAACCGTGACAAGCGCCTGGCGCTCGTCCAGTTGAAGCAGGAGCTGATCAGCTACCTGTCGTCGCTTGAGGGCGTGCCGGCCGAGAAGCAGACGGAGATCCTGGCGCTGATCAACCAGGGCGCGTTCGACGAGGCCGAGCGGGCGCTCGGTTACTTGTCACGTCAACGCGCGGTGCCGATCTCGCCGACGACCGGCGGGCAGTTGCCGCGGGTGCCGAAGTTCGATGACGGCGGCATCATGCCGGGGCAGCCTGGAGGCCCTCACGCGTTGGCTCTCGTTGCTCCGGGTGAGACGATCCTGCCGACGCACAAGCCTGGCCCGCTGCCGGCGATGGGCGGCGGGAACACCTACGTCATCAACACGGCGTCCGATCCGAACGCCGTGATCGCCGCGATCAAGCAGTACGAGCGGATGAACGGGAAGGGCTGGCGGTCGTGACGATCAGCTTCGGTTCGGCCTACCCGGACCTCACGCTCACCGTCAACTTCTCGGGCTCCACCTGGACCGACATCTCGGCCTACGTGCGGTCGTGCGACACGAACCGCCCGACCTCGGACGAGACGGGCCGTTACTCGCCCGGCACCGCGACGATCGTGCTCGACAACCGCGACGGCCGGTTCACGCCGGCCAACCTGTCGGGGCCGTACGTGTCCGGTGGCGCCTCGCAGGTGCTGCCGGAGATCGGCGTGCGGCTCGTGGCGACGTGGTCTGGCACTGACTACAACCTGTTCTGCGGCATCGTGGAGGACTGGCAGGACGAGTTTCCTGAGTTCGGCTACGACGCCGTCACAGTGCTCACCGTCGTCGACTACATGGCGAAGATGGCCGAGTGGGATGGTTCGGCGGTTGCCGAGGTTGGTGACGGCGAGACGACCGGCGGGCGATACAACCGCATCCTCGACGCAGCCGGCTTCTCGGTGATCCAACGCCAGGCGTACAACGGCGACTCGTACATGCAGGCGACGACGCTCGAAGGCAACGGCCTCGACCAGCTGCACGAGGTCGTCGACGCCGAGGGTGGCGCCATCTGGTTCGAGCCGCTGCTCGGCGACGACGGGTGCATCCAGTTCATCGGTCGATCGACCAGGGCACTGGAGACTCGCTACAACACGTCGCAGACGACGTTCTCGGCGGCGGCCGTCGGGTTCCGTGACCCGGTGGTGACCTCTGGTCGCCAACGGATCCTGCGCTCGGCTGCGTACACGCGAGAGGGTGGCGATGAGCAGGTCGCTGGTTCGGGCACCCCGCGACATCGTCGTACGGGGCTGAGCCTGACGGATGACGCCACGGCGCTGGCGTTGGCGCAGCTCGCCGTTGCGGTCGGCGATCCGGCTGACAACTACCGCGTCAAGGGCGTGTCGTGCGACCCGGTCAACGGCCAGACCTGGGCATCGGTGCTCGACCTGGGGATGCAGGATCGATGCACGGTCACACTGGCGCCGCCGGTGTCCGGGGTGTCGATCAGCCGTCAGGTGTTCATCGACGGGATTGCGCATCACATCCGGCCGATGCAGTGGTCGATCGACTTCACGTTCCAGTCCGCTGAGGCATGGGACGCGTTCGAGGCTGCGGTGTGGGACACGGGCGAGTGGGATTCGGCGGTCTGGTTCTACTGATGCTGATCGTTGCGCTCGCCCACCCGATCGACCCCACCGCCCACCCGTCGTGCCCTCCGGGGTGGCGTTGGGCGGTCCACGTCGGCACGGACTTCGCAGACATGAGGTCCTGCCTGAACGCCGGGTGGGAGCCATCCGAGTATCAGGCGCGTCTCGCTGCCGAGCAAGCCGCCGTGTGCGCCCACAAGGTCGCCGAGATGCACGCGCCCGCAGGGTTCCAGTCAACGGTTCTCGACCATGACCCCGTGCCGGCGTCGGCCGACGACCTTCCCCTACTTCACCTGGAGCGCTGATGCCGTACACGACGATCGTCTCCGGAACCACGATCACGACTGCATGGGCAAACGCCAATGTCCGCGATCAGGTCATCACGCCGTTCGCTGACAACTCAGCCCGAGCGTCGGCCATCTCGTCACCGGTCACCGGGCAGCACGTCTACATCACCGGCACGAATCGGCTGGAGGCGTACACCGGTTCACTGTTCGTGCCGATCGCCGGCGCCATGCCTCGCTGCCACGCCTACCGTTCGTCGGCTCAGGGCGGGATCACGACCGGGGCCACGCATGTCGTCAACTGGGATTCGGAGTTGTACGACACGGACTCGATCCACGACACCGCCTCCGTGACGTCGCGGTTCACCGTGCCGACCGGCATGGGCGGCCTGTGGTTCTGCTCGTACTCGATCTCGTTCGTGACGTCGGGCGCCGGGCTGCGACAAGCGTGGATTCAGCATTCCTCCGGGTCGCGTCGCTACGCCATGATGCAGTCAGTCGGCTATTCCGGCGGCGAGGTGACGCTGACCGGCGCTGCCTGCGTGACGACGTCACAGGCTGAGTACTTCGAGCTGTACGTCTATCAGGACTCGGGGTCGACGTTGTCGGTCGGCACGATCACCAGCGACCACATGCAGGTCCGGTACATGGGGCCGAGCTGATGGCTTTCACTTTCCCGTTCGGCTACTCCTCGCCGCCGGCACAGTTGACTCCGGCCGAGATGAACACTCGCCCGACGTGGACGCGCCTGGATGCCGAGTTCCGTGACCGGCTGATGGCGATGTTCGCTGACGCTGCGAGCAAGGGTGTGTCGCTGGGTTTGGGTGGCGGTTGGCGGTCGTCGGAGATTCAGCGTCGCACGTTCCTCGAGCGGCACGTTCAGGTGCCGTCTGGTGGCTGTTGTAGCTACATGGGGCAGCGGTGGGCGTTGAAGCCGAAGACGGCTCATGCCGCCCCCCCTGGCGCCTCGTATCACGAGGAGACGCAACGTGACGGCGACGCCCTCGCGGCCGATCTGATCGGCGACCTGTTCTGGATGAATGCGAACTGTTGGCGGTTCAAGCTCGTCCACTTCGGTGGCGTGAACCGTGAGCCGTGGCATGTGCAGCCGGTCGAGATCCCGACCGGTCGCCCTCGGTACAACGGCGCCGAGTTGGAGCCGTGGCGCCCACCGTCGATCCCTGACCCGATCACTACAGATGATGAGGATGAGATGCCGATCGTGACCAATGCCGAACCGTTCTTCGGTGCCGCTATCGGCGTCGCCAAGTTCGCTGTGCAGGACTCGGGGCGACTGCTGTTGCTCGGTGAGCCTGAGTGGCGTGCTCGTGGCGCGAAGGCCGGCACACCGCTGTCCAATGCTGACATCGGGGCTCTCGGCGTCGATCAGCGATGATCGCCATCACCGAGGCCGAAGCGTCGACCGTTGGCGCGTTCCTCGTGTTCGTCCTCGGTATCGCCGGGCTGTACGTGCAGAACCGGCGCCAGTCGAATGCGCAGCGCGGCGACCATGCGGCGACTGCGGCGAAGGTCGACATGCTGGTCGCTGACGCTGCTGAGGCGCGTCAGGACCGGCGGGAGATGAAGGCCGATATCCGTGACGTGAAGGACGAGGTCCGTTCACACGGGAGCCGCCTGTCGAACCTCGAGCGGATGACGGCCACGCAGGATCACACGGACCGGATCGTTTCTGAGAATGCCCGCAAGTTGCAGTCCATTCAAGACCACAAGGAGCAAGCGTCATGATCGCCACCTGGATTCCGACCGTTGTCCGCAAGCGTCTGTACGAAATCCTCGTCACCCTGTACGGCCTCGAGCTCGTGTTCGACTGGGTGTCGGGCGATGTCGAGTCGAAGCTGTTGGCTGCTGCCGGCGTGCTCGGTTTCGCGATCGCACGCGCGAACACCACGACGCCCGAGGCCTGACCATGCCGATCGTTTCTTCACGGATTGCTCCACACAGGAAGGTGCGCTAGATGCCGCATTATGTGACGAACCGCGGGCTGTACACGCTCGCCAACTCGGCGATCAGCGGGTCGACCGACATCCGCGCCGCCGTGTTCAAGGGGTCGACTCCGACCGCTGCGGCGATCCGGGACTACAACTTCCTGTCCGACCTCACCGGGGCGATGACCGAGGCTGCGGCGTCGGGCTACTCGCGTGCCGACCTGGCCAGCGTGACGATCACCGAGTCTGATGCGTCCGACAACGTGACGATCACCGCTGCGGCCCCGTCGTGGACGTCGGTCGCTGCGGGCGAGACGTGGACGGCGGTCGGCTACTACATCGAGGGCGCGTCGGACGCTGCCCGCGTGCTGCTCTCGGTCGACATCCCGTCGTCGTCGTTGGTGACGAACGGCGGCAACGTCACCGGGCCCACCCTCACCTACACCATCACCGGGAGCTGACCGACATGGCATACGCAGACATCGACACCGCATTCAGTGCGGCCAAGACGGCCGGCGACCTCAAGGGCAAGATCGCAGCGTCGTTCGTGCGCCGTTCGGTCGCCCGGCTCGGCGCCGTCGGCAACAACGAGGATCAGCGCGAGGCGAACGTGTGCCGCCAGGTCGTCGCCGGCTCCTACCCGACGGCGTGGCTCCTGATGGTGATGGAACGGCTCGACAACAACACGACGCTCGCGAACCCGACCGACGCGCAGGTCGACACGGCTGTCGCGGCGGCGTGGGCGCGGATCATCTCGGCACAGTCGGGGAGCTGACCCGTGGCAACAACGAAGCACAAGAGCTATACGGCGTCGATCGCCTCTGCGCTCACGACCGAGCTCAACAGCCTTGGCAGTGGGTCCACGTCGTCGGCGTCGTCCGCGATCGACAACACGTCGAACCTTGACCTGTACCACGACCTGACGCTGACCGTCGCTGCCCAGGGCAGCGCCCGGTCGGCTGGTGCCACGGTGTCGGTCTACATGACGATGGCGCTCGACGGCACGAACTACGACGACACGAACGCCACCACGGCCGAGCTCGTCGCGGTGTTCCCGCTCGACGCCGCCACGACGGCCCGTCAGGCGACTCGTCGGGACGTGCCGATCCCTCCCGGCCTGTTCAAGTACTTCGTGGTGAACAGCACCGGTCAGGCGTTCGCTGCGTCGGGTTCGCTGCTCGAGTTCCGGGCCCACAGCATCGAAACGGCGTAACCGATGTCCGCTCCTGCTATCGGGCTGCGGTCACGGTGGGCGCCACCAGCGTCGGCGGTGCTCGACCGGACGCATCCGCTCGCCCACGGGCTGATCCACTGCATCCGCCCCATCGGTCCGAAGGTTGTCGACTTGATCACCGGGCGCGACTTGACCGTTGACAGCACGGCCGCGTCGGGGGCGTCGCGGCTCGGGCGCGCTCTCCGGTCCGCGGGTGCCGCCACCGGCGCCTACCTGCCGTTGACATCTGCTCCGACCTATCCGTTGTCCATGACGTGGGTCGGTGACGTCGACCTGTCCAGCGCCAGTAGTGGCGGCTCCGGGATCTTCATGTACTCGTGGGGCACGTCTAGTGGCTGGTCTACCGACACGTCCCCGTTCGCGCTCGGCATCGACTACGGCGGCTCCGGTGCGCTTGGCGTAAACCGGGTCAACGGGTCCACCTATGTCGGCGGGTTGAGTGGCGGCTCTCCCGGCTTCATCTCCGGCGCCATCACGTTCACCAATGAGAACGTCTCACAATTCCTGTACGTGAACGGCAGCGTCGTCGGCTCCGGGAGCAACGTCACCTCCAATCCGACGTCGACCAACTTCTCGGGGCTGGGTTTCCAGCGGCACTCGAACACGTCGGGCCGCGTGCAGGCAGCGTCGGGCGTGCTTGGCCTGGTGCACAACCGCATTCTGTCTGCGGCTGATGTGGCGTCGTTGCACGCCGACCCGTTCCAGATCTTCCGACAGTAGGAGGCGCACGTGCCCGCCGTTACACCCGCACGCATCGCCCTCCTCTCGTACTCGACGGTCACCGGCCAGACGTGGACCGGCACGACCGCGACGGTCACCGTCACGGCAACGTCAAGCAGCTTCGCCGGTGGCGATGTCACATGGACCGGCACGGACGCCACGGCGCTCGTCACGGCGACGTCGGGTTCGTGGGTGCCCGGTTCGGTCACCTGGGTTGGCACCGACGGCACGGTGTCGATCGTGGCGACGTCGGGCGCCTTCATTCAACTGATCGCCGCCGGCTACGTCTGCCTGACCGTCGGCGCCGAGTACGAGGTCACCCTCACTGTTTCGGAGGACTGCTGATGGCATCCAACACGTTCGACATCGGCGACCGCCCGAAGTACACGGCGACGTTCAAGCAGGCATCAGATGACACGGTGGTCGACCCGTCGACGGTGACGTTCCTGTGGCGTACTGCCGCTGGCGTGGAGACGTCGTACGTGTACGGCACCGACACCGAGGTTGCGAAGACGTCGACCGGGATCTACACGTTCTCCCCGCCGGTGATCGCCGCACAGGGCAAGCACGTGTGTCGAGTGAAGTCCACCACGCCGAACACGGCGGCGGAGCTGGCCGTCGCTGTGCGTCGGTCGCAGTTCGCGACGCCATGAAGCGGGTTCTTCTCGCGACGGCGTTCGCCGTCGGGTCCGTCGGCCTCGGCGTGCCACCGGCGGAAGCGGGCAGCTCCTGCTCCCGCCCTTCCGCCTTGCGTAGCGGCGATTACGTCACGTACAGCGCGTACGGGACCGGCCCCTGGTACCACCGGGTGCGGGTCATCTACGAAGGCGTCTGGCGCAGCGGGCCGTGGGTCGCCGGTGACGGCTATTCCCGGATCACGCTCTATCACCCGCGTTACACCGGAAGCCCGAGCTGTCAGGTGCTGACCTAGCAATGCAACTTTCGACGCTGAAACTTTGACGCACCCTCGGTGAATCCAAGTTTCGCTGCGATCGCAGGATGCACCCCAGCCCCACGGACGGGGCACCCAACACTGACCCCTTTGGAGGCCCGTAGTGGTGAAGTCCGACATCGACCAGTTGCTCGCCTCGGCGCGCAACGGGTCATCCGCAGGCTGCAAAGTCACCGCAGCCCTCGACAGCCTTGACACGGCCGTTGCCGACAAGATCCGTGCCGCGCTCGTCGAACGCAAGTCAGGCAACCCGCGCCAATGGGCGTACGTTGCCGACAAGTTGGCTGTCGTGTTCGCACAGCTCGCCCCCGGCTGCGACGTCACCGCCGGCGCGATCCGCACCTACCGGTTGAACCATCGTGGCTGACATCGACGCGCTGCTTGGCGCGGCAACAGGTGCAGAGACTCACCCGAAGGGCTGGGAGCCTGGCATCACCTACGGCGCCGACGGCGGCGAGGTGGTCGCCCGCGTCCTCGGTGATGGCGAGGTCGACCCCGCGTTCTGGGAGCTCGTCATCGCCGACTGGGGTTTCGATCCGAAGGTGACCGAGATCGTCCCTGACTCGGTGCAGATCCGCGCCTGGGACATGCCGCTCGCCGGTGGAGGAGTGAAGCGCGCCCGCTACTACAAGGCTCGCATCCGCCCGAAGCGTGCCGCCATGACCGACGCCGAGATCGCGGCGCTCGCCAAGATCGTCAACCGCCGCAAGACCCGCCGCACGTTCGCGCCCGCCGCCGACGTTGATGGCGGGTCTGCTTTCGTTTGCAACGCATCAGATTTTCAGATCGGCAAGGGCGAAGGTGGCGGCACCGACGCGACCGTCGTCCGAATCAAGGCCGCGTTCGACGACGCCGGTCGCCGGTTGAAGGAACTACGCAAGATCGGCCGGCGCATCGACGCCGTCTACCTGATCGGCATGGGCGACCTCGCCGAGCAGTGCTTCGGCAACTACCCGAACCAACTGTTCACCGTCGACCGGACGCGCCGCCAACAGTTGGAGATCGTCCGCGAACTATTGCTGTACGGCATCAACACGTTCGTCGACCTCGCGCCTCGACTGGTCGTCGGTGCTGTCCCTGGTAACCACGGTGAGAACCGGTCGGACGGCAAGATGGTCACGACCGTCGACGACAACGACGACCTTGCGGTATTCGATCAGGTGGCCGAGCAGTGCGCGCAGAACCCCGGCCGGTACGGGCACATCGAGTGGGAAATCTGCAACGAGCTCGTACTGATGCTGGACGTGTGTGGCGTCAACGTCGCCTGGACACACATGCACCAAGGCGCCGGGTCGGGCGAGAAGAAGATCGCTGACTGGTGGCGCGGGCAAGTGATGGGCAACCAGCCCGTCAGCGAGGCGCAGATCCTCAACACCGCCCACTACCACCACTTCCTCATGTCGGAGTCGACGGGCCGCACGATCCTGCAAGTCCCTGCGATGGATGGTGGGTCGGCGTGGTGGACCGCCAAGACAGGCAACTGCTCACCGTCGGGCATGGTGACCTACCTTGCCGGCGCAGCGTGCGGACCACGCGGCTGGGCGGATTTGGCGATCATCGGAGGCGAACTGTGAAGCCGTACCCGGTGTTGATCGAGTGGACGGATGCGTGCGACTGGTCGCCTGGCGAGTGGGTCGACCTCGAGCCGTTGGAGTCGGGTCATGCGACGGGCTGTGATGTCATCACTGTCGGCTGGCTTGTGCAGAAGTCGAAGCGCGCGCTGGTGCTGGCGCTGTCGATCTCGGAAGCTATGGACGGCCGCGGGCTCTTTGTCGTGCCGCGTGCGT
>JACCDR012701391.1_pt1 | contig 10861 bp, 9 predicted proteins | sample 7446431 | NCBI WGS metagenome assembly JACCDR01 (sample SAMN15323443, study PRJNA562643) | freshwater metagenome | isolation source: river surface water | place: USA:Blue River Watershed | collected 2017-08-17 | reverse complement strand
GGAAATTCAAGAGCTGGTCAACTTGTAGGCTAGCAAAAGTAAGGGAAGCAAATCCCTTGCTAGTATTAGTTTAAAAAACTAATGCAACACACCTTGTTGCGGGAAACCCTCTTTAAAACTTATAAGTACCACTCTTATCAACAAATTGGTAAGAGGAACAGTGGTAATGCCACTTCCCAATGGTCAAAAGCTTGTAAGTATGGGGCAATCCGCAAGTGAGTGTCTAATTTTCTTAATCAAGGAAAAGACACCGCTACAGAGACTGAACGGGTGTGGGCAGGGTGGGGGAATTCTTCCCCCATAACCCCCTTTTCAAAGGAGATTATTACTTCATAAAAAGGAGGGGTTATGGGGAACCTTGGTTCCCCACCCCGCTTAAGATACAGTCCGAGCCATGAGGATAGTAAACTCATGGAAGATCTCGCAAAAAGGAGTATGTGGTGCTCTAATCCCAGAAGAAAATTTACCTTTCACCAAAGATGGTCTCAAGCCTGATATCATCATCAACCCTCATGCTTTCCCCTCTCGTATGACTATCGGACACTTGTTTGAAGCTGTCCTCTCTCGCTACGGAGCCATGAAAGGAACATTCATTGATGCCACACCTTTCAACAACAATGATTACCACTCGTTGTTTGACATGTTGGAAAAAGATTTTGGTATGGAGAGATACGGAAATGAAGTTATGTACAATGGTTTCACTGGTGAGCAAATTGCCACCGAAATATTCATTGGTCCTACTTACTACCAAAAGCTGAAACACATGGTTCTTGATAAAATAAATTATCGATCAACGGGACCCAAGGCCCTCCGCACAAGGCAACCAGTCAAAGGTCGCTCCAATAACGGAGGATTGAGTTTAGGTAACATGGAGACCGCTGCACTTTGGGCACACGGAGTGTTTAGTTTCATGAAAGAAGCCTTCATGGAGAAAAGTGACAAATACCAGTATGATATTGACAACAACACAGGAAATATTGCAATCTCCAATAAGCAATTGGGTATCTATAAGAGTGAAGATGAAAACCTGCCATCTTATGACTTCTCTTCTATTCAAACTCCGTATGCATTTAAGCTCCTGAGCCAAGAACTGATGACAATGTCTCTTAAGCCAGTTCTCTATACTCATGATGAATACCTTGACGATGAAGAGGTGGATACTTTTGAAGATGCCGAGGTTGAAGTGGATGTAAACTTAGGAGTTGATGAAGAGTGAACAATAAAAAATAGTCATTTCATTTACGCGTGTCATGCGTCCAAATCCAAATCACTACAATGAATACTGCCAATACAAGAAGGGGAACGCATAACAATGTTCTTGCGAAACAACTATCAAAGTTCCTAGGTATAACTATCCTTGTTGGTGGTGTCATGTGCATATGAATATCGGGTATTGTTTGCAATATGGACAATCTTCGTAATATGTATTGTGGAGACGTTTGTTCTTGAAGAACGTGCCTACACAGAGGACAAGTAATATCAAGATTTGATATATATAACCCCCTGAAATAATTATTGCAACACTTCAAGTGAAACGTATGATGGCACCGCAATTCACAAACTTCATTAGGTTTGTCCATCGCATCTAAACAGATAGCACAATCTTTAATTCCTCCATTTTCAACATCGCATGTATCACTACACGTTGCTACAGATGGAGGACTTTGCAGCTGCTCCGCCATTGTTAATAGTTTACACCTCAACTTGAGTTATATCTTTTTTTCCATTTTTATTATCAGAACAACCAAAATAAAAAATACTCAATCATATACAACAACAGTCATAGCAATTACAAAAGCAATGAGTAGCATACACACCAATATGATTAGCAGCAAATGTTCAAGGCTATATTGTTGTTGCACAGCATGACCTCGTCTTATAGCATCATGTTGCATCGTTCTGCCATAACGAATTATTGGTATTGTTGTTTGGGTGTTTGGTGTTTCAGTGGGCGTGATGACTGTGACATGGATTTGTTGGCATTTACGCATCAATGCCTCTCTCACATACAGGTACTCCAATGACGTGTTGGATAAAATTTCTTGCCTACATACAGGACACATCAGTGTCTGGTTGTTGATGTATAAGGTTTTGAAGTATCCATCTATACACTCTGCACAAAACATGTGGTTTGAAGGACAAGATAAAGGTGATAATTCCTTATCATTGTCGAAACATATCGGGCAACAATCTTCATTGACACGAACAACACTCATTTCCACGTCTTCAGTTTGCATTGTAAAAGAGTATTACACTATGAACTAAAAAGATGATAGTGTTATTATCCAATTTTATGAGTAATAAACCTTCTTTATGCCAAACTCCTTGATGCAATTCTCGCATATAGAGCATGGTTTGGACCCCTTGAACATTCCATTTGATACCCGCACAACATACATACTGGCAAGATGTAGATTGTCACGATACTTTTTGCGTGCTTTATGCAGAGCATCTACCTCTGCATGAACAGAAAACAAAGTTGAACTTCCTTTGTAAAAGGTGTCGCTGTGATTGTAGCCTGTAGCAATAATTTTGTTTTTGAGAACAATGACCACACCATGTTTATGTGTGAGCACGGACTTTTCAGCCATTTGTCTAGCGACTTCAAGATATATATTGTGTTTGTTTTTGGAGCTCATTGTAGATGCACATGTTCATATTATACACTGCTGCAAGAAACACATATTTCAAATTTTCTTTAAGACAAGAACTTCTTGAACACTATCACTGCGACAAAGGCAAGCAACGCTCTAGTCACAATATTGTAGTAGTAAATCTTATCCATTGAAATGTAACGTAACAGAAATCGGTCAACTGGAACAAAGTGAAGTACAATGAAAATAATGAAAACAAAGGTGGCAAGTTTAACGTCTTGTGCAACAGCAGTAATAGATGAGAGTACAGAGTTCTGATCATTTGGTTTAGTTTGAGCAAATATGTTGTTATCAAAATACTGTTGTGGTTGTGGAGGGTACTGACCAAGATATTGCATCGCAGGATTGCTACCGGTGTCTGGTGTATTTTGCACAAACTGTGTTGGTTGAGGTGGTATGGTAGGAATACTCGGGGGTTGTTGGTGTACAACAGGTTGTTCAGTGGGAGTGGAGGTGGATGCTTGAATTTGATTCAAAACCTCTTGAATGGCTGCATCATCCTCATTTTGAGGTTCAAAGTTCTGCACATTTTGCGGTGTGAGTTGTGTATTTTGTGGAAGTTGCATATTGGTAATGGCTTGTTGTGCTTGCATGACAATCTGCCTTTGTTGATCATTAACGAACGTGTTTGGGGTAAGGTTATTGATGGGTGTTGATCTGTTCATTTGATAAACATTGTTATAAAAAAATCATGATAACAAACACACACCACATACACATATACACACATGCAATACTCTACAATCAACACTTTGTTGGCTTAGGCGTGTACTTATAACATGTGTCATCAATCCTATAAATTGTGTTTTTGATTTCTTTCATTGGCGGCCCTTTAATTACTATGCACGTCTGATCCTTACACACCCGTCTGAACATTGTAGCAAGACCAAACCCAAGAATTACAGATAACAATATGAGGGATTCTTTAGATTTGAAGATATCTGCTATCATTTTCTTTATTATTAGACTTTTTGTTGCCTGAAATCCTCTAGAATGGGCTGTGGCTTCAGATTTTGTCCATGGGCAGGACATTGCACCTCATCATATTTATATTTGTAGCATTGTCCGTTTTTGTCTTTGTATGTTACTTGTCCAGCATTAGAGGGTGATGGAAACTTATAAACAATTTCAGGTCTGGGTTGAGAAAGGTATGCAAACAATAAACCTGTGGCAAACGCCAATATAAAATAAAATGGATGCAATTTATCCAGTATCATTTTATATTAGACGACAATAAAAAGAATAATTGTGATTACATATACCAAAACTTGTTTGAAACATACGGCGATGAAGCTGTTCCGTCATCTCCAGATGGCTCGGTGGTGTTCTCTTCACTCTTAGGTGTCGTGGAGTTATCATCACTCTCATCCTCTACGTCTGTTGTGTAATCAATGCTGGACCTAGAATCATCCTCCTCACCTAGTCCGAAATAATCATAACCATAAGGACAATACCAATCATCATCAATTGATGTGTTATCACTTTCAACATGATATAATGCTTCTTGTTGCTCTCTGTAGAGTTCTTTCATAATCACGAAAGTAGGAATGTATTCATATTCTTCTTGCGAAGAAGAAGAGCAATATTGAATGAATGTTTTTGTATCGCGTTCATCATCATTCCAAGGATACCTAGGAACAAAGGACATTGCATCACCAAGAGCATAGGTATTCATGGTTTTATGCTTGTCTTAATAGAATGTATATATTTCACCCTTTAAGCAATCACTTCAATGAATCTTAAATAGTTTTTGAATACTCTATTCTAGTCTGTCAATCATCAATTTTTTTACAGTAGATTTGATCTTTTGTCTCTTGGTCAACGTCGTGTGTTTCAAAGGCTTTCCTGCCAAGTTGTGCTTTTTCTCAATAATCACATAGTCATGCGGTAGGATATGTTTTGCGTCCATCAGAGAGGCATGCAAATTTATACTTGTTTTATGCAACGAAACAATCTCTTTCAGTAAACCAGAGTCCACAACAAGATTGTCCTTAGAACGATGTATCAAGTTGTCAATCTTGGCATTGTTGGTATGCAACTCTTGTTGTAATGTATTTTTGAGACTTGATTGATTTTTTGCATGTATAAATGTTTGTAGCTCGTCGATTAGAACCTCAACGTTGTTTATTTTTGACACTAAGTCGTTGAAGGATTGTTTATACTTTTCAGGTTTATCTGCTATAACGATTTTATCATATACATCGCTATAGGCTTTCAACAGAAGAGAGCGCTCTTGCTGAAGTTCTTCAAGATGTTCTTGGTAATTAACAAAATGCGGTATGCCGACCTTGGTTTTTCCAAACACAATGTTGTTGTCTTTCACAACCACCTTGTTATCCAAAGATATCTTGGCTACTGCATCCTTGAAACTCAAGTATCCAGGTGTATTAAATGCGTCTTCATAACTTACCCGTGAACTCATTATTATTATGTGAGAAATTACTTGGAAATCACTTTGAGATAGATTTGAGATCGCTTTGAGTTCACTTTGAAATTACTTGAAAATCACATCTATCACACAGAAGAAGTAGAAGCTGAGAATGGCAAGGACAACTGTGATAACTCCAAACGAGAACATAGTTTTATCATCACCTATTCCAAATGATCGAACGTTACCATTACGATCAAACATCATTGATGGTTTCATGGTTGATAGCAGAGATATCAATAATACAAAGAACGCGATTGCATAAATCAATCTTGTATTCATCTTGATCATGCTTGTGCTTTACTATTAATTATAAATAAATCTTTTATTTCAATCTATTAGTGATGAACATGAAACGGACAACTGCAATATCCATACTTGCGATATGTATATTGCTTTTGATATTGTTAAATTACACAGGCATCAATGAACCTTTCATCCAACGGTTGTCGTTAGTTGTCGATGAAAAGCCTGACATATTATTGATATATGCGGAGCCCCACGTGAGAACATCACATGTATTATCACTTTCAAGCGCTTCCAAAAATATAATGATGTCATCAACAGATAATGCTGCACTGTGCCAAGTGACGGATGCATTCTCCACAATTTATTACAAAAGATCAAATTATGTTTTTGTTGGTGCATTTGCAGAGGACAAAGCGTCTTTGGTCATTATTTCCCCAATATCCAACCCCAAAGCTTGGACCAAAGACAAGTATGTCATAGGATTTAGCACTAACACCCAAAAGGACCTTTTGCAGATTATGTTGAACTCTTTACGCCAGACCCACAATATCACTCTCAAGAAGGTTGAAGACACCCAGACTATACGAAATAGATTGAATGATGCATTTTTCCAAGAACACAAAATCGATGCGTTATGCTTCTATGAAGCCGTTAATGGGATAAAACTGAATAAGGGTTTCAAACTGCAAGTAATTGATTATGCCGAGGAGCTAGACACGTCTAAGTTGTCTGTGTTGCTTCCATATGCTCAAAAAAACGTGTTTGACTTTTCGTTATTATTCCCACAGCTGAAAGGAAAACGGGCTGTGTTGAAGTCTGTGATATCCTTTGATATAATAATCGTAGCAAGAAATGAGATAGCCAATCTCAACGTGCAAAATGACCTTGATAAGATAATACGTTATCTCAAGACACCAACAAAGTCAAACTTTTACGCAATGTTCTTGAGTATCTACCCATTATCTATTGCGCTTGCCAAGGAACATGATATATTTGTAAGGAACCGTGACACACTGCAGATACTTGAACAGTTTGCACAGCAAGCAACACTACCAACCATATCATGTAAATCAGCGGTCAATGGTTTCTTTGACGTATCCGCAAAGCGTTTCAAAATCAAAGGCAAAACAATTGAAGGCGTTGAATTATCTTCAGGTATGATCATCATCATGACTCATCAACAAAGACCCTATGAAAATGGAACATACACCGTCTTGATGGTTGGTGATGACTATTCACACCTTGTTCAAACGAGTAGGACGCCATCGTCGAAAAACAACTATTCTTACGTATGCTATGGGAACCAGTCAATTCAATCAAAGGGACTATGTGAGAGCCCATTTGACGAACTAGGGCAGCCAAAGCGAAAACAAACTGTTTGGGATAGACCATGCATCCTTGATACGGATTGTCCATTTTTCCAAGCCAACAAGAATTATCCTAACTATAGAGGTGGTTGTATCGATGGTCGCTGCGAGATGCCAATTGGAATGCAGTCCATCTCTTATCAAAAATACGATCCAAAGTCCAAACCTATTTGTCATAGATGCAAAACTGCAAATAACGCATATTGTTGTGAGGAACAAAAAGACAGAAAAAATTACCCTCAACTCAAGACCCCGGATTACGCATTTGAATTGGATTTCTTTGAAAGACTGGAAAAGTAATTTCCGTTGATAAATGTAAAGCGGAAGATGTCGTGCATGACAGTGTGTATAAGCATCTTGTTGTTGCTTGTTATTGTAGCATGCACTTTGCAACAAGTGCTTGAGTATACATCGACTGAAAAGTTTGAGATAAGCTATGACAAGGGCCTACCTCTTGTATTGCTTCACACAATAGCCCCAAAGAAACAAATGTATTTCACGGAATTAGATCAAAGACATATTGAAGACTTAATCATGAATGCTTCCCCAGCTACTTCCGTTAAAGACTTGCTAAAAAAGATAAACGCCATGCTGAAGGAGTACGACCCATTCACCTATGATAACCCATACAAAATGGTTAGGAAAAATGAGATTGATGATGACACGATACAGTTATTGATATACAGAGATGGTAAGATGTATGGTTTTTTTGTGGAATATTCCGTGAGTTCAGGGCGTGGAGTTGTGACAGGATTTGTCCTTGAACAAGATATCAGGGCATACATGGGAGATAATGGGGATTTTACCCATGCATACCCAATATCGAATGAGTACACATACGAGAGCAATGATCAAATTAAAGAACTCTTAGAACAACAAGCATCTGCCATTTATCAAGATAGAGGTATCAAAGCCACCAGTTTCTCACGATGATTTAGATTTCAATTATTTCTACCTAATCTGTAAGGAAATGTTTCGTACATTTATTTTTGACAGCAATAACAAATTGCACATCAAAGGTACCGCCACATTTGATGATTATGCCAGCAATCTTGTTACTTTGCAATCCGATGCTACAGAGACGTCAACCCTTAGATTCACAAACTCCATCAAGGCAACGAGTAACATCATTGCTTTATCAAATATATTCGCAATGCGAACGATGGGAATAGGGTCGAGCAATCCTACAGAGACCCTTGATGTTGTTGGCAATGCTAAACTTCGCTCCAATGTATACATTCTAAGTAATCTAGGTATCGCCAACAGTAATCCTACAGAGCGTCTTGACATCACTGGCAATGCCAAAGTCTCCAACAATCTTTTCACTATGAACAGACTTGGTGTTGCTGATAGTAACCCTACAGAGACCCTTGATGTGGTTGGCAATGCTAAACTTCGCTCCAATGTATATATTCTAAGTAATCTAGGTATCGCCAACAGTAATCCTACAGAGCGTCTTGACATCACTGGCAATGCCAAAGTCTCCAACAATCTTTATACTCTGAATAGGCTTGGAGTGGCTGATAGCAACCCTACAGAGACCCTTGATGTTGTTGGCAATGCTAAACTTCGCTCCAATGTATATATTCTAAGTAATCTAGGTATCGCCAACAGTAATCCTACAGAGCGTCTTGATGTTGTGGGAAATGTGAAATTTCGCTCTAACGTGTTTGCATTAAGCAATCTAGGAGTTGGCAACAGCAATCCAGCAGAGTATCTTGATGTTACAGGAAATGCGAAAATATCTAACAATCTATATACTTTGAATAGGCTTGCTGTTGCTGATAGTAACCCCACTGAAACCCTTGATGTGGTTGGCAACGCCAAGCTACGCTCCAATGTATACATATTAAGCAATGTAGGTATTGGCAATAGCAACCCTATGGAGCGTCTTGACGTTATTGGCAACGTCAAGGTCTCTAGTAACCTTTACAGCTTGAATCGTCTTGGGGTTGCAGGGAGCAATCCTACAGAGACTTTGGACGTTGTTGGTAACGCTAAATTACGTTCTAATGTGTATGTTTTAAGCAATCTGAGCATCAACAACAGCAATCCCACGGAGCGCTTGGATATCACAGGCAATGTAAAGATCTCAAGCAATATGTATGTCATTAATAGGATCGGTATAAACAACAGTAATCCTGAAGTTGCACTAGAAATAACTGCTGTAGATGCAATTTTGATTCCAAAAGGAACAACACTTGAAAGACCATCAGTTGCCAAAACAGGTCATATACGGTATAATGTGGAAACAAGTCAATTTGAAGGCTTCGGCGCTGGAAATGCTTGGGGTTCATTGGGTGGTGTCAAATCAACCAATCAACAAACATATGTGAGTGCAGAAGAGTACCCAACAAGCAATGATGACAATATCAGGTTTGTCAACTCAAACATTGAAAGTATGAGAATAACACGTCAACGTAATGTGGGTATTAACACATCAAATCCAAGTGAGAGAGTTGAAATCATTGGTAACATAAAGATATCAAGTAATTTATATACTCTAAATCGACTTGGAGTTGCTGATAGCAACCCTACAGAGACCCTTGATGTTGTTGGTAACGCCAAACTTCGTTCCAATGTATATATTCTTAGCAATTTAGGTATTGCTAACAGCAACCCTACAGAGCGTCTAGATATTACTGGCAATGCAAAGGTTTCTAACAATCTGTATACTTTAAACAGACTTGGAGTTGCTGATAGCAACCCTACAGAGACATTGGATGTGGTTGGCAATGCCAAACTTCGTTCTAACCTATATATCCTAAGTAATGTAGGCATCGCCAACAGCAACCCTACAGAACGCTTAGATGTCACAGGAAATGCAAAGGTGTTTGGAAATATATATTCACTGGGTAAGGTAGGGGTAAATACAAGTAATGTTTCTGTGGGCTTAGAGATCAACACCACTGACGCAATTTTACTTCCAAAGGGTCTTACTAATCAACGTCCTGCATCCAGTGTTCAAGGACATATCCGCTATAATACGGAGCTTAATCAATTTGAAGGTTACGGAGCTGGTGGCACTTGGGGTTCTCTTGGTGGTGTAAGAAGCACAGACCAAACAACATATGTTAGCGCGGAACTTTATCCAGGAAGTAATGATGGTAACATACGGTTCATCAATTCAAATATTGAATCTGTTCGCATCACGTCTAACCGCCTTGTTGGTGTTGGTACATCTCAACCAACTGAGCTCCTTGACGTCAATGGAAATGAAAAAGTAAGAAGCAATCTTTACGTCATTTCTGGAAGCATCGGAGTTGGAACATCAAATCCCAGCGCCAAGATTGATGTCATAGGGGATATAGCAAGCACTACCAGTGTATCAACATCCAACATCTTTGCTTCCAATCTATATCTCAAAAACCTATACACGTCAAACATTGTTACATCTAACTTGATGATTGTCAATAGTAACATCACAACCGATAGTGTCAGGGCTGACTTGACCGTTGTCACCTCTAATGTATTCACTAGCAACCTATACGCATCAAAACTTGTGGGAATTGGTAACTCAAATCCACAATATGATCTAGATGTGTCTGGTAGTACGTATGTATCCAATGACCTTATCGTCAGGTCTAATACAACACTATGCAATTTAGTACGTGTTTTAGGCAATGCAATATTTTCATCTAATGTGGGGATTGGGACAACTAATCCAACATCAGCTTTGGATGTTTCAGGAAACATTAATGCAACAACCATGAGCGGAGGAACAATCACAAGTTTGTCCAACTTAGCTATGTTCGCAAGCAATACATCAGTAAGTGCAAGCAACAATGCTTTCAATTCATCTAATCAATTGTTTATGAGTCTCAGTAATACATCCAACTCCATCAACACACGTGTCACAGGCTTTTCAAACGATATCTATGCATCCTTGTCAAACACTTCTAACACGATCAATTCTCGTGTCACAAGTGTCTCAAACGATGTTTACACATCTTTATCAAATACCTCCAATACAATCAACACACGTGTCACAAGCTTCTCTAATGATATATATACATCGTTGTCCAACACTTCTAACACAATCAATACACGTGTTACAGGTTTCTCCAATAACATTTATGCATCTTTATCAAACACTTCTAACACAATCTTCACCAATCTAGCATCCACTAATACCACTCTGTCAAATACCTCAAACGACATTT
>JACCDR011941904.1_pt1 | contig 10862 bp, 12 predicted proteins | sample 7446431 | NCBI WGS metagenome assembly JACCDR01 (sample SAMN15323443, study PRJNA562643) | freshwater metagenome | isolation source: river surface water | place: USA:Blue River Watershed | collected 2017-08-17 | reverse complement strand
TTTTCAAAAAGCGCCCTCTCATCATATTTAGCCGGAGCCATGTAATAGAGCGTCGGCTCAACAAGCTTTTCTTCTTTAACTATTTTGCGCAGTGCTTCCGCAACCGCAATAAGAGGATAAAAGTGTCCGCCGGTGCCTCCGCCGGTAAGTAGGATTTTCATGTAGGTTATTTTAACATGCCAAATGTTTTAAATTGAGCAGTCCTTGAAATGCCAAGAAGTATTCCTGACTGTGCCAGCACGAAAAGAAGCGCTGTTCCACCCTGAGATACAAACAAAAGTGGTATACCAGAGAGAGGTAAAACTCCCACCATTGCACCTATATTCACAAAAGACTGAACCATAATAAACGTGACGATACCCACAGCCAGGAATCCCCCAAATGCAGTACTTGTAGCTTGGGCCACCTTTAAAGCCCGCATGGCAAAAAAGACATAGATGCCAAGCAGCATAAAGCTTCCCAAAAGACCGAACTCTTCTGCAGTAACAGCGAAAATAGAGTCACCGACGGGTTCAGGTAGATAATTAAACTTTTGAATGCTTTGCCCAAATCCTCGGCCAGTAATTCCCCCAGAACCGATTGCAATAAGTGACTGTTGTATTTGATAACCGGAGGTAAGACTCTTTTCAGCTGGATTTAGAAAGGTCTGAATACGCGCCATTATGTAGGGTCTTGTGAAGGCAAGAATCGTAAGTCCAATCATGCCGACGAGAACAAGATATCCGATATGTCTCCACTTCCCTCCTGCGGCCAAGTACATTGCAATCATGGCCGATGAAATGACGATAAATGTGTCTGTGTCAGGTTGAGCTAGGCAAAGCGCACCGATAATTGAAAGAAGAATAACAAGCGGCAAAAAGCCCTTTCTAAAATCTGCGATTTTTTCTTTAATCATTGAAAGCCATGCGGCGAAATATATGATCGCAGCAATTTTAAGAACTTCTGATACTTGGAATGAAAATGATCCAATGAGAAGCCATCGTGTCGCACCTCCGTGCGTAAGGCCGAGGCCTGGAATAAAGATTATAAGGTTAAGAAATATAGCAAAAGCAAAAAGCCAGAAAGAAATTTTTCGCCAATACGCAACGTCTATCCTTGAAAAGACATAAAGAGCCACAAGGCCCGGCAAAAGACCGAAAAATATTTGCTTAAACGCAATGGAACTAAAATGAGCAGAATCTCGAGCAAGAAGTCCAAGCGAAGCAGAAAGAAATATAAGAAAGCCCGCGGTTACAAGGAGAAGTATCGCAACGAGGAGCTGAGTGTCCATCCGACTTTTTTTCATAGAGACATCATATCAGGCATCAGAGTAAAAAAAAGTCCCTGGAAATAAATTCCAGGGACGTTTTGGATCACTGCTACGAATCATAGCAAGAGCTCGCTCATCATTTGCCCACTATTATATACCGCTGGGTTGATGTGAGGTCTCAATGAATGCTTTAAGGCACTCGGATCGGGAGAAACTCTAGAAGTACATGCTTCTAGAAGAAACCCTTCGTAAGCTACCACTTATCGCACTCGAGGCTAACTCGACTTAAGAATCCCAATGTAATATCGGATCCTCGTTCTTTCGCGCGTGGCGCGTGTGGACTCTTAAGGAGTCTAGCCTTCGTTGCGGTGTAAGGAGCTACCGAACTGTGAATAGTATAGCATAGATGCAGATAATGTCAAGCACCTTGCTATGATTATGGGGACTTTGTCCCAAAATGGCTCTATTTAAGCCTTAAATTGAGTTTGTGGAAGTGGACGTGCTTGGCATTAAGTACTCTAAGGTAGCCCCAACTAGGGTGGAGAGATCCTCAAATCTACCATCATATGATGAACCCAAAACTGAAATAATGATTGGTCGATTAAGCCCCGCATTCCACGCGATAACAACATTACCTCCTGATAAATCAGTAAATCCTGTTTTTGATGCAATGACGTTAGGTATGCCCTCAAGTACCTTGTTTGTATTCGTTGCAGAGTGAGCTGCGTCGTCAGAATAAATTGTTGTTCTCGAAAGTGAAGTTGCCTCTACAAGATGTGAATCATTCTTCAAAATATAATCAACAAGAACAGCCATGTCCTTTGCTGAACCATATCCACCAGAAAGAGTGCTAGACACATCGAGTCCCGATTGGTTCAAAAAAAATGTTTGAGTGAGCCCTATTTCCTGAGCCAAGGAATTCATAGCTTGAACAAACCTAGTTTCGGCTGTTGTGCTTGCAGGTAATACTTGCGAGCCGGCAACAGAAGCAATAGCTCGCATACCATCGTTTGATGAAACTATAAGACTGAAATCGACAAGGTCCCGTAAATTCCAATCCTCGTCATTAAGTAGTCCTGTATCCCCTTCTTCACGCAGATCATCAGAAGTAATTGTAACCTTTACATAGTCAGGAATTAGTCTTAAAGCAGTGAGTGCGGACATAAGTTTTGTAAGTGATGCTAGAGGCAACTGAAGCTCCGCCTCCTTTTCGTACAAAACCTTCTTTTCTACAACATCATAGACATACGCCGACTTTGCCTCAATTTCAACAGAAGGAAACACTTTAACAGGAGTATCTTTAGCCACCTTTGTTTCACCTATCTGATTTTCCGGATATATCCACGACACAAAGAGCGCCATGAACAGCACAAGTAAAGACAACTGAAAATATGCAGAAAGTTTAGGGCTCATAAGTAATCTAGAATTTTAACCTAGAGTTTTATCTGCCTCCGCCTCGCCAGAGGCTTCGAAGGCGGCAAGCTCTGCCTTAACAGCTGCATACTCAGGCAAATCTTCGATCTTTGCAATACCAAGATGAGCAAGTAGATCGATGGTTGGTTTATATGAATATCCCCTGCCTGCACCTTCCTTTTCGGTTATTCTCTCGATGAGGCCACGTATAAGAAGGTTTCGAATTATAAACGATGAGTTAACGCCGCGAATATAATCTATTTCAGAGCGCTTTATCGGAGACTTATAGAGAATAATAGAAAGCGTTTCAAGACCTGCTTTACCAAGGTCTCGATACAGTTCTTCTTTGGTTAATTTCTCAATAAGGGCACTTGCTTCAGACGAAGTCCTCATCTCGATTTCATCACCGTTACGAATGATCTTAATTCCGCGTCCAGATAGATTTGCCTCAAGAGAAGCCAGAGCAGTCTCGAGCTCCTCTTTAGTTGCACCTAAAGCCACTTCAATTTTTTTAAGTGCCATAGGCTCGCCTTTCCAAAATAAGAGTGCTTCAAGCTTGGTTTCTAAGTTCATGCTATTCATGTGCTTCGGATTATACGTTATTTTCTAGTACCGAGGAACGCCCAAATCACCTCCTGTTTCCATGTTTATATCCTCAAAGTGATTATCCTGAGTAACATTTATAACTCCTTGTTTTACGAGTTCGAGCATTGCCAAAAATGACACGATTACGTTTACCTTTTCCACTTTCCCTGCTCCAGAAAAATCTTTAAAGCTCATCTTAAGGTTCGAAGTAATTCGATCTGTGAGATTTCCAATCATTTCTTCGAGGCTGATTACTTTATCAACGATGACTTTTGGGAGAAATTCCTTCTTTGGAAGACTCTGAAGAACTCGCCGTGTTGCAGCCAAAAAATTAGGCACAGTCATGTCTGCGTCCGGAGTAAACATTGGATCTAGCTTTCTTTCTCCACGGGAAAACATCACATTTTGCCCAAAAAGAGGCTTTATCTTTTGAGAAATGTCTCGCATTTTTTCGTATATTTTGAGACGACGTTCCAAATCGTCTATTGATGCCTGCTCTTCTGTTGTCAGGTCGAGCGTCGGAAGAAGTGACTTAGACTTTATAAGCAGGAGTGTCGATGCAACAAGAATAAACTGCGCACTGTCGGCAACAGGAAAGTCAGAAAGATTTTTTACATATGCAATATAGTCATCGGCTACTTTTGCAAGAGAGACATCATTAACAAAAAGCTTTCTCTTTTCAATGAGGTCGAGCAAAAGATCAAGAGGTCCCTCGAAATGTTCTTGTTTGACGGTGAAGGTCATGGCTTTGTGCTCTCCATTATAGCGAAAATCCTCACACATATACATATAGTTCTAATCTATGTATATTTTACAGCTTACCTTTCAAAGGAAATATCGTTCTTATTTCTCTTATAACTAGATGAAAATCTTAAGAAAATATCGGAATTTCCTACTCTGGTAGCGGCATTTCCAACTTATGACTGTGTACTCTGGTGAGTATGAATGTAAGGAAAGATCTCGGAAGCAATCGAAGAAACAAATTCGCAAACCTATACGGAATCAGACCTTTCCCTGCTATAAGTTTCGCAGGTCCGAGCGCACTTTTCTGGGCTTTCTCCACATACGGGCGGACATAGGCATCATACTCTTCAAAAGCCTTTTTGTAGTCGCTTTCGGTTGCGAGCTTTTTTGCGAGAATGTATGCACCAGCCATGGCGAGCGATGCACCTGTTCCGGACGCTGGTGTTGGACAGTGTGCAGCATCCCCAATAAGACAGATGCGCCCTTTGTGCCACTCAGGCATTACAATTTGTGTAAACGACCCATGAAAAACAGGATCGTTATCGGTGAGAGTTTCTAATATGCGTAGAAATTTTAAATTATATTTTCCGTATTCCCTAATCATTGTAGATCGACGCTTTTCATTACCCTCAGCGCTAGACACTGCCTCCTGGTGAAATACATATCCTCCGACTTCAGATTCTCCGATAGCGTGGTACGCGAGCAAAAAACTTTCTCCTCTTATCGCAATTAGATCGTGCTTGCCCGAGATGGGCTCATTTGTACGATTAGGTACGATGAAAGCAAAGTATCCAACATTAAGATTTCTCTCAAATCCCTCACCAAACACAAGTTTTCGTGTTTTCGAATTAACACCATCTGCACCGACAATTAAATCAAATCGATCTTTTGAACCGTCTGAAAAGATTACTTCCGTACCAAACTCGTCTTGTGTGATCGTTATGATTTCATTACCGAAACGGAACTCCACATCATTCTTTATGGTGTCATAGAGCGTGAAGTGAAGATCAGCACGATTAAGCATCAGTCCGCTATTTTCATTATGTAATTCCGGAGTGACATCAACACGCATAACAGTTTTACCCTCGGTATCATAGAGACTATTGTGGGTAAGCGGTATTTCAAATTTTTTTAATATTTCGAGTACACCCATTTTTCGAGCGACCTTCTGTCCAATCTGTTTGTTAAGGGCAAGCAAATAGCCAACTCTCTTGAATTCAGGGGCCGATTCCACAATTACAGGAATAAAACCCTGCTGATGCAGGAAATATGCGAGAGTGATTCCTCCTATGCCGCCACCGGATATCAGAATTCTTTTATTTTTTACAGGTAACATAATTATTTTTACACGTGTTGAACTTAATGCTTACCTATATTTAATTCTTCTCTTTGGCCTCTTCAATCAGGGTCTTAAACGCCTCATAGCTCCTCGGATTCTCGATTTGTTTACCATTTAGAAAGAATGAAGGAGTGCCGCGAAGATTAAGGGCTGCAGCCTGGTCAAAATTGCGCTTAACTCGCTCGGCTACAATTGGATCTGCAACATCCTTCCTCCATTGATCTATATTGACCCCTATCTCCTTTGCATACTTCTCAAATTGACCCTGGTTTGTAATTTGCTGCTCGCCCCAATCTTTCTGCTTTTCATAGAGAATACTGTACATCTCCCAGAATTTACCCTGCCTACCAGCAGCCTCAACTGCCTTTGCCGCGGTCATAGAGTTTCTGTGTCCCGGTAATGGGAAATAGCGAACCACAAACCGCATGTCATCCTTGAATTCTTCTTTAAGCTGATTCGTGAGGGGATAATAAGCACCACAAGCCTCACACTCGAAATCGAGATACTCTATAAGAGTCACTTTTCCGTCCTTATTTCCGTAGACCCAGTCATCTGAAACTACGTCTAGTACAGATGAAAGCTCAGACTCGCTAAATGCTTTCTGCTCTGCCTTTTCATATCCACCTTGCGCAAGGACGAATCCAATAATAACTACGACTAGAACTCCGACTATTGTATTAAATTTGTTCATGTTTATTTTTATAGAGACTTACTAACGAAAGAACGACCACTATAATGAATGCGACCAGTGCCATAAATGGGATGGTGATAAAATCGAACCATTCAAAGAACTTCGTCGTGCATGATATACCCATGGTACATGGTGCGATACTCTCCGGCAGGATCTTCCAGTACAACAGATTGTGATATATGGATATTCCGAGGCCAATCAGTGCCGGTGGCAATATGTACGTATATGCTTTTTTGTCTGATCGCACTATTCCAACGATTGCCAGAAGAACTATCGGATACATAGCAATACGCTGATACCAACAGAGGACGCAGGGCGGCAACTCCATCACCTCACTAAAGAAGAGACTTCCTGCGGTAGCAATCGCCGATTGAAGTAGTATCCCGTAATGAAGAAAGTTTAACTGTATTTTGTCTAGTAATCTTTTCATAATTTTTTATTACTTTTTCATAGCGCAAATCATCGGGTCGCCAGATTTTTTCAGAAGCAAATAAGTCGACGTGGCAAGAAATATGAGTCCAATGATACCAAACTCTCTACCTTGCCAAGGCAAGAAGGCTAAAATGCCACTTCCCGTTCCTAAAAGAATCGGAATGAGGAGAGAACCGCAAGCAGCACAACCGATACCAACCACCCCACCTCCCACTCCCAACAGACCCATAATATATTCTTTCGTGTTTCGAGCTCCTGATTTTGAAAAGACGAGGTATGCGACAATTGCAATATTCACTCCGGCAAGCAAAGCTATAAAGATCGCATAAAGTGCTGACGCCACAGTAAAATTCGTCGCTATAGATCCCAAGAGCTTGAAGGGTAAACTGACTTTACTTTCTACGGATATCGTAGTGTCAGACAGAATGCTTTTGATGAGGCTGAAATTCGGATACCATACGGTAAACAGGAATATACCCACAGCTATCACGCCTGCCAAGAGTACATAGCGGATGTTTCCAAATATTTTTTGTATGGCAATTAGGATCATGCTCTTATTTCGATGCGAGATCTATTAGCTCTTTGATTGCAGAAATCGGCTGAGCTCCAGAAAGCGGATATTTCTTGCCATCTTTTCCTACTACTACACTCCAAGGCGTACCCCTACCTCCAGTCGCAACAGCATTCTGTACATGCTCTTCGATTTTCTTGGCGTACTTCCCGCTCGAAAGGCATTTGTTGAAGGCGTCTGCATCAAGTCCGACATGTATTGCGATCTTCGGTAGTTCAGCTAGGTCAAAACGGTTGTTGCCCGGAGTAACTTCCATCAATCTGTCTAAGTATGCCCAGAATATATCATTACCACCGAGCTCAGCAGCGCATTCTGTAGCCTCAGCTTCCTTACGAGCCGTCGGGTGAAGTTGGTCGAGGGGAAAATGCCTATACACCCACGCAACTTCCTCATCCTTGTACTGATCCATGACCTCTAACATGGATATATGGAATCTCTTACAGAAAGGGCATTCGGTATCCGAATATTCAACGATTTTCACTGCGGCATTAAGATTGCCTCGCGCATGATCATTCTCGGTGACCGGGGCAAGTTTTTCAAGATCAACCACCTCTTCCTCTTCGACTTGTTGTCCTGGAACCTGAGCCACTCCCTCTGATGCCTTGTTATTCATGCCAAAATATACGGCTGAGGCAATAAGAGCTCCAGCGACAATAATCGCTACTGGCGTAGTGAGAAAACCCTCTTTTACAGATGTTTCGGTCTTTTGATGTTCGTGCATAGTTGTTACTTACAAATAAAAAAGCCGATATTGTTCGGCTCAGCATAACTTTCAAGGAATTAATGTAACTTAGGATTGAGGATACCTTTTGAAAACGCAAAACTGAGAGATGTTGATAGAATAGAATCGGAGTTATCCATCACGGGTATGAAAAAACTCTCTTTCTTCATATGGTTCTCTGAATAAGGCAGAACAAAATACCAAAGCAGAACCATTGCCGCTATAAGCGCGGGAACAATGGCATTCGAAAATAAGCTACGCCACATCGAGATGTGCTCCATTACGCTCATCTCACAGACAGACGCCCCGCGGTTCATAAACGGACAGTCGAAGATCGACATCTCAGCGCCCGCCTCCATAGACACACCCACATGAACAAGCGTAAGGAAACCCATACCAATAAAAGCAGTTATTCCGAGTAAAATAATGAATCTATTTAACTTTGCATTCGAATGGATCATGTAAGTTTTCGTCTCAGTAAAATCCCTGCAATTAGACCAATTATACCAGATGTGAAGGATATAAGAATCCAAGAATATTCTTTCTGCTCTACAGATACAGGAAGGGCTTTATAGTCCGCTGCCTCTCGTGGATCTCTAGGATAAACAAGATATCCCGTTTCAAGTTCTTCACCGGTCTCAGGGTCATCGTACGTCAGATCAATGTCGAAATAATTCTGCTTGTTGAAAGTATAGCTGAAGTCAAAAGCTCCGTTGACATCCGTTTTGATATTTTTCGTTAAGATGATCTGATCTTTTGATTCATCTCCATAGAATGTATCAATGAGCCTTATGCGCACAGGAATGCCCGGAAGAGGCTTACTAACATCCTGTCGATCTCTTAACACGAATGAGACAGATACCTCTTCACCGATAAGCGGTGATAAAGGGTTTTGCTTAATAGACACAACTGTATTGCCCGCAATCTGTGCGGCTCCTCCGTGTGCATATATTGATGCAGGGACAAGCAGAAGAAGGGTGAATGAATAAAGAAGCTTCTTCATGTTAGTTTTTCCTTCTCTTAAGAATGAATGGGACGGAAATGATCGCGGCGATCACAAGCCCTCCAAGTACTCCGTACATAAATTCAGATCCCAAATTAAAGCCACCTTCTTCCGCATTCTGCATTACATTTAGATCAAATGATGCCTCGGCAACTTCGTTATAAAGGCCTTGCTTGCTCGCATCGTTATACCTCACATAAAGTTTATATGTGCCAGGCTCAGAAAATATATATACGAATCCTATTCCTCCAAATTCAGGTCTAGCTATTGGGCCAGCAAACATTGTGGCTTTTTTATCCTTTTCTATCTTTTCTATCCTCACCCACATATCAGTGTATGTGGCGGGTTTTAAACGCTCCTCATCCAAAAAGAGATCGAAAGTGAATCTGCCCTGCTGATGAGTCTCGAGAGTAATTTCACTGTAATCCACATCGATGATATTCCCATTGACCGTCTCTGAGAAAGTCATACCCGCCTCTCCGTGAGCTCCCACCATGAGCGGCGCAAACAAAACAAGGGCCATACTAACGATGAAGGAATTTTTAATATATTTTTTCATAAAATGATTGTTAGCTATTAATCGACTCTCACGGTGAAATGGGTAGTAATGACCTTGCCCTCGTGCATGAACTGAGCGAATAGAGTGTAGAGACCAGCGCCTTTAAATATCGGATGCACGTCCACTACTGGGCCGAAAAGTGGCGGAGGAGGTGCATGCTGGTGTATTCCGTTTTTATTTACCGGCGGGACGGGCACACCCTGCAAGTGAACTTCCCCGTGAGCATGAGTAAATTCGCTCAAATCGTTTTTAATTACAGCAACGTGCATCGCCGCTCCGAGATAAGGAGTCATATCGTACACATCCTTACCGTTCTTTTTAACACGAAATGCAAGACTTGCAGGTTCTCCGGACAACATTATCGAAGGGTCTAGTATGACTTCATAGTCTCCCATTGCACCATATATACCTTTGAGGGGGTACTTTGCCACTTCGCCTTGGTCTGTCCCTCCAGATACTTCAACCTCAAAATGTCTCGACTCCGGGGTTAGACCGTGGGCATAATCCATAGCAATGACATATTTTCCACCCCTAGAGAACGTAAATGGAATTTTAAAAGTCGCAGTCTTGTCTGAACCTTTATTAACCCCAAAGTCCTCTGGATGAATGTGTCTGAATTCCTTCATGTCTCCGCTTATGACGATGAAATGGAGTATCCTCTCATGCTGGACAGAGAGTATCGCAGGCTTTCCCTCGCTATCTTTTATAGAAAACTCGATCACAGTTGGTACTTCGGCCTTCACGGACGAAAGATCTGTTTTGAAAACGATCTCGGCCTTACCCGGTGCTCTCAGATATTCATACTCGCGGACATCGGAGATGAAGAATGAGCCATTGAGTGCCATACATCCCTCACTCGGAACCTCAGAAACAATCTTACTATTCCTAGTGGGAGTCATGAGATGCCATGTATTGAGATCTGCCTGGCACAGTTTTTTGAAATCATTTGTAAACACCTTATTTCCCAAACCGATAAGTTGGCTGGCTGCAAACAAACCTATCAACGCCCCGCAGAAATAACTGAAGACACACCCCCCTTTTTTTAAGTCGATGTTTTCTATTTGAGAAAAACGGAACAAGATAAGAGAAAGAATAATTGCCCCAAATGAAAGCAAGATCATGCTGAGGGTAAATAAGTCAAAAGACCTTTCTTTACCATTTGATGTAAGATCAAGGTCACTTCGATTAACTGCAAAAGCGGCACGAGCATCGTAGGAATCTTTTTGAGTAGCGACGATTTCCATTTTATGTGTCCCTCCGGGAGTGATTGTGGAGAGAGGAAATACAAACCCGTTTTCAAATCTCTTATCAAGATCGATAACAAGTCCACCTTCACCTTCTAGTGTGATAACGGGCCTATCGGACAGCCCCGATTTCGATTCAATGGTAAGAAGAGCCGAACCGTCCTCGAAAGGCGCTTTTTGAAGTTTTATAGTGGCTCCATTACTCGTAGCCTCGAACACCTTACTGTGAATCCTCTCGATGGGTGGAGAGGTGATGATCATGAGACTTGAGAAAAAGACAACAAGAATTCCTAAAACGAACTCGGCTGGCA
>JACCDR011809930.1_pt1 | contig 10863 bp, 9 predicted proteins | sample 7446431 | NCBI WGS metagenome assembly JACCDR01 (sample SAMN15323443, study PRJNA562643) | freshwater metagenome | isolation source: river surface water | place: USA:Blue River Watershed | collected 2017-08-17 | reverse complement strand
GGAAAGTTTCAGTACCCAAGCCTTGCCCCGCAAACGCGGCATCACCGTGAATCAAAACGGGGATTACAGTTTTTCTTTTCTGAGTATCTTTTCTACTACGTTGAGCGGCTCTTGTCATTCCCAGGACAACTGCGTTCACAGCTTCCAAATGAGAAGGATTGAAAGCCAGAGTCACTTGGCAATCTCCGCCTTCTGTTTTTTTAATCGCTTTATAGCCCAAATGATATTTCACATCGCCGTCGAAATCATCAATCGGCTCGGCCATCTCCGTTGGTCCGTTAAAATCCGCAAAGATATACTCGAGAGCCTTGCCCATAAAGTTCGCAAGAACATTCACGCGTCCACGGTGAGCCATTCCGATGACAATCTCTTCAACGCCTTTTTTGGTTCCGCGAGAAACCAGAGCTTCGAGCATTGGCAGGATTGAATCTCCACCTTCGACCGAGAAACGTTTTGTTCCCACATAGCGCGTATGGATGAATTTTTCTAAACTCTCAGCACGAGTCAGAGACATGAAAGCCTCTTTTTTCTCGCCTGGAGATAATTTGAAAGTCGTTCTGTTTTGTTCGAATTCTTTGATGAACCAGTTGCGAACCTCAGGCAAAGCTTCAGCGCACTGAACTGTCAGCTTTCCGCAATAACAAGCGCGGAGATGTGTCACGATTTCTTTCAAAGTTGCATTGGGTAGACCCACAATGCTTCCAATCTGAAAAGTCTTAGATAGATCTGCTTCTGTGAGGTTGAAGCGAGACAATGCTAATTGATCAGAAGGGGCTGGAGTATTTGTCAAAGGATCAAGATCCGCTTCAAAGTGTCCGTAATTTCTAAAAGCATTGATGAGGTGGTAAACATCTAATTCTTTCTCAGAAAGACCGAGGTTTCCATCTTGAGCGAACTCGACTCCTTCAAAAAATCTTTTCCAATCAGTGGTGACTGAATTCGGATCTTTTTTGAACTGAGCATACATTTGTTCGATGTATTCTAAATTGCCAATTTGTGCATAAGAATTGCTTGTAGCCATGGTAGTTCCAACCTCGTGTTAGGACCTTGTTGAGAGTAAACATTTGTCATGTTAAAAACGACAGCCTATGATAGCAAAATTGTGAGGGAAACTTAAGGAGAAAAGCATATGCATAAGCTCATCCTGATCAGGCACGGCGAAAGTCTCTGGAATATGGAAAATCGCTTCACTGGATGGCACGACGTAGATCTATCCGAGAAAGGTCGAGCAGAAGCTCTAAGCGCAGGACAAACTCTGAGAAAATTGCGCGAAGAGACGGGTCATGACTTTGATTTAGCTTACAGTTCTGTTTTGAAAAGAGCGATGCGCACTCTGTGGATGGCTTTGGATGAGATGGACCGCTTATGGCTTCCCACCAAGAGAGATTGGCGCCTGAATGAGAGGCATTATGGCGCTCTCACCGGTCTTAACAAATCTGAAACCGCAGCTCGTCATGGCGAAGAACAAGTCAAAATCTGGCGTCGTAGCTATGACACTCCACCTCCATTTTTGGATTTTGATGACGAAAGACATCCTCGTTTTGACGTGCGTTACAAGGCTGTAGATCCCAAAAAGCTGCCTGCGGGAGAATCGCTGAAAGACACCGTTGCTCGCTTCCTTCCGCTTTGGAACGAAGAGCTCTCACCAGCTATTTCTTCAGGTAAAAAGCTTCTGATTGCAGCTCATGGGAATAGCATCCGGGCTTTGGTCCAGCATTTGGAGAAAATGACCCCGGAACAAATCATGGAAGTGAATATCCCGACCGGAATCCCCTTGATGTACGAATTGGACAAAAACTTAAACGTGTTGAGCAAAAAATATCTCGGTGATCCAGCCGCTGTTCAGGCAGCGATGGATCATGTCGCGGGCCAGGGGAAGAAAAAATAAGATGAGGATATAAGGAAGCAAATTCATGGCAGCAACACTTTTTCGAAATATTGGAAGCTTGTTGACGCTCGAAGGAGCGGCAAAGAAAGACGGCCGTCACATCCAAGAAGCGGATCTCAGTATTATTGAAAATGCAGCGATGATTGTCGATCAGGGGAAAATTCATTGGGTGGGTTCTAATAAAAAAATTCCTCGCGCGCTCAAAGCAAAAAAAGAAGTGGATTTTAATAAAGCGACTGTTTTGCCTGGATTCGTTGAGTGTCACACGCATTCTTTGTTTGCGGGATCTCGCGGTTCAGAATTTGAACAAAGATTAAATGGCATGAGCTACCAAGAAATCGCAAAAAAAGGCGGAGGAATTCTTTCCACTGTGAAAAACACCCGCAAGGCGAGCCATGCGGAGCTTTTAAAAATCACGACTGATCGAGTTGGAAAATTTATCCAACAAGGTGTGACTACTTTGGAAATTAAGTCTGGCTATGCCTTGGATGAAAAAAATGAGCTCAAAGTGCTCAAAGTTCTTCAAGAGCTAGGAAAAAACAGAAAGGGTCCTGAGATTATATCAAGCTTTTTAGGGGCCCATTCTGTCCCTAGCGAATTTTCTCATGCTAAAGAATATTTAGCTTCAATCGAAGCTTACCTGCCAAAAGTAAAAAAGCTGACGAATCGTTTAGATATTTGGATTGAAAAAGGATTTTTTGAAAAAGATTTTTCTGAAAACTATCTACAAATTGCGAAAGCTCTCGGATTTGATTTAGTGATCCACGCAGATCAGCTCACATTATCAGGTGGAACTGAGCTTGCGGTGAAATTGGGAGCTGTCTCAGCGGATCATGTCATCCATTTGAGTGAAAAAGAAATTTCAATGCTAGCAAATTCTCAAACCACAGCTGTGCTTTTGCCATTGGCTGATCTCTATATGAAGTGTGCTTATCCTGCCGCAAAAAAATTGATCGAAGCGGGAGCTCGTGTGGCGCTGGCGACGGATTTCAATCCAGGAACTTGTCCTTCTCAAGATTTAGCGACAGTGGGGCTGCTCGCTCGTCTCGAGATGAAGATGACTTTACCTCAGGTGATTGCGGCTTATACCTTTGGAGCTGCAGCGGCTCTGAATCTCCGTCATGACAGAGGTTCAATATCGGCTGGAAAGTGTGCTGATTTTATCAGCATCGAGGATGATTGGACGTCGCTTTTCTATTCCGTTGGTGAGATGAATGTGCGCAAAGTCTTCGTCAAAGGCAGCGAGATTAGTTATAAACACAAATAACTCTTCGCATTACAAAATGTAAGAAATATGTCACTTTCTTAAAATTCTCATTGCCCAATGACAGACTTGCTTTCTAGGCTAACATCGTAACGCTGTTAGTAGGCTAGAGGGGGAATGAGCCATGAAGGGCACTTATACCGCATTGACGCAGTCTCGGTTTTTTAATCCGGCTTTTAATTCAGCTATTTTTGATGGACCGATTCGCATTTATTTTGCGCAGTTTCATGAATCACTGGCTCTGAAAATTTACTTTTGTTTGCAACAGAAATTTCCTCAGGGGATGGCTCGTGCCAAGGAGCTTCATCGTCTGCATGACCGTAATATCTTGGTGATGCTTTATCCATCTCCGGACAGCTTTTCTCTTTCTTTTGAAGATACTAAGAGCTTTCTCGCTCAAGATGATTTGCTGGGTGACACTGTTATTGGAATTAACGGTCCCTTCGAGGACCTTCAATTGGATGCGGTTTTAAATCAGGTCATGCAGGCTCTTGAATCATGGGAAAAAATTCCCGTGCCAAAGAAGTTTGTTGAAGCCACACTTTAAGAATGAAAGACAGAAGCCTTTTTTATCGAAATAAACGCGGTCAAATTGTCCGGAAGCAGGCCGGTCAGATTGTTGTCGAGTACGTCTTATTGCTTTCCGTTGCGGTGACGATTGCGATGATTATCGTCTCGCAATTGGTGAAGCGAGATGCTGATGACCCTGAAAATTCAGGGGCCCTGATAAAGAAATGGCGACAGATCCAAGAAACGATCGCCAAAGATACCCAGAATTAAAAAATATTTTTACGCTTCTGCACTTCTTCGGAGAGAGCTTCTTGCATTTGCTCTTGGATTTCCGAGGCAATCTCATACATCAATTCGGTATCCTCGATCTGAGAAGCTTTGTAAGGCAGGTAGATCGGTGGAAGGATTTTGATTTTCCATTTCACCGGCAGGGGAATGATATTCAACGGCAAGGGGAGGATGGTCCCACGTAAATATTTGGTAAATTTCAATCTTGAAAGATTGATATGAGTCTCTTCGGCCCCAATAATAATCACCGGAATAATAGGCGACTGAGTTTCTAAAGCCATTCGAACAAAACCCCGTTTGAATTCTTGGAGCTGATACATTTTTGAGGAAGGTTTAAAATTTCCATTCTCGCCCTCTGGAAAAAGAATTACGAGATTATTTTTTCTTAAAAGTGAAACTCCATTATCAAAAGTAGCTTCAATAAATCCCAATTTTTGTGCGGGAATGGCGGTTGTTTTGGTTAAAAACCAAAAATGATGAGTCAATACCCGAGGAATTCGTCGAGACTTTTGGTGAATTGTATCCGCAAGCAAAAGAGCATCAAAGCCCGAATAACCCGAATGGTTTGGAGTGATAATGCCAGCTCCACGCGTAGGGATATTTTCAATCCCTTCGACCTCAAGACGGAAATATTTCTTCATGATTTCCATCAAAAGCCGAGGAAGCACGCGGTAAAGAAGCGTATCTGAATCTAAATTCTTGAGATCGAAAATCTTCTCTTGCGACTTTTTGAAAAAATTGATCATGTTGAGGTATCCATTTGGAATGGCTATTTTGAAACCGAGGACTATCTATGTATATCATGTCTATTGATCAGGGAACAACGGGCTCTACCGCAACGATCTTGAACCAAGCCGGAAGTCCTGTGGTGAAAGTAAACGAAGAATATCCACAGATTTTTCCTCAGCCAGGATGGGTTGAGCACAATCCTGAAGATATTTGGAGATCCGTGCAAAGTGTTGTCACCAAAGCTTTAGGCTCGGCAAAGATTTCTGCCAAAGATATTTCAGCCATTGGGATTACCAATCAAAGAGAGACCGTTGTTGTATGGGATAAGTCTTCAGGAAAACCTATTTATAACGCGATTGTTTGGCAGTGCCGACGAACGCAAGATTTTTGTGAAAAACTAAAGAAAGAAAAAAAGCAAAATTTGATCCGAAAAAAAACGGGTCTCGTCATCGATCCTTATTTTTCTGGAAGCAAGATTCGTTGGATCCTGAAAAATGTTTCTGGTGCATCTGAAAAAGCAAAATCGGGCCAGCTTTTAGCAGGTACGATTGACACTTTTTTGCTTTGGAGATTAACAGGTGGTCAGCAGCATAAAACGGATGTGAGTAATGCTTCGCGCACAATGCTCATGAATATTCAAACCGGAGATTGGGATTCGGAACTTCTCAAGATTTTCTCAGTGCCCAAGCAGCTCCTTCCTGAAATCACAGATTCCTCCGGAGTTTTCGGAAAAACCAGTGGCCTTGGATTTTTACCTGATGGAATTCCAATAGCAGGGATTGCAGGAGACCAACAGGCGGCTCTTTTTGGTCAAACTTGTTTTCAAACAGGCATGGCGAAATGCACCTATGGCACAGGCAGTTTTCTTTTAATGAATTCAGGTCATAAAATGATTTTATCCAAGCATCAATTGCTCACGACTGTCGCTTGGAAATTACCAAAGCAAAAAATGACTTATGCTTTGGAAGGTGGAGCTTTCATTTGCGGAGCGGCTGTTCAATGGCTTCGAGATGGGCTGAAAATTATTTCTAAAAGCGCTGAGGTTGAAGAGCTCGCAAGATCTGTTTCAAGCAGTGAAGGAGTCGAATTTGTTCCGGCTCTGACAGGGCTTGGTGCGCCCCATTGGAGAGCGGAGGCGCGAGGTCTGATCACCGGGCTGACTCGTGGAAGCACGAAAGCGCATATTGCAAGAGCGACTTTGGAAGCGATGGCTTTACAAAATACAGATATTCTTTTGGCCATGGAAAAAGATTTAGGAAAAAAATTGAAAGGCCTTCGTGTGGATGGTGGAGCTTCTGTGAATTCACTGCTCATGCAGATGCAAGCTGATTATATGGGAACCTCGGTGACTCGTCCGAAGCAAATCGAAACGACATCGATCGGAGCAGCCTATCTTGCTGGCTTAGGCGTGGGAATGTGGTCATCAATCGATGAAATTCAGCGCATTTGGTCCGTGGATCAAGAGTTCAAATCTCATATGTCCAATAAATCTCGAAAACAGCGAATGGAATCTTGGGAGAAGGCTGTTAAAAAAGCCTAGGTCTTACTGATAAACTGGGGCGACTGCTTGAGTTTATCATTCATATTCTTTAACCGCTGAGAGAATGACTTGAGCATAGAGCTGGCCCAACCCGGAAGCTCGTTCACCAGTTGCTCATAGCCTTTTTCTGAAACTTTGATCACTGAACATTCCGTGACGGCCTGAGCTGAAGCAGACCGTGGCTGTTTTTCTAAAAGAGCAAATTCTCCAAAGGATTCGCCTTCTTCAACAGTCGCGACATCAATACGCTGACCTGTTTTTGATTTGGTAAAAATAGAAACTTGACCGCTCTCGACGATATAGAAATGAAAATCGATATCGCCTTCAAAAAAAATATAATCGCCGGGCTTATAAGTCTCTTTAACGACTTCTGAACTTTCTTGCATAAAAAAATCCTAACGCCTTTCGTAAGGTGAAGCAACCTAGACCTTGGGCTTGTTCTTGGCGCTCTGCAATTCTGAAAGCGGTCGACAGTTTTGGCCTTCGATTTACACTGAAGATTCGGTACCATTGAAGAGAAGGTTTCAGAGCAACATTCCAACCGAAAATAGAGACTCATCGAGATGAAAAAACAGATCAAAATCGGCGCCCTCGTTCTTTTTTATTCTTTGCAATTAATATCTGGCAATGCAATGGCGCAATCCGAAGTCTTGGCGAAATTTCGTCAGTACCGTGAGAAATTTCAATCGGCTAAAAAAGATGATCAAAAGAAGAAACTTTCTGAAATTGATTCGGAGGTCGCAAAGACTCAAGACGCTGGTGAGAAAAAATTACTGCTCATGGCAAAAGCTTTGTTAGCTACGGAACAGGGGCATGCCGATATTGCCGAACAAGTTTTTAAAGATCTCACAAGCGAGAAGCATAATCTTTTGGAATACGCTCACTACTATTACGGAGCTATGCTGGTCCAGGAGAAAAAGCTATCGGAAGCGAAAACTCAGTATCAAAAAGTTCTCGATCTTTCTCCGAACGCTCAGTTGCAAATGGATTCGCAGTTTCAATTAGCGAAGATCAATATTGATGAAAAAAAATTTAAAGAAGCGCGAACTCTCTTGGTTAAATTGGAAAAAAGACAGCGCCGAACAGAGTATTACCCCGAGACAATTTATACCTTGGCTCAAGCAGAAAGAGGCGCTGGTAATCAGGGAGCTTTTTGTAAATGGGCCAAAACTTTGTATACAGGTTATCCGCAATTTCAAAAAATTGAAAAATGGGGACCGCAATTAGCTCAAGACGAATTCGAAGGAAAGCCAACGGGATGCCCAGTGAGCACGGATGATCGTAAATCTCGTATCCGTAATTTTCAATGGGCAGGAATGGGCGAAAAAGCTTTCGGAGAAATTCAAGCCTTAAGAACTCAGACAGCTCCTGCTGAGAAATACGAAGTGGATCGTCTCGAGGTAGGTTATTGGTTGCATGAAGGCGAAATGAAAAAAGCTTTGGAGCTTTTGCAGCCATATTACGAAGCCAAAAAAAGTGACATCAATTATTTGAATCTTTTAGCTTCGACGGCGGCTCGAGCTGGCGAGTATCAGGCAGCTGTGGGTTCTTATTACCGAGTTTACGAATTAAATAAGCGTGGAAAATATGGCAAGCAGGCTCTTTATCAAGCAGCTTTTCTGAGCTATCAATTCCAAGATTATGATGGAGCAGCGAGAAAATTCACCGAGTTCAACAAAGTTTATTCCGGCTCAGGTCTGAGCCGCGATGCTCGCTGGCATTTGGCCTGGATCAAATATTTGAAAGCGGATTACTCGGGAGCTTATGCAAGCCTGGGTACGCTTTTAAAAGAGGCGAAAGCGAAACGTCGTGGATGGAAATCATTTCCGAAAGATCGTGTGACCTACTGGATGGCTATGAGCCAGTATCGCCAAGGAAACTATGCTCAAGCGAAGACCCTTATGGAAACTTTGGCAAAAGATCCTTTGGTCTCTTACTATTCGATCGCAGCGGGATTTCGCTTACAAAAAATTGATAGTTTGATGCCGAAGCCGGCACTTCGCTTATCTTTAAATTCTCAGAAAAGACAAATCGCTCGATTTTCATTCGTCGAATCGGTTATTCCTCCGGAAGATTTCAACGCAACTGCCGAGGAAAACGAAACGGAAGAAAGCCTCATTGGTGCTCAAGGATCTGTCTTGGGTGAAGAAGCCGTTGAGATGGAAAATCCAGAAAACGAAGCCGTCCTTCCAGCCGAAGGACAGCCTCTAGTGAATGACAAAGCAGAGGAGGCCGGAACTGAGGTTGCAAAACCAAGTTTTGCCAACCCTGTGCTTGTGCAGAAATTTGAAAGAGCCCGAGACCTGATGATTTTAGGTTTGCAAGATTGGGCTCGCTGGGATTTGTATGAAATTGAAAAGAAAACAAGCAATCGAGATTATTTGAAAACCTTGATGCAAGAATATCAGACCATCGAGAATTACAATCGCTCTGCTTATATTGCCCAAATCAACTTTGGTGGGCAGAGAGCTCTTCATGGCGTCGATGGCGTTCGTTATCTTTGGGAGTTTGCTTATCCCAAAGCTTTCTCCGAGACTGTCCAAAGATATTCGAAGCTATACTCTGTTCCTCAAGAGCTTATTTGGGGAATCATGAGAGCTGAATCGAACTATAAAAAGAGTGTGATTTCTCCGGTGGGAGCTTTGGGTCTCATGCAGGTCATGCCAGGAACAGGGCAGAAAATTGCAGAAATCTTAGGAGAAAAATCTTTCCAAGTTCCCCATCTTTTGGAGCCAGAAGGGGCCGTTAAGATTGGTGGAAAATATTTGCAGAGATTGAGTAAAAAGTTTGATCAAAGCGTCCCTTTGGTTGCAGCTGCCTACAATGCGGGGCCTCACCGAGTAAAATCATGGTTGAGCACCTTTGGAAATCGCGACATGGATGAATTTATCGAGCATATTCCATTTTTGGAAACGAGAAATTATGTGAAGAAAGTGGTTTCGAATTATCAAATCTATTCGATTCTTTATTCGCAAAAAAAAGATGCACTTTCTTATTTAGCTGATGCGATGAAGGTTAAAATTCCAACTACAGTTTCGACCAAGGAAACATGGGAAGATATCTAAGACCGATATTTTTTCGTTTTTCGCAATTGCTTGTCAGTCTTGTCATACTAGTATTCTTATGTCTGGGGCTGCTTCAGTTTTTTCCGGGCAGTCCCTTTGTTGATGAAAAGAAATTTGATCCAGCTGTGGTTGCTCATCTTGAAAATTTCTATGGTCTCAATCAAGGCTTGCTCTCTCAATTTACAACTTATCTCCAGCGCTTACTGCAAGGCGATCTCGGGCAGAGTATGCACTATGACGGAAGATCCGTGCAGTCTTTGATTTTTGAACACGGTGTTTACTCTTTGCAGTTGGGTGGTGGCGCCTTTATTATTGCCGTGATTTTATCTCTCTTATTTTCTCTTTTCATTCTTTCTCAGCAAACTTCAAAAATGAGAAAAACATACCAAATTTCAAGCTTGATCTTGCTCTCTATTCCTAGCTTCGTTCTAGGACCCGTGCTGATTTGGCTTTTTGCTTTTCACTGGGATATTTTTCCATCTGCATTATTAGAATCACCTGCAAGCTATATCCTTCCATTATTTCTTTTGAGCTTTAAACCCACACTGACGCTGACAAGAACTCTGACAGCTCAATTAGAGAGCGTCATGAAGGAAAAATATATTCAAACAGCGAAGGCCATGGGCTTTTCTCAGTGGAGTCTCTTGACCAAGTGGGCCTTGAAAAATGCGCTGCTGACTTATTTTTCTCAGCTGGGATTTATTTTTGCCTATCTGATTTCAGGAAGCCTTTTGGTGGAAATTCTCTTCGCTGTTCCGGGCTTAGGGCAGCAATTCGTCGAAAGTATTTTAAATCGGGATTGGACACTGGTGATGGGTTTGACTTTGTTCTACGGGGCTTTATTGATGCTCGCTCAATTTGTGTCTGATCTTATGATTGCTCTCTTAGATCCACGGGTGGAGAGCTTATGATGAAAAGCAGGGGGCTCAAATACATCTGTATCAGCTATCTTGTATTTCTTATTCTTTCCGCTATCGGTGTTGTCCTAATCAATCCGCAAAGCTTATTTGAGACGAATATGTCCAATGTTTTGAACGACAGTTTCATTTTTGGAACAGACTCTCTCGGTCGCAGTCTTCTCTTTCGTTGTCTCTACGGCGTTTACATTTCTCTAATCACAGGTCTTGCCGGAGTTCTGCTGGCCTTTCTCATCGCTCTGTTTTTTGGAGCTCTCGCTGGATACTTTGGATCTTGGTTGGACCGAGCTATAACCCGCGTGATGGAAATTTTAATTTCTCTTCCGTCCTTGGTTGTTATGGCTCTTCTTTATTTGGTCATCGAATCTAGCCTTGGATTGCGAGATCAGCCCGTGTTTTTACTGATTCTCGTTTTGGGTCTGTCTTCTTGGATGTCTATGGCGAGATTTATTCGCAACCTGATCTTGAGAGAAAAAAATGAACAATATATTGAATCGGCGAAAGCATTGGGTGCTAGTGATTTAAGAATTTTTCTCCGTCATATTTTTCCTAATATTTTCTCATCTTTAATTATCTTTGTGAGCTTGCAAATTCCTCAAGCGCTGATGGCCGAAGGGCTTCTTAGCTTTCTCGGCTTTGGGATTCAAGCTCCGCAAATCAGT
>JACCDR010260655.1_pt1 | contig 10863 bp, 6 predicted proteins | sample 7446431 | NCBI WGS metagenome assembly JACCDR01 (sample SAMN15323443, study PRJNA562643) | freshwater metagenome | isolation source: river surface water | place: USA:Blue River Watershed | collected 2017-08-17 | reverse complement strand
TCCCCAGAGGGACGGAAGCCGAAAACGTAGACTCGGAATGGACTTGGAAGCCGGTGCCTTAAATCTAGACACAAATCAAGCCGTTTCCTCGCAAGTGACATTTTCATCTTTCTCATGGAAAGGTCCAGGTGGTTTTACAGAGGTGGAGCTAACAGTGGTGCAGACAGGGGCTCGCCTTTGTTTCTTCAATGCCGCTCAGCAGCCCCTCAGCGCGTCCCTGGTAAGTTATTTTGATTTACCTGTAGCATCAGATGCCCCTATCTCAATGGATAGCGTGGATGGTGTTTTAATCGTTGTAGACGGCGGTGGGGAGGTTATCACCTTTGACTATAACGGTTCTGGTGTTACTACCAAAACCGGGCGCCTTCTTATACGTGACCTGTTTGGGGTAGAAGACTACGAAGGGGCAAGCAACCTCCTTGAAGGTAACAACATTCGTGTTAGGCCTGTCCAGCAGGTGGATGCGCATATCTACAACCTTCGTAATCAAACCTTCGCCTATCCAAGAAAATGGCAGACGGGTGGCCCTAACGGGCTTGATGACCCAATCTATATGATGAAGTCATTGTGGCAGCGTTTCCCAGCAAACTCAGATAACATGGTTACTTATTTGTATGCTGATGCAAACAATGACGATGACCGAAATGGCCGCCGCTACTTTGTAGACGATAACTGGCAAAACCCGCTAGGGACCAACAGAGCTCCAATGGGGTTTTTTATTATAGACGCTTTGGACCGAGGAGCCAGCCGCCTACAGGCTGTGCAGAAGCTCTACTCGGACAACCCCAAGCTACGCTATATTGTAACGGGGCTCCCGGCAGATAGAACCCCAGGAGGCCCAACAGCCATATCTGCTTATGCAGGAAGGGTTTTCTATGCAGGCTTCTCCTCTCAGATTATCGGGGGGGATAGCCAATCTCCAAGGATGACCTCTTATGTGCTATTCAGCCGATTAGTACAGAGCTCTGCGGATGTATTCAAATGTTATCAAGAAGGCGACCCCACCTCCTCTGAAACCCCAGACCTGGTTGATACCGACGGCGGATTCCTGCGTATTGATGGTGCTTACAATATACAGCGCTTGATTAACGTAGGGGATGCCCTTATGGTGTTAGCAGAGAATGGAGTCTGGAAAATCACCGGGGGCAGTGGATATGGATTCAAAGCCACAGATTATGTGGTGTCTAAAGTTACAGAGCACGGTACCGTAGCCCCTTATTCCTCCGTCCTTGTAGATAACAGCCTGATGTATTGGAGTGACGATGGAATCTACCATGTTGCACAGAACCAATATGGAGACTGGGCTGCATCTAACCTGACAACAGCTTCCATTCAATCCTACTTTGATGAGATTTCTTCAACTGCCAAGGCCAAGTGCTTCGGAGCTTTTGATTCTTATACAAGGAAGGTGCGGTGGATATATAATAACTATTACAAAGCTCCAGGGGCCCCTAGGGAACTTATTCTGGATGTAGGGCTGGGCGCATTCTACCCCTCGGAAATCAACAAGCTCTCCCAGGAATACCCGATAGTTGTCTCAGCTGTACGAATCCCCCCATACACGATTAGCGCAGGAAGCATTGGAGTTATTGCTGACAGTGGTAACTCCGTGGTGGCTAATGACTTGAGTAATATAACTGTCAGGGAGATTATTAAGGATGCCTCTCTGTCGGAACTATATTACTTAACAATCCTGTCAGAAGAGGGAGGGAAATTCCGATTCTCTTTCGCATCCTATCGAGACACCACTTTCACAGATTGGAAGACCTTCGGTACAGGTGGTAAAGATGCGGCTGCATACTTAGTAACTGGCTGGACAGGGATGGGAGATTACCAAAGGATGAAGCAAGTCCAATATCTCACCGTTTACAGTATAAAAACTGAAACCGGTTTTGATGGGGCCTTCAATCCAGTTAACCCCTCTTCCATTCTAACCCAAAGCCAATGGAACTGGACAAACAGCAGCACATCCAGTAAATGGGGACCTGAGTTCCAGGCTTATAGGCATAAACGCTTGTGGATACCCGGTGACGTCACAGATACGTTTAATGACGGGGAGCATGTGGTGGTTACTAAGAATAAGCTGAGGGGCAGAGGAAGAGTGTTAAGTTTGAAATTTAGCACAGAGCCTTTGAAGGATTTCCACTTATTAGGTTGGAGCCTCCTTGGAGGGATAAATGGAACAAGCTGACATCTATTGGAATCAGGAGATAACTCACGATTCTGATGATTTCACTTCTCAGATTGAATGGGTGGGGGAGTTAATCTACTTGCATTGTAAAGTGCATAAGAACACCCCCAGTTCGATTAGAGCGGTTAAGAGGGAGCTTAGCCGCCTTCTGGAGAGGTTTTACAACGAAGGAATAGACGAAGTATATTGCTACTTAGAGAAGGGGGCTTTCGCTAGAATGTTGGGGGGAAGCTTCTTAACATCCTTCTATGTAGAAGGTAAAAACTACGAGGTTTACTCTTATGCCACAAGCAGCCGCGCTGGTGGTGGTGGCAATTGCAGCCGCCGCGAGCACATATTCAGCAGTACAGCAGAACAGGGCTCAGAAGCGAGCAGCAGCAGCCCAGGAGGACGCTGCCGACACAGCAGCAGCCCAGCAGAAGAACCAAGAGATGCAAGCCCGTCGAGAGCAGATTCGGAGGCAGAGAATCCAAGCAGCGCAGATTCAACAGTCCGCAAACAACCAAGGAGTCTCGATGAGTTCTGGTGAGTTTGGTAGCCTGTCTGCCCTGTCTACCAATGTTGGTGCTAATCTCGCAAACATGTCCTCTCAGTCTGTTGCAGCACAGGGAATTGGGAATGCTAACCAGCAGGCAGCAAACTTCCAAGGACAAGCTCAGCAGTGGGGCATGTACGGACAGATTGCAGGCAGCGTGGGAAGTATTGCGGGAACATATGCCCAATCTGATATGGCAAAAAATTGGGGAACACAGAACCCGGCTCCAATTACACAAGCCGTAGGCACTCCTACAGGCCGTTAATTTAGAATAAGGAAGAATATGTCGCAGCTAGATTTGTTTAATGAAGGCGCAGCCTCTTACTCTGTTGACGATTTCAACAATGACCCTGCGGCTGTCTCCCCTGTAACCAGCCTGGGCACAAATAGAAACGTAGCGGCCCACGCTGCCCTCTTAAGCCCTCGCCCTGAAGATATGCCACAAGTATATCAGCAGAGCATTGATGAGATGAATGGGCAGGGACAAAGCCAGACAGCGGATACGATGATTGCGAATGCCCAGGGCGAAACCCTAGCAGGCTATCGCACGGCCACTGCTGATTTGCTCACTGACCCAACCAAACCCGATGAATGGAAACGACAGGCACTGGAAGCCATCAGCAACCCACAGAACACCCTTTTCTCTTCTCGTGCCTTGGTGGCTACTCGTGCTGCGGCACAGCCCGTTGATGGAGAGAGTGATGAGAGCGGCCAGCTTCGTGGAACTGTTGCAGCTGCAATCACTAATGTCTTAGCATATCAGAAAGAAAAGCAGAAGTTCTTCAATGAGATGAAACTGCGTGAATCTGAGAACAGCGCAGCCACTCCTTGGGTAGAAGCGGCAGAAGGATTCGTTCCCGGTACTATGGGCTTCAAACAGGCCCGTATGTTCTCAGGTCTGGGAGACAGTACAGTGGGGACAATTGCTTCTATGTTCCTACCAGGCTCCTCAAAAGCAGCCTTGGCTGACAAGTTCAACCGCCTGCCATTAGAAGAACGTCAGAGCGTCATGGAGAACATGATGAACGTTCTGTCCCAGGACGGACAGACTATCCTCCTACCAGAAGAAGCTGACCGCGCCAACATGACCGCTTTCCGGGATATTGTTGAGCAGGGCACCTACACTGTTACTAATGAATCAGTAGATAACATGTTGGGTGTTATGGATGCAATGGGAAGTGGCAGCTTCATTAAAACCCTAGCAAGAGGAAAGGCACTTCTAACTGGTGCAGAAGAGGCGGGGGCCCGTGCAACGACACAAGGGAATCCACGTCGTCCGAGTCCTCAGTCAGATTGGCGTCAGGGAACTGCTGCACAACCTGGAGTATATAATCAGGAAGGTGCCCCATCTTACGCAGTTCGGGAGTGGGAAATGATGACCCCGGAACAACGTTCCTGGGCGCGTCGCTATTCAATAACTGACACCCAGCCCTCTGCTGCCATCGAGACAGTGAAAGACGTTAATCCCCAGATGGCACGCAACCTTCATATGGCGGTGGAAAGTGACGAGACGGGAGATTTGGCTGGTGCTCTTTACGGCACTAATCGTGAAGACGCTATTGCACACGATATCAGTCCACAGGTCGGAACCGTCGATGGACGAGTACAGTCTAAGGTGCATTCCCCGGAGCGAGAAAGTGATTTCAGCTTTATGCCCGACAGTGAAGTTTTAGACTTCGTTGACAACTCCGGTGCATCGTTCCTCTCCCCAGCAGAGAAGCGTGTATTACGTGGTAACGCTGTTAACGACTTCCAGAACGCTGTAGGATTGTCTGCTCGTAAAGAGATGATGAGTGTTGAGGACTTGCCAGATGGCCTGTCTCTGAAGGCTGTATACGGCCCCTCAGACTCAGGTTGGGGCAATGTTCAAGATGCAGTAGAGCAGGCCCAGTTTGCCCTGCGTAAATATGGAATTGCTCCAGAGAACGTTAAGATTCTCACCCGAGTAGCTGATGAGTATGTTCCCCTCTCTGACGATGCACAGGCTGCGTTGATGGCGTCCAGCAATCCTCAGATTAAAGGGGACTATCTTGTTCAGGTCAATCACACGCACAAGTTCAACGCTGGTGACATGGCTGATGAGGGCTGGGAAGCGTTTGATGTTAAGAACAACATTCTGGATGAGTGGGCAAGTGCAACAGGGAAGGGTGCTCAGGGCTCTTTAGCTTCTAACATGCTTGACCCGCAATCAATGCTCAACTTCAACCTGACTAAAGGGGCCACAGTAAGTACAGCCCGTGCGGCACAGACAGAAGTTAAGATGTCAAAGCTGGTTGATAACTATGTCCAAAGCGCTAAGGCACTTAAAGGCACAGAGCAGCAGAAGCTGTTCGAACTCATCCGTCAGAACAACGTTAAAGGGCAGAGCTTCAATTACGCAGAGATGGTGGCTGACGGCTTCTCCCCTAAAGCTATTAAGGCTGCGGAAGATTGGAAGGTGGCTCAGGATACCATGTATGAGCTCACCAACCGTGACCTGGTTAAGAGCTATCGTTCTCGTGGATTCGGTGTTCTGGAGCATAAGGACAGTGGTACACGCCTCTTTGTTAAAGAGCTCCATCGTACTCAAGTAGCTGGTGACATTAAGGTGTATGACCCAGTGAAAGGGGAAGTAAGGACAATGACTAAACAGGAGGTGTCAGCGCATTACGCCACTAAGGGTAACATTGGACTGCTCCACACCCCAATCACTGTAGATAAGGATGTGGTGAGTCATGTAATCAACTCCAACTCAGCCAGTTCTACTTATGTTCGTGCGCTAAAAGATACAGACCATGTGCTGAGCTATCGTAAAGGTTATTACGCAGTTAAGTATGACAACCCTCACTTCATTGAGCAGCGCTTGGTGGATGATGCAGGTCGTCCTATTCTGGATGAATCTGGCCGTCAGGCTTGGAAGGTTGTGGCTACAGCTGATACAGTTCCTAACGCCTTGCGTGGACAGAAGCGTTTGGCTGCGGCTAAAGGGCTGGATTGGGAGAAAGACTTCCGTTATCGTGCAGACCTGAAAGGGGATGCATATGACCAAGCTCGTATCTCTCACTTACAGGCAGGGGGTATGTCAGCACAGCGAGTGCGCGGTCAGCGCTTAGAAGAAGCCCTGGGAGATAACAACATCTCTGACCAGGTGAATATCGAGAATCCTATTAACTCTCTTATTCATTCTGCCTCTTCCATTGCTAACCGTGTGGCATTCCGAGACTGGCTGGAGACAGCTAAGAGCCGTTTCATTGCGCAATACTCTGATGTTCTACCCCGTGTCAAGGGCCAGGTCAGGTTCCCAGCTAGCCGCTCTGAGATTGGTGAGCCAGGAATTAAATCTAAGATGGCTGCTGATGCCCGAACAACTTGGGAGTATATCCGGTCAATGGAGAACGGTTATCAGAACTCTATTGATGCTGGATACAAGGCAGTGTTTAACAAACTGGCTGATGTCGTTGGTACTCGTGGGTTTGGTAACACAGAGAAGGCTATCCGTGGGATTGCAGGCGGTACAGGTCCTACAGGGGCTATTAAGGGCTTGGCATTTAATCTGATGCTGGCACTCAACCCCCTTCGCCAGTTCCTCGTACAGAGCCACCAGGCCATCATGCTGTGTGCTTCCTTCCCTATGTATGGAGCTACACGTCTTGTTCCTGACCTGGCTATTGTCCTCACCAAGCATTTAGCTGAAGGCAAGAATATCAAGATTCCTGACAGTTATTTCCGCTCCTGGGGACGTTCTCCAGAAGAAGCTGATGCAATGTTTAAAGCATTGAAGGCGAGTGGTATAGCGGAGGGGATTAAGAGCCACGAGTTGGTGCGGGAAGGGTTGAACAGTCTGGCGGATGGGAGCGCTTATTCAGCAGCGACCACTAAGATTGGTAGTGTTATGAAGGCGGCTACAGCACCAGTGCGGGGAATGATGAATGTCTCTCGTAAGATTGGATTCGACTTCGGTGAATACCTTTCCTCTTCTGCCTCCTTCTTAGCCCATTACGATGATGCCCTGAAGAAAGGTGTTAAGATGGACAAGGCAGGGATTGAAGACACCTTCGCTAAGAGCCGTAACTATGTGTACAACATGGACCGTGCTGGGGCAATGCCTTACAACCATAACAACCTGGCTATGTTCACTCAGTTCCTTCAGGTGCCGCATAAAGCTATCACGCAGCTTATCTTCAACCGGGGCATCTCTGGTAAGAAGAAATTTGCTATGTCAGCTTTCATGTCAGCAATGTTCGGACCAACAGCAGTGCTGGGGATTGTTCCTGGTGGTGGAGATGCTATGGAAGCTTTCTTCCACGACCTGTTCCCGGAAGACCCAACAGCCCGTAATGCTCTTCGCACAGGGCTAGAAACTGTAATGCTTAACAACCTGTTCTCCTCTATCTACGGAGAAGATGTTAAACTGGATTACAGCTCTCTAGCTCCGTTGGATGCTTACGGCATCACTGAGTTTGTTCAGACAGCTTTCGATGAAGGTATCACCAAAGTTGTCACTAACAGCCCAGGGGGCTCTCTTCTGTTTGGTACTAACCCTCGTGTTGCTCAGGTGTTGTCCACCTTTGGCAGCCTGATGGGGATGGGCCCAGCCAAGGAGAAGGACCCAACCACTGTGGGTACAATGTTCATGGATATTGCCAACCTGTCTTCAGGCTTCTCTAACGCCTATAAGGCTAAGATGGCTTTGGAATATGGACGTAAGGTGGGAGCATTAGGTGGGACAACAGATGGCACTGTGAATAGCTTTGAAGCAATCGCTCAGGCATTCGGCATTCCAACAATGGACCAAGAGGCATCCCGTAAAATTCTGGATGCTACATGGAAAACTCAGGAAGCATTCGACAATGATGTGAAGCAGACTTTCAACAAGTACGCTAAGATGATTACACAGGAAGGCTTAACAGCTGACCAGTTTGATTACGCAGTGCGTATGGCTGAGCTGGAGATGTCAGCATATGGCAACAATCAGCGTGCAGCAGAAATCTGGAACCAGCAGCTCAAGAAACAGCAGAGCAATGGTGACTATCGCATTATTGAGAAGGTGTTGGATATGAGCGGATGGGCTAAGAAGAGTGATGTGAATCGCTTGATTGACCAGGCTCCGGGTATTAACGAAGAGCAGAAGAATAACCTTCGTGCCTTAACAGAATATAATTTCTCTCAGAGAGATGATAAAGGAGAGTAACAGATGGCTTCAGGTATTTTTGAGAATCAGGATGTAGCGGCCCCCCAGATGGGGTTTGCTCCCCAACAGGCTGTAGCACCCGTTTCCAATGCTGGTACAGTAGCCGCTGTGGGTCAGGGATTGACCCAGCTGTTAGGCACGGGTTTAAACATGTATGCTCAGGGGCAAGCAAGAGAGCAGCAGGCTAAGCAGAACAGCGCGGTGTCTGCCTATGCTCAGAACATCACTAAGCTAAATGCAGCGGTGGAACAGGGAAGTATTACACAAGCGGAAGCGCAGCGTCGTCAGCGGGCCATGTTTAACCAGAGTGTTGCTAACTTCCCAGGGATGACGGAGGACTTCATTAAGTTAAACAGTTCTCTGGCTGGCTCTGCTGGTTTAGGGAATACTCTGGCAGAAGGAACAGCTGTAGACCAGCAGATTAAAGCAGATACAAAGGGGGCAACAGCGGCAGGCTTTATCCAGCCAGGTATGTCCCCACAGCAGCAAGAGAATGGATTAAACCTGTATCGTCAGCAGCAGCAGGCCCTTAACCAAATGGAGTTTGCTAGTAAGCAGCTGGGATTACAGAGCCAAAAGCTTTCAATTCAGAACCAGCAACTTTCTCTGGTAGAGAAGCGGGCCAGTATTGCTAACCAGCAGGTTCAGCGGGCTAACGCTGCTATGGACTTGCAGATTAAACGCAACAAGATGTCTCTCCAGAATGGCCTTGCTGATGTAGCTAACGTCTACACGCAGGATACTTTGGGTAAGGTTCAGGGGCTGCAGGAGCAACTGGCTAATAAGCAGATTAGTCCAGAGCAGTTTATGCAGCAGACACAGATGCTCCGCAACCAGTTCTATTCCGTTACTCAGAGTGCTCGTGGTGCGGCAGGTGGTGACTACATCGACACCCTCTCTGCTCCTCTGTTTAAGATTCTGGATGCAGCGGATAACACAGCCAGTGGTAAGGTGAGTGCAGAGGTTGCTAAGAACCAGCTTGAACATGCCCAGACAGTTGCAGCTCTTCCGTTCATGAATGACCCTAAAATTGCGTCTATTGCGGCTCAGAGTAAAATCTTCAATGGTATCTTCAACCCAGCCGTACTGGCTTCCTATGGCGCAGATGTAGTTAAAGCTATTCAGAAGAACTCTCGTGCGGGCTCTCCAGCTAACCCAGTGTCAGATGACCCGGATGAGCAAGAGGCGCACACTAGCTACACTAACGGTGTCAAGGAAGCGATTAAGACCTTCACTAGCAAGAACCCAGCGGCTACAGACCTGAAGGGATTGCAGGGAGAGCTAGAGACTAACTTGAACCAGGTGTTAAAGGGTGTTGGTACTATGGGGGCCTCTGTGGACAACCCGACACAGTTTAACAACGTAATGAAGTTCTTTGCTGACCCAACGTTCCTGGAGTTCCAGCAGAAGGGCGGTTCTATCGACCCCTCTCTGGCACAGAACGCTAAGACAGTTATTCAGGAGAACTACCAGAGCCAGCTTATTCCCGCCATCCGTGATGCTTGGGAGCAGGCTAAGGTGACTACCAGTATGACGGCTTCAGCAGGCGGGTTCCCAGCAATGGGGGCAGGCACTACAGCTGCCTCAACCACGCAGGCTGATACTTCCAGTGTTGTTAAGTATCAGTGGACGGGGAAGAGTTTGCAGTTTGTTCCAGAGAAAGGTTTTGAGCGTAACCGACAGGCAATGGCTAAGGCTAAAGAGCTTAACCAGAAAGTAAGCCCATTAGTTCAGCGACTGGTAATGGCTGATGCCCATATGGAAGGAAACACCGACTACACGAAATACTTTAAAGAGCTAGAAGCGTCTATCTTTGGCGCTACGGAGAATGAAACCAATGGAGAATAAAATTGTTAACACCGTGGTGCCCGTGGGGTCTGGAGGTTTTCTTATGTGGGCAGCCGGACTTCCTTGGCCTACCATTAGCTATGTAGTTGGTATTCTTGTAGCCGTTCTTGGTCTAGGTATTAGCTGGTATTTCCAGTGGCAGAAGGATAAGCGGGATAGGGCTGAGAGTATCGCTATTATAGAAGCGTATAAACAGGGGGTGGGTTTTGGTAAGGAACGTGCAGGGGAATAGCTACTGGGTTAAGCGTTTGCTGGGATATGGGGCTGGGGGACTCCTCCTGGCCGCCACCTCTGTAGTAACCTACAATGAGGGCTACAAGGAAGTGGCCTACCGGGATTCTGCCAATGTGTGGACTATCTGTTACGGGGAAACACAGGGTGTAAAGCCTGGGATGATTAAAACCAAAACCCAGTGTGATGAGCAGCTTGTTAAGAGCCTTGAATTGCATGGGAAGGTGTTAGATGATTTGCCTAAAGATATTCCTCCCGCTGTTGTGCTCGGCAGCCTGGATATGGCATACAATATTGGCGTGTCCGGTTTCAACAATTCTACAGTTAAGAAATGGATTCTATTACGGGATTATAAGCGTGCAGGTGAGGCTGTATTATCTTGGCGTTACATTACGCGAAATGGAAAGAAATATGATTGCTCACAGCTCGTTAACGGCAAGCCTAATAAAGTTTGTTGGGGCTTGTGGGAAAGGCGTCAGTGGCAGTCTAAAGCGATTGGCAATCAGTATCAGTCACCGGAAGAAGCGGTGAAAGCTCTTAAGGCGGGTAAATGAATAACATCCTCAAATACCTCCTGGGAGCCTCTGTATTGGCTTGTGTGGTATTGACTGTATGGTTGGCTTACCGAGGGAATATTATCTCCTCACAGGCCGATACAATCGCTTTACAGGCATCCCAGTTAGAGAGTTTCGAGAAAGATAAAGCAGCACAGGAAGTGGCTGATAATCAGCTTCAGGCAGAGAAGGACAAGATAGCCAAAGAGCGTGACAAAGCTAAAAGAGATTTAAAAGATGCGCTCAAGGATAATGTTTGTGCTAACACTCAGTTGCCTGATGATGCTAAGCGGGTGCTCAAAGACCTATACGGCGGTAAAGGTTCCTGACAGGT
>JACCDR010657611.1_pt1 | contig 10864 bp, 18 predicted proteins | sample 7446431 | NCBI WGS metagenome assembly JACCDR01 (sample SAMN15323443, study PRJNA562643) | freshwater metagenome | isolation source: river surface water | place: USA:Blue River Watershed | collected 2017-08-17 | reverse complement strand
CCCCTTGTTTGAAATTAAGGGATGTGATATGCCAAGGGGTAGCTGTCGTGATTGTGGTGGCGATAATCGCTAACGTCCGACAGCTTGACGAGGTGGGGAACCTGTAAATAAATCTTACAACTTAAACGATAATATCATGAGTAACGAAAATCAAAATTTAAAAACTGAAACCACATCTAGTCAAGGTGGTGTTATGGCTATGTTGCCAGCTGTAACTTTATTAGAAAAAGTGACCAGAGTTGAAGTTATTGACCAAAATGGAAGGGCTTATATAAATAAAAAACCCGCATATAATGTAGAAATACATTTGCAGGATGATGGCAGAACTTTGAAAGTGTTTATTGGCAATTAGCCATAACGTGCCGAGTATTGCCGCAGTAGCGGAATTAGAATTACAAAACTTTAAATTAATAACAAATGTCAAATAAAAAACAAAAAGTTGAAACAAGCACAGAACCCGCTATTGTCGGCAATACTGTGTTAGCTGCTGTGCCATATCAATGCTGCCCTTTGTGCAACGGAAATGGTCAAACGGTGGCTGATGGATTTACAAGTAGTGTTTATCAAACCTGCAAAGTTTGCAACGGAGCAATGATTATTCCGATGCACATAGTTGATTGGCAGTATGCTCTTAAGGCATAGCAGCTAACTATTCGCTACTCGCATAAAATGTATTACAAAATGGCAAAGATACTAACAAAAACAAAGGTTATCCGTATTTCAGAGCAACAACTAAATACTTTGCAAAAAATGAAGTCTTATAATGTAGATGTCGGAGAATTTATACGTCAAGCAATTTCAGAAAAAATAAAACGGGAGTATAAAGATTTACTCCCGAAGCCAAAAAAAGAATACTGCCCTTTTTAACGAATAATCAAATATCCTGCACCAACTAAAATAGCACCCGAAGCAATTTGCCAAAATGTTTTTTTAGTTCTTTCAGATTTGACAGATTTTGTCAAATTAGCTTCTATCTTAAAATGGCTATCTATTTGCTTATCTTTTTCTAAAATTATTGAGTCTTTTAAGACAAGAGTTGCATCCTTAATATTTAGTTGTTTTTCGGCTATATTAAGGATTTTTTTTGTATGGTTGAGTTCAAGTGCCAAACCATCTTTTTTAATCAAATCTACTATGACCATTTTATGAGTTGTATCTTTCAAAGCCACTCCATACTGCGTGATAGTTACTGGTAATTTATATCGGCTTTGATAGTAATTGGCGATGTTTTTAGTAGTAAAACTTCCAACGGATTGGATTTTCTTTTCCACTTCCTTAACTACGGTAACTATTTTAGTCTTTTCACGTTGTTTTGCTTTATTTAAGATAAGCAAACTATCATTGAGAGCAATAATACGATTAATGTGTTTTTCTATCTTTAAATCGCTTATTTCTAACTCTTGCTTATAATTCTCATTTGCGAGTTGTAAGTTCTCGTTTTGTTTGCAATTTCTGAATAATACAAGTACTAACAAAGCAATGACGATATATTGCCAATAGTCTAATAATATGGTTTTGATTACTTCTTTCATATAAAAAATAATTTAGCTTCCGCTTTTCTTCTCGCTACAAGTCCTGCAAGCCTTTTACCATTTGCAGTAATATATTTATTTTCAAACCATTTTCTGATTTGACTATCAGGAGCTTTTTGATTGATGAGTTTAAACAAAGTATCGCTTCCCCCTGTGTTGTACGTGTGCGAAACCAAAGCATCAAACTCATTTTGTTTTAAATCGATTTTCACTTTTCGCATTACTATATTTTCAAAAACTTCTAAATCTTTTTGAAGTAGTTTTTGTGCTTCGGCTTCGGTTTTTACAGTTGAATTTGCATAGGCTTTCATTTTGTTTTCTTTGCCTTTAAAAAACTGTCCTTTCAAATCACGCATTGCGTGTCCGTACCCCTCCGTCCAAATTCCTGCTGGACACATTTTAGGTTGGATGCCAATAGTAGTCAAATCGCCATCGTGTAAGCCTTCAAAATGTTTGATTAAATCAATCCCAATTTGTGAAGTTTTCATATTTATTTATTAAATTCATTATTAAATTTATCGTAAAAATCGATGTGTCCAGAATTGACCCTATTTTTGTTGTGCTTCTCAATCAACTCCTCTTCTAAAATTTTGCTTTTTATTTTTGAATCCTTTATGTAATTTATCAATTTAACGATAGCGAAAATCAAAGCTATTATAGTTGCTAATAAAGAAAAAAAACTATTTAAATTTTTGAAATTAAAAGACTTATCCAATAATTGTTCTAAAAGATTAATTGTCGAAAATCCCCAAAGACAATATCCAACGTAGTTGAAAGAATTAAAGGCGTATTTTAGTAAGTGCATAACTGTATATAATTAGAGATATGGGTAATTTTAAAAGATATAATTCGTTATCCATTAACCCCAAAAATAATAAATCCAAAGCATTTAAAATAAAAAGAAAGAAAATTATTTGTTTGCTTTTTTTATCTCGTTTCGTAAAAAGATAAAAATAAAAAATTACTCCTAATATTATGATATTTGAATAGTCCTCTAAAACATTACATAAAAAACGTTTCCTATCGCATAAAAAATACCAATCTACCTTAATATCCGAGTTGTAAAAAATACTTTTTATCTCGGATAAAGGTAGTAATAGGAATAATATAATATGTTTACTTTTCATCTTTATTTACGGGTGGTGTTGAACCTCCAATAATCCTTTCGGTTTTTTTCTTTCCATCTTGAGCCGAAAATAACCCAATAGATACAAGAAAAGCTGTTGCTGTTAAAAATTGTTCAGTAGATATAATGCTTGATAGGTACAACCCTAACAAAATTAATACTGCAACTCCCGATAAATTTGTTTTCCAATTTGTTTTCATAGTTTTATAAATTTTTTATTAAATCCAGTTTTATATCTTCATCTTTGATTAATTCCGTCAAAGCCTGTATTTGTTCTTTCAAATCAAATATCTTTTTATTAATGACATCAACGGTTGTTTCCTCAATCATTGTGTCGGTACTAATAACGACATCATCTGTATTTATTGTTTTAACAATATCCCAAATCTCAAATACATCGTTTCTTTCTTCTCTAATTGCTTTTACTGCTCTCATAATTTTACCAAGTATTAATTATTATTATTTGCCAAGCGTAACTGCTTGCCCCTGTTCTCACACACATTTCTACATAACTATTATTTGCATCTTCACGATACCTCATCGACCCCACATTTGTTGAACTTGCTACTGCTGTATCATCTCCTACTTGCACAGAACTTGAAGCATTTAGCTTTCTCAATTTCAAATCTCGATAGGTTGTAGCTGTTACGCCATTAAAAACTTCTAATACCCCTGCTGAATTTCTTTTCAATCCTATATCAGGGGTTGCCGTATCTGCTGCACTTGTAAGAGTTGACCAATTTAAAAATTTATCGCTACCTAAAAAAATACCATTAACATCCGTTGTTATTCTAGCAGCCGCATTTCCTTGATAGTGTGATGCTCTCACTCTATCGAGGGTTATATTTGCTGGATTCCCCTGTGCAGTTCGTATGATAGCAGTGAATAATGAATCGTTAACTGAAAACATAATCGAGTAAACCCCCCAATCTCCTGCGACAACACCGCTATAATTAATCGAGTATGCACTATCAACTACCACAGCTGTCGATGATGTATAAGTTATAATAATTCGTTCTTCTCCGTTGATTATTAATTTTGAACCAACCATAGCACTTGTGAATTGTGTCCCCACACTGGTTACTGTCGTCCCTGAGCTTGAAACTGTACCTGTTGGTGTAAACCATTTAGCAGAATGATATAATACTGTACCGAATTGATTTGCTTTTGTGTCTAACTGACTTTTGACAACTACATCGGTTGATTCTGTACCAGCAGTTGCTTGTATTTTACCATCATGAGAAATACTTACTTGATTGACATTATTTTTTCTAAATTCTGCGATGTTAGAAGTACTAGACGAATCAATATTGGCTACTAATGCTTGTACCGAATTAGAATTTATTAAAACCCCAATATCTGAATCAGAAGTTACCGTCAATGCAATATCATCATAAGATTGGCAGACAATTGCTCTTGAAGCTTGAGAAATTACTTGAAGTGCTATTCCATTGTTAGATAAAATAATAGCACCGCTCGAATTTTCAGAAGAAGCTAAAATTGCTGGTGAATTTTCAGAAGAAGCTAAAATTGCTGGTTCAGAAGGGTCTGTCGTTGCAAAAGTTGTAGGTACATTTGTTGTTGCTCCATCTTCAGTTACTTGTTGAAGCGTGGGGGTTGTACCGCCTAAATTTTCTTTCTTTATTTTCTTTGAAGTACCCTCTGTGCTTTCGGTCAAATCTGACTTATCAATAATATACAACCAGTCATCGGGTGCTGGAGTTGTCAATTCTGGTAGGTCTGTTGTTTTTTTATTTGCCATTTTATCGGTAAATTAATTTGTTGTTGTTTTGAGTAATAAGAAAATCATCATTTTGAAACAATAAGAAAAATTCTTCTTCGGTTAATCCTAAGGTTGTTGGATCAACAATAAAATAACTACCTTTTTCTTCTTGCCCAGTAAGTGTGAACGAATAACCGTTCAGCTCATTCTTTGTACCCCCTGTCTTAAAATCAATCGAATCGCTTTGTAATCCATTCCAAAGCCCAAATATACGATATAAGCCATTATTATCTTGTATCAAACATCTCCAATCATTTTTCAATATTTGGTCAAACTCTCGGCTTGTGGTTGCTTTAAACGACATCGATAATGTTTGTTCAAAAAACTTACCCCCCTCATTTTCTTGTTGCTTTTCATTCACTGTTACAGGTGTAACACTATCAAATCTAAATATAAACGATTCAGGAAATACTGTTAAAAACTGCCCATCGGTTGTAATTTGTGAACGGTTATATTTTTGCCATTTCAATAACCAAACCGCCTTAACACCTCCTAAACTATTCTTACATTTACGACTGTAGCTATTTACAATTTCCATCCTACATTTAGATTTATATCTTTGATTGCATTAACCTCGTCTTGACAAGTTGAATATTCCGTTAATGGGTTTTTGTTAATCCATTTATTAAAACGCATTACATACATTTGAGCCAATGCTTTATATTTTCCTGCCAAAAATTGCACTTCTTGTTTATCAACTACTTCTAAATTTTCTCCTGTATGTTTGTAAATGCCACCATTATCGACCATATAAGAAGCGATCTCAATATATTGAGCCAACGCTTCATTTTTTGTAATTGGTTTGATAAAATCTACATACAGTTCACTGTATAGTCCAGTTAGAGTATTATTTTCAATATCAGTTTTGATTTTGTCATATAAATTTGTACCCAATAAAGGTTCGATAGTTGTTAGTTGCGTATTTAAAATACAAAACAAATATTTATCAGTATCAGTATTGCCCGATAATATCGTGCTACTTGTCATTTCTTGTGGGGTAATAAAAAGTAATTCAGCCATTAGTTTCTAGGTTTTAAAAATCCATTATTAGGCATATCCATTGGCTTAACGGTACTTAACGGTTCGGTGCTTTTAGGTATTTCTGTTTTTATTCCTAATTCTTTCAATTCCTTAATCATTCGTTGCGCCTGTTCTATTGTGATATATTTATTTGATTTTTTTAAATATACTTTTCTTTGCCAAAAATGATGACAATCGCCTCCGCCTTTGTATTTCAAAATATCGTAAGTGTTCGCTCCCTCTGGTCCCCAACCCGGATTGACTGCTCTTTTACTTGCTCTTTCAATATCCTCTTGGCGAAAAATACGCCCTGCACTTATCATTTTTTTACAAAATTCTCTTTGAGGTGCTAAACTTCCAGCATATTCAAAACGAACTTTAAAAGTATCGTTATCAATTTCGCTTGGTGCAAGTGGTAAGTTTGATGGTACGCTTGCTAAATTTAACGGTACTGAATTTTCATCGTACCTTTCACAATCTATTAAATCATATTCGTTCAAATCCTCAACTTCACCTTCTTCGATAAACAAATCTAATTCAGTCTTTTTTTTTTCGTTACTACTCAACTGCACTGACTTCTCAGATAATGGAATAAAATATAAATCTAATCCAATATTATAAGCCGATAGTACTTCTTCCAAAGCTTCAATAATATATGCTTGTTTAGGTGCAATTACTCTTTTCATTAATTGTCCTTCCGCTTCGTCTAATTCGTTTGCGTTATTACCTAAACCACCCTCTGACATAATACCGAATAATTTAGGACTAACAACTTTGTGTCCTGTCATTATTTGCTGTCTGCTTTCGCCTGTTAGGTACTCCCATTGTTTGTGTTGTGCATCATTTACAGGAAAAGGAATAATTGTAATTTCAGCATCACGACCATTAAACGAAATTACAAAGTTCATTGCATTAGGCGAACCTACTAATTTTTGTTTAATTTTCTTTTCTAAGTCGTCTTTTTGATCGGGTGTTAATGTTCCACCATCAGGAATATTAATAATGTACCCGGCACTTAAACCTTTCTTAATCGAATTAATATAAAAATTTGCTAATTCCTCCTCCATTTCGGCATAAGGCAAAGCACTCAAATAATCAGGATCAGAAAAATAGTTTTTTCCTGCTTTATAAGGTTTTATACAATATATTTCGATATTTTCTTTTGAAGTGCCAAAAGCTGGGAATTCCTGTGGTGGGTTTTTTTGTAAATTAGTCCAATCTCTCGAATACCAATAACTTGTAATATCCCCATCTTCATTTTCTAAACTTGGTACTACTAATTGTTTAGGCAAATGATAAATTGCACCCAAATCTTTACCGTTTTTTGCTCTTACGATTTGCATCGATGCTTCTCCAAATAATTCAAAGTCAGATATAATCTTTCTTAACTCTTTCTTATTTAGAATCGTTACAAAGTTAATCCATTGCGATAGGTTTTTGTTTCTACAATTCAAACCTTGACCATAAATTAAATCAATGTAACTTGAAATAATAGCAGCATTAGTTGGACTGCCATTAAAACGGTCTATTACATATTGATAAAATGAATTGTTGCGACCATTTAAAACCCAATTTTTAGATTTGTTTTCTTCTAATTTTGGTCTTACATAGTTTGATAATTGCAATAATCTTATATCGTTACTCATAATAATATAATTCGTTTGATGCTTTGAATGTTTGCGTGCTTTGTGTTGTTGCTATTAATTTACCCCTATACAAAACCTCGCTTTCTTCTGTTATTTTTATTTGAAATTTTTGCCCATCGATAAAATCATAATCAAATCCAACCGTTAACAAGCCATCTTCAGTAGAAAAAGTGTTTGTAACAATTTCAGATACTTGCGTTTCCTCATTGTATAATTCTAAAACCAAATCAGTATAAGTGTACTGTCTTGGAATTATAACTATTTCGTGTGAGGTGTTTGCTGGATTTACTACTTTCATACTATTATAATAAAAAAAACCTCTTTTTGTCCAAAAGAGGTTTTAAAATTAACTAACCCAAAAAAATTATACTAAAGCAATAAATGCTGCTGCTGTTGCTTCGTCTAATTTTGGTGATAAACTTCCAGTAGTTGAAACCCCTGTAAGTGTATATCCATTCAATTCTCCTTTTGCTCCACCTGTAGTTTGTGCTACTGTGAAGTCAATACCATCATCAATTCCAATAGCGTGGTAAACTCCATTTCGGTCTTTTACAACTGCCATAGGGAAACCGTAAGCCAATAGGTTCATCTGCGCTCCTGTAGTTGCATCGATTTTTTTCAAAACAATAGTACTCGTTTGAGTGTTCAAAGTTGTACCAGTATTTCTATCTGACACCATACTTTCAGCCACGTTGTTACCATCGCCCTCTAACTCATATTCATAAACCGTAGTAAGCAAAGGATTGATAGCTGTTGCTACTCCTGCAGTTACTGTAAATGGATTTTCAACGTAGTTAAAAAGATATAGTTTTGAAACGCCCCCTAAATTGTTCTTACAAGATTTGGTTCTTCCTGCTGTAATATCACAAGCCATAATTATATAATTTATTTAAAAGGGGAAACTAATCCCCTTTTGTTCCTTATGCTATCTCTCTCGCCCAAACAATCTCAGCACCGTTGTAATAAGATACGCCAGCGTTGTAAACCATTGTTCCGATAATTTTACCGTTCAACAATGTTTCGTCTTGGTCAACCATTCTAACTTCGTTGTGGTCTGCTAACAAACCAGTCCCAAAGATTAAGTTTTTAGGATCAGCAATTACGATAGTATTTGTAGGTAAACCATTTATTTCATCAAGTGTGTATTTACCAATTTTCATTGCTGTATTAGCATCACCACCCAAACCGTTTAAAATTCCTTTTGAAATCAATAAGAAGTTATATGCTTGATAAATATCAGGTGAAACACCTACTTTCAATGATTTTCTTCTCAATTCAATTGGTACTGCATTCAAAGCCAATTTCAAGTGAGCCTCTACATTTGATTCAGTTGTAGTTGCTGGAATATCAACATCTATCACAGTTGCATCGGCTGCAAATAATTTCAAGAAACCATCGAACTCATCATCATTAGTTGCATCGCCATTCCAAATATTGTTGTCTAAATCTTCTGCTGTTTGTGCCAATTTTTCAACCAAAATCGCATCCATAATGTCTTTTGGTGCATTGTCATTGTGAGCAGAAGCTCCCATTAATTCTTCACTCCATTGCGCTCTAAAATCTTCTTTACAAACCTCCCAGTCGTCTTTGAATTTCTTAGGCTCTAATACTTTTTCACTCAAAGTGATTGCACCAGACGGAACGTGTCCACAAGTGTACTCACGTTTACCACCTGTCATTTGAATTTTTCGTAAATTCAATTTATAATTTACATTTTCAAAGGGAGTCAAAAACCCTTTAGTAATTGTGTCTGCTTCTTTAAAAGCCTGTCCTACAATTGCCCCTGCTTCTTTACCTGCGTAGTTTGAAGTAACTGTTACTGTTGTTGCCATTTATTCTTTTTGTTTATTGATTGCGTTAAAAATTCTCTCTTGTTTTGTCATTTTTGATAAATCTACATTTATCGGTGTTGTATTTACTATTTTCTTTTCGCTTGGTTGTTTGCCAAGTTCAGTAACTTGATTTTCTAATTCTGCGATTCTTTGCTCTTGCGCTGTGTATTTTATTAAAATGCTTTTAATTGCGCTTTCAATTTCGGAAGCTATTTTAGCATCATTTGAAACTTTGCCATCTTTTTCAGCTTCAACCACTGGGGCTGGTGCCTCATCTGCTGGTGCTTCGGCTTGTTTAATCTCTTTTACGATACCCTCTTGCTCTACTATTAAAATAGTGCCATCTTCCAAAGGATGCTCACCAACTGGTACAGGTACTTTTGTACCATCGTCTGCTGTTACCCATACTGACAATCCCTCGCTTAACGTGTCGCCCTCCCACTCAATCTTGAGTGAACCATCGGCTAACATCATACTGCCTAACTGGATTTTTTTTGATGATGTTAAAGCCAACAAAATCTTTTCCAATAACGTGTTTGTATTACTCATTTCTATATTTGATTTTAAATTTACTTCTTCTAAACTAAGCATCGCATCAATTGAAAATCCCTGTACTTTGCCAGTTTTCACATAGTCATTCCAAACTTCATCACTATCAACTTTCATAACCGCCAACCAACTACCTTTTGGATATTCAAAACCAAAATTAGTGGATTTGTCAATTTTTGGATTTTCTACAATCCAACTTTCTGTAAAAGTAACCCCTTGAATGTTTTGCTTTACATCGTGTTCAATTGTGGAATTTGAATGATTATTATTTTTGAAAAAACCATAAGACAAATCTTTAATAGTTTGCTCATTGAAAACAATATTAAACTCCTCACCGTTTTGATTTCTGTATATTGGTTTGTTAGGTTCTAAAACCAACCCCATTAAAATACGTTGCTCCTTGTCAATTTCTTTTAGTTGAATAGGCTCATCTTTACTTAATGCAATAAATAAACCCTCCATTGCTGGATTTTCAACTAAAGAAATTCCATAAACTCCTTTGTTTTTTAACGGGTCATATTTTGCTTCATAGGTTTTCATTATTTTGTATAAGTTTTTGATACATTAATAACCTCATCAATTCTTGTTATTTGTGCTCTTAATGCATTTACCTCTTTTATTTCAACACCTAATTCTTTTGCTTTTGCTTCCGCACTTCTTACTAATTCTAAAGAAAAGTTTTTGAATTTTTCAGCCACCGATAATTGATTTTTAACTCCTGCAACTGCAGATTGATATTTGCCATTAGCCTCTTGTAAAAGCATATTATCTTTAAGTAAAACCTCTGTTGCTTTTTTCACATCATCAATTATTGCCAATTGCACATTCGTTTCAAACGCTAATTTTATTTCTTCTACTTTCATTTTAATATGGTTTTAATGTTATAATTATTTTTTGTTTGTTTTGTCCAAAAAATGCACGTTATAACGATGCACTCTTAATAATATTCCTATCCATTTCCTGTCCTGTACTCATATCTCTCGCTACTACAAATGCTTTTACAGGTGCCTGTTTACTCAACCCCTCTGCTATTTGATTTCGTCCTGTACCCTGCACTAAATTGAATGATGGTGCTTGTGGTGCTGAACCACCGCCACCCATACTTGGTGCACCACCGCCACCCCCTTGCTCATTAGTAGATAGGATTTTCTTAACGTTCATAAATCCAGTAGCTCCAATCGAAACGGAATTAGCAATTTTTAAAGCCGTTCCCCAAGGCTCTGGAACTGTTGATGGTGCTGCTAAAGCTGACGTAATCCCTTGATAGGTGTTCATTGTCGCTTGTGCTGCTGCAACTCCTTTGGCTAATTTACTTCCTTTCTTTGCAAACATATTAACTAAATCAAAAACTGAATTTGCTATTTGAAATTTAGCAT
>JACCDR011952942.1_pt1 | contig 10866 bp, 16 predicted proteins | sample 7446431 | NCBI WGS metagenome assembly JACCDR01 (sample SAMN15323443, study PRJNA562643) | freshwater metagenome | isolation source: river surface water | place: USA:Blue River Watershed | collected 2017-08-17 | reverse complement strand
GTTCCAGTCCGAGTTCGCACTGGATTCCCCAGCTCGGAACAGAACGTCGGCTTTCAAGTCTTGGGAATTCTCGTAGGGCATAGTGGTTCTCCTAGGAACGCATTATGCCCCGAATCGGCAGGCCTGGCAATGTCAAGGAATGGTGAAGGTCTGCGTGTATGTAGTTCTGCTAGCCGTAATGGTCTCGTTGGTGCGAGTATCGATCAGCGTCCAAGCGGATTTATCGTCGGAACCTTCAAGGGTCCAAGACACAGGATCACGGGCCTCAACATCGTTGGCCGTGCGGTAGCGATAGGCATCGAAACCTATGGTATCAGCGAACTGCCATTCGAACACGTAAGCGGCGGATGTGCCGTTAAAGGTTCCGTCGTTCCACTTTGTGCCGCTGTTCTCATCAACGAGCATCATCGGCTGCTCGCCGCCGGAAGCGGGCAGGCCGTCAACGTAGGTATGATTATGGATCAGCGTAAAGTCAGTGTTATTGTTGGAGCCGTGCAGCTGCCACATGAATGGGTCGCGGCCGACGCTGTCGTTGCCAGTGTAGAATCGATAGGAATTGAATGTGACGCTGTTACCAACTCCAGTGTCAATCAGCAGTACGGAGGAACCGTTCGTGCCTAGGTTGGTATCGCCCCACTTGGTGCCGCTGGTATTTCCGTCAATGGCGTTCGCAGGTACGTCTGCGCCGGCTCCGCTGGGATTGGTCGCAGTTGTACCGCCCGGCCACGCTACAGGGGTGCCGTTCTGAAGGACTTGGAACTCATTCAGCTGGGTAGTGCTGCTACCAACGTCGCGCGTCTCGGTAATGGTTAGTCGCAGATATCGCCACTGCTGACTGGCATGAGGAAACGATGCACTGGGGACGCTACGAGTAGCGGGGACGTCATATGAAATGGGGGTGCCTTCAAGCAGCAGTTCGAAATCCGCTGCTTGAATGTTACCCGAACCACCGCCCTTTCGGGCAGTTACAGTCCACCGGATGAATCGGAAATTCTGAACGGCAGGAGCCCCTCCACCTGCGGAGGGGTATTCCCGCTCATCCAGACCAATTCCGATTCCAAGTCCAGGCATTAGTAGATCAACTCTACGTCTCCGGTGCCCCCCGTTCGGCTTTGGAAGCCGACCTCAAGCACCTCGCCTTGTGCATAGAACGTTACAGTTCGAGGCTGACCATTCTTGGTGAGCCCGATGAACGTTCCGACTGTAGTACACCGCAGAGCGCGGCAGGGGCCGGTAGCAAATGCCCCTGTTGCACCTGATGCATTCGGTACAATGTCTACGCCTGGACGATCACTTTTGTGCGTTGACATTAGGTTTGCCCTTCAGCAACGGAGTGCCTTTGGCATCAGGTTCGGACGCGGCCGGAGTGATTTCTGCCGGAGCCCGGGACTTCAGGTCGATTCCGACACTGTCCCGAGCACCATCAGAAAGACGTTCCACCTCAGCCCAGATGGCATCCGGGACATCTTCGATGTCTACGGGAGTGCCACCAGATGTCCAGAACTGGCCAGCCTTCAGGGTCATGCTCATACCACCGCTGATGACGGTGATATAAGGCGTTTCCCGGTATCCCACAACGCGGCCGTCAGACCGCACCGTGACATGGGACTTGTGCAGCTCGTCCTCACGCATTAGGCGCTCGCTTTCATCTTCGCATTGCCGGAGGTGCTTTCGAATGCATCTTCGACTTCGAGCTGGAACACCGCAGCGCCGGCAGTGGATGCAGTGCCGAGCGTCAAGGTGATCTCCGCGCCAGCCGCAACATCGACAGGGGCAAATCGCTTATACACGCAATCGCCAATAGCCGAGCCCGACACTGGAAGGGTGATAGTAGCCAGCGTCACCTCGCCCGAGGAAGATCCGGGCGTCGGCCGCTTGGTGACGGTCAGCACTGCAGACGTAACCGTCATAGCAGTGGTGATGATGGCACCGATGCCGGTGATGCGGACAGGATTAGGCCCCGCATACGCTAGGGCCTTGATCGCCGGAGTTTGAGTAGCAATAATCTGAGCGCCCGCAGTTGTGCGGAACTCCAGGTTACGTTTGCCGTGATCGTAAGACATATATTAGATCCCTGAAGCCTGAGTGTGTTTAATGAGCAGCTTACGAGCTGCTCACATGAACGATCTTGGCCTCACCAGCGTTGCCGGTATCCCAGATGATACCAAACTCCAGGATGCCATACCACGCAACGGCCTTCGAACGGCCGAAGTCGCCGGGGATCGCCGCGCGGAGTTCCGGGGTCATGGCCTCAGCCATCGCTACGGCATCCTCGCCGAAGATCACACCCTCGCCCAGGACGGAGCCAGTGCCGATCTTGCCGAGCGCAGTAGCGTGGTTGGTCTCCATGAAGCGGACACCTTCGATACGACCGACCTCGCCGTTGAACTTCGCCTGCGGGTCGTTGTACTTGTGCCACTCCTCCCAGTCGGAATCCTGCTTGATACCGCGCAGGCCCAAGGTGCGGAAGATACCCAGGTAATCGCCACCGTCGAGCGGGGGGACAAACAGCGTATCGTACATGTAGTCGCGGATCTGCTCCACGTGGTACATGTTCATGTTCACAAGCGCCGAAGTGCCGGGAGTGCCGTTCGTGGTGATGGTGGCCGCAGTGGCACCAGTCGGAACGTACTTGACCTTGGCGGTCTTGAACGCAGTGGCCGCTTTGGCGTCGAGCACCAGACGCATCTGTTCCCGCAGCTTGCGCTGAATAGGGTTCAGAATGTCGTACTTGCTCAGGTCAAGCGACAGGTTGGTGTAAGGAACCGCGCGGCCCAGCTCACGAACGCTGATGCTCGTGGTGCTCAGGTCGAACTCGTCCTCGGGAATGCGAATGCCTTCATCAAGGTTAGCGGACGTCGGCTCGGTGATGTTCTTCACACGAACCAGCGTAACCGTCTCACCCATCTTTCGGCCATAGCCCGGAACAGGATCTACGTGGTCCATGAAGAGGGAATTCTCCACGGCCGCTTCCCACAGCTTGGAACTGAGGGCGAAATTCTTGTAGGTCCCTGTCGGGGCATCGAAGGTCCAAGAAAACTGGGGCATGGATGTTCCTCTTTATGCCGCCGCACCACGGCGCTTGCGACGCCGCTGACTAATCAATTCAGACATGGTTTTATGCGTAAGACGCTCTTCCGAGGGCTGACGCCGGGCCTCGCTCGTGGGAGCCTCGGCACCTTCGGACAGCGCCCTGCGATTTTTGGTACTGCCTCGTTGTGAGTATCGCGAAATACGGGCTCGCGTCAAGTCCCCTAATTTTTTGATGGCCTGGGAAACCGGCATGTTGGCAATCTCATTCATGTGCTTGCCCATGGTCGATTCCACAAGGTCATGGTCGTCACTTAGGTCTTTATTCTGTGCGTAGAAGTCCTTCCAGAAAGTCTTGGATGATTGATCCTGGTCGTACTCCGCCCGAAGTTCGGTTCGGATCTTCTTGGCCTGGAGTTCTCCGTAGCGCTTCAGGGCACCTTTGGGGTTTTGGAACAGTTCTTGGTCCCAGTCAATAGAATCAAACTCATCCGGTTCGGGCTCGGCGGCACTACGGGACGGAGCGGCTGGCGGAATGGCACGGGTCAGTAGGTCGATCTGGCGCTGCAGGTTGGCGATTTGATCGTCGCGAGGGTCGGATCGGCGGCGTGGTTGCGGATCTTCGTCCTCATCATCGTCGTCAGAATCTTCATCAATTTCACGCCCACGGATGAACTCATCATCCTCCAGCATGGACTGCTCGGCTTCACGATCAATCTGATCAAGAAGATCATCACCAGGTCCGCCATGAACCTGCATTGACGGGTGAATCTTTGCGCGGCGCTTAGACATTTGGCATCATCCTTTCCATGGCGCTCTGGCCCATTTTCTCACGAGTATCGAGGAAGGCAAGCAGGATCTGCAAGCCAGCCATCTCACCAATCTTGCCGATAATCACATCGTGGTTGATTTCGCCAGATCGATAGTGGGCAATCAGTTGCTGGCAACAATTCAGCATCTGATTGTCAATTGCTTCGCGGACCATGGCCTTGATTACAGCGGCATCTCGGCCAGATTCGACCTTAGCGGCGAGCTGCTCATGCGCGGCCATGTGTCTATAGATATCTCCAACAAGCCCGCTCATCCGAATTTCCTCACATCGCCAGTTACTTCCATACCGCTCGGAAGCCATAGGCCAGATTTCTTATCTTCGCGCATACGTTCAAGAAGCAATGCTTGGATTTCCAGGATGATCCAGAATGCCTTCTGGAGAAACGCCTGCCGAGCGGCGAGATTATCAATCGGTATGTTTTCCATGTTCTTATAGAACCATATCGACGTGTCGGCGAGGCGGCGCTCCAGAAGTTTATTTCCAGAAGCCTGGGCGTTGTGCAGAAGGCCCTCAACCAGCGTCTCGGGACTAACGACCGGCTTTGACATTTTATCGACCTTTGTTCGTTGCGCTTGCGCGGTTGGCGTTGGGACTTATGGGGGTGTTCTGAACCTTGGGGCCACTGTTAGTGGCGTGAGGTCCAGTATCCTTGCCGTCAGTGATGCTCTTGGGCGAGCCGCCCATGTTGCCAGCACTGCCGTTAGGGTGAGATTTGCATCCAGTTGCCATTATGCACTCACAGCTCGGATTACAGAGAAGTTGATGATAGGCGTCTCAGTGGTGGTGCCGCCAGTGGTTGCGAACGAGATACGGAAGCTGCCATCGGCCACCGCAGTTACGTTCAGATGATACAGATCAGTTCCGGTCCGCTGAGCCAGGATGATAGTATCGCCGACCTTAACCAGATTGTTGGTCACAGTGAACGATGCAAACGTGGCAGAGCCAGCAGCCGAGAACAGAGTGATCGCACCGCTAAGATTATTGATCGTGACGCCAGTGGTGCGGCTGGTAAGCTGGGTAACAGCCGCCCCGCCGGCCTTATAGCCAATAGGTGCGCTTGCGCCCTTGCTAAGAAATCTTCCCGTCATACTCCGGAACTCCGTGTCTTACGCTTCATGGGATTCTTGGTTTTCATGCCCCGCAGCGGATTGTCATCCCTGCGTTTCAGGGGATCAATCCCGCCAGCGACGAGGCTGCCACTCGGTGGAACCATCGCACTGGATTTCTTCGGGGCCTGTTTCTTTGGCGGATATTTTCCTGCCATTACATTGCTCCTATGTTGGGAGGCATGCCCGATGCCGGATTTGCGCTTTGCTGGATCGCCGCAGTCTGGCTGTCCCCACCAGTTCCGGCGCCACCCGCTACGCCTGTCGGTCCAGTGCCTTCAGCGTTCTGAGGACCTTGGCCCAGAAGTGCAGCCGCGCCCTGAACCTCAGCCATTTCCTGCGCAGCTTGTTCCTGCTCTTCCGGAGTTTTCTCCAGGTCTTCGGCATTAAGATTAAGGGCTGTCATCAATCGACGCAAGGCAGCCTCGGGGCTGAATTTTTTCATGAACGCAGCGAACAGGGCTGGATTGGTGGAGACGGCCTGAAGCAGCGCCATGATTTTCTGGAAGTCGAGCGCCCGTGTCATGGTGGCGCTGAGGCCATTTACCTTGAATTGAAGCTTCTCAGCGAATGTTGCGAATCGCTCCTCGGGGCTGGCCTCCATGATGAGGGTTTGAACCAGCGGATCGCCGGCTTTCTTAATACCATCGGGCACGCCTTCGGCATTCTGAAGAATTACCAGGAATGACTTGCGGAGGACCGGCCCGATCACAGAGTTTTCAAGGTCACTAACCAGGCCGTCCAGCATAAGGTTCTGGCTCTGACTGGCTTCGAGAACTTCAGTGGCCAGAACTTGCTTAGGCGGCATGCTGCCAAGCTTAAGCTCATTCGTCATTGCCGCGCCGGTGAATTCCCGGTTCAGCATCTCGTAGACGGCCATGGCCTCGTTAGGGACATCCCCCTCAACGACGGTTTCAACGACCTTGGCGTTGTGCGGAAGGGTTTGCTTGACCGCTAGAGTCATGCCCGGTCGGATGCCGCCTTCGATCTGGCTGGGATCTTCAAGATCCTCGACCCGGACCTGCTTGACGCCCCAGACGCTAGTCATGCCACCGTCAATGATGAGGTTGAACAGCTCATTGAGGGCAAGATTAATGTCAGTAGCGTGATCGTAAAGAGCCTTGTGCCACACACTGTGCGGAACGCGGATCAGCGGAGCCACGACGAACGGACTTTCTTGGTGCCAGAACGGATTGGGTTCAGGCGGACGGATCAAGAAGCGATCGTTGGCAATAGTGGCTACGACGTTCCTATGCTTGATGCGGCCATTAGCATCAAGGAGCGTTCCCCAGAATTCATCCAACACAACTCGCTTGCGGAAGCTAGGTGTTATGGTTTCGTCCTGGTTGCGATCGTACTCGCTGAGCTTTTCGTCCTCCGGTCGGCGCTGATCCATGCCAATGAGCTGGTCAACAGCGCTCTTAAGATAAATTCCATCCTCGACGCCCTGGAGGATCTGATGGATATCACGCTCGACGCGATGAATCTCATACAGACCGTTGCCCGTGGGGTCAGGATAATAGTCCTCCATGCGGACAAGATCAATTCGCAGCTTCCACTGATCATCCTCCTCCATATTGAGCTTCGGTCCAAGTTCATCACGCTCAAACGTGAACCGACGACGCTTCATAGTGCCGCCGTGGACCTTCAGGATGATCAGATTCTTGAGCAGGGCCTGCTTGACGGCATCGCTCATTACAAGCGGGAACGTGTTGAGCTGACCGGACGCAGTTCCGGGGGTCCATAGGTCTTCCAGGAAGGCTTTCAGGAACGTTCGAAGCCGGCTGCCGTCGATCTTGCCGACAAGCTCCGAGCCAACGTCGATGCTGAAATAGTTCCCAAATTGAATCAAACCGCGCTTGATCATTGCCGCGATTTGTTCGACACTTACGGGGACTTTGGGAAGAAATTCTGTAGATTGACCGGCTTGCTTATGGGACCAATCCTGCCTACCTAAGAACGCATCCCAGTTTCGATCTGCGTTGTGGATTCGAGTGCGTCTAGCGTCCTCGGATTCGTCTCTGTATTGGCGGATGGCCTGGATGACACTCATAGTATCATCAACAGGCCGATCGTGCTCAGCAGACGGCCCGGTGCCGCTAGCTATTGGATTGTGTTGTGTGTTTGCTACCATAGCCAGGGCTCGGAATTACCTTTTTGGACTTGGATTCTTGCACGCATCCGATATGAACCCCGATTGTGTGCTCTGCATGGGTAAGCAGTGCGGTGAAGCACATACGGCATTGGCGAGGTTCACGTTTTTGAGTATCACGTTTACCGCCTGACATCAACGATCCTTTCCAAATCGATAGCCGGGGCCGCTGAGAGATCTTGGAACGTAATGAGAGTTACCTCGGGCGCTCTGTGGACGCACAGGCTCTTCAAATGACAGCCAATAGCCGGCTGCATCGCTGATGTGAGTGCGCCAGAAATAAGGATCTTTCTTATTCGTGATCTTCATCACGCCGCCCTTATTGTCACGCAGCACACCTTCCATGTCAGTGATCAAGTTTCGGCATGTTGGATCAATGCTGATGCGGTTCTGGCCGTCTTCGTCCTTGAGCAACCTATTAACAGCGTTGATTCTGTCAGCGATCCGAGGGTTTTCCTCAGGCACTCGCATCCGGATCGGGCTGGTGTATTGCTTCATCTGATTGAGGATGGTCCAGTAGTCAGACTTGCCCGTCTGACCAGTGCGACCCTTGCCCGTGGCGTCGCCGTATAGCCAGACCTCAGACCCATGTTCGGGGAATGCTTCATAAAATGCATCGCACATGTCAGGGATGTTGCCCTGCTCCATGAAGAACTCCCGATGGAATCTGTAGATGAAGCCATCGAACTGACCGACGAGACTAACCATCGGTTCGACGTTAAAGTCCCACATCCACACAAGCGGCATGCGCTGGATGATGCTGGGTTGGGGCTTCACATGGATCTGACGGGCAAAGCTGGCGTAAGCAAGTGCGCCACCCATGCCAGGAAGCCACTCGCCCTCAAGCCGAATCCGCCGAGCGGGGGTTCCCTCAGGATAGATGGCCTCAAGACGCTTGATTTCGTCCCTCGGAATGCCCGGATTGTCGTATATACTGGCCCCCCATAGGCCAATATGTAACAAAGCGCCTTCCTTCCATGGCGTGATGATCTTGGGAAACACCCAACTGACGGTTTGCTGCTGGCCCTCGGGTGGAAGAAGCGTCGCTGTGCAGAAAAATATCAGCGGTTTCTGGCCAACACGGATGACGCACTCCTCATAGATCTCATAAGGATGCTCCTCGTCCATGTGTAACCAGTCGCGGTCGGCACCCTGGTATTTTCTGCGGCCACTTTCGGCACTTTTGAACCCAATGATGCTTCCATTCTTCAGTTTCAGCACCTGAGATTCAGCATTCCAGCTTTCTATTTCATGGTTTGGGATGAAAGGGGGGTATTTTCCGGCTCTACCATAGCCGTTATCAAAATACTTCGGCTGGATGACGTCTCGAGAAGTCGGAAAGTCAAGCGCACTGACCCATCCGGCAGTTGCTCGATCGTTGACGGACACGGAAGATCCAGCAGCTCCAACGTACCGCCCGTCTTGACGTCCAAACCGCGCCAGAGTTGCGCCAATATACGCACCTGCTTCTGATTTTCCTGCTCGGTTCGCGGCGATGAACCAGTTTTCTTTGAATTTTTGTCCAAGGGTCGAGTCCACAAATGCTTGTTGCTTGTCATGCAGGGGGAAATTCTTAAGAGGATCGCTGCCCCTACGGCTCTTAAGCTCCTCAGCCAGAAGTAAGAGCTCTTCTGTATGCTTTCGATGCGGCGGCATATTTGCGTTTTCCAAAAATTTGGCGTATAATCAACGCCTTCCCTATAGCACATCACGTCATGGAGTGCCTATGTCGCACGAATATGGACCGCAGACCCCCTTCGGTCAATATGTGTTCCAGATGAAATACGCTCAGCCGAATGAAACCCCAAGGGATGTTTATAACAGAGTTGCGAGCAAGCTGAAGAATAGCCCGGAGCACTACCATGCATTCCGCGATATCATTGGACGCCAGCGCTTTCTCCCTGCTGGCCGCAACCTTGCATCGCTCGGAACTTCAAAGAACGTTTGTTCTCATAACTGTTTCGTTAGCGGAACAATTGAAGACTCCTTCGTTGACGGCCACGGATCGATCATGGATCGAGCAAAAGAGGCAGCAACTACGATGCGCATGGGTGGAGGGATTGGATACGATTTCTCTACACTCCGTCCGCGTGGAGATCGCATCAAGAAACTGGACAGCAATGCTACTGGGCCAGTCTCGTTCATGCACATCTTTGATGCAATCGGACTCGCTACCTGCTCAAGCGGCCATCGTCGAGGCGCTCAAATGGGTGTTCTCAGAGTAGACCATCCCGACATCCAGGAGTTCGTTCATGCCAAAACTAATGGGCACGCTCTTACTGGATTCAATATTTCCGTCGCCGTTACCGACGAGTTCATGCGAGCCGTCGAAAGTGATTCTGAGTTTCCGTTGCGATTTGGTGGGCAAACCTACCGAACCATCCGCGCGGGAGAGCTCTGGGAATCCATCATGCGGAATGCCTGGGACTGGGGAGAGCCCGGAATCCTTTTCATCGATCGAATTAACAACGAGAATAATCTGCAATACTGCGAAGATATCGCCGCTACCAACCCATGTAGTGAACAGCCTTTGCCAGCATATGGCGCGTGCCTTCTCGGAAGCTTTAACCTCACTCAGTACATCACAGGAGGTTACGGGCAGTGGACAGGCCGAGGATTCAACTACGATTTATTCCGGAGTGATATTGCCACCGTCGTAGATGCGATGGACAATGTAAATGATGTAGCGAAATATCCGCTGGAGGAGCAGTACTACGAAGCGCAGGCTAAGCGCCGTATGGGTCTAGGCGTGACTGGGCTAGCCAATGCGCTGGAGGCCATGGGCCACCCGTATGGATCGCCGGGCTTCTTGAATGAGATGCACCACATCCTGCGTACACTCCGAGATGAGGCGTATTATGCAAGTGCCATGCTCGCCAAAGCCCTCAGCCCCTTCCGCGTCTTCGACGCGGACAAGTACCTGTCAACGCCCTTTATTCAAAGGCTGCCTGCCCGTGTACGCGACGCTATCGCATATCATGGGATACGGAACAGCCATCTTATTAGCATCGCTCCTACGGGGACTATTAGTCTTGCTGCTGATAATGTCTCAAGCGGCATTGAGCCTGTATTTGCAGTTCGAGCTATTCGTAAGATGCATACCCCTGATCGTGGGTTGGTAGATATTGAAGTGCTGGACTACGGCAAGCGGGTGTGGGATGTCAATCCAGTTACCGCCGATCAAGTTACTGCGGACCAACACATTCAGGTCTTGGCCACTGCCCAGGCGTACTGTGACAGCGCGGTTAGCAAAACTTGCAACGTGGACGGCAGGATGCCGTGGGATGGATTTAAGGATATATACATGCGGGCATGGCGCCTGGGCGCCAAGGGTTGTACAGTATTCAACTCCGACGGTCTTCGAGGTGCTGTGCTTACCAAAGCGGATGTCAAGGAAGACAAGCCCGCGGAGGAAGATCTGAGCGACTGCGTCGGGGGGTCTTGCTCAATCTAACAATCAATGCCATTTTGGATCGTCGCAACCGAAGGGACTTAATATGACCTGGGACACCATCCAGCAACTCGTCCGCATCGTGATGCAGCTCGTAGCGGGCTTCCTTGTTCAGCGGGGCTTCATCACGGAGGACATGAGCGTCACACTTGTTGGCGCCGTCGTATCACTTGGCGGCATCGCTTGGTGGGCGCTGTGGAATAACAACCAGCCGGCAATCGGCGAGGTTAAGAAGACCTAACACGGGGGGCTTCGGCCCCCTTATCATATGGCCCGTCCCTCCCTCCGGTCGGTG
>JACCDR011668372.1_pt1 | contig 10866 bp, 10 predicted proteins | sample 7446431 | NCBI WGS metagenome assembly JACCDR01 (sample SAMN15323443, study PRJNA562643) | freshwater metagenome | isolation source: river surface water | place: USA:Blue River Watershed | collected 2017-08-17 | reverse complement strand
CCTTGAACTTTTGAAATATCGAGCGCAGGTGATCCCGCATTTGCTGCTCTTCTAAATTGCCTTCACCCCCACGGGCAATCACCCACCGCTTAAAAAGATCAACTGAGGCGGCCATGGCGGCGCGTTCTGGCCAGCCGGTAACACCCCAAGAGGTGGCCAATTCACCCGCTATGCCTATCAACGCAAATTTTTTGGCTGCGCGATCAGTTTGCCCGCCGCGTTTAATCAAAGTGCTTGCGCTAAAGTATTCAATATAATCCTGTATGTATTTAAAAAGCGCCTTTCCATCGTTGCTGCCAAGCTGCTGTATAAGCGCGCGCAAATACACTGTAAAAGCCGTACCATGATTTTCAGCCAAGGCGGATTTTAAGTGGTCAGATAGTGCGGCCCCGCCATCAAATTGGTGCGAATCATTAAACACCCCCATGTGTTTTTGTTGCGCCTCATCCTCATGTAAGCAGGCTTTTATGCCTATAAAGCGCATTTCCATCCCGCCCGTTAATTGCTTGCCTGCATCCGCCAAATACTGCTCTAGGGTTTTTTCGCCATTGGATAAAAATGTTAACCGCCAGCGGTGGCGGGATTCTTTAGCTTGGCCTTTTTCGTTTGCGCGGGCCTTACCTTGGCCATTACCCAGCATATAAACCACATCGCCAATGATGCGCGAATCAACTTGGTTAATTTCATCCAGGGCGAACAATAAATCTGAGTGCGCGGCGGCTTGGCTTTCCATTGCATTGTCTGTGCTGCGCCAACTGCTTTTGTAGTCATTGGGGTTGCCAATTACTGAGCAGGCCAAGTTTAAAAGTGTGGATTTACCCCAACTGCTATCGCCGTAGAGGTGCATTCCCATGGTTTCCTCCCCAACCAATTCCAACAATGGGGCCGAGAACGCAGCGCTAACTACAAATAACGCCAGGGGATTATTAATACAGTACTTGGCAACCTGGGCCTGCCATGCGGCCAAGGTTCCGCACTCGCTTATTTTGCATGGGGGCGCCCCGTCGCAATCAAATAAAACCTGCTCGCTGCTTGCCCCAATGGTTTGATTGGGCAGTACAAACATTTTTTTGTGCCAGCCCATTTTGTAAACCAGGCCCACTCGCTCCAAGGTTTTGTTGGCTTGATACTGCAGAAAATCCAATACTTTCCGACGCGCCTCTCTATGGGTCTCGATAAATAAACCGCGATCCATTAGCCCCTTCATGACTTCACCAGCGCCATCAGCGGCAAATAGCTGCCTAGGTATATTCCAGTGCTTTTTTACCCCATCAAAATCATCAAAGGTGACCAACACACCCCAATTGCGCCCATTGCCAGAGCCATCCCTAGATTGTGCGATTACATCAATACGGGCGCATATGCGGCGGTGATTGTCGATTTTTGGATCATAGGCATAAACACCATCGTCACGCACTTTAAAGCCGCCCGCTGAGTCTGCGGCAGGTTCTGAGGGGGCTGCGCCAATCGGGTCTTGCTTGGCAGTGCGCTTGGGGGTGCTGGGTTGTGCGGTTTGTGGTATTTCTGCTTGAGGTGTTGTTTGAATCGGTTGGCCATCAAACACGCGCCACACCCCCAACAATTCCAGGGCGGTTAGGTGTTCTGCCCTCCACCCAAAGGCGCAAGCATCAAACGCATCTGCGCCATCCGGCCAGGTGCCTGCCTCTTCGATGAGGTGGGTGCTATCATCGTTTGTGCCGGTGGCTAAGGGTTTGTAGCGGCTAAAAGCGGCCACATCCAACACAAGCAAGGGCTTAGCTCCTAGTTTTGCCAATATCGCCGCCAATTGGGCCACAGAGGCAGCGCCAGGGGCGTCATTGTCTGGCCAATACCAAACCTGATACCCGCTTAAGGGCGAAAAATCAGTTTTTTCTAGCGCTTTGCAGCCGCTTGACCAAGTAAGGCAGGGTGTATTGGGGAATAGCTCCTTTGCTGCATCGCAAGCCTTTTCCCCCTCAACCAATATCACTCGTTTTGCGCTGCTGGCGGCTAATTGGTGCAAGCCGTATAAGGGGCGGTTGGTGGGTAGTTGTTGCCAATGCCACCCGGTTCTAATCTGCCCATTCTTGTCCCGCGTCCCATACACCAGTGGCCGGTATTCCTTTTTGTGTTCACCCCCAGAGCTCACACGGTCAAATCGGCATACGCGCATAAGCAGGCATTTGCCGTCCATGCTCAGGTAATCCCAATAATGGCTAGGGTTCCCTAGCTCTTTGGTTGGGTGCCGCTTAGGGCAGGTTGCGGCGGCTTCAAGTGGGGGTGGGTATACAGGCGTAAAAATGGCGGCAGGCTTTTTATCGCTTGCGGGTTCGCGGTTCTGGCCGGCAGGGTTTTGAGCTGTATCCATCCCAAGAAATTTTGCCAGCTCCCGCGCTGCATCGCCCTGGCTTTGCCGGTTGGCGTAGGCCACATATGAAATTAAATCACCGCCTTTGTCTGCGGTGGCAAAATCACTCCAAACGCCGGTATCTAAATTTAAACTAAATGAACGGGCGCTTTTATCCGCACGGCCTGGATTTAAGGCTATGTATTCACGCCCTTGGCGTTTTCCATTGGGTGCAAAGTGTTCGGCTACCCGCTGGGATTGGCGCAAGGCATCAGCATTTACCGCTTTAAAATTGATTTTCTCTTCTCTCATACACAAAAACTCAAATTTTGGCCAAGCGAACCCCGCACCCATAAGGGCGTGCAATCAGACGCGGAAAATGCAGCTTTTTAGTGATTTAGCTTGGTGGGATAACCTAGGCGCCTTAAATCATGGGCACAGGCGGGGATGGCTCTTTTTATTCGGTCATGAATGAACTTGAATACAGCCTCTTTTCCCTTTTTGGTATTGGCATCTGGATAGCCTTGGGCTTCAAATAACGCGCAGTAATGCGAAGTTAAAAACAACGCCGAATCGGCGTTAAAATCGTGATAAATAGCATCTAGGTGGCCATCTGCTTGTTTCATTACTACTGATACATACCACCGAGATAACCAATTACCACCGCTAGATGGGTTTTTCGCTAAATCGCATATAAACCAAGGGGTAATTGGCTTATATACACTCCAGCCTGTTATCAAACCCTCCTTGCTCATAGATACAATTAAGGGCCTTTTTCGAGCTTTATTTGCTTTGTTTGGTGGCTTTTTGATTGTATTTCTAATCATTTGCAGCACCGCCCTGATCGATATAGAAAGCATCACCAGTTTTAGCTGCATGGCAATATGCAGCCGAGAGGGTGTAGCAGGTCAGTTCACTGGGATTTTTAGCGTAAGGGCTGATGATGAGCACCAATAATCCATCGTCCCATTCAATCAAGTGCGCGGATTGGCCGTTAGCTTCGGTTTGCGCAATGAGTTTTTTAAACTGAGAGAGAATTGCCACCAATGCTGGATTATGTGGTGTAGCTCTTTCGCTAATTTCATCTAGCGTGATTGACTTACACCGTTCCGCTGCTTGTTTGGGGGTGTAACAGGGGAGGGCTCTAAACATTGGCGGCCTCCTTAATCTTAGAGGCGCGTTCGTTCGCGAATTTATCAATCAGGGCATGCACTTCATCTTTACGCCAAGCAGTTACCGACTGAGATAGTTTTACAGGTGCTGGCGCTCGACCATCGGACACCCAAACCCACCAAGTGGACTTGCCAATAGGTATTAGTTCCAACACCTGGCTTAGTCGGTAAAAGCCAATACAGGTGTGTTTAGGGGGTTCGCCCGACATCGCGGGGGTAGAGGGGGGGGTATTACTGGTAGAAGTAACCATCTATAGACTCCTGTGGTCATATGTAGATGGTTGATGATTTTATGAGGTCTACTGAAAATAAATACAAGAATAAATTTTAAGGAGCGCGCCCGCCGATAATTTTATCAGCGAGCGCGATCATTGATAAAAAAGGCCGTAGTCAGCCGTTGTCACGATAACCAATAACAGTCGAATCCGCAGCCACCCCGATTGTGTCTGTAAATTTTTTTTCATCCCCGAGCCAAACTTCTTCGCAACCAATGACGTTTGTTTTAAATCTTTGGGGCGCTAGTGATCCCAGGAACTTCCTTAGATCACCAGTGGTTCGTTTAAACCCTCGATTTGCAGCCGCATCAAACGCGGCTTTATATGCAGCGGCCCGTACTTTCGATGTATCGGCCCTTTTTTGTCCCCCAATGATGCCTGCGCCAACCTTCTGCCCTGCGTTCTCATATGCTCGCTGCAAAAGCTCCTCTACATTAACTTTTCCAATGATCGAGCCAAGAAAAACTGCCTGCAAAAATAACTGCTGTAAATCTCCTCGGTAGGGGTGATCGATGCCCTCAAGTGGTGAAAATACTTTGTAGGCAAGTCGCATAACCGAGGAAAGACACGCGTTTAAGTGCTGATACATTTCTGTAGACGCTTCGCGCCCCAGAAATTCGAACTCCTCATCAGTCTGGATAAAATCAAAAACCCTCGTTATTACAACCTGAAAATTTAACATTCCCAAACTGTAGAGTTTTGTAATCAATTCTGGTGTTGTTCCTATAGCGGCTAGCTGGTGAGCATGTGCCTTTTCCGATTCGGAAAAAGTTGGGAATATCACTGGCTTAAATATATGGCCTAACGGCCTCAGGTGCTCAACTCTGAATGTACCTAAAATATCCTCCCCGCCAATCTCGGTTGGTTCATTTTTGGAGTCGCTTTCTTTTGTCATTTCCAAGCCTTTAACTCAAAGACATAGCCCAACCCTTTGATAATGCTTCCCATTATCTATAGTGGGCCGTCCGCTGGATTGTTCCCGGTGTTCCCAGTATCAGAAACTAACCGGGAACGGGGCATTTGTTTAATAACCACTATATATAAAGAATATATTTAATAAGTTCCCATTGTTCCCTATGTTCTCGCTCCTTTTTACCCCGACAACCAAACACTAAAACCATTGGGGGCTAAACCACTTTGCCAAATGCCACAGGCACCACATTGGCGCCTAAGCCAATAAGCCTTTGTTGGTCGATAAAATCCGCCCACCACTGCATCATGGTTGTGCGCTCATCCATATAGCGGGCGTGGTGGGTGTAGGCCGCCCGCACACCATTGCGTTCGGTGTGGGATAGCTGGCGCTCTATGGCGTCTGGGTTAAAGCTGGATTCATTCAGGATTGAGCAGGCCGTATTCCTAAAGCCATGGGGTACACATTTGCTTTTGTTGGGGGTGCTGCCGTCGTAACCCATTTTGAAAATGGCGCGGCGCATAGTGTTATCGCTCATGCCTTCATCCCGGCTCCGCTCAGAGGGGAACACCAAGTCATAACCGCCGCTAATTTCCTTTAATTGCTGCAGTATTTCTAATGCCTGGCGGGAGAGAGGCACAATGTGCTCGGTTTTCATTTTCATGCGTTCGGCAGGGATGCGCCATTGTTTGGCCTCTAGGTCGAATTCAGCCCAGCGGGCCAGCCTCAGTTCTTTAGAGCGCACGAATGTCAGCACCAGTAACTCTATGGCCAGCTTTGTAAGGGTGCGGCCCCTCTCCTGATAGCTGCTTAAGTCTTTTAAGAAGGTGGGTAGTTCTTCGCGGGGTAATGAATCCCGGTGTTTGGTTTTGCGGCCTTTTAATATCCCGGCCAGGTCTGACGCCGGGTTACTTTCGGCAATGCCGGTTTTTATGGCGTAGGCAAAAACGCTGCGCACAGCTTGCAGAACGCGCTGGGCTACATCTAAAGCATTGCGGCCTTCAATCCTTTTTACCACCGCGATAATGTCGGGGGTTTTGATGGTATGAATGGCGCGGGAGCCTAGAGCGGGGAGGGCGTCAGCCTCAAGCCGCCGCCATACGCGAGCGGCATGGTCGGCAGTCCATGTGCCCTTCTGGTTTTCCCACCACTCTTTGGCAATGGAGGCAAAGCTAGTGCCTTCCTCTAATTCGGTTTGGCGCCTCTTGGCTTGTTTAGCCTGGCTGGGGTCTTGGCCATCAGATAGGAGGCGCTTAGCTTCGACCACTTTTTCCCGTGCTTCCTTAAGGCTCACCTCTGGGTAAACACCTACCGCCAGGGTTTTCTGTTTGCCTTGGTGCCGGTAGGCGTAGCGCCAGCACTTGGTGCCGTTAGCTTTTACCAGAAGGTATAGGCCGCCCCCATCGCTTTGCTTAAAGTCTTTGTCTTTGGGGGTGAGACGCTTTACCGCAACATCAGTGAGCTTGGCCATTGTTGGTATCGTCAAAATTGAACCAGCGATACCAACAAAGATACCAACAAATTTTTTAGATTCCAATAGATTGGAGTGGATGGCTTCGGACAGGTAAAGCCGTCAAAGCCAGTAAATACGGCGGTTTTTGGACCGTGTTGGACTAGTATGGAAGGAAGATGGTGCCCGGGGCCGGAGCTGAACCTAACTCATAAATCATTGAAATATAACAATAATTTATACTTTAATTTTTGTTGATGCCAACACGGATACCAACAAATCTTTTTGCTACCCCGCTCCAACGAACAATATTTAATCAAATTACCCTACAACAAAGGCAAAAAATGTGACGCACTTCACGCCCTGTCTTGGGGGTGTCGATGCCTGTTTTAGTGCTGGTAATTGCACTTAGTTCCAGTCCCATTTTTAGCATACCCCCCTCCCGAATTTCCCGCTTGTAAAAAGAGGCATACGGGGCGGTGTACAGTTAAAGGTTTTCAAACCTTTTTTACCCCCCTACCTATCGATACCAACCTAGGTGGCTTTTTGCATTTAATAAGGCATTTGCAAAAATAAGGCTATGCAGGCGGTCACCAGCTGCAAAGGCTCAGGTTTTTACCACCCCCCGTATGGCAGCCAACCTGGCGGCCTCACATCCTCTTAATGTCTCTGCAATATAGGGCGATACATGGGGCTTGGAGCTGGGCGAGTGAGTTTAATCTCGTCAACAGCAGCATAAATAGAACCTACTGGATGCTATCTGCACCCCCAAACCGCCGTGAAACATTTCGCGGTGTGGGGCATATTTTCGGGGTGCGGGGAGTAATCACATTAGGGGTGATTAGTTCGACCCCCCTCAGTTTTTGATTTTTTCACTGGAAACCTGGGAACAGAAAAATAAATACAATAAAATCAATATGATATGTTGATTTTTCCTGTTCCCAACACCGGGAACGGCCTGGAACAAGTGGGAATTTGGAGGGGTGCACGGGAACAAGGTGGGGGATATTGGACAATATAAAGGCCAGAATAGCTTGCAGCTATTGAGATACGAGCGGCTGCGGAGCTGGCCGGTATTGCTAATGCAACCAAATCAACCCACCGAGCTGCCCCTCCCCTGAAGAGCTGCCCGAGCTACTGCGGAGAATTACTACGAGTTCGACTTGGCCGCAAAACTTTGACCTTGCCACCCGAGCGGCTTCTGAAAGAGCATGTTGTGATAGCCCTTTACTATTGCCCGGTGGTGACCATAGGCATGGGTGCCGATGAGTAAAAACACCCTTCGGGGTGCCAACCGCAACAATGTGCGGCAGCCTACATTCACAAAACCCAGTTTTTGGACGAACGTCGCATAATGATAGGGCTATGGAGCTGTTAAATTAACGCGTTGTGTGCCCCCGTGGGAGTTTGAATGTGCCCATATATAGCTTCAACTCTGGCTCTGTACAACCCATGCAATATTTCGCTTACCGATTAAGTATCAACTGGTTATCCTTTTAAAAGTTTAAGCGTTGCTTTAAGTGACGTGTTTTGCCAGAATGTAATGTAAGTTACGGAACCTTAATGTACACTTTCTGAACTTGGCAGTTGCCAGGACCAGAGAGTAGATATACTTAAAGTTCGCCAAAGAAAACCTCTGGAATAACTTCTTAGGGCCAAGTGGAAGATTTATAGGTAGTTGAAGTTTTCTAGACGTGGTCTTTAATAAAATATAAGACGCTAGGCAGAGCTGGCTAATGGGCCAGCTTTTTTGCGTCCTGAACTTTAGTTTTAAACGGCGACATGCTCAAGCATGAAGGTTGGTTCTTATGAAAATTTTACCCGAAACTAGCTTGCCAGCACTATCTTCAGATATAAAAAGCCGCGTTTCTGACGGCGTGTACTCTCTGTTCATCCTTAAGGCAGATGACAGCCAGGAGTTTGCCTTGATATTGAAGGATATTGTGTTCTTTCTGAAAGGTAATGGCACGATCTATAAACAACAACCAAAGAGTAACTTTGATAGAAGTTCCATATTAGATGCAGCTACTTTTGTTATAAAGAACAATGACCCGTTAAGAATCAACGCGGCTTAGAATGGATAAGTTTGTATATGGAGGTACCGATACTTGCTGGATATTTGTTTCCGACTCTGACGACTCCGTTCAGGAAAACGTCAGACATATGTATGATATAATTTATGCAATAGACGTTCTTAAGTCTAAGGGAGTCCACGATTCCTGCATCAAAGTTTTTACCAATTACACTCTTCTCGATTTAAAGCTATTTGGTCACCCAGAAGCTCTAGGCCTATCTACCATCCAAGATGTCCTAAACTCAACGCATTTTGAAAAAGCTATGGTAGTAGTTACCGGTCATGGCAGCCACTTAGGGATTGCAGGGGGCAACTTAAGTCCATTTGGACTTACAAATGCAGTGAGATCAATAAATGGAATAAAGAGCGGCACGATAGTGCTATGCCAATGTTACGCAGGAGTTTTCAATTTTTTGGATGCAGCCAAACCAAAACCAGATCTTGCACTCGTAGGCGCTACCAATCTAAACATTAGCTTAAGCGTTGGTATTAACCACGAACTTAAGCAGATAGATGAAACAGTTGCATCGGAAGGTTGGGTAGCTAATCTATTCATGTATTATTTCTTTACTTGGATTAAAAACCCCGAAGATATTGACGGCGACGGCGAAAAATCGTTGTGCGATGCGTTTAAATATTCTGGAATTAACACCGGACGTCATATTTCATCAAACAAGAGCCTTTTATTCATTAAGGCCAACGAACTTAATAATCAATTTTCTTCTCTTCTTGCAGCGGTTAAATTATTCAACAACGAACCATCTACCCCTGAAGAGTTCGACACTTACACAAAGTTCTTAGATGTTTGCACGAAGTTAGAGGAAAACACTTCGCTCCTGCACCTAAATCAGGAGCCATGGTTACTTCACGCGACAAAATCACGACATATTCTTTTTGAATAAAAAGCGACAGATTTAGATTTGTCTAAGTAACCGTTCTAAATATTTAAGTGGGCATAAATACCAAGCTTTTTTATGCATGTAGGGAATTGGTAATTGTTTCCAATTGATTTGCAAGCTTTTCAGGCGGCCACCAGCTATAAAGGCTTAGGTATTTACTACCCCGACGAGTTAAGGGCAAACATGTATTTATAGCGTGCTATTTTCCGCGATTTCTGGGCGTAGGTCGTACATATCAATGAACATTAGAGGGTGGCCTTCGGGATTTTCTAGTTGTTTTTCGTCTAACAGCTGAAATCCAAAACGCAGGTAGAAATCTACAGACTTATGCTTTGAGTCAACAACTAGAAATCGGCACCCCGTGGCGGGAATAATAGTGTCTTGAACTAATGCTAATACAAGCAATATAAGCGTACTTGCTAGCTTATTTCCTTGGAATACAGTATCGGTTGCCAGTCGAGCAATTTTTACAGCGGGCATATGGTTGTAAAATCGTGATGCCAGCCCATCTTCTATCGCATAATTATCAGTTATATCGATCTCGCTGCAAGTAACTGTGACGTAAGCCATTATGCGGCCAGAATGCTCGCTTCCCTCGGAGCCGACCGCAACATATGTTTGGGCAATCAGGTGATCCTGATACTGAAGGGCGTCTTTCTTAAGGAAGGTTTTTAGAGGTTGGAAATCCACATGGCCGGTTTTGAATTTCCTGTGACAGTCACTGGCGCACAGCGGCCTAATATCGTATTGAATCCCTTCTTGCATGAATTAGAGGTGCTTGGCTTCCGACTGAGCGGCTTTCATGCGAGCAAGAACATCTCTACCTTTCTTCAAGGCAGACACGGCTAAAGGGTTAGGCTTAGATGGCTTGTTCATGTGAGCAACTAAAAGCCGCGCTTCGCGACCGTCAAGCTCAATTCTGCCGAATGTACTAGTTTTAATGGCCATTGGGTGCACCTAGGTTAATGTGGACTTAATGCGTTGCGCCCAACGCATGAGCACAGTATATACGTGTCCACTAAAAATGCCACAGCGGAATACCAAAGTGCTACAGATGTCAACCAGATCGCGGGGGCCGCAGCTCATAAACTCTTACATTGTCAGCTCAAATGCCAAGGGCCTCAACAATTGCCAGCCCTTCAAATCTAACCCGACCGGTATCAGTGAATGCCTTTGCTATGGCTTGAAGTGTGTTGAGCTGTGAGCTTTCGAGCACAGAATCTTGAGCCTCAACCCTTTTAATGGTGGTAATACTTACCCCTGAATGATCAGCAAGCTCTTTAGTGCTCCAACCTAACAACCCACGCGCCATGCGGCATTGCGCTCCCGATAACATAACACCCCCAAAAAGCTAATTTAGCTCACAAAAAAGCCAAAATGTATTTACATTGATTTTATATAAGCTATAATAGCTCATGGGAAGGCAATAGAAAAGCCAAGAGCGCGCCAACGCCCTTGAGCCGATTCATCAATTTGAAGGTATGAGCAACAGACTATGAACGCACGATCTTTTATCTTTATCACACCCCCAACACGCCGCAAATCAAGCCGTTTTTACTATCCAAACAGATGTTGTAACCGAGTGGCGCCGCAAGGTGTCCGGTGTACTGTTAATTGCCCGCGAATTTACCAATTTTGATGACGCGCTTGCCACTCTTGAGCGTGTTCGCAAAAGCAACCCTAAAGCATTTATAAAAACTCGAATTATTTGCTAAGTGAGGCACATCTATGCAAGCAATAAAACACATTAGTGAGTGCAT
>JACCDR010045747.1_pt1 | contig 10866 bp, 19 predicted proteins | sample 7446431 | NCBI WGS metagenome assembly JACCDR01 (sample SAMN15323443, study PRJNA562643) | freshwater metagenome | isolation source: river surface water | place: USA:Blue River Watershed | collected 2017-08-17 | reverse complement strand
CCACAGCGACTACCCGGACCTCACCCATGAGGAGATCCTCGACGGCCTCCTCGTCGCCGCCGGTCGTCAGGTCCAGCACCTACGCCGAGGCCAGGCATCCCCGGTGCGACCGGAGCCGGGGAAGGTCCCGGGCACCGAGGTGGTCGAATACCTCGGCGGCTGCCCGATCGAGGCCTGGGACGGCCCGTACCAGTACGTCTGCGGCGCCGGTAGCGGCGGCCGCGAATGCGCCCGCCACGGCCGGTTCACCCCGGCCCGCCGCTGTGTCGCCGTCGCCGGGTGCCGGCGCCCGGAAGGCCACGGGGGCCGCTGCAACCCGCTCACCACGACCGAAGGAGGCCGGGGGTGAGTGGCCAGGCCGACCGGGTCGACACGATCCTGCGGCAACTCCACGAACTCGAACACGAACGCCGACTGGTGGCCGCGTCCGGGGCGGCACCCGACCACGCCCGCCACAACCAGCTGGCCAACCAGGTCCGCGACCTGATCGGCACCATGCTCGTCCCGGACCTGCGGTCAACGCTGATCCGGATGGTCGTCGACGGGCTCAACGGGGCGAAGTGGCCCCGCTGCGACGGCTGCAACCGGCCCACGTACCTCGGCGTGGCCGGGCCATGGAAGAGGGAACCAAACGTCGACCACAACAACCAGCCTCTTGGAGGAACCGATGGTGGATAAGAAACCGACCGTGTACTCGACCGACGATCCGACCGTGGTCGCCGCGTTCCTGGACGCCCAACGACAGTTGCAGGGGTTCGCGGTCATGGTCACGGTCGCGGCACAGGAACTGGGGAAGAACACCGGCGTCATGCGCGCGGCCGGGGCTGCGGACGGCGGCGCCGGCACCACGATCGGGCTCGCCCCCGACAACCCGAACGATCCGCCCACCGGGTGGGTGTACTCCCGTGGCCGGAAGATGCTCCGCCCGATCCGTGGCCGCGCGGGTGACGCGGCCCGGCAGTGGCTGGACGACCACCAACCGCCGCCCGGCACGGCCGTGCACGCTATCCTCGCCCGGTTCGGGCTGCCGCTGCACGACCTGCTCGGCGACGTCGGCGACATGGGCTGCCGGTTCAGTGCGCCGACCGTCGGCCATGTCGACGGTGTCGTGTGGGCGCTGTACCAGGGTCGTCCGGGTGTCTGGTGGGACATGACCCGGACCGAACCGTCCCAGCCGTGGGTGCGGCGGCGGCTCAGCGAGTTCTACGCCGCGGAGGAAGCCGCGACCGCTGCCCGCGGTACCACCGTGCCGGAACCTGTGGCGCCGTGAGCGTGAGCGTGTGGGACCGGCTCGCCGGCGGCCTGGTCCCGCTGGCCCGGGTCAAGCGGGACGTCCACGTTTTCGACGGGACCACGTACACGGTGGACGTCACCTGGTGGCGGCGTAGGTTCGTGGTCAGCTACCACACGCCCCGGCATCCACGGCGGGTGGTCCGGGCCCGGGCAGCGGAGGCGGCCCGGTGCCGGGCGGCCGCGGACGCGCGCTTGGCCGAGCTGGGCGTGCACCACCCGGCCGGGTAACACAAAACACCCGTCGGCTTGTCGCGCTACACGGCAGCGCGTATTGTCCGAGTGGACCGTTCCCCATCCAAGGAGGCAACCATGCCCGAGACCGCCACCCCCGTTGAGGTCACCTTCGTCCTGGCCGTGGACCACTACGACACCCAAAAGTTCGTGGCCACGTCAACCACGACCGGGTCCGCGCCGCACACCGCGCAGAACATCGTCACGGCGGTCCGGAAGGACACCATCCAGTGCATCAGCACTCTCCGGAAGGCCGAGCAGCCCCCCGTTGCAGACACGACCCGCCGCGCATCCATCACCGCCCGGGTCATCATCGGCGGTGACCGGCCGTTCCAGGTCGACCTGGACACGACGACGACCGGCAGCGTCTTCGCCGCCGCCGAAGCCCTCACCCACGCCGCTTGGCAGGACCTCCAGAACTGGCTGTTGCGGCTGGAGCTGACGGCCAGCCGCCCCTGACGCCCAGCAGCATCGCGATGGCGGGCCCTCGCCTCACCACGGTGACCGGGGCCCGCCATCACCGTCTGCTACTCCTGGGCGCCGAGCCGGGTCATTTCGGCGATGTGCTCGTCGGCGGCGGCCAACACCGCGGCCACGTTGATCCCCGCGGCGAACAGGGTCGGCCCACCGCACTGTGTGCCGCTGCATGCCATCTTCAACCCGGCGGTCCTGCCGCGCTGCTCGGCGCCGATGATGTAGATGCGTCGCAGGTGGGTTTCCCGGGTCATCGTGGCCTGGCTAGTTGGCTCGTTCATGGAGCCCACCTGTCCGGTAGTGCTCCACCGTTTTCCGGACCGCCTGTTCCCACAGGTCGACGGCCTGTTTGATGTACTTCATCACCGGTTCCTTCCCCGGTTCCTGGATGTACGCCTGCGTTTCGGCCGGCAACCGGCCGGCGACACACTCCGCGGCGGCCAACGCGCCGACCTCGGCGGCCTGGGCCCGGCTGATCCCGTGGAACTTGACGACGATGTTGACCGGGGTCAGGAACTCCCACGTCTCAAGGTCGTCGGCGCGTGGCCCACGCTGCGGGTTCAACCCGGCGACGTTCAGCTCGAACTCCGCCCCCGGGTACCGCTTCCTCGCCGGCGGCCAGCCGGGCCGGTCGACCAGGTCGACGACGCCGAGCAGGAACTTGTCGTACCCGAGCCCCTGCCCGGGGGCGTGGATGAACCAGCACGTGACCGTGCTCGCCGCTTTCGGATGGTCGGCGGGGGCCGGCATGTGCCTGGCCCACCCGAACTCGCCTTCCACGAACTCCCGTCCGGCACCCATCACGCCACCGCCGCGGATGCGGACAGCATGGCCGCGAACGTGGCCAGGAACCCGGTCTGCTCGGCCAGCCGGCCGATGCACGTCGGGCACCACGTCAACCCGTCCGGTGGTGTCGCCGGCAACGGGTCGAGGATGACCGCCGCCCCTTTGAACCGGCTGGTCGCGATCTGCCCGCAGCACGTCTGCCGCCCCGGCCTCGGCCCGGTGTCGTTGACGACGTGGAGCCGGCGAACCTGCGCGGCCCGCCGCTGCGGGGTCCCGTACGCGGAGTGGTACCCCCGCGCCGCCGCCACCGCGGGAAACGCCCCGGGGTGCCGGCACGCCGGGCACAGGCAGACAGCTGGGCAGAACTTGCAGTGCGGCGCACCCACGTCGCCGCGCTCGTGCTGAAGCCGCCCACACTGCTCGTGCAGCCCGTGCAGACACGCACACGACATGTAGACGTGGGGCACACCCACCGTCGCCTGAACCAGTTCGCCACGCCACCCGGGCCCACCGGCAACCACCGTCGTCATCCCAAACCCCCGTTGACCGGTCCCCTACCAGTTCAGGTCGGGGAACATCCTGCGCAGAACAGCGTCGCGTAGTGTGCCCGCGTCGAGCGGCTCGACGCTCATACCCGGCTCGGCCGGTCTCAGCAGGTACCCGTCCGGGTACTTCAGCCGTGCCTTCCCCAGCCGCTCCAACCGACCGCCCCGGGTGCGGCGGACCCGCTCGACCCGCTGAACCCCGCACCCACCGGTGCACTGCATCTGCCGCACACCTTCGACGATCCGGCCACCGGCGCCGACGACGGTCGGTTCCAACGTGACCAGCCGCGCGACGTCCTTGGGGGTGCGTGGCCAGGCGTGCCGAAGGTCCCGGCACATCAGCACCGCGTCCGACAACCCGGCCAGACGATCCTCCGCCGACACCACACTCCGGCGTCTGCCCACCGGTCAGCCCACCACAACGGCGTCTGCCTGCATAGTCGGCTGCGTGTCGGGGAACACGTGCCCGGCGGCGCGGTGCCGGTGCAGCCACCCCTGCACGGTGTGTCGCGGCACCTTGTAGTGCTCGGCAAGCGCGGACGGGCTCCCCCCGTGTTCCCGGAACGTCTCGTCCAGTTCGCCGAGCGGCGGGCACGGCCGGTAGGGACGGTTGGCCACCGCCCCCTTCCTGACGCCGGCCCTCGTCGCCTTCACCTTCGGTCTGCTGGGCGCAGGCTTTGCGGCCGGGACCGGAGGGCCCGTCACCGTCGCGGGCGGGTCCACCGGCGTCGGTGCCAGTGCAGGCAGAGTCTCCCGGACCGGCAACGGCAACCCCAACCCTTCCAGGATCAGCATGTCGGCGCTCCGTAACGCGCGGCCGTCGAGGGACTGGAGCCGAACATCCACAACCCGCGCGTTGCTACCGTCGTCGTCCTGTTCGATCACCAGGGTCGCCACCGCCCTGGCAACCCCATCCCCGTCGCTTTCCGTGCAACTCAAGATTCTGCGTACCGTCACCGGATCGCTCCCCACCTCGCGGGCACCGGATGTGCCCGAAGGGCATCGACGTTACGTGAATACGAGCCGGCCGGAACAGTCAATCCGACATGACGCGCTGAAATGGGCCGGAACCGGTCACGCCGCGACCTGGGGTGTCATCGGCATCGAAAACCCGCACGCGGGGTGCACCGGGTCGTCGTCCGGCGGAACCTGCTCGACCTCCTCGTACAGCCGACGTTTGTTCGCCACCTCGTCGGCGTTACCGGAACAGATGACCACCCACCCGACCAACGCGTCCGCACCCTGCCACCCACCCGGCTCCGCCGCCAGGTCGACCTCCACCCGGTACGGCTGCAAGCACCCGGCCTTGCAGGACGGGCACAGCGGCCGCCCCGTCGTCGCCGTCCGGCTGGCCCGGGCCAACCATTCCAACGGCACCGCCCTGGTCTGGCTCATCGCCCCTCGCCTTCCATCGCGCGGATCGTTGCGCACGGGTACGGCTGACCGCAGTGGTCGCACACCCCGAGCTCCTCATCGTCGGAGCAGCACCCGTCATCACACATCGGTGTCGACCGCACCGCTTCCCGGTGTAGAACCCGGACCGCGGCGATCCGCCGCCCGACCGCGGTCACCGCCGCCGTCAGGTTCCCGACGTTGGCCTCCAGCTCCCCGATCCGCTGCTCCCGGTCGGCGAGCACGACAGCCTGCTTCCACCGCTGCTCGTCCAACCTCACCCCCGCCCGGGCCATGAGGACCGCGTCGACAACAACGTCGTCGTCGACGGGTGGCAGCATCCGCACCCCCGACTGCGGGTCCTCCCACCACCGCGCCGGTGTCTCAGCCGGCTCCGCCCGCGGGGCGGCGTGGATCTGCGGGAACCCGCTGGACCGGTCCACGACCAGGTTCACCTGGCCGGTCACGCCGCATCCGGTGTCGTCGCCGGCTTCGCGGTCCCGGCCAGCAACGCCCGCACCTCGGACCGCCAGAACCGGCGATGCCCGCCGGGGGTCAGAACAGCGTTCAGCCGCCCCGCGGCCGCCCACCGGCCCACCGTCTTCGCGTCGACCCGGAACAGCTTCGCCACCTCGCACGGCTTCAGTAGCCGGTCCCCGTCGTCCATTCCCCCAACCACCACAACAACCCCCCGTAATAGGACTACTCCTCACATAATGCGCGAAGCAGGTGGACAAGGGGCACCTAAACGAAGAACCGCCGCGGACCTACTGGTCCGCGGCGGTTCGCGCTACTGCCTGGCCTCTACCCGTAACGCCTACCCGGCAGCCGGTCCAGCACCCGCTGGTGCGCGGCGACCGCCCCGTCCACGTCCGGGTGCAGATGCTCCGGGACCGCGTCCCGCCACTCCCTCGGATGCCACCCCGGCCCCCCGGCCGGCGCCGGCACCATCAGCCCGTACCCGAACAGGTACGCCACCGTCGCCTCCACGATCAGCCCGGCAGCAACCGCCGGCGGCAACGCCGCCAACGCCGCGGCATGCTCCGACCGGAACGAGTCGACCACCAGCCTGGACCACTGACACAACCCCGCCAGCACCTCCCGGTCCCCGGAGCCGAGCACCTCCCGCGCCGCGTCGACCAGCTTCGGGTCCTCACCCGAAGCCAACCGGCCCGCCAACCACCGCTCCCGCTCGTACGGCGACCACTTCTCGATCGCCACCTCACCCTCAGGCCCGGGTTCCGTCACCTCAGACAACTACATCTCCTCCCGACACCGGCATCCAACTCAACGGGGACCACCCACACCGCGTCACCCTCCAACGAGTACGTCGCGTGGTACAGCCAGTCGTCCGGCGGCGGCTCGTGCTCCCCGACCCCAGCGTCGTCCAGGTCCGCCCGGCACACCCCGTCCGGGTAGTTGTCCCGGTAGAACTGCCGGGCCCACCCGGTCGCCTTCTCCGGCGTGGTGAACACCTCCGCGAACGGGTCGATGTGCCCGTCGTGCACCATCACCACGTACAACGTCGTCAAGATCGCCCCTTGTTAAGATCAACAACCCGTCGGCCCTCCGCCTATTGCCGACAACCACCCTCCGACCTGGGCTTATGCAACTTTGGGCGCGGCGTGTCGACTTCGATCAAACCATCCTTGTTAACAAGGGTTATAGCGGACGGGTAAGATCAGCGACGATCAAAAGGTCAGAGCCGCACCGGATCGAAGGGTCGCCCGTGGTTGATCATGAGGATGTCCCGGACCGGCAGATCGTCGCCCGCACCGACCGGATTGAGGCGGCCGAACGCGAGACCGGCATCGTGCTGCGCCCGTTCGGCTGGACGCCGAAGCTCGCCGCGGCGGCCTCCCGCCCGAACCCGGACGAAGCCCTGACCCCGGAGGCCGCGGCGCTGGTGTTCGCCGGCATGAACAAGAACACCGAGCAGACCTACCGGACGCAGTGGTGGAAGTTCGTCCGCTGGTGCGGCGACACCGGTCGGGCGCACGAACCGGGGCAGGTGACCCCGGCCACGATCATCGAGTGGATGAACGAGCTGTGGCGGCGCCGAGGCCGGTACGGCCGCCCGACCGCCCCGGCGTCGGTGGCCCTGTCGCTGAAGACGATCGCGGTCGCGCACAAGCGGGCGAAGCGGCGCGAGGTCGACGAGTCCGGTCGGCCGCTGTACGGGTTCATCTCCCCGACCACGCACCACCTGGTCCAGGCCGCGTTCCGCGGCTACACGCAGCAGTGGCTGGCTGCCGGGCACCGCCCGGACAAGGCGCACCCGTTGAGCGCGGACGAGCTGACGAAGATGATCGCCACGTTGGATGTGCGGACGCCGATGGGGTTGTGCGACGCGACGCTGCTCGCGGTCGGCTACGACCTGGGCGGCCGGCGGGTCGAGTTGTGCAACCTGAACATCGGGGACGTCGAGTTGCGGATCCGGGACGTCGACGACATCCGGGCGCCGGACCCCGATGATGACGAGCCCGGCGACTCGGTCGTTATCAACATCCCGATGTCCAAGACGGACCAGCGTGGTGAGGGTGCGGACATTCCGCTGACCGCGCACCCGCCCGAGTTCGCGTCGACGTGCCCGGTGCGGCTGTCGCTGCGATGGTTGGCGGCGTTGGACGCGGTCGGGCAGTCCGACCCGCGTGCGCCGTTCTTCCAGGTCGTGTCCACCGGAGGGCCGCGTCCACGGGACGGGCGCCCGAAGACCGGTGTCATCACCGGCAAGCGGATCGGTCGCGAGCGGGTCGAGGATGTCGTGGAGAGGACGTCGATCGCCGCGGACCTGCAACCCAAGACAGGACGCCGGTTGCACATCGTGCCGCACAGCTTGCGTGCCGGGTCGGCGACCGCGGCGGCCGAGGGTGGCGCGGACAAGTTCGAACTGGACGACCACTACCGGTGGAGCCACCGGGGCACCACCGCGGGCGAGTACGTGCGCGCCGGCCGGCGGAAGTTGCGTAACCCGACCCGCCGGATCTGGCGGCGACGCAAGGCGCGCGGTGCTGGGGAGGCGTAGCGTCACGTGCTGGCCTGCTGGGGTCGGCACTGGGTGCGGCCGCCGGACAGGAGCAGCCATTCGCGGCGGCCACCGGCGTTGCAGGTCGCGGCCACCTGGTGTTCGCCTTGGACGAGGCCTGTGCGGCGGGCGTTGGCCAGGTGCTCGGCGCAGGCGAACAGCCCTACCTCGCCGCCGCCGTTGAGGACGTCGACCAGCAGGTGCGTCGACGGTGGCCGCTCGCACGTCGCGTCGGGGGCGCGCTGGTAGCCGCATCCGTGGACCTGGACGGTGGTCGTCACGCGGCCACCGCGGGGAGGGTGGCGAACGGGTTCATGTCGTGCCACCTCCCGGGGTTGCGCGGCTGCGAACGCAGCCGGACCCGCGGGCGCACGTCGACGGTGCGGCAACCACAAGGCGGCTATCAGAAGTCATCGGTCCTGCGGCGCCCGTTTGCCTACGGCGCGGCCGCGAGTCCTGCTGCGTTTGTCCAAGGTAACCCCCTTGTGCGGGTCGAGGTAGGGAAACGCCGGGGCATGTTCGACGGGTCGCCGCCCACCGCACATGCGGACAAGGTGCCCGGATCGGGAAAACAGCATTTTTTCCACGAATCGGGTTACGGTTGGGGGTGTTGTGGTAGCGCACCAGTCCGGGGGGAGCCGATGCGCCGGTTACCGTGGCGCCGCAGAAACACCGACACCAGGCCCTGTCCGACCCTGATCCGGGTTCCCGGTTGACCAAGGTTTCGCAGGGCGGCGCCGGGCCTGCCCCGTTCCCGACCCGGGTCGAAATCGCCGCCGGCGGCCACCAGGTCGTCGTCGAATCCGGTGACCCGCTGACCGTCGTCGCCCGGCGGGCGCTCGAACTGTGGCGGGCCACCGACTCGCCGAACGGGGTCCGGGGGCACAGCACCACCGTCGGGTTTGCCGGCGAACTCGCCGGTGGCCCGCTGCCACCCGACCTGACGCTGCCCGACCGACTCATCCCAGGGGGAGACGATGACCGCCGACGCTGACCCGCAGAACCGGCCACCGGGTGGGCCGAGTGACGCCGACCTGACCAGGCTGATCGGCGACCTCGGGCGGCCACTGGTCGGGCTCCTCACCACCTTGTCCGGGGCGGCGGTGGGGCTGCTGCGGACGCTACTGGCCGCCGAGTACGCCCGCGGCCGCCACGACGCTCTGGTCGAGGCTGGAGTGGTCACCGTGGACCAGGCGGTCAGGATCCGGCAGCAGCAGCAGCGGGGGTGGGGGTGGGTGGTCTGATGCACGCGCACACGGTCAACTACCGCAAACGTGACGGTGCCAGCCGGGGGCAGCTCGTCAACCTGGGGTTCTTCGTCCACGGCGTGCCGCGGCTGATGCTGTGGTGCCGGCTGTTCGGCCACCGGCCGGTCGTCGACGGGACCGGCGAGTACAAGCAGGACACCCCCGGCGGGGAGCGGTACGGCAACCCGAACCGGTGGGTGGTCTGCGACCGGTGCGGGGTTCGCGGCGACCCGCAGGGCCACCTCGACCCGGCCGTCCACAACGTCGGCGACCGGTACCGGGGGCCGTTCAGCAGCACCCCGTTCGACCTGGGAGCCAAAGCCGGGCGGGCTGCTCTTCTGGCGGCAAAGGACGGTGGGTTCTACCCGCCCGGGCCGATCCCGTACCGGGGGGAACCCGCGTCCGGTGAGCTCGGTGGGCAACTCGTCGTCGGCGGTGGTGGGTGGTCCGGGTTCGGGTGGGAACTGAAGGTCGGGAACTGCTCGTCCGAACATGTCCTGGCGTGCAATGTTGGGCTCGGCCCGCTCGGCGCCCTGTACCTGCACACCGGCCACCACGGGCAGTGGGTGCAGCGGCGTCTCAACCCTGTCGGGTACGAGTCGCGGATCACCCGGCAGAAGCTGCGGGCCGGGGCAGTGGAGTGGCGGCTGTGGTCGCTACGGGACTCCGGCACCCGGCACGGCCGGAACCGTGAGCCGTGGTGGCGTAACGGGGAGATCAGCCTCAAGGTGCGGGACAAGGTGTTCGGCCGGCGGTTGTACTCCTACACCGACGTCGGGCCGGTGGTCAGCCGGATCGTGCGGATGCCCGAAGGTGCCGAGTTCCTCGTGCTGTTGCAGCTGCAACAGCAGACCTTGGGCCGTAAACGGCTGGCCCGGTGGGCGCGGCGGTCGTGGAACGTCGACTGGTCCGCGGCCGGGCAGGGGATCCCGACGAAAGGCCCGGACCGGGGGCGGATCCTCGGATCCGGGGTGGCGGTGTCGAATGCCGCGGTCCGGGCCGGGACGTGGCCGTCGGAAGCGGTCTGCGCCATCACCACCCGGATGGTCCGCGACCGGACCCGCTACGAATGGGAGCCGCTCGGCAAGGTGCCGATCGACATGGCGGTGGCGCCGGCGTGAACCTGGCCTGGGTGCGGACGGTCCTGCCCGGTTGGGGGCGGGCGCACTGCGGGCACCGGCACCTACGCGGCCGGGTCGACCGGGCGTGGGACTGCCTGCACCACGACCGTGACACCGGGCAGACGTGGACGAGGGAACGCCGCGCCGGCGGCCGGGTCGACGTTGAATGCACCCGCTGCGGCGGCTACTGGGAGGAAGGAGCGGCAGCGTAACCCCCGCCATGCGGCCGCTCCCCCAACCACACCCCGATGTCCCCCCGAGGTGATCTCCCACCACGATAAGCCACCCGGCGGACGGAGATCGCACCCATGGTCGAAACGTTGTGCGTGGTCTGCCGGCACCGGCCGCCGACCCGGGGTGTGGTCTGCGACCAGGACCGGGAACGGATCACCGCCCAGCTTGCCGAGCTGCCCCGCACGATGGCCGCGCTCGCCCTGCATCTGGTTCCGACCGCGGTCGGGTTCCGCACCGACCGGGTGGCGACGACGCGGACCGGGTCGCCGACCACCGCACGGCTCGACGTCCTCAAACTGGCCGGGCCGGGCACCGACGGCCCGTCCCCGCAGACGGTGGCGGGGATGCTGCACCCGCAGGTCCGCAAATGGCGCACCGTCCACCGGGTGGTCGTCACCACCACGGTCGGTGGGGTCGAGCGGCAGGTGGAACGCGACGTCGTCGAATGGCACCATGAGCCCGTCCGCAAGCCGCCGTACACGCCGGTCCACACCGCGCGGACCGGTGACCGGGACGTG
>JACCDR010208480.1_pt1 | contig 10867 bp, 9 predicted proteins | sample 7446431 | NCBI WGS metagenome assembly JACCDR01 (sample SAMN15323443, study PRJNA562643) | freshwater metagenome | isolation source: river surface water | place: USA:Blue River Watershed | collected 2017-08-17 | reverse complement strand
CGTTATGCCCAGCAACAAATTGGTCAGCAAAGCTATATTCTCGTCGTGGCGGAACAGCCGGGTTTATCTACAAACCATTTAGCGGATGAATTGACCATATTAACTCATACCGACTGCCGAGCCTGTGTGCTTGGGCATCTACAACGTGGTGGCAGACCGGTGTTTTCCGATCGGATTTTGGCCACCAAGCTTGGACATTTTGCTGTGCAACAATTGTTGACGGGGGCGCATCTGATGATGGCCGGTGAAATAGGTGGCGTGGCAGGGTTATATCCACTGCATTTAACGGGAGAGCGGCATAAGTCACCAGATCCTGCGCTACTGCTTTGGCAGCAACAGCAACAAAAATCACGTGACAGTTCGAGTGAGGATATCTAGCCGCGCTGTCATCATAGAAAATACGCCAAACCCTAACCAAGATTCGCTACGATAGTACTGGTAGGGCTAATCCCTGTTGACATAAAGATGCTGAAGGGGCAACAACGCCCTTCAGCAACTTCACAAGCCTTACCACATCACCCGGCCTGCACTGGCTAAACCACTCATCAGTCCTATAGCCCCAGCAATAGCGCCTCCGATGCTGCCAATCGCACAGCCCCACCATTGCCGCCGCTGGCGTTTGGCTTCCTCAGGGTCTGTCATGCGTTGTCTGGCAAGGCGTGGCGTGATAATTCGATACATCTGCAGCACGCTGGTGGCGATCCCTGCAAGTAGCAGCAGATAGACACTGACAGGCGCAAGCCAACCCCCAGTATATTGGTAACTCATAACAAACAATACCGTGATGACACCCAAAAAAATCATGGTATGGCGTCGAAGCCGAAGCAGTGCTTGGCGCTCTTGGGTGGAATCCGCGGCCTTTAGCGCCGGTTGCATGCCCAAATAGGCCGCACCTGCCGCTAAACCACCACCAACGAAAGCACCACTGGCCATGGTCGCTAAGCCAAGCGGTTGACTAGAAATATGCGCACCACCACTGATGGCGGTGTTCACACCTTGCGTCGTGGCCATCTGAGCCGCCCCTGTCGCCGCAGTTATCGATGTCATGGTTGCCGCCGCAGCGCTGGGTGAGCTTGTGATTGCCGCTACGATCAGCGCGGAAAAACCAAGGGTTGGTGCTGTGGTAAAAATTAAATCTCCATAGCGGTCGAGTAATTTATCTTTAAGACCCTCACGTACCCGTTGTAATTTCTTCCTCACATTGGCTTCGCTTAACCCGAGCAAATCAGCCACCTGCTGGCTCGATTGTTCTTCACGATAGTAAAGCAACACAATTTCACGGCTATCATCGGGCAATGCATCGATAAATTCACGCAGTATCAAGGATTGTTCGTTGCGTTCATATGCATAACTGACACTACTTTCAGGATCGACAAAACTGGCCAGTATATCGTCTGCCTCTTCGCCTTGAATTTTTTGTTTTACCCGATCATCACGTAAATAATTGAAGGCGCGATAGCGAGTCATTTGCCGCACCCATGGTAAAAAACTGGCGGGTTCACGTAAGGTATTGAGTTGCTGCCAAATGTAAATAAAGACATCTTGCGTGACTTCATCACTGGCATCGAGATCTTTCACAATGGCCAGCGCAATCGAACTGACCGAATGCCGACAACGTTGTACTAAACGCTCATAAGCGGCCACGTTACCTTGCTGAGCCGCGGTGACATCAGGCACCAGAGTAAGTTCAATGCTGCTCATCATAAAATATCTCCTTAAGCATGTGCTTGCAAAAATGGGTTGCTGTTTCCTTAACGCTGCAGCATCGTTGTTTCAGGTACCCATGTTGGTTTACTGGCGAATTCACCGCAGCAAACCGATGGACACAACTGACAAAGATGTATTTACAAGCACGTGTTGAACATGATTTTTTTATCATGTCGATCTGACGCTGTAAATGACTCAATTTCCTCGGACACTGCTTTATTGTGCATTGACTTGGACGGATGTACTTGTCCCCTATTCTTTTGAGGCAACCACATCAAGCCAAATGCAATACCTAGACACATCAGCTCAGGATGTTGTGACAAAAAATCTCGTTATTGATGCCATCGGCAGATGAGATCGCTAAAACTGAACTAAGCTGAAACAATCGACGAAAATAGTAAGGGGCATCACTATGTTAAATCAGTTAAGAGTGCGCAGTCGTTTAATTTTACTCAGCATTATTCCACTTTGTTTTTTAGTCTTGCTGGCGGTGATGTCATTAAAAGATATGCGGGTGTTGGCGAAAGGCGTCGATAGTTTGTATCAAGATCGCGTAATGCCCTTGCAGCAACTTAAAACAGTATCAGATGCTTACGCCGTAACCATCGTCGATACCTTGCATAAATACCGCGCCGGTTTACTCAGCAATCGTCAGGCATCCGCCGCGATTACCAGCGCCGAACAGCAAGCCAAGTCGATGTGGCAAGCGTATTTGGCCACAGCATTAACGTCGCGTGAGCGTGAATTGGTCAATGTGGCTGCTGAGCACATCGTGGTTTGGACGCGACAAGTACAACAGTATCAAGCATCGCTTGACGATGAAACTTTAAAAAATGAGGCGAATGAAGCTTTTAACCAAACACTGTACGCTAAAGCAGATCCACTCAGTCAAGCGCTCAATGAATTGGTGGTGTTGCAGCAAGAAGAAGCTGGTCGTTTCACGCAGCAGGCGCAGCAGCAACTCGAACAGATGTTATGGTTCTTTTCGGTGTTGGTGGTGTTGGTTGTCGTTGGTGTGATTGTGTTTGCCGTCTTCATTACACGCTCTATACAACAGCCACTATCAGCACTGCGACATTGTATTGTTAGCGTGGGTGAACACGCGGATTTTCGTTTGCGCGCAGAGGTGCAAGGCCGTGATGAAATAACAGAGACGGCGGAAGCGTTTAATCAAACTGTGGCGCGAATGCAGCAGTTTTTCCGCTCCATCAATGACGCCGTGTTGCAGATGGCTGCAGCCTCGGATCAAATGCAAGTGATCAGCCAGCAGGTCAGCAAAACGGCCAACGAACAGGAAATGCAAGCGAACATGATTGCCACCGCGGTCAATCAAATGTCCGCCGCGATACAGGAGGTTGCCAATAGCGCTTTGGCGACCTCCGGCCAAGCCAATCAAACCGATCAAAGTGCACGCGCAGGCGTGCAACAAGTGGGTGCTAATATCGCCTCTATTGAACAGCTCTCTGGCATGGTCAGTGCCACGGGTGCAGTAATTGGTGAGTTACATCAGGAAACGGACAAAATCACCCAAGTTCTTGCCGTGATTCAAACGATAGCCGCTCAAACCAATTTGTTGGCGCTAAACGCGGCCATTGAAGCCGCCCGCGCTGGTGAGGCCGGACGCGGATTCGCGGTGGTTGCCGATGAGGTACGTACTTTGGCCACCAACACCCAGCGAGCCACAGAATCTATTCGAACCATGATTGATACCCTTCAGCAAAAAGCCAAAGAAGCGGTGCATTCGATGCAAGAATCTCATGGTCATGCCCAAGGCAGTGTGAATAACGCACAACAGGCCGGTGTAGTGCTCGATCAAATCCAGCAGGCGGTACAACGTATTGTGGATATGAATGTACAGATTTGCACTGCGACAGAGCAGCAAACGGTGGTTGCGGAAGAAATCAATCGAAATGTGACAGAGTTCAATAGCAGCATTACCGAAGTGAGCCGTAGTTCAGCACAAAGTGCAGATGCAAGCTCGGCGTTAGCGGAGCTTGCCAACCGATTACGGCAACAAACGGCGCAATTTCAAGTATAAAATTGCGCCGCACCACACGGTTTTAGGTTCAGTTAAGCACTAAACACAGTTTTGACACGATCTTTGTAACTGCGGCTGACCTTTACGGCTTGGCCGTTCGTTAACATCAATTGATGTTCGCCATTGGCCAGCATTTGTAGTTTAGCGATAGTGTTGACATTGACAATGGCAGAACGATGGACGCGAACAAATTGCCGAGGATCTAGCTCCTGCTCCAATTCCTTCATGGTCCGACGCAAAATATGCGTTTGGCCATCATTGGTATGAATACACATATAGTCTCCCGCCGCATCCACCCAATCGATATGCGCCACGGGGACACGAGTAATTTCACCACTGTCTTTAATGCTGATGGTCTCTGGGAACTTTTGCGTCAAGCTCGGTGAAGCATTATCGAGCGATTGCAAGATTGAATCCGGTGCTTCGCCTGTCAAACGGGATACCACTGCGGCGAGCTGGTCTTTATAACGCTCATCATCGCGCGCACTAAACACTTTCAAGACTTTAGCAATCGCCGTTTGTAGGCGGTCTGCTTCGACGGGTTTCAGTACATAATCCAGTGCATTGACTTCAAATGCGTTAAGTGCATATTGGTCATAGGCGGTGACGAAGATGATATGTGGCATCGGTTGATGGCCACGCTCCTGAAGCGTTTTTAACACGGTAAAACCATCCATCACCGGCATCTCAACGTCGAGAAAAACCAGATCTGGCGACTGCGCGATGATCTGTTCAACAGCCTCAGCACCATTTCCACACTCAGCCACCACACTCAATTCACTAAAGGACGCAAGACGCATCAACATGCCACGACGCGCTAGCGGCTCATCATCTACCACTATCACTTTAAGTATGCTTTTCATCGGCCAACTCTACCTCAAATGGAATGCGAATATTAACCTTAACCCCTGACGGTGTATTTTCGGTTAACACTAGGGAAAATTCTTTGTCATACAGCGCTGCCAAACGCTCTCTTGTATTGGCTAAACCAACACCACTATCCGGGTTTACTTTTGCCTGTGCTTGGGTTGCTTGCAATCCTGGTCCATTGTCGCTCACCTCGATCAGTAAATCGTGACCAAACTTACGTGATTTAATGGCGATCAGCCCACCTTCTAACCGTTTTGCCACGGCAAATTTTATCGCATTTTCGACCAGCGGCTGCAAAATCAAGCTAGGTACCAGCGCATCCTCGGTGTTATCGGCAATGTCATATTCGATGGTTAACCGCTCAGAAAAACGTACTTTTTCGATTTCCAGATATAAACTGGCGGCATGGATTTCTTGTGACAGCGGCACTTTTTTAATCGGGTCTTTATACAGCGAATAGCGTAAGAAATCACTTAAGCGAAGTAGCATTTTATTCGCAGTTTCAGTCTCTTGCAGCAATACAAGTGTTGAAATCGCATTGAGGGTATTGAACAAAAAATGCGGGTTCAGCTGATAACGCAGCATTTTTAATTGTGCTTCATGCGCCTTGTTACTGGCGGTCAGGGTTTTTTGCTTCTCTTGTTGCAGCGTTTGGTAATAACGTACGCCCAAATACAACCCACTCCAAGATAAGATCACATAGAAGCTGACCGAGGTTTGGCGAAAATATTGATACCACTCATCGGGCTGAAATCCATGTTTATAAAGCTGCCAATAATTGAAATTCTTGACCGCTGTCCAGCTGCAAGCGACGGCGAGAGACAGCATCAAAATCGCCAGCGCGAGTACCCAAGGTGTCCAGTCCCACATGCGCTGATAGGCGTATCGAAGCGGTATGGTTAATAGCCAACCGGCGTAAGCATCAAGCACAACCACTAACACATAAGTGTCACGCATGTCTTGAAAAAAGGTACCGAAATAGCTGACGATCGCAAAACCAAGCCAACCAAAGGTGTGCAGTAACCAGAATTGCTGATAACGCTGTTCAAAGATCCGCTGCAAAGCTATGACCAGGTAACAAAGGGATAACCGATTATACCAACATCCAACTGACACGCGGTGTGATTAAACCCAGCGAAATGCAATTTAGTCGCAATCGCTGAGTTTGAACAGGAGCTGACACCTCGTTATCGAAATCTGATATTAAGGTCGTACAGCCGGAAGGAATAACTAACCAAGTACCGGGGTAGGTTTACGATCCGGGCCAAGCGCAACAAAGGTAAAGCTACCAGAAATTGCCTTGTGCTGATCGTCGTTGTACATATGCTCGACAAAAATATCAACATGCACCTTAATACTGGTGCGACCAACATGCTCAATCTTGGCCACCAATTCAATAATGGTACCTGCTGGGATCGATTCTTTAAAATCGACACGATCAGAACACACAGTCACCAAGGGTTTGCGGCAAAAACGGGTGGCGGCGATAAAGGCAGCCTCGTCCATCCACGCTAAAGCCTCACCACCAAACAGGGTGTTGTGGTGGTTGGTGCGACCTGGAAACACGGTTTTGGTGACTCGTGTAACGGCCTGTTCCATCCGTTTTGCGATTAACGCGTCTTGGCTCATGCTCAATCCTCTGTATCGAAAAGGGGCGCATTTTAGGCGTAACCCTGTGAAAAACCAACCCTTGACCTTAAGTTTCTTGGCAAAGATCTGGCCGTGGTGTGGTGAAGCATTTCGCTTTTTGTATTATCACTTATTCGCAAGCATTGCACCCAGTGGTTTTCCACCAACTAAATGCATATGAATATGAAATACTTCTTGGCCACCATGTTGATTGCAGTTCATGATCAAGCGATAACCATCTTCAGCAATACCGGCCTCTTTCGCTAATTTTCGCGCCACAGTGAATAAGCGACCGAGTGCAGCCTCATGCGCAGGCTCTACATCGTTCACGGTTGGAATAAGGACATTAGGAACAATCAAAATATGGGTTGGTGCACGTGGACTAATGTCACGAAACGCCGTAACCAACTCATCTTGGTACAAAATATCGGTGGCAATTTCACGCCGAATGATTTTCGAAAAGATTGTCTCTTGTGCCATCATGCATCCTTAAACAGATAAACTATCAAATGAGAAGTTAACGCAATTAAAGTGTTACAGGTCACGTATTGCCGTTGCGGCAAAGCGAAGGCAAAACCATGATCTGAAAAGCTTCGCAGTTTAGTGTACACAAAGCTATGGCTAAAACGAAATCGACGGTAAGGAATTCTGCATGCCGATTATTGATTATCAAATTGATCTTATTGATCTTGTCGCGCACCGTATTCAGGTATGTATCACAGTACCGCAACAGCTTCTGACGGAGGCACACACATTAGAACTACGACTGCCCGCGTGGATCCCTGGCAGTTATCTGGTGCGTGACTTTGCCAAACATCTATCAAATTTGCGTGCTTACAATGCTGCGGGTGAAGCACTCAACCTATATGCGCTTGATAAACAGCGCTGGCTGTTGCAGCTGAGCTCACCGCCGGCTGATGTACCTGCTGGCGCATTACCGCTTACTTCGGCGCCTCACACTTGGCTTCGCACAGATAACCTGCCAACAGATGTGGCTGTGCAGATTTTTTACGAACTGTACTGTTTTGATTTATCGGTGCGCGCGAATTATCTCAATGATGTAATGGGTTGTATTAATCCTGCTGCAACCTGCCTTGAGCTGGTCGGATATAGCGAGCATGTGCATCGATTACGGTTTAACAATCCAAATGTCCACTCGCACCACAAGCACCTTGTTGGCAAGGCACCGGTTGACTGGCAAATGGCATGTGCGTTGCCAGATCATCTCGAGCAGTTGCAGGTTGATGCCCCATCAAGCGCGCTGCTCGCCTTTAGTCCACGTTATGCCCTTAACTATCAGCAGCTCATTGATAGCCCTGTGCTACTGGGAAAACTACAGCATCATAGTTTTGTGGTAAATAACGTTGCGCATCATTTAGTATTTGCTGGAGCCAGACCACAAGCCATGGCGGACATTTGTGCCGATTTAGCCGAAATTTGCCAGCAACAAGCCGCCGTGTTTCAGGGATTGCCCGCAGATTTGACCCATTATTGGTTTTTAACTTTAGTGACGGATCAAGGCTATGGTGGTTTGGAGCACGACAATTGCACACTGCTGTTGTGTTCACATAGTGACCTACCTGGTACACAAGTGGCGACAACGGCAAAACCCAGTCACCGCAGTGATGCTTACCTTGGTTTTTTGGGCCTTTGTAGCCATGAGTACTTTCACGCATGGTGGGTTAAACGGCTACGACCGCAAGCGCTGCAGCCCTATCAGCTATCGCATGAACAATACACCGATCAATTATGGTTGTTTGAGGGGTTCACCAGCTACTACGATGATTTAGCGCTCTATCGTGCCGATATCATGACGCAAAGCCAATACCTCACCGCATTATCCAAAACGATCAACCGAGTATTAAAAGCGCCCAGTCAGCAGGTGCAATCGGTGGCAGAAAGCAGCTATTTCGCCTGGACCAAGTTCTACAAACAAGATGAAAATGCCGTCAATGCGGTGGTGAGTTACTATGCCAAAGGTGCAGTGATCGCATGGTGTATGGATGCATTGTTGCAACAACATGGTATAGCGCTTGATGATTGGATGCGAAAGCTGTGGTTACAACGCGATAAGGGGACGACCTTCGACAGTATCTGCCATGCCCTAACCGATGTTGTGACCCGAAGCTACCCTGATGGCGAATTGGCACAACGATTATGCCATCGGCTGCACCAAATGGTGTACAGCTGCGAGCCTTTACCTATGGATGAAGCTGCTCATATTCAGCATCTGCAATGGCAATGGCGACAAGCGCAAGATAGCAATGATCTGGTCGGCGTGTTGCCAGAATCATCACGGCGCGACATCTTGTTTGCTAGCCAAGCCACTGGCGATGGCTTTTTACAGGTAAAAACGGTGCCACATTTAAGCGCAGCGCACGAGGCTGGCCTTATGGTCGGTGATTTAATCATTGCCTGCGACAACATTAGGGTGTCGACAACGTCATTGACGGCACAGCTACAAGCGGCGGAGCTTGGTACATATCTTGAACTGGTGATCTTGCGACAAGGACGGCTGTTGCAGCTTGCTTACCCGGTCCGAGAAACACCATGCCAAATCGGCGCCCTATTGCCGTTGATAAAGCCTCAAGATGACACTGGCGTTGTCGCGGAGCACTGAGGGTTATAAAAACTAAGGGGTATAAAAAATAGAAAGGTGTCACTCGATGTATTCAAGCGGTAGCGTCCGGCCTAACGGACACATGACTATGGCCTAGCTAAAACCTAGCTAAAACCTAACTAAAACGATTGCTGCCGGTTTATGTTACATCTAATCATCACTCGCTAGGCTGAGCAGCGCCTAGCGAGTAAAGTTCGTAATTATTTATGCCGGCGTGCTATCGGCAAAACCAACTGCGCCTTTGCCAATCCCTTCATAGGCGACGACTTTATAGCGGCCAGCTTCGCTTGCCGCTAAGGTGTCGGCAATAAATTGTGCCAAACACTCGACGGTCGTGTCACAAGGAACAATTTCACAGATGCTCGTTGGCAGTACGATTTCGAAGTAGCCCTGCCCACTTTGATAAGCAAACGCATAACTGTCAGGTGCTGATGCTAAAAAACGCAGTTGCGTTGGCGATATTTGATCTTCCGCCGACGCCAGATAAATATCTTCCCAACGCTCGGCCCACAATTTGTTAAGCCGCGGGTTGAGCATGTTATTTTGAAAAATTTCAATCAGCGAGCGGTGACCATGCGCAATACGCTGGCAATTGCCATCGTGTTTTTTCAAACCATGGGTGTAATGGTAATAAAAACCGCTGGTTTTTTCTGGCCGAAGTTGGATCACCAGTTGGCCGACGTTACTTGGCAGTGCTGGTTTAATCTGGCCAAGTAAGAATTCAACCACGGCTTGTTCATGAATGTGCTCGCAGGCTATCGCCACATGGCCCTGTACTGGCGATGCCACTTGGATGCGCCCGCGATCTGTGTCCATGGTAATCAAATGTTGCTCACCCGCTTGCGACGCGCTTAAGCTAGGATGCAGCGCTGGATAGGCTAATTTGTGGTCGATGGTGCTATCAATGATCTGCTTTATGACTTTTTTTACTTTGGCAAAATCAAATACCATTGAGGTATCGTCAAGTTCACCATGCAGCTCCACGTCTACAATCCAGCTTTCGCCAAGGACACCGCGTTTGGCACAAAGGTAAGAAAAATCAATAACGGTCAGATCGCGAACAAACAGGATCATAGCAAACTCATCACTCACAGATTAACAGGCGCTCGATTATACGGCATCTATACGCGGCAGCATATAAAAGGATCGGCGACCTATTACTTTTTGTGCTCCATGAGCCAACCGTTTAATAATCCAACCTGCCCTAACTTATAGGCGGCATAGGTTAAGCGCAGCGCATTGCTAAGTAGAACGCTATCATTCCACTGTGTTTTATCTGCTAATTCTTGGTAACAAGCCAAGGCTTCTGGCGTTAGATAGCCACGTAGCTCTTTTTTACCAGACTGTTGTTGTCGTTGACGATAGCGTTGCTGTTTTTCTGCGTTGGTCAGGGGTTTGGCTTTCTCACCGGGCATGGTGTGGACTATCCTCGGAATTAAATCGCTGATTTTATATATATATCGACTAATCGGACTTGTCGCGTTAACGTCCGTTCGCTAGAGTGTTTCGGCTTTGCTAGCGTTTGGCAGCATTATTTTTATGGATCTAACATACATGACTCAGAATAGCTTTACAAAAGAAGAATTAATTGCCTGCGGTGAAGGCCGTTTGTTTGGTCCTGGCAACAGCCAGCTACCGGTTGATCACATGTTGATGATTGATCGCATCCTTCACATCAGTGAAGAAGGTGGCAAGTACGGCAAAGGCCAAATCATTGCTGAGTTTGATATCCATCCAGACCTGTGGTTTTTTAAATGCCACTTCCAAGGCGATCCTGTTATGCCAGGGTGTTTGGGCTTAGATGCCATGTGGCAACTACTGGGCTTTTTCTTAGGTTGGAGCGGTGGCCCTGGCAAAGGACGAGCGCTGGGTGTTGCCGAAGTAAAATTTACCGGTCAAATTTTGCCAACCGCGAAAAAAGTTACCTATACCATTGATTTAAAGCGCGTCATTAAACGCAAATTATTCATGGGGATCGCAGATGGTTCAGTGGCGGTAGATGG
>JACCDR011816417.1_pt1 | contig 10868 bp, 13 predicted proteins | sample 7446431 | NCBI WGS metagenome assembly JACCDR01 (sample SAMN15323443, study PRJNA562643) | freshwater metagenome | isolation source: river surface water | place: USA:Blue River Watershed | collected 2017-08-17 | reverse complement strand
TGAAATTTTCAAATTCCAAAAACCAGAATTATTATAGACGAAAGAATTAAATTTTAACTACTGAAGGCATTTGACCATACGTCGGTGATTCTTTCAATTCAGGCTTTTTTGGAGGCAATACAATGGCTAAATTATTTATCTTTATCTCACAACTGTTTCTATGTCTATGCTTCTTCCTTCCAATGCTGAAACAGCAATTAGTAGGACAAGAACAGTTGCAGCTATCAGCAGCAACGACATCTACTTGCGCATCTACTTTTATTGGTATTGGTATTGTCATATAGACTCCAAACGTACGATTTTATCGTACAACTAAAAGACTATTTTGGGCTACTCTTGAGATACTGGCCATAGGCCATAATTCTTTAATCACCTCTGAAATGAGGCGTAAATGATTCTCGTCATCAAAAATGGTAAAGTACTTGAGATGAGAAAATCTTTTTGTATTCTTTCGGACGTATGCTTTGTAAGCTATGTCCTGGAGTGTCTCGCCTGTATGAGGCAGGATAGAGATAGGAAGCATAAGAACCCCCTTTTAGGACAAATTAATTATATCACGACACAACTATACTTACTAATGTGTTGCTGCATTCAGATGATTAAATTAGGTGCTTCCATTGAAAAATGCAGAAATACTTTACAAAGAGTTTTATTCGAAATATTCTTTCATGTATTGAGCTTTTCTGTTTCAGGAATCATAACCTATGTGAGTTTACTTTATGAAAAAGATATGTGATAAATGTTCTGAATATTTTTGTCACAACGAACGCTATGACTGTTATTATTGCAACAGATGCAATGAATGGGTTGAGCCTAAATGTACAGATCCTAAATGTTTTTATTGTTCTGAAAGGCCACCTAAACCGAACAATGAAAAAAAGGTAAAGAAGTAAATGATTAAGCCTACAGATAGTTTTAGAAAAGAATTCTTCACTTTAGATACACCTAAAATTAATTCAAAATGCTCTAAAACATTGCTACAAAGAATAAACTGGTTTGTGACCATGCAATGGATGAAACTAAAATAATTATTTATTTTTTTTTGGAATCCTAACACCAGCTTTGCGGCCTTCTGACAAAGCGATTGCAATTCCTTGATCTTTCGATTTAACTATAGGTCCTTTCTTTGAACCGCTATGAAGCTTATTTTCTTTAAATTCTTTTAAAACTTTTTCAATCTTTTTTTTTACCCTTAAATAAAACTTTTTTCATTTTTTCTTTCCTAACTTTTTCATAAGTGCCTTATCTTCTTTAATCATTTCTTTTGATTCTTTGATGTCTTCTTTAAGATGCTTTTTGACTTTCTTTTTTATATTCTTTCCATTTTTCATTTATTTTGCTCCAAGGTATGAGGAGTTAAATCAATATCCATACCTGTAGTTTTTTCAATATGTTCTTCGCATTCTTCTTCGATAGAATTATCATCACCAAAGAATTTAGCGGATACCCAGCCAATCCCAGCGGCAAATACGACCATAGTTATGACGATGACAAGACTTAGCTCTCTAAGGATCATTTCTTCACTCCTTTTTTTATCTTCATATCACATTTTTTCATTTTTTTGTCCATCTTCACATCAGCCTTCTTTAAACTTTTAAGGCCTTTAGCAACTTGCTTTTCTTCTTTCTGTAGCTTTTCTATTTTCTTGTGCATGTTATCCTTAAATTCTTGGATTAGTGAGATTAACTTGTAACCACATTAAGTCTGCTTGTAAACCTCGAGAGTTAGTGCCGGCCGAACGCGTAAAATTGATCTTTGGTGCAAAGAAACCAGTTGGAATAGTTGTAGTTATAGGACTATTAGTTACCTCGACTCCATTGATATAAAATCTTACAGTCGTTCCACCTGAATCTACAGTGATTCTATAACGATTAAAGTTTGTGTCTGGAGTGGAATTTGTATTGCTTGTTGTAGGTGAACCGCCGTTAACAGTATTTATTGTCCAGTTTCCTGAATTAACGTTGTCCACCTGTTCAAACCACATCCCTTGCGTTGGAGCGCCCGTTGTTCCATTCATTAAACCGATACGCGAAGTAAATCTATCTGTTCCATTTGATAAGGTGGGTATTTTTATAACCCAATCGATAATCATGGATCCAGCTATACTAAAATGATCAGCACTCATTTTTAAATAATTGCTGCCAGTAGTTTCGGTACCTGCAACGCCAGGATTGGCTGCTGTTCCTGAAGTAACTGCGGGATCAGTAGTGAATGTCCATGATTGATAGCTGAATGGCTGTAAAAGTGTTCCTTCAGGATCATTAAAGAAATCACAATAGACGCTTAAATTCTGATCATTGGTGGGAAATGCATTTGGAGTAGCCCATGCTGGTATAGTTCCATTAGATGTTAAAACTTGTCCAGAAGAGCCAATACTTAACTTACTTAAAGTATTACTAGCAGATGCATACAATAAGTCGCCTGATGTAAAGCTTGATTGATTTGTGCCCCCTTTCGTTTCATTAACGGGGTCTCTACTATCAAAAGGCGTTAACGTTGTCATGGTCGACCTATCCTATCTAGAGCTTGTTAAATCAACTTTTAAGATAATTAAATCTGTATTAATTTCTGCTGTACCTGTTCCTAAGCTGTTAACTATACTTTGAGCCGGACTAAATACTCTTGACCCAGTAGGTATTTGAGCAGTTCTTGGTGAACCGGTTATTTCTACATCATCAATATAAAAGGCAACAGAAGTTCCGGCAGCATTTGCGACGATCGTAAACTTATGCCAGTTTGTATCTGCTGCTGTAGTACTATTACCTGTAGATGTAGAACTGTTGTTCATTGTCTTTACTTGCCAGTTACCAGAGTTAACATTGTCTGTGTATTCAAACCATGCTCCGTCTGTAAAAGGTACTGTTTGATTACCAAATCCAATACGTATCGCAAATCTTGTAGTACCGTTAGAAAGGGCTAAAAGTTTAGCTATGAACGTCAAAGTGACTGTGCCAGCACCAAAAGACATGTCACCGCCATGTGCCCATGTGGCTGCAATGGACGCTGTTGCTCCTGCTGAGGATAAGCGTATTATTCCAGGATTAGTGCTTGTTCCAGTTCCAAGTCCAGTAGCATAGGTACCAGCGCCAAAGGTCTCAAATGTTCTCCTCAAAGGCCATGTATTGAATCCAGTTATATAGTCGTCAACTAAATAAAGAGTGTTTAAATAATTTGTAGCATTGCTAGGTCCAGTTGAAGTAGCCCACTGCGGAATACCAGACTGAACAGTAAGCACCGTATCAGCGCTTCCAATAGTTAATTTGCTTAATGTATTGCTTCCTGATGCATAGAGTAAATCGCCAGTCGTATAAGAACTTTGATTAGTTCCACCCTTAGTTTCATTAACGGGGTCTCTACTATCGAACGGGGTTAATGTCGTCATTAGCTTAAAACCTTGGGTTTGTTAATGTGCCATATAATGAAAAATAGTCTAAGTCTATATTTCTGGCTGTCGTGCCTGCACTTTTTACAATTGATGCCCTGGGCATTATTGTTGTTGCTGTAGGAATATCAGTGGCTAATGGTGAAACATTTAATTCCACTCCATCAACATAAAAAGAGGCTGAGGTAGCTCCCGCATTTACAGAGATTGTGTACAAATGCCAATCTGTATCAGCTGCTAAATTAGAATTAGCCGTTGTAGTGGTTCCATCATCAGCTATAATCTGCCAGTTACCTGAGTTAGTTCCATGAGTATATTTAAAAGATAAACCATTGGCATCAGTGAAATTTGTGCTTTTCAAACCAACACGTACAGTAAAAGTATCTGTTCCATCTGATAAAGTGGGTATGCGCATAAGTATACTTAAAACTACTGCGCCTCCTCCTAGAAATATACCTGCTGTGGATGATGATGCCGTGCTTGAATACCCGCAATTTCCAGATGTAGTAGTGCCGGTTCCTATTCTTATAACTCCTGGCTTACCTGAAATCTGCTGAATGGTTTGAGTTCCCCTTGTTGCTGAGCTTGAATTAACAAGACCAAAGGATGTTCCACCAACTTCCACGTTAAGTGATCCAATCGTTCCTGCTAAATCGATACAATACAGATCATCAAACATGAAGAATCCCGTTTCATAGTCAAATGGAGCTGAAACGCCAGTTTGCCATGATGGAAGACTACTAGAGACTGTTAACACTTGTGCATCTGAACCTATCGCTAATTTAGAAAGTGTTGTTGCACCAGTCGCATATAGAATGTCGCCCGTAGTATAAGATGAATTGCCAGTGCCACCTTTGGCTACGTTTACCGGATCTCTTGAGTCAAATGGTGTTACTGTTGTCATGTTAAGCTCACTGTTCCATATGCTCTCATACCAAAAGTAGTATCAGCAGTTATGCAAACAAGCTCTATCCATGTTCCAAGAACCTGCGCATCTACTCTTCCTCCCACACCAACAGTAGTAGCTGTGCTTAAGCCTCTGATTTGCTGGTTAGCATTTTGAGCAATTCTTATAAGACCTGCGCCTTTGCCATAGAGTTGAATGGTGTCACCTAAAGCAGCTGTCGTGGGAAGTGTGCATGTGACCGTTCCAGCATTATTAACTACAACGCCTTCATTAACATTTAAGGAACGTGAAGTAGTCGTTTCTTCTACCCAAGTTATACCCCCGCCACCAGCTGGCTGCCATGTAGGAAGTTGGCCTGCACCATTAGAAGTAAGCACTTCACCAGATGAACCAACACCAGAAACATTTTGAAATGCGCCTGTTGCTGTTGTTCCAGCTGCAATAACTGAATAAGCAGTAAATGTAGTATTTCCTGTGCCACCGCCAGCTACAACAGCAGTGCCAAAAACTGGATCTGCTGCAGCCCCTTGTGAAATAAATGGAACGCCAGATGTAGCTGAAGGAGCTACTTTTGTAATTGTCGTAGTTCCAGCCCCGACTAATACGCTATGATTCGTGAGACCTGTTAATTGTGTAGTTAATGTGCTTCCAGCTCCTGCTGTTGTAATGCTTCCAGAACCTAATAGGTTCCAGTTACCAGAGCTAGGGCTAAGTGCTCCGCCACTATCCCCAGATATCGTCTGACCTACGCCAGAGCCATTTAATACGACGTTACCAGATGTGACTGTAAAATCACCTGAGTCAAAAGAGGCAATTCCTTTATTTACATCGGAGGCATCTTCGCCTGCAATAGTAACTGTATTTCCTGCTCCTGATGTATCTATCCCTTCACCACCAGCTATAATTAAAATATTGGCTGCGGGAGTTGCTGAGCCCGAATCTTCATTAAAAGTTGTCGGAACTGCTGCGCCCGCAGAAATAGTAGGATTACCGGAAACGCCATCACCATTTGAAATAGAAACACCAGAACCTGCTGTGAGTGTTCTAGTGGTCCATGTGTTACTAGCAGTTCTTGCAACCATTCCTGTAGATGCTAAACCTTCAACAGCAGCTAAATCGTCAGCTAGTGCTAATGTTGGATTTCCTGCTATACCATCGCCGTCTGTAATTGTTATTCCATCTGCTGGTGGAGTTAGGGTCCTTCCTTCAAATGTTCCAGCTCCGTCATAAGCAACTATTCCACTATCAGTTAGATTAATACTATTATTCGTAGGCATGCTACTCCTTATACAACTGTTATGTTTCCAACAAAGCCAATAGCTGCAAACCATTCTGTATTGGCAACTGAACAAACTAAAGTAATACTATCACCTATCATGGTGGATTCCAGATAACCTGTTGCTCCAACTGTTGTAGATTGATTACCTATGAATATTTGCTGTCCTACATCTTGCAGTATTTTCCATCCATTCGCATTTTTAGCGCATACTGAGAAAGTATCACCCACTGAAGAAGCTATTGGTAGAGTGACTTCAACTGTGGCGACTCCATCTACAAAATAGCCTTCCTGTGTAGAGGCCATCTGATTGCCAGTAATGACATACCATGTAAGAAAAGGAAATACTGATCCAATTGTGAGTGTATTAGTCATCGAATCTCCAGTCACTGTAATTGGACCAGACCCTACGATGTTGATATTGTCTGAACCATCCGGACCGACGGATCCTCCGGAGTTACCTGTCAATGATGCAATAAATCCAGAGCCTGAAGTAACTTCAACTAAATCAAATCTATGACTAAGAGGATTAAACCTATATGGCATACAACTCCTTAAATAAAAGTATAACCGTTAGCTACTGCCGTCGTCCAAACGAACTCATAGTCATTACTACAAATGCCTCTGTCATCAACTGGCCACTTAACAGACAGAAGATTACCGCTGCCGTCATAGGCCATCTTAGAGATTTGCCATAAAGGAGCATCTTCTGAAGCGCCAGGTTTTGCAAACCCAGCATAAATCAAATTTGTCCCAGAATAAGTTCCTCGAAATTCTTCTTCTATAAAGAATTCTTCAATTAGTTGACCTTGGCCATTATTTCTACCGCTAGGTCTATAAAATGATTTCTTTGCCATATAATTACCTCATTAAACAATGTTTTGACCACACCAGATAGTACCATTAAAGGTCAATATATATGACTCGTAAGCTGTATTAATTGCTTTACTTGCGGCAGATGTACCAGCAGCAGCAATGTTATTACCGTTACCATCAATCGTAATGGCACCACCAGTTGCAGCTTGTCCGGCACCGTCATATACCACAACAGTTCTACCAGTTCCAGGAACTGCAGGTAAAGTAACAGTCATAGCACCACCAGTTGTGTCTGTGGTAATGAAGTAATCTGTACCTAAAACAGCATAAGGTGATGCAGCGGTATTTGTAGAAGTAACTGCATATTTAATACCTGTTCCAATAGTTAAGGATGCTGTTCCGCAATCTAAGGTCATACCTGAAGCCGCACCAGAGGCATTTATAACAATTGCATCTGATACGTTTTCTGTAGCTGTGATATTGATCGAACCACCAGTATTTGTAACATCAATATCTCGACCAGCTGCACCGGCTGTAACAATATCCATACCATTGTTTGTAAGAACCATTGAATCAGCAGCGACTTCGCCAGCAGTAAAATTTAAGCTACCAGCTGTACTATTAACAGTTATGTCAAATGCGCCTGTTGCTGTCAGGTTTGTTGCACCTGCGGAATCCAATGACAATGTTCCGGTTGTGTCAACAGTAATACCTCCAGTTCCGGCGTCGATATCGATACCACCAGCCGCATTAGACGCATTAATATCAATTGCATCAACGGCGGCTTCTGCACCTGTCAAAATAATGGATCCAGCTGTAGAAGATACTGTAACATCAAAGGCTCCGGTTGCTGTCAGGTTTGTTGCACCTGCGGAATCTAAGGATAGAACGCCTGTGGAATCAATTGTGATTCCTCCAGTTCCTGCATCAACGTCGATACCGCCATCAGCAGCAGAAGCAAAGATGCGTATAGAATCAGCAGCAGCCGCTTGAGATGAGGTTAGATTCATTTGAAGAGCAACATCAACATCAAGACCGCCTGTTGCTGCATCAATATTTATAGCATCAGCTGCAGCTTCACCGCCTGATATATTTATACTTCCGGCTGTTGAGTTTATTGTAACATCAAATGCCCCTGTTGCTGTAAAATTGGATGCAGCTGCTGCATCAAGAGATATACCACCTGTTGTATCTACAATAAAACCAGCTGTACCGGCATCAATATCAATACCACCCGCTGCATTTGAAGTAACTAAGTTGATAGCGTCAGCGGTTGCCAAACCAGCAGTTAGGGTAATACCGCCAACATCGGAAAGAACATCGATACTTGCAACACCTGTTCCTTGATCTGCTCTTACTCTAATTGTTTCAGATGTACCGCCATTTGAGTGAAGATAAACTGCTAAAGCTGCATCTTCTGTTGATTCAATATTTACAGAGCTTCCAGTAGCTACAATATCAATATCCTCACCTGCAGTTGCACCAGCAGCTAAGATATCAATACCTCCGGCACTTGATGTAATTACAATTGAATCAGCAGCGTTTTGAGAAGATGCAATATTAACTTGACCTGCTGCATCTAAATCAACACCTCCAGAAGAATCGATGTTAATGGCATCGGAAACAGCTTCACCAGCATTGATCACTATACTTCCTGCTGAATTAACGATATCAATATCTTCGCCGGCTGCACCAGCAGCTGTAATGTCAATACCGCCCGCGGATGAAACAATTGTGATTGAATCTGCCGCATTTTCAGATGCAGAGATATTTACGGATGAGCCGGTGGCTGTAATATCAATGTCTTCACCAGCAGCAGCTCCAGAGGCTAAAATGTCAATACCACCCGCTGTAGCTTCTAATAAGATCGCTTGAGCATTGTCTCTTGTAGAAGTAATTGAAGCAAGTAGAGCAACATCTACGTCTAAACCGCCAGCTGCGGCATTTAAATCAATTGCATCAGCAGCAGCCTCGCCAGCATTTACTACTAAACTGCCCGCTGTCGTTGCTAAAGTTAAATCAAAGGCCCCTGTTACGGTAAAATCACCAGCTGCATTTGATCCTAAACTTACTTGACCAGATCCATCAGCAGTTAAATCGCTAAATGTACCAACTCCCGGCGTAGTACCGCCAATAGCAGGAGGAGTAGCCAATAATTGTGCTGTTTTAAGAGGCGTCATACCTACAGTATCATCAACACCAGCTTGTGCTTCTGCTGTAGATGCTTTTTCAACTATACCAGGGTTAATTTCAGACCAAAGAGGCGCTCCCGCTATTGCCACAGCTGCCACTTTCAATGGAGTCATGATAGTAGTATCATTAGTACCGGCTAATGCTTCAGCAAGAGTAGCAAGTCTTGCGATACCTTCCACTGTTTCAGTTGCTTGAACTTCACCTTCAGATCCCCATACACCACCTGTTTTATAAACAAATAATTCATCTGTCAATTGGTTAAACCAAATTTGACCAGGAGTATAGTTTGTATCACCTGTACCTGGATCTCTATTAGAAACTATTGGAGGAGGCATCACACCAATTGCACCACCACCCATACCGTAAACTGAAGCTAATTTTGCCATATAAATACCTCTTTTCTTTAATAAGTCATTGGTGCTTATTTTTTTTAATAATGTAAAGATATTTCTTTTTCTTGATCAATATTGATCAATAAGTAACAATGTGATCATGGAAAGCAAAATGTTTTATACAGTTAAAGAATTCGCTGAGATACTTGAAATGAGCGAATTAACAATTCGCAGATACATAAAATCTGGAAGAATAAACGCTTTTAAGCCAGGCATAGGAAAAAGAGCTGACTATAGAATTAATCATAGTGAGTTTCAAAGATTACAAGATATAGGCTTTGAAGATAATTTAAAATCGATAGAAGAATATATAAAAACAAGGAATTAGGCATGGATGTTCATTTTATGAATCCTTTATCTGAATCAATGGGGACTTATATCGCTATTATGTTTGTATTAAGATTTCTAGCTTGGATACTAATTCCTTATTGGAGCTATAGATTCTTAAGATGGGCAATGAAAGGAATATAGTCATTTCTTCTTTTGAGAAGCCGATTTCTTTGATTTCTTTTTATGATGACCATCTAAAGCAAAGATAATCTCAACGAGACGGCTTCTTTTTCTTTCTTTTTCTTTCTTCATCTAATCTTTCCTTAGTCTCTTTTCTTGCTGGCTCTAGATAATCATAGATGGTTTGGTATTTTCTTATGTATTCTTTACCTTTACCACCTGATTGGGATTGTAATTTCTTTATAAGCGCAGACATGGCTGCTCCTATAGGTGATCCTGTTCCAGCTGTCCAAGAACCAATGTAGTTGCTTCCTGTCGTTTTTCTTTGAGTTAAGAAGTTAGTCAACAGTTCTACTTCTTCTGGATCTATGTCTTTATAGACATATACGCCACCATCATGAGGCTTGAATACCAGTTCGTTGTTATCAGGATCATAACCAGCAAAACTAACCATCCTTGAAACATCTTGGCCAGTTTTCTTTTCAATACCACCAATTAGGTCTTTATAAAGATCTGCTAGTTCCTTTTCAGGTAATGGAGCCTGGACAACTTGATCAAGTTTAACTTGTTTCTTTTTACCATCTTCTTCGATTAAAGCGTTGTTTCCACTAATAGAGATAACTTTACCCACTCCATCTTGCGTTAATACCTCTGAACCTTTAGAGATGGGTTTCTCAACCTCTTCTTGTACAGGCATTGTTTTTGCTGGCTGAATCTCTGGCTTTACTTGAGATTTCTGCGCGTAGTCAACGATAGCTTGATTGATCTGCTCTAGTTCTTTTGGCTTGATCTTTCCCTTCAAAGTCGCTCTAATTCCTGCAGAAATTTGCTCTGGAGAATTCTTTGCCATGAGCATGGTGTCTACTCTATCTTTTACACCAAATTGGTTAAGAACTGCTTCAGAATTTATTGACGGAAATTCTTGCTGAACAGGAAGTTGAGCTGTTGCTTCTGGTGCAGGAATAGACGGCTGCATAATTCCGCCTTCAGCTGTTGCTTCTGGAGCAGGACTTGGTTGTTGCTGTTCTTGACCAAACACTTGTCCTAACAAGTTTCCTACTAAAGGACCTGCTGCTTGTATTCCCTTATTAATAAGTGGCGATGCTGCTGTTCCTGCCAATGCCGTCGCACCAAGTTTAGCAGCACTCTTTAATCCTTGAGGTATTGGATCATATGCCTTTGTAGCAGCTTGTCCTTCCAATAATGGATTAACCTGAGAAGTGTTTTGAAAAGGTTTCTCTACGTTTGTTCTACCTTTTATTTTGCTAAGTTTTGAAGAATCAAAATTAGATAAATATTTTAATATATCTTCAGCATTTTTTCCCGCTCCTACAGCTTCTTTAATACGATGACCTAATTCAGGAAATGCAGATGCTAAGTAATTTAATATTTGTTTGGCTGTATATCCTGCTGCAATAGCACCTTGAATATTCATTATCTCCTCGGCGTATA
>JACCDR011908758.1_pt1 | contig 10869 bp, 9 predicted proteins | sample 7446431 | NCBI WGS metagenome assembly JACCDR01 (sample SAMN15323443, study PRJNA562643) | freshwater metagenome | isolation source: river surface water | place: USA:Blue River Watershed | collected 2017-08-17 | reverse complement strand
TGGCCATGGCGCAAGAGCACGAAAGCTGGCTGCGCGACATGCTCAGCGGCTTTGATGCCGCGCAGCGCGAGCAGCTCTACGACACGCTGGGCCAGTTGCGGCTGCACCTGGTGAACCGCGCGGGTGCACACGGCGGCAGTGGCCCGACCAACTGAATTCAGCGATCAGCAGCCTTGCGACGGTAGGTAACAAATGCAAACGGTGTGCCGTCGGCCGCCGTGGTAGCCACACGCTGGCTGACTTCAAAGTCGCCGCGCGGCCAGGCCGGAAAGTGCGCGTCGCCGTCCAGATCGGCGTCAATCTCGGTCAGCACCAACTCATCTGCCAGCGGCAGCGCCTGCGCGTAGATTTCGGAGCCGCCCAGCACAAACACCTGCTCGGCGTCGGCCAGGCGCTGCAGCGCCTGGGGCAGGCTGTGTGCGGTTTCTGCGCCGGCACAGTGCAGGCCCGGGTTGCGTGTCAGCACCACATTGCGGCGCCCCGGCAGCGGGCGAAAGCGGGCCGGCAGCGAGTCCCAGGTTTTGCGCCCCATCACCACCGGGCAGCCCAGCGTGGTGGTGCGAAAGTGGCGCTGGTCTTGCGGCTCGTGCCACAGCAGCTGGTTGTTCTTGCCGATGGCGCCGTTGCGCGCCACGGCGGCGATCAGGCTCAGCTTCATACCGTGTTTCAAACGGCCACCGGCGCCTTGATGGCCGGGTGCGGGTCGTAGCCTTCGATCACAAAGTCTTCCAAGGTGTAGTCGAACAGGCTCGCCGGCTGCCGCGCCAGGCGCAGCTGTGGTGATGGCCGTGCTGCACGCGACAGCTGCAGTTGCACCTGTTCGTGGTGGTTGGCGTAGATGTGGCAGTCGCCACCGGTCCAGATGAAGTCGCCCACGTCCAGGTTGCATTGCTGCGCCAGCAGGTGGGTGAGCAGCGCATAACTGGCGATGTTGAAGGGCACGCCCAGAAACAGGTCGGCACTGCGCTGGTACAGCTGGCAGCTCAGCTGGCCGCGGCCGCCCGGGGTGGTGGCCGGCGCCACGTAGAACTGAAAAAACGCGTGGCAGGGCACCAGCGCCATCTTGTGCAGCTCGGCCACGTTCCAGGCGCTGACGATGATGCGGCGGCTGTCGGGGTTGGACTGCAGTTGTTTCACCACCTCGGCCATCTGGTCGATGTGGCCGCCGTCGGGCGTGGGCCAGCTGCGCCACTGCACGCCGTACACGGGGCCCAGGTCGCCGTCGGGCCGCGCCCATTCGTCCCAGATGGTGATGCCGCGCTCTTGCAGCCAGCGGGCGTTGCCGTCACCGCGCAAGAACCACAGCAGCTCCAGCGCCACAGCCTTGAAGTACACCTTCTTGGTGGTGATGAGCGGGAAGCCCTGGCGCAGGTCAAAGCGCATCTGGTGGCCAAACACGCTGCGCGTGCCGGTGCCGGTGCGGTCGCCCTTTTGCACGCCGTGGGCCAGCACGTGGCGCAGCAGGTCTTCGTAGGGGGTGGCAATGGCAGCAGGGGTGGTCATGGCGTGTGCGCCTGCGGGCGCGCGGGTCGGTTCGGTCTTCAATGCGCCGATTATCAGGTGGCGTTCTGCAGGTCAAACTGCATCGCGGCCAGCCGCGCGTACAGGCCGCCGCGCGCCACCAGCTCGTCGTGTGTGCCCACGTCAACGATGCGGCCGGCGTCCATCACCACGATGCGGTCGGCCTTCAGCACGGTGGCCAGGCGGTGCGCGATGACCAGCGTGGTGCGGTTGTGCATGGCCGCTTCCAGGGCCGCCTGCACCACCCGTTCGCTCTCGGCGTCGAGCGCGCTGGTGGCTTCGTCCAGCAGCAGCAGCGGCGGGTTTTTCAGCATCGCGCGGGCGATGCTGATGCGCTGGCGTTGGCCGCCTGACAGGCGCACACCGCGCTCGCCCAGGTAGGTGTTGTAGCCCTCAGGCAGCGCGGTGATGAATTCATGCGCGTAGGCTGCTTGTGCGGCGGCCTTCACTTCGTCGTCTGTGGCCTGCGGGCGGCCGTAGCGGATGTTTTCCAGCGCGCTGGTGGAAAACACCGTGCTGTCCTGCGGCACGATGCCCACACGCTGGCGCAACTCGGCCAGCGCCAGGGACTTCACGTCCACGCCCTCTATGCACACACGGCCTGAGCCGGTGTCGTAGAAGCGCAGCAGCAATTGAAACACGGTGCTCTTGCCGGCGCCGCTGGGCCCCACCAGCGCCACCGTTTCGCCGGCCCGCACCTGCAACGAGACGTGGTCCAGCGCGGGCTGTTGGGGGCGCGAGGGGTAGTGGAACACCACATCATGCAACTGCACGCTGGAGCCTTGCAGCACCGGCGGTAGCGGCGCAGGCTGGCGCGGGTCGGCCACCGGCGATTGGGCGGCCAGCAGTTCCATCAGCCGCTCGGTGGCGCCGGCGGCGCGCAGCAAGTCGCCATAAACCTCGGACAGCACGGCCACCGCACCCACGAAGATGATCACCAGCACCACCGTCTGCCCCAGGTGGCCGGCGCTGATGTCGCCGGCTATCACCGCCTGGGTGCCCTGGTACAGGCCCCACAACAGCGCGCCGAAGGTGGCGGTGATCATGAAGGCCACCAGCAGCGCCCGCACACGGGTGCGCTTGCGCGCCACTTCAAAAGCGTCTTGGGTGCTCTTTTCGAAACGCAGCGCCTCGGCGCTTTCCTGCACAAAACTTTGCACCACCGGTATCTCGCTCAACACCTCGGCGGCGATGGCGCTGCTGTCGGCCACACGGTCTTGGCTGGCGCGCGACAAGCGCCGCACGCGGCGGCCGAAATAGATGCTGGGCAGCACCACCAGCACCAGGATGCCCAGCACCTGTGTCATCACGTAAGGGTTGGTCACCACCAGTGCCATCAGCGCACCCGCGCCCATCACCACGTTGCGCAGTCCCATGCTCAGCGACGAGCCCACCACGGTCTGCACGAGTGTGGTGTCGGTGGTCAGGCGCGACAGCACCTCGCCGGTCTTGGTGCTTTCGAAAAACTCCGGGCTCTGGCGCAGCACATGGGCGTAGACGGCGCTGCGCAGGTCGGCGGTGATGCGCTCGCCCAGCCAGCTGACGACGTAAAAGCGCGCCGCCGAGAACACCCCCAGCGCCGCCGCCACGCCGAACAGTGCAATGAAGTGTTCCCGCAGGGCCATCACCCGCTGGCCTGGGTCGGCGGCCACCAGGCCCTCGTCGATCAGCACCTTCAGTGCCAGCGGGAAGAGCAGGGTGCTGACGGCCGCCGCCACCAGAAAAAACCCGGCCAAGGCCACTTGCCGCCGGTAAGGCCTGACAAAGGGCCACAGGCCGGAGAGTGAGCGTGGGCTGGTGGCCGCCGCGCGTTGCTGTTGTTCTTTCATGCGCAGAGTCTAGGCGGCCGCGACGCTGTGGACCGCGTGTGTGGATCGCGTGTGTGGGCTGCTGGGCAGCTTTGCTGGGGCGCCAGCGTCGCCCCCCGCAGCCCAGGGGGCGCCCAACCGGAGTTGATTGACAACACCCGGGCGGCCATGTGTCACACCCCCTCGATTCGGGTCACTACAGAAGGGCATGCTTGTGGTCGAATAGGCATGCTGAACGCTTAAAGCCCGATGACAAAACCTCACAAACCCCCATTGAGCCGTTCCAACCCCGTGCAGGCGGTTAACGCCCAACGCCAGGGGCCCCTTATCACCGGTGCGGCGCCGGCCTGGGGTGCGCCAAAACCGGTGGCTGACGCTGCAGGCGCCGTTGACGCGGCCCTGCCCGAGGCCAGCGGGGATATCGGCGGTGCCCGATCGCGGCTTCCTTTGCCCGTGGTGGCGGGGGGCCTGTTGGTGTTGGCCATGGTCTTGGCCTCGGGGCTGGCGTGGGGGGCCCATCTGTTGCTTGAAGGCGGTCTGGGCGTGTCGGGCCGGCCGGGCTGGGTGGCGCCAGTGGCGGCTGCGCTGGGCGTGGTGGTGGCCTCGGTGCCGCTGCTGCTGCTGACCCTGCGCTTGCGCAGCGTGCCCAGCCTGTCGGTCCCCGATGGGGTGCCGCTGAAGATGGGGCCTGACGGGGTGCCCCGGGCACTGTTCATGGACCTGGCCGGCCGCGAATGGGCGCGCGCCCGGCGTTACGGCACCGGCACCGCGCTGCTGCTGGTGCAACTGGACCGCTTTGCCCGCCTGGTGGAGGCGCGGGGCCCCGAGGCCGCTGATGCCGCGCTGTGTGAACTGGTGCGCCTGACAGCGCCCACGCTGCGCGCGGCCGACCTGGTGACGCGGTTTTCTGAGTGCGAGATTGCGGTGTTTCTGGCGCATTCAGACGCCACCGGTGCACTGGACGTGGCCGAGCGCATCCGCGACCGTGCCGAGCAAATGGAAGTGACCCCGGCCACGCTGCCGGGGCAGAAATTGCGCGTGACGGTCAGCGTCGGCGTGGCGCAGTTGCGCCCCGCGCACCTGAACCTGCAGGCCTTGGCCGAAGACGCCGAAGACGCAGTGGACGCCGCGCGCCAGGCCGGCGGCAACTGCGTGCGCGCTGCGCCGGTGGAAACCAGCCGCCTGCGTGCCCCGGGCAGCGGGCCCTGGCGCGACGGCTACAAGGCGCAGCCCTGACGTTTTTCTGCCGGGTGTCCTGACGGGCTGGCTGAACGGTGCAGCGCGCAGCCCGCCGCGTTCAGGGCAGTTGCAGCGGCCGCGCGTAACCGGTCATCTCCAGGTAACCCAGGCCCAGCCGCCGGCCGGCTGTGTCGGTCAGCTCGCTCAGGCCTTCCCAGTACACGGCGCCCGTGCTGGCTGAACTGTCCAGCTCTTGTGCGTCCATCAGCGCGCGCAGCAAAAAGCGCCCTGCCGGGCAGTCCACTTGCCAGTGCACGGGGTAGACGGCGGCGCTGCTGGGGCTGCGCCAGCGCCGCAGGCCTTTGAGCTTCACCTCGCCGGGCCCAAAGTTCTGCAACACGCCCGCCGCCGTGCGAAAACTGCCGCCGGCCCACAGCGCGCTGCCGTCGGCGCGGCGCAGTTCAAAGGCGGTAAGCGCACTGCCGTCGAAGAAGTTGATGCCCATCCAGTCCCAGCCCACGGCCTGCGCGTCCAGCAGCTGGTTGCTCCATTCGTGGTCCAGCCAGGCGCGGCCGCTCAAGGGGGCTTGGGTGCGTTGCAGGCCCACCGTGGCGGCCAGTTGCGGCTCGCTGTAGTAGTGGCTGGCCTGGTGCTCGCCTGGCCCCTTGCGTGAGTAGCCGGCATCACCCTGCAGCAGCAGCGGCTGCGTGCGCTGCAAGTTGACGCTCAGCTGAAACTGCCGTGACGGCAGTTCGGCGCGCCAGGTGTTGCCGTCGCGGCGCAGCGACCAGTTGCCCAGCAGCACATCGCCGTCGTTGGTGGCGGCGCGGCCCAGGGCGTCGTCGGGCGCACCCGACCAGCGCTGGATGCGCTGGTCGTGCAGGTGGCTGCCGGGTTGGGCGCCGTCGGCGCTGGGCAGCGTGGTCAACGCCGCATGCGCAAACAGCAGGTGGCGCGCTGCAAAGCGGCTGTTGACCTGGGCTGCCAGCCCCGTGGCACTGCGAAAGAAGGTGAGCTGAAAGCCGTGTGTGGGGGCTTCGGGCCGGCCCAGCCAGCCGGTGGCGTACCACCATTCAATGCGCGCCAACAGGTGGGCGCCATGGTCACGCGGGAAGCGCAGCGCGCGGCCGCGGCGCACGGGTTCGTCGTCGGCGGTGGCTGCCGCTGCGCGCGGCAGGGTCAGGCCACAGGCCCACAGCATCCAGACGCGGCGTTGCGGGTGCATGCTGCCTACCAGTCTTCGCGCACCGACAGCACCGCCTGGCGGGCGGCAGCGTGGCGCGCGGTAAAGGCGGCGGTGGCCACGCCAGCGGCCAGCACGGCGCTGCACAGCAGCGCCAAGCGTTCATAGGGCAGCACCAGCGCCATCGTCCAGTGAAAGCTTTGCGGGTTCACCACCCACACCAGCACCATGCTGATGGCCAGCCCCAGCAACAAACCCACGGCGGTGCCCGCCGCCACCCAGGCGGCGGCCTCGCCGGTGACCACCGTGATGATCTGCCGCCGCGTCAGGCCCAAGTGCACAAGCAGGCCCAATTCCTTGCGCCGCGCCAGCACCTGCGCCGACAGGCTGGACGCGATGCCCACCAGCCCAATGATGATGGCCACCGCCTGCAGGTAGGTGGTGACGGCAAAGCTGCGGTCGAAGATGCGCAATGACAGGCTGCGCAGCTCGCTGGCCGATGCAAATTCCAGCAGCCCGGGGTCGGGCAGCAGCGCGCGCAGCGCGGCTTGCACGGGGGCGGCTGGCGCCGCGCTGCCGTCGGGCGCCGGCTGCAGCCACAGCGCCAGGTCGTTGATGCGGCTGTCGCCGGTCAGGCGCTGGTAGTCGTCGCGCGCCAGCGCCACGGTGCCGAACTGCCGCGCGTAGTCGCGCCACACACCGAGCACGCGGCCTTGAATGGTGACGTCGCCCAAGGGCAGCTCGAGCCGGCTGCCCTGCGCCGCACCGTACAGCGACACCATAGCCTCTGACACGTACAGCGCGGTTTCGCCGGGCTGCAGGCTGCTCAAAGGCAGCGGCGTGCGCAGCAGCGGCAGCGCCTGCTGCGGGCGCGCCAGTTCCCGTGCCACCAGCACCACCGCCGGCCGGCCGGCGGCCAGTTGCAGGCTGCGCACGCGTGCGCCTTGCACGCGCTGCACGCCGGGCAGCGCGGCCGCCTGGGCCAGCAGGCTGTCGGGCAGCCAGGCCTGGTCGGCGGCGCCTGAACTGCCGCTGGCGCGTGCGTACAGGTCGGCCGGCAGCACCTGGCCCAGCCAGTCGCTGACGCCGCTGCGAAAGCTGGTCACCATCACCGTCAGCGCCACCGACAGCGCCAGGCTGGCCACCACGCCGGCCATCGCCGCTGTGGCCGTGCGGCGCTGGAAGCGCGCCCGCTGCACGACCAGCAGCGCCAGCGCATGGCGGGGTGCGGGCACGGCGCGCAGCAGCAGGTGCACAGCGGCCGGCACCAGCGCGACACCGCCGAAGAGCAGCGCGGCCACGGCGGCATAAGCGGCCAGCGGCAGGCCGGCAATGGGCGGCAGCAGCGCCGCCAGCGCGCCCAGCGCCAGCAGCACCAGGCCGGGCCAGGCGGCCGGCGCTTGCACATGCACCGAGCCCAGGCCTTTCAGCGCCTGCGCTGGTGCCAGTTGTGCGGCCTGGTGTGCCGGCCACCAGCCACCGCCCACCGCGGCGGCCACGCCCAGCAGGCCAAACACCAGCGTGCCCTGCGTGTCCACCTGCAGGCGCGGTGTCACGCCCGGAAAGTAGCCGCCGCCCAGGTCGCCGGCCAGCAGGTGCAGCGCCGCTTGCGCCAGGCCCGCGCCAGCCAGCAGCCCCAGCACACTGCCCAGCACGCCCACGGCCACACATTCCAGCAACACACCCTGGCGCTGCTGGCGTGCGCTGAGCCCCAGCACACCCAGCAGCGCCAGTGCCGGTGTGCGCTGCGCCACCGACAGCGAGACGACGGAAAACACCAGGAAGGCGCCCACGCACAGCGCCACCAGCGCCAGCACGGTGAGGTTGACCCGGTAGGCGCGTGACAGGTTGGACACCCGCTGCTCGGCCTGCGCCGGTGTCACCGCCGCCACGCCAGCGGGCAGTTGCAGGCGCTTAAGCAGCGCATCAACATCGGTGCCCGGCGCCAGCCGCAGGTCGATGCGCGACAGGCGGCCGCTGGCGCCGAAGTGGTGCTGTGCGCCGGCCAGGTCCATCACCAGCAGCGGCGGGCCGGCAGCGGCCACCACGCCGGCCACGGCCAATGTGCGGTAGTCGGTGCCGGACTGCAGCGCCACGCGCTCGGGCATGGGGGTGACAGAGGCGGTGGGGGCGGTGGGGGCGGGGCTGGCTGCAGGCGTGGCCAGTGCAGAGAGCGCGGCTTGCGCCGCCGCGTTCAGGAACACCACGTCGGGGTCCAGAAAACGCAGGCCGTTGTTGCTGCGGTCACCCGCTGCTGCAGCGTGCGGTCGTGGCATCAGGTCCACCGCCAAGGGAGCGGCGCGCAGCGCGTCCAGCCCCAGCACCCGCACCGCCACGCGGCGGTTGTCGGCGGTGCGGGCGTAGGTGTCCAGTTCCAGCACCGGGCTGGCGATTTCGACGGCGGGGTCGCGGGCGACGGTTTCGAACCAGGCGTCGTCGACGCGCGCGCCGCGCAGGCTGATGTCGGGCTGGCCGCCCGCCGTGCGCACCGCTTGCGAAAACTCGTTCAGCGCCGAGCTGTTGATCAGGTGCACCGAATAGGCCAGCGCCACGCCCAGCGCCACCGCCATCAGGGCCATGCCGTGGCGCCAGGGGTGGTGCCGCCATTCGCGCACGATCAGCAGTCGCCACAACAACCAAGGCGCGCTGTGCGGGGGGGGCTTGGGCACGGCGGCGCCGGGCAGGGCTGCGGTGTTCAACGGGCGGGGGCGCCTGAGGGGGGCGGCGAACCGGTGGGCGCGTGGGTGGGCGTGGTTGCGCCTGTGGGCGCTGGGGGCCACCAGGCCGCATCACGCGGCTCTTCGATGATGCCGTTGCTGGTCAGGCGCAGCACGCGGTCGGCGCTGGCGGCGGCCGCGGCCGAGTGTGTCACCAGCAGGCAGGCGGCGCCGGCGCTGCGCACCTGCTCGCGCAGCACGGCCAGCACACGCTCGGCGGTTTGCGGGTCGAGGTTGCCGGTGGGTTCATCGGCCAGTATCAAGCCCGGCGCGTGCACCACCGCGCGCGCGATGGCTACGCGCTGCAACTGCCCGCCCGACAGCTGCGCCGGCATGCGCGCGTGCAGGTCTTGCAGGCCCACGGCCTGCAGCACCTGCTGCAGCCGCTGGTCGTCCAGCCGGCCCTGCAGGCGCAGCGGCAGGCTCACGTTTTCAGCCACGCTCAGGTGTGGCAGCACGTGGAAGGCCTGGAATACAAAGCCCAACTTTTCGCGCCGCAGCAGCGCACGCGCATCGTCGTTCATTGGCGCCAGGTCCTGGCCGTCGATCAGCACCTGGCCGCTGTCGGCCGCGTCCAGGCCGGCGATGCAGTTCAGCAGCGTGGACTTGCCCACCCCCGATTCGCCCAGCAGCGCCACAAACTCGCCCCGCTGCAGCTGCAGGCTGACGGCCTCAAAAACGGGTGTGGCGCCGTAGCGCTTGCACAGGTGCTGCAGTTTCAACATGGTTCACTGCATGATGCCCGATGCCGCTGGCCGCCGTTGCCGCAGGGCGAATGGGGGGCCCGTGCCTGATGCGCTGGCCGGCCCTGACGCGCCGTGAAAGCGGTTTTGCCGGGCCTTGTTGCCGCGTTGCGGCCGCTGGGGTGCGTGCTATCGTTGTTTTCACATTTCACCCGGGCGGTCGAATTCCACCATGGCATACCAGATAGATCTCTCAGGCCGTGTGGCCTTTGTCACCGGCGCCTCCAGCGGGCTGGGCGCGCAGTTTGCCAAGACACTGGCCGCCGCAGGTGCGGGCGTGGTGCTGGCAGCCCGGCGCGAAGACCGCTTGAAGACCTTGCGCGCCGAGATCGAGTCGCTGGGCGGCGACGCCCACGTGGTGACGCTGGACGTCACCAGCCCCGACAGCATCCGCGCTGCGGTGGCGCATGCCGAAACCGAGATGGGCGGCATCGACATCCTGGTCAACAACTCGGGCGTCAGCAGCACGCAAAAGCTCACCGATGTGACGCCCGAAGACTTCGACTTCGTGATGGACACCAACACACGCGGCGCCTTTTTTGTGGCGCAGGCGGTGGCCAAGCGCATGATTGCGCGCAGCAAGGGCGAAGCACCCGGCACCTTCACCGGCGGGCGCATCGTCAATGTGGCCTCGATGGCCGGCCTGCGGGTGCTGTCGCAGATTGGCGTGTACTGCATGAGCAAGGCGGCCGTGGTGCACATGACCCGCGCCATGGCGTTGGAATGGGGGCGCTTTGGCATCAACGTCAATGCCATCTGCCCGGGCTACATCGACACCGAGATCAACCACCACCACTGGCAGACCGAGGCCGGCAAGAAGTTGGTGCACATGCTGCCGCGCAAGCGTGTGGGACAGGTGCAAGACCTGGACGCGGTGTTGATGATGTTGTGCGCCAACGAGAGCCACTTCGTCAACGGCGCGGTGATTGCTGCCGACGACGGTTTTGGCGTTTAGGGCCCGGCCTGTGCTTGTGACGAGATGAGGCCCCTCAGCCCCCTGGAAGCACGCGTGCTGGGCGTGCTGGTGGAAAAGCAGATCACGGTGCCTGACACCTACCCGCTGTCGGTGAACGCGCTGGTGGCCGGCTGCAACCAGAAAACCGCACGCAACCCCGTCATCGAAGCCACCGAGGCCGAGGTGGTGGCCGCCATTGACGGCCTGAAAGCGCTGAGCCTGGTGTTTGAAGGTTCGGGCTCGCGGGTGGTGAAGTACGAACACAACGCCGGCCGTGTGCTGGGCGTGCCCTCGCAGTCGGTGGCGCTGCTCACGGTGCTGATGCTGCGCGGGCCGCAGACCTCGGCCGAGTTGCGGCTGTCGTGTGAACGCCTGCACCGCTTTGCCGACATCTCGTCGGTTGAAGGCTTTCTGGAAGAACTGGCCGCGAAGACACCACCGATGGTGCTGAAGCTGGCCCGCGCCCCGGGCGCACGCGAGGCGCGTTGGGCGCACCTGCTGTCGGGTGAACCAGCGCAGCCGGCTGCGACCGCACGTGGTGGTTTTGAAACCGACGCGGCTGCCGACAGCGTGTCGCTGGGCGAGTGGGCCGCGCTGCGTGCCGAACAAACCCGGCTGTCGCTTGAGGTCGACACCTTGAAGGCGCAGTTGCAGCGCATGGCGCAAGAACTGGGCATGGACCTGCAGGGGCCAGGGCCGGCCTGACCTTGCTTGCACCGGCCGCAAGGCCTGTTGCCATGATGGCAGCCGTTGGGGAGTGAGA
>JACCDR010099995.1_pt1 | contig 10869 bp, 12 predicted proteins | sample 7446431 | NCBI WGS metagenome assembly JACCDR01 (sample SAMN15323443, study PRJNA562643) | freshwater metagenome | isolation source: river surface water | place: USA:Blue River Watershed | collected 2017-08-17 | reverse complement strand
CCGATCTCGCACGCATCTTCAACAAACGAAGTCACTGGCGATATGGCGGAATCGAAGTCTTTGATCAACTCCTGGGACGATGCTGGCCGGGTGAATTTGCCGGTCGATCGCAGCCGATGCAGGCCCTCCAATGACCACCAAAAGATCAAGGGCATCTCTGCGACAAGCTTGTCGAATAGCCCCGAGTCGCCCTCGCCTTCAAAATTCTTCGCGGTCTTGAGGATGAGTAACCGTCGTTGAATCGCTTTTGTGGGGTCGTTAAAGGGGATGATTTCGTTCCCGGAAAACACCAGCTTCACGCCCATCTGCACGGTCACAGCCTCCCGGAATTTGCGGTCAATGTAGCTCGGGTCATCCGCCACTACTTCGAGCAGCCGGCCGACAATCAGGGAGTTGTCCGACTTGGCTGGAAGGCGAACATCCGGGAATAGGACTAGCTGTTTGTTCAGCCAGGACTCCATCCCGAAGCGGTCTTCGAAGATCGACAGGTTGGCGGACACCACGTTTGCCTCGCCGATGAAGCTGCGAAGGACTTTCAGGATTGTTGACTTCCCACTCCCCGGCTCACCGAGAAGCATCAAGAATTTTTGCTGTGAAGTGTCTCGCGTCATGCAGTAACCAAACCATTCCTGCAGGAGGGCAATTGCATCGGGATCATCGGGAAATACTTGGCTCAGGAACTCGATCCATCGCGTCGGAAGCTCGCTGGATTCCTGGTAGGCGTACGTGGCCCGATTGGTGAGAAATAAGTTCGGCGTGTGTGGAAGGAACGGCGGCGAATCGGTGTCTGCCTGGTACAGGCTGGGGATATGCACAATGCCGTTGGCGAGCGAAATGCATTGCCGAAGATCTCGCCAGCGAGGTGTGCCAGGATCGCCCGGGGAAATAAAGAATGGCTCGGGGTGGTAACCAACGTCTGTCTCAGCGGCGAGCAGCTCCCGGGCGGCGGCGATGGCGGAAACACTGACCTTCAGCGGCTTGGGCGGCTCCTCTTTTTTGCCCCCGGTTGCTCGGTAGATTTCCATCGCTTCACGATGGGCGTGGTTGATGAGCTTCTGCATGTGGCGGCTGATGATTTTCGACATCTGGCCGTTCGTGACACGCTCGTAAACGCCGTCGGAGTATACGTAGAAATCGTCCTTCCAGTGTGCAATCGGCTTGTATTTCGTGGTCAAGAAGCTGACGACTTTGGCGGGATCGTTGGGATCGCGAAACGCATTCAGGTCCCTCTCCCCGAGTGCGGAAGCTTCGCGGGCCGGACGTGCGGGCGGCTCGCCAATCAGGTTGGCCCCGTCGCTGCCGGCTGGCTTATCGCCGAGCGGGATTGGTAAGTCAGGCTTCTTCGACTGGAACGGCGACTCTAGCAGGCGTTGCACCTTCTCGGTGTTGAGCAGATCGTAGTGGCTGCGATTGATGAGGTAGCCGGCTGGCTTATCCGGTGTCTTAGCCGCGGCGGATTTGAGTTTGTGGGCAAGCTCTTTCTCGGTCCATTCGGGTTGGCACTTGCGATTCCATTCGAGCAGATAGGGCATCGCTTCGTCGGGCGTAAGGGCGAAGCCGTGGACCAATTGGCAGGCTGCGTACCACGTGCGATTGTGGCCCCCCTGGCCGCTGATAGCTGGCTCGACGAGTGCCATGTACGCACGGATTTGGGCGTCCGTTGCTCCGGCTGTCCCTGCGTGAGATCGAGTAGGCAGAGCGTTCGCGGCTTCGGCCAGCGTGCCGGCCAGCGTGGTGGCACCTGTCCCGGCTGTGGCTTTGGTCAAGGGAGTGGAGACACTGTAGGCGGACTGTATCGTCGATTTGAGTTCGAGGAATTCCTGCCAAGTCAGCTTCAAGTTGCTTTGCTTCAAAGCGTCGAGCAGGGTCGGGCCGCCGAGGCCAATCGATTGTCCGATCTCCTGGGGGCTGAGCAGCTGAGACAGTCGCCAGGGGCGTTCTTCCGTTGGCTTCCCTTTGGCTGCGACGGTCCCCGGCATTTTCATCAGCCGGCCGGGGTTGAAGATTCCTTTGTCGATCTTGGCGACGTCGTCGCTGAAGATATCGCTGATCGTGTGCAGCCAGTCCTGCACGTGCAGCCCCTCTTCGCTCGCCGGAATCGTTGGCTCGATCTGGATGTAGACGTGGTATCCGTTGCCGCTGTCCACCACCCGGGCAAGCTGCTGTGTGTGCTCGTAGAGCAGCTCGACAATTCGCAGGGCCTTCTCTTTCGCGGCCGCTTTTTCCCCGTCCGTCGCAGCTCCTTTGGGTCGGACAGGGTCGATGTCGATTACCACCCACCTCCGCCGTGCTATGGCTCGATCCCCGGGCGTTTTTTCCGGCGTCGCGACGATCATCCAGTTCGGGACTCGCGTCTTCACAAAACCCGGTTCCAGCGGCTGAGGAATGAAATAAACCCCCTCAGAAACGCCCGAAAGGAAGAACGCCTCACGGGCTAAGGCCTGAAGATTGCTTGCTTGGAATACGCCTGATTTGCCCCGGAATATGCCGGGCTGCGTGGGGTCATTAACACCCAGTGCCCGGATCTCGACCCACTCGTCATTTTCGAAAAACAAAGACAAGGTCATCGCGATCTCGTCAGCCGGACGGGTCAGACTCTTGGCCTGTGACGGATCAGCGGTCGATGTCCGGCCTGTGGGGGTGGGTAGTGTCCCGGCCCCTGTTGAGGGTGTACTCATTACTGTCAGCCTTTCGGGTCAATCCTTGTCGTTAGCGGTTTTTCAGTCGGGATCTTTGAACGCGGCCAGCCGTTCCATCTTCGCGTTCAGTTTGATTTCGGCCAGCAAATTACGCCAGAATCGCTCCAGAACTCGATAGGTTGTAGCTTCGGCCAACTCGCGAGAATCGCAGGGAATCCAGTGGACAGTGGGATATTGCAGCATCCAGGCGACAATCGAGCGGTAGACAGCCTTGGGCAACATTAACGACCGTACAGGCGGCTCGAACAAAATTGAATGGATCGACGCTTCAACGACCACGAATGCGTGTGGTATAAGCGACAACCGATGCATCTCGTCTTCGAATCGTTCCCGGCCTTTGCCCAGCGTGCTGTACAGGTCCGGGAGCGACTTGCGTTCCACGGCGATTTGGCCTTGGAATCCAGCCAGGGAGTAGTCGCCAGTCTGCAAGTGTTCCATGTACGGCATTTGCAGCTGTTCGTGGGGCTTGAGCGTTGACTCCGGGGTCATCGACTCGAAGTCGTACGGGAGCTGCTCACGCTGGTCGATTAGGATGTGTGGCCCGACGATCCAAGGGCTAGGCTGCTTCTTTGCTTTTTTACTTGGCATTGCAGGCCTGTTCGGGTTGTCGGGTTTTGTTTTCTTCTATTTCGCTCCGGATTTTTCTGGCTAAATCGCTGAGGTATTTTTCAGCCAATTCGCCCGTCTTTTGAATGAAAAATCCTTCAATTTCTTCGCCGCAAAAAAACACGATCTCTCTGTCTTGATTGCAGCAATGGACTCTTTCCGGGTCCGGATTGATGATTTTAACTGCGGAGTGTTTTACGTTTGGGATCTTCATGATGTATGTCGCAATGTCGCGACTGATCACGTAATCATTGACCATCACAGGCCGGCTGACACACCAGCACTCTACCTTTAGGTCAATTGGTTTTAGATTCTCATCGAGGTCATGCTCTACGGTGATTCTGGTATTACCGCATTCGCTGCATTTGGTGATATCTGTTTCGTCAATCTCTTCGAGTGATGGCCAAGGATTGACGCATTCCGACCGTGAGAAATATTCGAAATACTTCTTGGTCAATTCAATCAAGCGGTGTCTTGGCATTAAGTTGTTGTGCGGCTCGGGCCACGGCCATTTGGCTCGATAGGTAACGTACCGGCACATCACGTAGATGTAGTCATCAACGACGGCAGGCCCTTCGTGCAGGTCGTTATTGATGCTAAAAACGCACAATTGGTTGTATATTCGATCCATTTGTATTTCAGTTTGGTCTTCTTCAATCGTTGTTTGTGGGTTCACAGTTGGTTTCCTTTTGTTTCATCAATTTGTTGAAATAGTCTTTCCAGCTAACTTTGCTCGCAACCGCCTGGACATAAACCAATGCCGATTCGATTGAGCTGTGTTTTTTGATTCCATACTCCGGCTGAGAGGGGAACGGGTAGACCTCAACTTCGCCGGTTTTCCGATGCTGAATCCAGTCGCACAGGGCGGACAGGCGAGCTTCGTATTCGGACGTAAGGGGGTCACTCATTATCTGATCTCCAGGCAGGGGATAATAAGCCCTTCGAAATGGGCTTGGCACTTTCGTTTGCCGTCGGCCACAGATTCCACGCGGCTGTTTCTGATATCTCGATTGACGGAGCCAACAACAAAATTCATGAATTTCACATTCAGCAGGCTATCAATCCAGTATGTGCCGATTGGCGTTTCGGCTTTGTAATAGATGGTTCCATTTTCGTATTTGCGTCGCACAAACTTCAGCCGTTTGATTCGCACGGTACTCATTCGCTCACCTTCCCGCATATGTCGCATACAAATTGTCCATTGTCGTCCATGGTCTTTGCGGGATGCTCGCAATAATCACACTTCTCACACCGCACTACGCCGCCCCCGTCGTAGTCATCTTGCCACGCCCCACATTTCGGGCAGGCAGATTGCGGAGCGGGCGGCTCAATTAGTTCATGTTGAAACATTTTTATTTGCAACCTTCCTCTTTCTTTGTGCTTTCTTCGTTCATCTTGTAGTGTGACAGCAGCACTTCGTACGCCGCCACTAAACGTTGAAATCCGGCTTTGCTTGCTGCCCGCAGCTCTCGACTTCCAGGGCACGCTTGATTCATGCCTGTTGTGCTGATAGGAACGGATTGAATTAAACTGACCCCGTATATGGGCCCGCATTCAATAACTGACTGTGTCATAGATTTTTCTCCCTTCCATTTTTATTTTCCCTTTCCTTTGTTCAGTTGTTGAAGTTGGCTTTCACTATCGCAGCGGCAACTTGGGGACAAACGCTGTTCCCGATTCGCCCAACTTGCTGCGTTGCACTGCCAGTGAGAACGAAATCTTTTGGGAACCCTTGAGCGGTTGCCAGCTCGCGAGGTGTGAGCATCCGCATTCCAATATCAGTGATTGCGTAGGGTGCCCCGTTGATGCTTACAGTTATAATCGCAGTGCGGTCTTTCGTCGTTGTTGTGTGCAGTGGCTGACTCACTGTTTGGCCCACGGAGGTACCGAAATACCGAATCAGGAACGCATAAACGAGTGCTGCGTGATTGACGCTTGTGATGGTGCGAATCGGCTCATCGACAGCATTCCAGGTCTTCGCACCATGGTTCATGTGGATCAAATTGGCTGTCACCAACGAATGATGGTCCACTGCTGTAACTGTTCCAATGGGCCGGTCTACTTCGTGCCCAACTACGCCACCGAAGTATTTTGCCAGGAATGCAGTCACCAGGGCCTGTTTCCCACTACCGCCTGCTGTAATGGTTGGACAGGGTCGATTCGCTGCTGACCCGTTGGACCGTCCGTATTGCGGGCTCAAGACGGGCATCACCAGAGCATGGCTTTTAATGCCTGTAACAGTAGCTAAAGGCTGATCAACTGATTGACCTCGAAAACGATCCCCACTGTGATTGCAACACACTAAAAATGGCTTCGGATTTTCCAGCACGTACCGCTTAATTCCTAACGCGATTCGGCGGAGCGTTTTCTCTGCCAGCGGCTTTTTACGGTCGAAAATCGATCGGCAGGGAATGCTAAAATCAATACACTCCGCAGCTGTTCGCCAAGGCTGAAGCGGCCCGTCAAACAGATTGCCTTCGCTGCATTTCTTCGGATCAGCGTGCGTTGGAGCTGGCCATTCAATTGGCTGACCATCACAACGTGCAATTAAGAACAGGCGGCGACGATGCGTAGGGGTGCCATAGTCGGCAGCGTTCAACACACGGTGCTCGATTCGATACCCAAGGTTTCGCAACCGGCCTACAAATTTCTTGAACGTCAACCCCTTACGCTTTGGGCAAGGGACTAGCTGCTCCGTGGGATTGATACGCCGGGATTCGCACCGTGGGCAGGCGGGTCGTTTCCGCACCAAGACAGCTTGGCCTTCTGTGCCTTTCCAGTCGCAGGCCCGGCATTCCCAGCGAGGAACAACAGGTCCCCACTCTTCGAATTCACGCACGTTTTCCAACACGATTACACGGGGGCGAACTTCGACCGCCCATTTCACGACTACCCAGGCCAGCCCTCGCACCGACTTTTTCACCGGCTGACTGCCCTTGGCTCTGCTGAAGTGCCGACAATCCGGGGAGGCCCATAACAGGCCTACAGGTTTACCGCCAGTCGCTTTGCGGGGGGCCACGCGAAAGACGTCTTCAGTGTAGTGCCGCGTGCCTGGGTGATTTGCTGCATGCATTTCAATGGCGGCGGCATTGTGATTGATCGCCACGTCCGGCGAACGTCCTAACGCCCATTCAATGCCCGTAGACGCCCCACCCCCACCGGCAAAGGAATCTATGATGAGCTCGTCTGATATATCAATAACTGACCGTGTCATAGATTTTTCTCCCTTCCATAAACTCTTTGCGTTTTTCTTCGCAGTCAAAAGCGTTGAGAATGTTCACGATCAAGTTGCCAATGTCCACCCGATCGCTTTCGGATAGGCTTGAAAGCTCCAGTGGCTCAGCAAGAACCACTTTCCCACGCGGCCCTTTGTAGCCCCATTCGTCGAGCTTTTTCTCGGTGAATTCCGCAAGCTTTTTCTCCTGGTCGACAACCTCCCAGTAGTCAAGCTTTCCAGATACAAGCCTGGTCTTCAGAACAAAACGTCCCAGTCTTTTCATGTTCCGGCCCCCCTCATCTCGATCATCGGCATCCTGCACTCGATCTGATTGGTTGCGTGATTCAAACTCGCGAACATCTTTTTCAATTTTTTGAGAGCATCTTTTTGAAAAGCCTCCCAAGCTTTGTTGATGGTTTCTTCGGTGTCCTGCCCGCAAGAAACGCCTGAAATATATTGATCTTCAACAAACATATCGAAGAATGCAGTTATGTAGCAGCGTCCATCCCGGCAGTCTAACGACAGCTGAAAAGCTATTTTTTCGTTTGGCAGTTTGCTTTTGACTTTCTCGTACCACTTTTCCAGGTACTTAAAGCCTTCAGCAGTCCCTCTGGGTTTGTTCATGATTCTGTTACCTCCCAGGTGCCAACCTTGCGTAAACCGCCGACAAAGATGTCCCCGGAAATCCCGTCCTCGTTTACCTCAAAATCAGGATCACGAGACAGTAGCCCGGCCGTTCTGGCTGCCCTGGCAAGTTCGCTGTGTGCCAGCGAGTTGACCTGCACCGTCATAGGTGAGGTTCCAGTGCGAACGAGTTTGATCAATACTTTCACTGCTGTTCTCCTAGGGGACAATAATCGACTTCAGTTATCACAACCGGTTCCGGTTGTTTCACGGGCTGCTTAAAGGCTCTTTGATGTACTTGCTCGACCAAGTCGCTGTAGCGTTGGCAGACTCTCATCAACATTTTCTTTTGTTGCCTGACCGCCCAAGTATCGAGCGGGAAGTTAGCTTTCTTGAGTTGCCTGAACCTGCGAAACAGCTTTTCAAACAAGTAGTATTCGCTAGGTTTCATCTCGGTTTCATATCGTTCGTGAACGCTCACATCTCCCATTACAATCGTGTACAGCGTCCGGCCATCTTCGCATTCGCGTGCTCGCACCTCGATTTCCATCGAGTCTTCGCGGCGTGCTTTCAGGTACTCTTTCACAGCTCACCTCCGTGATTTTGGATTTGTTCTGCGAGGAAGGTCTTTCGCAGATGGATCGTTTTTTTCTTCGCCTGAGCACGGACGACGGCTTCTTTGCCGATCACCAACGTGGCTGTTTTCGCTCGCGAAATTGAGGTGTACCACCATTCACGTGAGCCGATCATATACGCTTGAGGGTCGGCGATTATGATGCACACAGGCGATTGAGAACCCTGCATCTTGTGCCCTGTAACCGCATAAGCCAGCTCGATCTTGGCGATTTCCTTCGGCCCTTGCGACGTCATCGAGCGGCAAAACAAGGTCCGTTCCGCATCGAATTCAACGACAACATCGTTGCTGGATACTGCGATTACATAGCCGATTTCGCCGTTGGCCACTCGCTGAACGATGGATTTCCGAGTCTCCGGATCGGGGACCCGGATGTACGATTCTGTGAGATTTTCAGGGCCTTCGTTGTACTCAGCCATATACGCATAAGTGTTTTCTGTAACGATCACCTTGTCGCCGACTGCGAACTGACCGCCTGTAGCTCGATACCCGTTCGGGTTCAGCAGTGGTGCTAAGAATTTGTTCAGCACTTCTTTGCTGAGCGGGGTCTTCGCGTTCCTCGCCACAATCACTTGGCAATCCTTGATCGGGTCGAAACTGCGAAAAGCAGTGAGCAGGCCTCGCAAGGTCTCCAACGATTCTTCGTCGTCGTCAGCGTTGTAACAGACCAGGTTTTTGCCGTTCGGAAGATCAAGCTTCGAGTCGAATTGGAACGGCACCTGGTCCCGTATCTGAGCACAGGCCCGCACAATCGTTCCGGCGTTGCGTTGGATCTCGGTGAGCCATCCGCACGGGACACCGGCCTTGGTCATATCCCGGAGCGGTGCTCCGTGGCCGACTGGTAGCAGCTGGTTTGTATCGCCCAAAAACAAGACACGACAGCCGGTCGGAATAGCCTCTAAAAACGCGGCCATCAGGTCTGTGTCGGTCATAGACGTCTCGTCCATGATGATCACGCCTCGCTCGATTGCCAGCTGGTTTTGTGCGTTGTACTTGAATCGACCACCACCCACCCCCACGGCGTCGGTACCGGCATCAGTGTCGGTGGGTGGGGAGTCCTCGGCCGAGCCGAACGCAGGGACGAGCAGCCGGTGTATCGTTGTGGCTTTGAGCGGGATTCCTCGGTCTCGCATCGACTGGGTGAGTATGCTGGCCGCTTTGCCGATGGGGGCGACAAGGTAGATCGTCGCTGTCGGTTCGTGCTTCTGAACAGCTTTGATGATGTATGACGCCGAGAATGTCTTGCCTGTTCCTGGCGATCCTTGAAGGATTCCAACGGGCTTCGACGTTGCCTTTTCGATGGCGTCGATTTGATGCTGCGAGAGCTTAGGCTGCCCCTGTGGTGCGTCGGTGTCCACGGCCGGCCAGCTGACCGGAGCAGAGATTAGCCGTTGCAGGTTTTTTGCGATCGCTGATTCGGCAATCGCCCGGTTGCGAGACGTCAGCCACTTGGCACCGGTTTCGGTTTTCCGGATGCTTAGCCACTTGGATCGAAGCCCCAACTCGATCACTTTTTCTGGCTTGGCTGCCCGTGCAAATTCACTGGTGATTTTGCTGATCAGCGTCTTACCATCAAACCAGGTGTCGCCGTTGCTGTCGTTCGCGATCTCATCCCAAAGGTGAAAAAACTGGCGTTTGTAAGCGTTCGGGTCTTTTCCCAGGTCCAGCCAGAGGCGATCGCAGCGACGCACACCGCAGGATGTAATGCGATTAGTGAGCAGTATAAATGGATTTCTGATGATAAACTGTTTAGCTCTGGCTCCCCACTTCTCTACACACTGAAGGATGCCTTCCCGGTGAATCCCACGCCCCCGGAAGAGCATTACAATCTCTTCGATACACTCTTCCCGGTTGCTTGTTTTGGCCAGTTTTCCGGCCCATTCTTTAGCTTCCTCGGCCTTGACTACGCCTTCATTTACCAGCTCGACTAAGCCCTGCCGGGCCTTGGTAATCGCTTCGCTGGCTCCGTATCGCTCGACGAGCTTCTTGGCGATGCCCGGCTTGATCGCACCGACTCGGGCCAAGAATTGCGTGCTGGCCTCAGGTGTTTTTGGTTCCCTGCGTTTGATTGAAGTGGCAACGATCTGCGTTTCCTGGCCACGTGGCTTCTCCTGGCCGAGGAAAAGGTACTCGTAGCCCAGGTGTATCTCGTCGGCTGTTGTGCCCTGGCAAACGGCGACGCGGCCGTCCGTCAGTTCGACGATTACGCATTCGTGATTGGACCAGCGAACGCGATTGGTGACGCCGAAAAACTCTTTGTCAGCAGGCTTTGGCGGCGTTGCTGTCTGACGCATTGTGGTACTCCAGTGTGGGTGGGTAGTAAAAAAAAGCGAAGCGGGCGAAGCTTCGCAGGAGTTAGATCAAAGACCGCTGATGCGACTAGATGTCGTCGAATTCCTTCTTGGGCTTAGTCTTCTTCGCGGGTTCGGATGACTTCCCACCCCCACTATTACTGCTCCCGATGCCCATCTTCCAAGTGTCGTAAGCCTTGGACAAATCAGGGTGTCCGTCTGACCAGATGCCAAACTGTGCGAGACGATTTCTGGGCTTATACTTCTTGCCTTCAGGTGAAACACCACCTTCTTCGACGATGATGTGAATGGTTACTTCTGCACCGTAACAGTCACGGAAGTCTTTTTTCACAGAGCCGTCTTTGTTTTTTGCAGGGGCCCATTTCTGGACTTTGTCCGGCACAATTAAGCCAAGCATTTGCCCTATTCGCAACTGGATTTTCTCGTTTGTGTCGTTGTCGTTGATGTACAGCGTCTCTGTGAAGACAAATCCTTGATGGTCACGATCTTCAATGAGAAATTTAAATTCCTGATATGGCTTGCCATTCCTGGTTTCATCCGTCGCCCAGGATATAAACTTTGCCTTGTAGAAATTTTCGGGCAACACTGATACACCCATAGCTGCCTGTTCGACGTCTTCGGGTGTGTACTTCTGCATGAGGTCAAAAATCGACATATCAAACTCCTAGTTTTTCAAACACTTTTCCGCCTTCTTTAAGTGAACAAATCCAGGTCGGCGGGTATCCCAGATCGTTCATTCCAACGTGCCAAACCAACTCAGGGCGAACTCGGTCAAAT
>JACCDR011620320.1_pt1 | contig 10870 bp, 20 predicted proteins | sample 7446431 | NCBI WGS metagenome assembly JACCDR01 (sample SAMN15323443, study PRJNA562643) | freshwater metagenome | isolation source: river surface water | place: USA:Blue River Watershed | collected 2017-08-17 | reverse complement strand
GGGAGGTTTGGAGGAGGGAATAAGCGCCGCTCGTCCTCGTCTCAACGTGGGGGAATCGACGAGAGTGCCAGCCCCGGAGCGGCCACGGGGTGGGAAGGGCGCATGACTGCCCACTGGCTCCGGCAGCGTATCAGACCGGCGCCGGCCCGAACACCACATACACCCAAGTGACGACGGCAAGCCCCACCATCACCCAGGCCCAGTCCTTCCACGAGGCGGGCTTTCGGTACTGCTGGCGGTCTAATAGCCGCGCCGCTCTCGGCGCTCTTGTTGCGGTTCCATGGGTTCTAGGTTCATCGCTTTGCCCTCCAATACGCCTCTCTCAGCGCCCGATACTGCCTCACGCGCTCGCCCGCCGAGATGCGCCGCCACCAGTGGTCACCGCGCGCCGGTCCAGCACCCCCCACGCCGTCACTCGCGGCCCTTCGTCCGTCACCTGCACGCATACGCCCATGCCCGCCTCAGCGCGCTTCAGGAGCCTCCAGAGGGCCGTGCGCGAGAGGCCCACCTGCTTGGCAAGGTCCGGCCACGATACCGCCATGCCTGCCGCTGCGAGGCGCAGGACGGCCAATAGCTTCGTGATGTTGATCAGTTCGCCTGTGTCACTCATGGCCCACCTTCACGTCATCCCGAGTCGGCCCGAAGGAGTACAGGTCGCCTGCGACATCCGGCCGTCGCTGGTCGCAATGCGTCAGCACCAGAGAGAACGCGCCACCAGCATCCTTCGCGCACCTGTCGCGAAGCCCTGCGTCCATTGGGGCAAACCGGATCTTGCCCTGATACGGGTGAGGCAGGTTTGTGTGGTCAGCGTAGGACATCCCCGCATCTTCTCCAGTCAGCGGCCCAGCGCCGTGCCGCGTCAGGTACGTGCGGCTTACGTAATACACGTCCACGTCATCGATACCTGCCTGAGCACACAGAGAACGCACGTTCTTCATGCCGGTGTTCGACCGCGTCACGTGCGGGAAACCGCCGCTGTCCTGATCCAGCAGCAGGCCCTGAGCGCCCTCGAATACCGGATCCTTGCACTGACCGATGCCGGCCGGATGCACGGCCTCCGCGAACGCCCAGCAGCCCTGCATGAACCGCTCGATCATCTCGCCCGGATCAGCGATCGGCTTGCCGGTGCGGAACGCGGAGTAGCTTCCGCAGATCTGCACCAGCTTTTCCTCAAGCGCAGGCGACCGATTCCACAGGTCGGCCATCGTGATGCGCAATTCCGGCACCGAACTGCGCTCGATCGTCTCGTTGAACCCCATGCCAACGCTGCCGTGGCGCTTGTCGCCGCGCGCGTCCTCCAGCGCCTGGTTGATCATCATGTCCGCGAACGTCGTCACAAGGCAGTCGGGATGCGCGTACACCGGCGCATCGACTCCCAGCTTTGCCAGCGTCTCGGCCTCGCGGAAGAACTGAATGGGGTGGCAGACGAAGAACTGCGACAGGAACGTCGGCACCCCAAGAAAGGAGCCCGAGCCGAAATGCTGGAACACGTGGCGCTGGCCATCGGGTGTCACCACCGTATGCCCGGCCTGTGCTCCGCCGTTGAACCTGACGACCACGCCGGCGCCTTGTGAGCACAGGTAGTCCACCATCAAGCCCTTGCCCTCGTCCCCGTAGTTCGCACCAATGACGGCTCGGGCGCGCATCAGCGTGGCCCTCCGAGTGCCGGCACCGCGCGACCGCGAGGCAGGCTGCTCACTGCGCGGTTCACAATTGCCGCAGTCGCGCCGCCCCACCCGCTGGCGGAAAGACCGGCATCCACGCCTTCCGCCACCTCGATCGCACTGACGATCGTTTCCGCGAGCTTCGTGTGGTCAGAAAGGCGGATCACGTGCTGCCCGAGCAGCGCCGTCCAGCTCGTCAGCACGCGGTCCAGATGCTGCCGCGCATGACTGCCTTCCTCGATCACGATGTGGAACACGTCGTACATCCGCCGCGCGGACTCCAGAAGTTCCGCCGTCGTCAGGTCGCGCTCCACGTCAGCGCCGACGAATTGCTTGATCTGCGCGCGCGTCAGTGCCGGAGGTGCTTCCTCGTCGCCAATGGTGAACAGATACCCGCGCTTGCCGCGCTTCTCGATGCTGTCGTGCGCCGTGTGATGCGCCGCGAAGTACCATGGAAACTGGTACGACTCGGAGGAGTTGCCACCACCGCCATGTTCTACGTGAATCATCGTCAACTGCTCAACGATGCGGTTGTCCGCCTCAAACTGCGACACCTGAAGTGGCGAAAGATCGTAGTTTGCATCACCGATTGCCATGAACATCATGTGCGGGTTCGGCACCGGCTTGCGGCTCAGGATCCCCTCGAACAGCGTGCCCAGCCCCTTGCGGGCGATCACGTCTGCCAGCATGCCCATGCTGCCGGTCACGTCCAGGCCGATGATGATCGGCGTTGCCTGCGGGCTGTCCGCACTGTCTCTCGATTCGCGCAGCTTCACGCCGAGCGGGTTCAGATCCGCGTGAATCGACCGCGACGTGTAGATGTCGTCGGTGGACTTGCCGACCGTGCTCGCGCTGTAGGCGCGGTATGCCTTTGCATCAAAGCTTCCAGTTCCCATCTGTCATCACCTCTACTGTTTGATTAATCAACACTCAATCGTCTGATGGCCCCTGCGAGCCATCGTCATCACAACCCCTCCTCCAGCACCAGCACAGCCAACCGAGCAGTCACCTCCGCCCGCAACAGCTTCTCCCCCATCTCCCGCCCCAGCAGTGGATCCATCTGCGCACACGCCAACGCATCGGCCGCAATGTGCAGCCAGGCTACGGTGGTCTGCGTTTCGGCGGCAGCTTCGACAGCCTTGGCCATCACGTCGGCGACGTTCATTGCACCACCTCCGCGAAGGGGTGGCCGTTGCGGTAGCCGAATCGAACACGAAAGTTGCCCGGTACGCCCTCGGTCATCGCGTCGATGTAATGTTCCCAGTCCGGGTGCGGCTTTGCGTTGGACAAGGCCCCCACACTGCTGCCGGGTAGTTGCCCAGACGACCAACACACCACAGGTTCCTGATCATTACCGCTGACGATGTATCGGCAGTCGCCAAGCACGAAAACAGATCCGTCAAGGTTGCGGAGCGCGTACCACTCGCGGCCGTGGCGGTCATACAGCGGCTTCGTCCAATCGATGCTCATTCCTTCCCCTCCGTCGATGCCTTGCGCCGTGCGCGCTTGGCGGGTTTGCGGGGGAGCATGCCGGGGGCGACCGTGAACGTCTTGCGCACCTCTGTATGGCGGAACGCCTCGTCTGCGTTGGTGACCTTAAATAGGACGCCATCGACCGGCGCCGGCATGCCGTAGCCGTCCAGGCGCTCCGGCGGACTCATCCGGTTGACCGCCTCGTTCATCTGCCGGCCCCATGTGCTGTCACCGTAGGGCTTGCGCAGATCGTAGGCGGCGGCTTCGTCCACCGGGTCAGGCCGCACCGCCCCCGCAAAGATGCGCTCCATCCGCTCGGTATCCTGCACGTTCAACTCCGCCCATGTCCCTGCATAGCTGGCAGGCTCGGCCCCCTCCCACAACGCCCCCACAACCCCGCAGGCCCCCTCCTTCGAGCGCGCCTCGGCCGCCTCATACATCGGCCGCCCCTCCACCCTGTCCACCAGTCCAGGATGCGCGCACAGGCGACGCTTCCACCAGTCCATCGGATCGCGCCGGCCCACCACGCTGTGGCGGCAGGTGGCGCAGGTCTTCACAGGTTCCATGCTTGTCTCCCTTGAAAGGCCCGGCCACCACAGCCGGGCCGGTTGGTCTACTCGTCATCCCCCATCGGCTCGACCGGCTCCGCGCCCGCATCTTCCACCGGCACCCCCTCACCGATCAGGTGAATAAGCGCCTCCTGGTCCGCCAACTCAACCGTCAGCGTGGCCTTTGCCACGTGGCCGAGGGCTCGAGCCCTGTTCGGTGCGCGCACGAGCCTGCTCTCGAGCCCGCTGCTTACAACGTAGATTCTCATCCTTCCATCTCCTGTCAGTTTCTTCAGCTTCAGCCTTCAGCGCGGTCAACTCGGCGCGCCACACATCGCCCGGGCTCGACGTGTCGAACCCCTTCGATTCCAAATCCAGATCCGCGCGCCACTCCGCGCATTCATCGCAGTACGCCTCGCCCGTGCCGCGCGTGCTCGTGACGGGATCGCCGCACCTGTCGCACGCGTCACCCACCACGGCCCCCAAACGCCCGCAGCGCCCGCATGTACAGGTCCCGCTCCCACGGCCCCGAGTGCTTGTCCGGCAGCGGCTCAGGCCGACGCCGTGGCAGCTGCGATGTCTTGCCAGCGGATAGGCATGCCTTGCACCGGCCGTACAGGTACGGCGTGCCGCGTACCGTCCGATCCTGGCGGAATGCCGCCGCGGGCTTCGTCTCCAGACACGCGGTGCACTGCTTCTCCGCTGGCAACTCCGCAGGCAGGTAATGACGCCGCGCGAGCTTCGCGAACTCCGCAAAGTCCTCCGCCGTCGTCTCGCGTGACGCCACGCCCACCTTGGCCGCCCACCGCTTGATTGCCTGCCGGGACACGCCGTAATGGCGCGCAGCCTGCGTGAGCGTCAGCGTGGGCAGCACCGTGCGCGCGTCTGGGGGAATGGGGAGGGACATCACTCACCTCGTGCTTTGGCGCGGGCCGCATAGCTAGCGGCGTCTTCCTCATCGATATCAAACAGCGGCCCTTCCCAATCCTCATGCGACCGGCACGGCTTCCACGGCCCCGGCGTGAACTTCGGCGCGCTCATGCCGCCACTTCCGATGCGTCAAGCAGTGCCAGTGCTTCCATGCACGCAAGGTATGCCTCCGAACCCTGTGGCGTAGACCATTCCATGTGTTCGAGCGCCCCACGCAGCGCATCCCGCAACGCCGGCGCCGCCGCCATCACCCGAGCCCGCGCGCGCAGCTCGGCAGCCGTCCAGCCGTAACCGGGGCAATGCTCCGACGACTGCAGGCTGGCCACCATTGCTCGCTCGTCGCTTTCGTAAATCTCGAACACCGTCAGCACCGGCAAGCCTCCAACCATTGCCGGGTGTTCTTTTACTGTCCAGGTCATGCCTTCATCTCCTCTTCAATGATCCTTCCAATGCTCTCTTCATTCACCAGCGCCCCACACGCAGCGCACGAGAACTCGCCTCCCGTCCACACGTCCCCCGTTCCGATGTCCCGAATCATGTAGCCGCCAGGCACGGCCGAGTACAGCGGTTCCCAGTACCCGTCTCCGCCCTCGGGCTCGCCGTCGTTCCATTCGTACGCGACGCGCGTTACCCAGCCGGGACACTCGGGCTCGCTGCACACGTTTACCGTGATGTATTCGGCGATGTAGTCACTCACGGCATTCACCGCAGCCCTTGCCATCATCGCCATCTCCGCAATAGGCGCACACCTCGTCCACCGACCGCGCAGCCGGGCGCTCGCCGTCCACGGCCGGGTACACCAGCCAGCTGCCGTCGTCGTCCTCCAGCTCGACCGCCTCGCCCCACTCATCGGCAATGCGCTCGGCCGTCTGGATGGCCTCATCGCACACTTCGCAGCCCTGCAGGCCGTCTGCGGCAAGGTAGCCGTCAGTGCTCCAGATCCTAGCCATGGTTACACCTCCTCTTGTCGTGATCGACGCCAAGCCAGTTCATCTGCCACGCGCTGATCGATCATCCGCACCAGCGCCTCGCGGGTATTGGCGCGCATGCCTACGCCGTAGCGCAGTGCTCGCCAACACGCTGCGCCTGTTCCTCCGTAGCCGATCTCCCATCCGCTATGACTGTCGCCATGGAAAAAGAAAGTCTCGCCGAATTCGTTGGTGACCCGCTTCGCCTTCACGCCACCACCCTCCCGGCAGCCACCGCCGCCCTAGCCCGCTCATCCAGCCACCGCAGCACCACCGGCAGCCGGCCGATGCATACGTCTCCCCCAAAGGTGCCCACCCAGCGGCCACGGAGCCGCACGAGGGTCACGAGAACCAGCGGCGAGCAATGCCGCGGCCGAACACCGCACGAGCCTGGCGGCGGATGTCGTCTGCCATGCCCATGGACGTGCGCTCGGCCTGCCGCTCCCACCACACCCGCGCCAGCAGCCGGCAGGCAGCCGGGCGGTATTCGACGGGGTAATACTGGCCGGCGCAGTATTCGGCGACCTGCACGCCGTTGCCGTCGTTGTCATCGCAGAAACTGATGCGCGACCCGCGTACGAAAGCGGCCAGCGTCGCATTGTCGGGCGCGACGCCGGCCCGAAGTCGCCAGTAATCCGCCCGCGCCTGCACGTTGCCGCGCTGGTCGGCGCGATAGCTGGCACGGTCGCCGTAGTTGCCCGGCTCAAGCATCGGGCGGGAATCGACGAGTGCGTCGAGTGCTTCAAGGTAACTGGCCATGCTCATCTCCCATTGATGGCCACCCATGGCGGCCGTGAAGTGTGGCGCCCGACCCCACGCCGGGCGCGCATTGCCTATTCCGCCATGCGGTAGAAGTAGGCCCATGAACGCCCGCGCGTGACTCGAACGCACCGCGTATTGGCAAACCCGCCCGCGTTGTACCAATTGCGTTTTGAAATTCGCATATACCCGATCATGCCTTGCTCCCTACGCGGGCCACCGCGGCCCTGGTGCAAGCCGCCCCACGCGACCCACAAACACAGCATACGCCTAGTTACGTCCCACGCAACCATTCCGTTAGACTGATTCGTTGCGTGGGACGCGGCTGTTATGCCTCCCCAACCCTGGCCCGATACGCAGCCGCATCCTCCGCGGCAGCCGCGCCGTAACGGTCAACGAACGCCTGATTACTCAGGACGCCCCACTGCTCAACCCCGCCTCCGCGCATGCGCACACCCATGCGCGCCATCGCACGCACCCGTGATGCGCTCGAATGCCTGTCGGTCTCCGATGTACTCGAACCGCACGTCACGGCCAAACGTGAGCGCTGACAGCATCTCGTCTGCCATCCTGTCCAGCGCGCTCACAGCGGCAACTCATCGTCAAGCAGCGGTTCGCCGTCCCCGCTCGCAACCATCGCCGCCACAGGCGCCCGCGCCGGCCGGTACTTGAACAGCGGCTTCACCGTCCCGGTCGGGATCTCAGGCCATTCGCGCTCCACCCATGGCACATAGCCCGGCTCCACCGGCCGCCCCATGTAGACGGCGCCCTCGAACGCCATCCCCGACTCCACCCAAGCACGCAGCCGCGGCATGTCCACCGCGCCCGACTCCGCCACAAACAGCACCCCGCGATCGTCCCGCGCCACGTCCACCGCCCACGCCTGGCGCCACCAGGTCAACCAGTCCCGAACCGTCAGCTCGCCGACCTCCATGTCCGACGCCAGTTGCGCAATCGTCTTGTACTGGCCCCAGTGCAGACGGCAAAGCGCCAGCTGAGCCGATGCGTCACGGTGCCGCCCGTTTGATTTTCGTCGCCCATCAATCATGCCATTCACTCCATATCCATCGGTTCGCACAGGGTATTCCCAATGCTGTCTGTCCGGCAATCCCCTACGCTTGATGCCCGCGCCAGACGACACCACTAGATAAACCCAACATCAACGAGCCCAGCGCCATAAAAAACGGCCGAACAGTTGCGTGCGACGCCAACCTACAACGGATTTCCTCTTCCAGTGCCTATCTCATGCGCGATAGACGATACCTATAAGCATATAGATGGGGTATGGATGCTTGAATGGTTCGGAGAAGTGACAGCCGAGGGCCGCGGGAAGTTGGGAAGCGTGGAGGTTATGAAAACGGATGCGCTTATGCCATCTGCACTTACTAAACGCCCATTCAACAAGTTGACGGCAGCTAAGTGAACACCGTTTACTTGCGACGCGATTTAACATAATCATGGCCTACGGCCATCCCGGATCAGCATGACCAAGCACCCAGGACAAGAGCGCAGACGCAATCGAGTGACTGAGGCACTGACGGCAGCCCCACTGGCTAGCCTCCCAAGCCTCGCCACCAAGGCCAGCCAAGCCCTGGACGCCTACCGCGGCAATGCCAGTCCCGAACTGCGCACCGAACTGGCGGAGTCTGTGCTAACGCTCCACGCCCATGGCCAGCCACTGGTAGATGCCTGCCGCACCATCAGCCGCGAGTCTGGCCACCCCGTTTCGCCCGGCATGCTCCGCGCCTGGTGCGCCGACTCGGACAGGCTCGGCCCCATGCTCGTGCGAGCTCGCGAACTGTGCGCGGAGGCACTGGCGGAGAGCACACTTGCCATTGCGGATGAGGGCGAGGATGTGGGGCGGGACAAGCTTCGCATTGACGTGCGGCGGTCACTGGCTGGTCAGTACGATGCCGCTAGGTGGGGCCAGCGTGCTGCGCCTTCGGTCGGTGCCGTGGCGCAGGCTTCGGTTACGGTGCAGGTGGGTGGGGATCTTGCTGCGGTGCTTGCTGCAGCGGGCGCGACGATTACCCAGAAATAAGAAGGGGCACCGAAGTGCCCCTATTCTGTGGATTGCGTTTGAGGTTGCTATCCAGCTAGCGTCGTGACGTGCCCAAGTGCATCACGCTCGCCGGCAAGCTGCTCATACAGCGTGCCGATAGCCTCCACGCAATCGCTGCCGTCAATGGGCTTTTCGGTGCCGAACCCGAGTTCTTCGAGTTCGCCGATGACGTATGCGAGCAGGCTTTCGTAGGTGTTGCCGTTCATGCTTGTTTCCCTTGTGTTGCGTGGCGCTCTTGCGCCGTGGTGGTTAGCGCCCCGCGATGCTCGGATACTCAAGGTATGAGCCATCCTCGAAGTGCATGCGTGCGAGCCATGCGCCCTTGCCATGCACTATGCGCGGCAGATTGCGGACCTTCTCAGTGCGCACAGGCGTGGGGCGCGGCTCGTCTGCGATGAACATCGCTCGTGCGTATTCGCGCGCCATGCCGAAGAATGCTTGCTGTTCGTTCATGCTCTCTTTCCTCATTGCTTGCTTGCGGGAAGGTTAGGCGATGCTGCGCACGTGCGCAATGGCTAGTGACAATGCGTGTGCGAGGCTGCGTCCATCGTCGCTGGACCAGTATCGGTCTGCCACATCAGCGCGGCTGTGCGCGTAGACTCCCACGCAGTAGTCGGCATCCGTAGCGCGGTAGTCTGCCGTATCGGATTGCGTTATGAGGATTTCGCATCCATTCGAAAACTCACGAGACTGCGCAGTGCAGCCACCTCCAGTTTCCATTACCTCGAAGCCTTCGATGATCTGGTGAGTGTCGTTCATGATGTTGCTCTCCATCGTTGATGTTGAGTTAGCCGCCGAGAAACTGCACCTTCGCGCTGTCCCACGCTGCGTCCCAAATGTCGTTATCAGCGTCCGACATGATGTCGGCATCGCGGCCGATGACGGTGATGAACGCCTGCGCCATTGCCTCGTTCGCGTCGCAGAAGTCGTGAGAAGCGCAGATTCCGTGATCGCCTGCGGCAGCGTATCGGCTGTTCGCGATGCGCATCGTCTGCCATTGTTCGTCCGTCGCCCAACCGCGCAGGATGGTGGCGAATTCTCGCGCCACCTGTTCGATGCGGTAGGCGTTACGCGCCTTGTGATACTTGGCGACCAATGCTGCCTCGTTTGCTGTGCCACGTGCTCGGAATGCCTCTTCCTCTGCCACGTCTGCTGCCATGCGAAGCGAGGTGATGTCGTGTGCCATGTCTGCGTGCTCCGTCGTTGATGTCATGACTAGATAGTAGCATGCCACGCAACACTGTAAACGCATGTCATGACGATAATTGTAAAACGTGCGATGCCATAAGGCACAGTGTGCGTGTGCATATAGATGGGCATGCCTGCGATGCAGGCAGGAGGGTGCGCGTGTGCTGGCGCTGGTCAGCTCCGACTAGTGGACTGTTGCCGAGCCGAGGCAGGGGGCGGGTGCCAGGGCGCAGACGCCGGGGGCTCAAGCGCGTAGTAACGGGAGTCCCACCCTCTCATACGCTTTGCCTCCTCTGCGCCCCTCTACCCCATAGTTAGCTCGTTAGTTGCGTCCCATATTTTTTGCCCGCTTTGCCGCACGCGCCTTAGCTGCCTCGTTAGGTGACAAAAGCCTTTGAGTATGCTAGGACAGCATCCAACCCTGACGGCCGCTGGAGCCAGCATGTCGAAAGTATGGAAATTGGACCCCGACACCGTAGCCGAAGCCTTCGTCGAGGCATTGGTGATCGAGCGTCGGTACTGCTGCCTTCTGTGGGGGCCGTTCGGGTCATCGAAGTCGGTGACGGCCTGCCACGCGGTGTACCTGCTGTCGTTGATGCAGCCGCGCGTCAACGGCAAGCGGCGGTCGAAGTGGGCGTTTGTGAGGAACACGAACGACCAGCTGAAGCAGACGACGCTGGCGACGTGGCTGGAGTGGTTCCCGGAGAATGAGTTTCGGCGGTATCTGGTGGGGGAGAAGCGGTATGAGTGGCGGGAGGGCGATCTGGAGATCGACATCCTGTTCCTGCCGCTGGACAGCCCGGAGGACGTGCGGAAGCTGCTGTCGCTTGAGCTGACGGGGTGCTTTCTGAACGAGTCGAGGGAGATCGAAAAGACGATCTGGGACGGAGTGGATGGTCGGGTGGGGCGGTTTCCGCCTGCGGCTGACATTGCGCCTGGGCTCGAGTGGTCACCGGCCCGGCCTGCAAGCGCGGGGCGGTACTACCGTCGGGTCGGCGGAACTGAGGCCGTGCCGGAGGAGGTGTACGTGCGCGGCGGGCGGAAGGGCCAGCCGCTCGAGGCAAACAGGGAGTTGGATGAGGGAGAGGGGGTTGAGTGGGCTGTCGCGCCTTGGTCTGGAATCATCGCGGACTCGAACCCCTCGAGCACGGACGACTTCCTGTGGAAGCAGTTCTTCGAGGCGGCGGTGGAGAAGCCGGAGGTGGGGTGGAAGTATTCTGGGTTCAGGCAACCGCCGGGGTTGCTTCGCAGCGGGCCGGGGCAGTGGGAGACGAATCC
>JACCDR010408702.1_pt1 | contig 10870 bp, 6 predicted proteins | sample 7446431 | NCBI WGS metagenome assembly JACCDR01 (sample SAMN15323443, study PRJNA562643) | freshwater metagenome | isolation source: river surface water | place: USA:Blue River Watershed | collected 2017-08-17 | reverse complement strand
TTGAGGTGCCATCCACCGATGCTACCGCTGCGGAAAACGTGCCGGCTGCAGGCGCTGCCAATCAAGAAGAGAGTGGTAAAGCGGATGGCGATAAGCCGCGTGATCTTGGGACAGATGGTAAAAATGACGCTGCAAAAGGGGCTGATGCGACCGCGGTTACTGATGCCTCAGTCGATGCAACCACCCCGCCTGAGGACGATTTCCCACTGGGGTTGGTGATTGGGATAAATATCGGTATTTTAGTGTTAGGTGGCGGTGGTGTTTTTGTCGCTATGAACCCCAACGCTAAAGACATTAGCCAAGGTTTGTTGCAAAAAGCCAATCCAATGCGCTTTTTGCCGAAAAAGAATCACAACCCGCCAGAGCCAACCGCGGAAGAACTAGCCGCTGCCGCACGGGCAAAAGCTCAAAAAAGCGGCGATTCGAACGATATTCTCGATCTTTCGTTACCGGATGATTAAGGAATAGGCAAAAGCGCGAAAAAAGCTGTTGACGACTATCTGGCGGATCCGTATTATTCGCTCCGCAACGCAGCGTACCCAACTGAAAACGCTGTGTTACTAGCGCGGAGCGGTAGTTCAGTCGGTTAGAATACCGGCCTGTCACGCCGGGGGTCGCGGGTTCGAGTCCCGTCCGCTCCGCCACGTCAGATAGCAACCTCTTGAGCAAAGCTCACTCCAGTGCGGAGCGGTAGTTCAGTCGGTTAGAATACCGGCCTGTCACGCCGGGGGTCGCGGGTTCGAGTCCCGTCCGCTCCGCCATTTCTTCGTTTATCTTTCTGCTTATCTAGATTCAGATATTTTCCTAATTCAATTTCTTGCACATCCCCAATCTATCATTATCTTGCAGCGGTTCCATGTTCTTTGGTTTTATCATTATTGCTTCTCTGATTTATTTGCATCACGTTGTCGTCGCATGCAATGCATGACTATGTGCTTGTCTTAAGTACGTTTATTCGTGCTATCAATGGACTATCTGTATTGACGCTATCTATGTTGATGTCATGCATATTCAATCCACGCTGAGTCAATGACATTGAACCGCATTGGCAGGAAAATCTTCAAATCGGTGCCATGACGCACATTCATCATCCCAAAACAGCGTTATGGTCGTAGGTAAAGCTGTTGCAATCTTCGCGCCTGATGCACCAGATGTTCGCAGATACATCGAAAAGGATAGCGCCGATGGGGATATGTTCGAAACAATTTAACTCTATGATTTTGCACTGGTTCAGGCGCTGGCGGTACAGGTTTCGATTGATCAGCACCGTCAGACATTTTACCAAGCACGTTGAACGTGGGCGGTGCTATTCTGAACTGATCGTCACCTCGCCACACCCTAAGATAACCCTACTACAGAGTGATTGCTCTCACATAGAGGGACTAAGTCACCTTCAAGCCGCAGCACAACTTAAGCTTGCAGGCCCCAATCAGTTACCCGATTTAGCGGCGGTGTCACACTGGCAAACGGTTCGCCAGATCCTCACTGAACCGATGTTTGTTATGTTGATGATCGCGGGTAGTTTGTACTTGTTACTTGGCGATCCTTGGGAAGCCGCGTTGCTACTGGGGTTTGTAATGATGGTGATGCTACTTAGCATCACACAGCAACAACGCACGGAGCATACTTTGTCTGCGTTACGACGATTATCTGCGCCCAGAGCTCTGGTGATCCGAGAGCAGCAGCTGCAACGAATTGCGGCGGCAGATGTTGTCTGTGGCGATGTATTACAATTGCATGAGGGTGATCGCGTCGCTGCTGATGCCATATTGCTCGAAGGCGTGTTGACGTTAAATGAATCTTTGTTAACCGGCGAAGCCTGTGCCATTGTCAAAAACGCTACTGCAGCCACAGTCAGCGAACGTCAATTATTTGCAAGTACCTTGGTGCTAAATGGCTCAGCCTTGGCGCAAGTCACCGCCACCGGCTCCCAAACGGCTATCGGGAAAATCCAGCATGATTATCTTGCCGCAGAGCAACCTATATCGCCGTTACAGCGCAAAGCTCAGCATTTTATCCGATGGTTAGGTGCTTTAGCGCTGAGTTTAGCGCTATGCCAAATTTTGCTGGCATGGCTTTGGAATGGGCAGGATTTCATGCCTAGCGTGTTGGCTGGTATCGCATTAGCCATGGCTATTTTGCCAGAAGAAATCCCGGTGATTTTGACGGTATTTTTTGCGTTAGGGGCTTGGCGTTTGGCACAACAACAGTTGTTAACGCGACACATTGCCGCCGTCGAGGCCTTGGGGGCTGTGACCGTATTGGCAGTTGACAAAACAGGAACGCTGACACAAAACACCATGCAAGTTGCGGCGATTTATAGTGCCGAGACTGCAGAAACATCAGTGTGGATGCCGCAGGATCACCGATGGCAAAACCATTCCAATGATGACGATAACTATGCCGAGCGTGACGGCAACACGAAGTCAACGGCGACGAACCCCGCGCTCATGAGCGTCGAACAGACGACGAATGTTCACCTTGCATCAGCGAAAACATCGAGTGCATCCGAGCACAATCCAACCGCTCCCGAGCAATTTGATACCGAGCTCGCAAAAACAAAACAGGTAGCATCAGCGACTTGTATAACGCCAAAATGTCTAATCCCTCCCAGAAAAAACACGTCTTCTTTGGATCTAGACGTTTACGCAATCACAACCACACACAGCAGCCCTCCGCTTAGCGCACAACACCTCGTTCGCACTGCGTTAGCCGCCTCGGCTCCATTGACCGTTGATGCGATGGAGCTGGCGTTGCAGCACTGTGCAGACACGTTTGCGCTATCTCGTCCGACCAACGCTGCGCTAAAGCAATACCCCGTCACTGCCGATTGTCTTGCGACGACGTGGGTGTATCAAGCTGAAAATGATGCTATTGATCACGCTTGCAGCCACGTTGCATTGACCACTGCAAAGCCTCATTCATCACCCATTGTGGATATCCAGCAGGCACCTTCAGAACCACTGACATGTACCGTAATGACCAAAGGTGCGCCAGAAACTATTGCGACTTTGTGCCACCTCGATGAAGCTCAAACCCTAGCGTTGACCAAGCAAGTGGCACAAATGGCTGCGCAGGGTTGGCGTGTCCTAGCCGTAGCGCGCGGGACTGTCTCAGCAATTTCAGGAACGGAATCTCTTACCGCGCAGGTAGAACTGGCCGAACAAGCAAAGGATCTTCCTTGGTCAACCGTTGTTTGGCCGCAACAACAACGCGAGTTTTTACGAGGCAAACCTGTCATGAATATGGCGGATGTGCACAACGTTCAAAGTAAAATCGCTACAAATAATGAATCGGAAACCACGCCCCCCACAGGACAGGCGGAGTCTTGGCTGCATTACATGGGGCTTGTTGCCTTTGCCGATCCTCCGCGGCCGGATGTGGCGGCAGCCTTAGTCCAATGTCAACAAGCTGGGATCCGAGTGTTGATGTTAACTGGCGATCATCCAGCGACGGCAAGGGCAATAGCGCGACAGATTGGCGTGTTACGCTCGGAGCCTGTATTGATGGGAGCTGAGTTGGCAGAAATGACCGATCACACGCTAATTCAGCGATTGACCCACTGCGATATTGCCGCGCGGCTACAACCGGCAGACAAAACTCGTATCGTTCATGCGCTGCAACAACAAGGACATGTGGTTGTTATGACTGGTGATGGTGTAAATGATGCCCCCGCGCTACGTGCTGCCGATATCGGAATTGCGATGGGACGTCGAGGCAGCGATGTGGCACGAGAAGCCGCCGCTATGGTGTTATTGGATGATAGTTTTGCAAGTATCGTTCATGCCATCGCGCAAGGACGCCGGATTTATCGCAACATCAACGATGCTTGTCGATTTACTTTTGCGGTGCATATTCCCATTATCGGGTTAGCGTTATTTCCTTTATTAATGCAATGGCCAGCCGTGTTAAAACCACTACACATCGTGGTACTAGAACTCATTATTAATCCAGCGTGTACCTTATTTTTTGAGCGGCAAGCAACCTTACATACGCTGATGCAACAACCACCTCGTCGTTCATCGGCGTCACCGTTTGCGTGGACCAATTTAGCGCCAGCTCTCTTGCAAGGTTTTGGCGTCACCCTACTATTGCTGCTGAATTACGCCGTAATGCTTTATTTGGAATGGTCATTGGCACGTTTGCAAGGATGGTTGTTGATCTTACTCATCAGCAGTGCTTTAGGGTTAATTTGGGTGAATCTCACTCAGCCGTGGCCTGTGGCGATGATTACCAAGACGATATCTGATGCAACAACTTCTGATACAGCGATGGCGTTCGTCAATCGTGGCAAGGCCAAATGGTTATGGCTACTGCTGGCATGTGGATGGTGTGCAGGTTCGGCGATGCTTGGGATCTTGCCCTTGGGGATTGGCTTTTTGCTGATGGCAATTTGGTTAGGTTGGATGCGGCTTGTTTTGTCTCGACGTTAAGTCAACGTGCAAGCTTGTACTGGACGATGGTGATGATTGTCCTCGGGGCACAGGTAGGCACTGTTGCCGACCATGATGGCACTAGCCTCAGCTCGACTGGGTTGTCGTGCTTGGCGAGGTATTGTGCCATATCACATCGGAATCATTGGCTTGCGCTGCACGACACAGTTCTATGAGTGGAAAACAGCGATTGGCAAAAGCCACCGCGTCCGTAGCCATCGGCAGTTCATGTTCGGCTGTTTGTAGGCGGTGGATCACCGATGGGATTTGATCGGCGATCAGGATCCCCTCCGCACGTTGTTCCGCATGCTCTACCCCCAATAAACCCAGTAGATTTAATCCAGTCTGACCTTGATAATATACATGGTGCCAGTACTTTGTTTGAAATACGATCATGTTTATCTCCTTTGTATGATGCGCTCGACCATCAAGGCGTTCTTCCTTGCAAGCTCCGCGTTGTCGTACGTTATTGGCTAAGATATCGCCGCAGGACGATACCTTGCATCATCACCAATATGGATTTACCGCGGGTAATGGCGAACCCAATCCATGGACCTAACACTCTGTACGAGACACTGCTGATACAGGCATCAGCTGCGACAGTGTTGACTTAGAAAGCGTCGAACTTGCAGAGCAGCTTTGTCTGGTGTCAACGCATAGCGCCATTCAATTAACGCTGTGAGTTTACTTTCGATGCCTTCGGTATTTTGTAATTCAGTTTCTGTGATTTTGCTCCAGTAAGCCTTGGCCGCAGGAACTTGGCTTGACCAACGGGGTTTGGCGTCTGGCTTATTCGGTTGTGTCGCCACAGGCATTGGCTTTGGAGCCATAATGGCGCGATCGTTGGCATCACTGCCTCTTGGAAAGCGTGGCTCGCTGACCACTTGATGTGCGGCAAGAGTGCTATCTGGCGATGCGGGTAAGATGGGTGTTTTCATGCTGACCTCATGTCTGCTTTCAATGATGGTGATAAGCTCCTAGACAGCTGAACGGAGAGCTTGCGATCTGACCGTTGTGCATCCCGCTCCATGCCGTATGTGAGCAAGACGAATTGAGCGCGGTCGGAGCCTAGTATCAGGCCCGACGTGACGACTGTCGGTGCGTTAGCACGCTTGGCTGAATTCATACATCACAGATGTAAATCTATAATAATCAATTGTTTGTATAAATATATGCCATAGGCTGCTGCGCCATTGGTTTAGATCATCATCGAAAATAACCCCATCGGACAGCAAGCAATGTATCGAGTCATGTACATGGATTTTCGCACAAGTGGTTTCTCGTGGAAAATTCCCCAGCCGCTTCTGGTGCATCTTGTATAGCTCTCTACGCCGCAAGTCAGTCAGAATTTAATTCGTTTGGTGTTTTAACGAACAGAATACCCGGTTTGGTCGTTTTATCGTGAACACTGTCGATGACAACAACGCGATATTGTCACGACAGACGGTAGACCCAGATGTGATACCGCACATGAGTTGGTTGATTGATTTTGTCACACGGATGGGGCTAGTGAGCTGAGAGCAGCTGCAATGGCGCACTTATGACTTCGCGGCCGTCACTATCAATGGCTTTACGTGCAGGATATCAACCACTCAATTTTACCAAACTGACGTTAACACAGATGTCTAAACCGCCTGTGCGCTAAGAGGGCCTTTAGCGCAATCAGCAATAATGTTAGTCATACAAGGATCAAGTTTATGTCACTCACACCACAGCAGTTGGCATCAAGTCATGATATTTGGTTACCGCTCTCCCTACGTTCTCCGGCGAAGCGCGCTATTGTGCGGCGCAGTCGTTGGGATGATGCATTGCTTCACCCCGAGCGCTGGTCAGTCATACGTCATGTTAACCATCCATGGGGTAAGGATGCTCATCCTTTGTCACCCCCGCGTTCTGCGCTAGGGCAAGCGGTATCATCAATGCGTGAAACGTTGAAGTTACGACAACATCGGGACGGGCCGGATTGGATACGCCGCGGTTGGTTAGAGGGGATGTTACTGGATCTGATGAGCGGCGAGATCCGTTTTGTGGTCTGTTTTATGGTGCCGGATCCTATGGTGGCTTGTTTGGCGGGCTCAGCCAGAATCCGCGCCATCGATGAGAGCTCCGCACCACGTCAGGTGGCGCAACGTGGGCATCGCGAGTCAAATATGCGGCCTGATAAGGTCGCAGCGACAGTGATGCCACATGATGGACTCTCCATGACGCAAGCTATCGCGCGGCGGCACTACGCGGTATTTTCCGCAGCTCAACTCGCCAACTATTGCTGGGTAGATCGCGATTATGGTGTTGCGCCCGTGCACAACCCAACGCGAGAACGATGATGAAACGGGCATATCAACGGCTATTGCGAGGCTTGCTCCTCATCATACTGCTGAGCATTTTATTGATCTCGGTTGGCTTAGCCGGATTTTATGGGCACAACAATGTGTTCGAGCAATGGGTGCAGTAGCGTGATCGCGGCAAGGGGCTATGCATCGAAAAGCTGGCCGTTCATCTCGAGCACTGTCGCAAGAAAAATGGATACCAAAGGTGGCATTGTCACAAGGAGCACGACGAATGAAACATTACAACACAGCGAGTGGGTTATGCTTGCTTCGCAGGTTTACAGCACGTTTTTTTTCCAAACAACACGCCACAGGGACAAAGCCAACAGAAAACGGCAATGTCATCATAAAAAGGCCGATATGCTGTTTATTGCTGTTGTGGGCATGGTCAGCATATAGCTTTGCTACACCTAGCGCAAACGATGCCGCATTGAGGGTAGGGCATGCCGATGTTTTGGCGCGAGCTCAGGTGTCGGCCAATAACATCCCCCATGTTACACCAACCTCGTTGAGGTTACCGGCTGTATCGCAGTTTATACGACCGAACGATGAGGCATCTTATCCGCTAGGTCGCTATCCTCAAGTAATCTCTAGTTCGCGTGATGCAACGAGCCGTGTATTGGCAGGGACTAGCGCTGAGATCGCAACCAGTGCTGTTACGCAGTTAGATCCTTATGCGATAGCGGATCTGGAAAGCCAGCAAGGCCAATATAGCCTCGACGGATGGTATTATGGTATCGGACTTGGACAAGCGAGGATCCATTTTCACCCAGAGGCTCTACAGCAGCGACTGGCGCAGCAAAACCCAGCTTATACCGCATCAATCCTTGATGATGACAGCCTTGATCGCCATAGCGGCGCTTTAAAACTTTACGTTGGGGTGCCGTTAACCGAATTTTGGGCACTGGAAACCGCGGTGATGCAGTTTGAACGTTTTGCGTTTACTGCCCTTGCCACACCAACGATGGTGCTGCGACCGATTGAAAACATCTGGCCTTCGGTTGCTCTAGAACCTAGCGAGAGTCCATCATCGCCGCAAACAATTCGAGCGACCCTGCGTACGCAAGCTGTGCATCTGAATGCCGTCGGCAGTGTGGTTTTTAATCCTCAGTGGTCTCTGTTGGGGCGGGCAGGGCTGTTCTATCACAATAGTAAAGCCTTGTTAAATTACAGTCGGCCAGTGGATTTGGATGGGTATGATGAACAAGCGCGCGCATTGGGTTATAACCTCGGGGTCGGGATTGCCTATCAACCGCAGTATAATTGGCAGTTTCGGTTGGAGTGGGAACGTTATCCGCTGCGTCAAGTATGGAATGCGCGGCACAATGTAAGTTTACTTACCTTGGGGATGTTGTATCGTGTGGGATCGGAGCGATCAAGTGCTCCCACTCCTGCACCTGTAGTGCCGTTGAGCGCAGTAAGTGATACTGAAGCTGAATCGCCAGAAAGTGCTGTTACCCCAGCTCCCAGTGAACCGGCCATTGTGGTGGTGGTTTTAAATGATGTACATTTTGATTTCGATAAATCCAACCTTACCAGCGCTGCCAAAGGCATTTTGCAGCAGCATATTGCCAAGTTAAGAGCCAATCCGGGGTACTTGGTGCAAATTGAAGGCTATACCTCTGCCAGTGGTACAGCGGCTTACAATTTGGCCTTGAGTCAGCGACGTGCCAATGCGGTGCAGCATTATCTCGAAACGAGCGGAGGAATTGCCTCGCATCGATTGCGAAGTCTGGGCTTGGGCGAGTCATCGCCAGCACAGTATGAAGCGGACCCTGGTGATTTACTCTCGGCGGCAGCACGTGCCAATATGCGAGTGTTATTTCGTTTGCAAATTAATCCGTAAGCAGCGTCGGCAGCTACATCGGATGACATGTTCGAAGACCTGTGATGGTCATAGACAGTCAGCAACCGATGCTCAATAACACTTGGCTGATTGTTCGGGATGGATGCCCCCACCCACATAATATGGATGGGGGCTGTATATTGGTTACATAAGGTCAAAACGATCGGCGTTCATCACTTTATTCCATGCCTGGATAAAATCCCTGACGAACTTATGATCAGCATCGCGACTGGCATAAACCTCACTAATGGCTCTGAGCTGCGAATTGGCGCCAAATACCAAGTCGACGCGGCTGGCCGTCCATTGGCGGGCGCCGGTTTTACGATCCAGTCCGACAAAATGACCATCTGGCGTCGGCTGCCATAGCGTCGACATATCCAATAGATGTTGGAAGAAGGCGTTATTTAATACGCCCGGTGTCCGGGTCAATACGCCCAGTGGCGATTGTTGCCAGTTGGCATCCAGCACCCGCAGACCTCCGATCAATACCGTCATCTCCGGTGCCGTTAGCCCCAACAGTTGCGCTTTATCGAGCAACAATTCCTCGGCGGGTACCGTGAAATGCTGTGCTTGATAATTACGGAAACCATCCGCCAACGGCTCCAATACCGCAAATGATGCCGCATCAGTCTGCTCGGCAAGCGCATCCATCCGACCAGGCGTAAACGGGACCTCGATATCATGTCCTGCAGCCTTCGCGGCTTGCTCGATGGCATAGTTACCTGAGAGAACAATCAAATCGGCCATCGATAATGCTTTGCCGTTTTGCTGCTGATTAAACGCATTCACTATGCCTTGATACACCGATAACACATGGGCCAATTGGGTGGGGTTATTCGCCGGCCAATCGCGCTGCGGAGCTAGCCGAATGCGCGCACCATTGGCGCCACCCCGTTTATCCGAATCACGATAGGTGGACGCGGAAGCCCACGCAGTAAAAATCATCGCATGCGACGATAAACCGCTTTGCGCCAATTGCTGTTTTAACTGAGTAATATCGTTTGCATCGATCAGTGCGTGCTGGCGGCTTGGGATCGGATCTTGCCAGATCAAGTCTTCCGCCGGCACTTCAGGCCCTAAATAACGCGCTTTGGGACCCAAATCACGATGGGTTAACTTAAACCATGCTCGGGCAAAGGCATCGGCAAAGGCGGCGGGATCACGTAAAAAACGCTCCGAGATTTGCCGGTAGGCAGGATCTTCACGCATTGCCATATCGGCTGTGGTCATCATGATACCGACCTTTTTCGCCGGATCGGCGGCATCCGGCGCATGGTGTTCGGCCGCTAAATTGATAGGTTCCCATTGTTTGGCGCCGGCAGGGCTTTGGCTTAAACGCCATTCATAGCCCAGGAGCACTTCGAAATAGCTGTTGTCCCACCGTGTTGGTGTTGGCGTCCAAGCGCCTTCAATACCGCTGGTAATGGTATCGCCACCCATGCCAGATTTATACTGGCTCAGCCAGCCCAATCCCATCTGATGTAGTGGTGCGCCTTCAGGCTCCACGCCCACCAAGGCTGCATCGCCCGCGCCGTGCGCTTTACCAAAGGTATGGCCACCTGCGGTTAATGCCACGGTTTCCTCATCGTTCATGGCCATTCGCGCAAAGGTTTCGCGAATATCACGAGCCGAAGCTAGTGGATCCGGTTTGCCATCTGGCCCTTCCGGATTGACGTAAATCAGCCCCATTTGCACTGCCGCCAGCGGCGAAGCTAATTCTCGATCGCCACTATAGCGCTGATTCTCGAGCCATTTCTGCTCCGATCCCCAATAGATATCTTCTTCTGGCGACCAAATATCGGCACGACCACCAGCAAACCCGAAAGTTTTTAATCCCATCGACTCCAACGCCACATTGCCGGCCAGAATAAACAAATCCGCCCAAGAAAGCTGTTGGCCGTATTTTTGTTTAATCGGCCACAACAAGCGGCGAGCCTTATCTAAGTTGGCATTATCCGGCCAGCTATTGAGCGGCGCAAAACGTTGATTGCCGGTACTGGCACCGCCGCGGCCATCGCCGGTGCGATAGGTACCAGCGGCATGCCACGCCATCCGGATCATAAAGGGACCGTAGTGACCATAATCGGCCGGCCACCACGGCTGAGAATCGGTCATCAGCGCCGTCAAATCTTGTTTCACGGCAGCCAGATCCAAGGCGGCAAATGCCTTGGCATAATCAAAGTGGGCATCGAGCGGATTCGATTTTTGGTCATGCTGATGCAAAATGCGCAGGTTTAATTGCTCCGGCCACCAGTCGGCATTGC
>JACCDR011443190.1_pt1 | contig 10871 bp, 13 predicted proteins | sample 7446431 | NCBI WGS metagenome assembly JACCDR01 (sample SAMN15323443, study PRJNA562643) | freshwater metagenome | isolation source: river surface water | place: USA:Blue River Watershed | collected 2017-08-17 | reverse complement strand
GATGTTGTACCTCCAAAAAAATCTATTAGAAATGTAAGCCTATCTCCAAAAAAGGCGACTTCAAACGCGCCAAAAACAATTGAAGAGCCAGAAGTACAAAGCTACAGAGATGAAGACTTTACTCGTCCAGTTCCGATACAGGCACCAATGAGAATAGACAGCATAAAGAAAGTCGAACAAACTCCAATTGAAACTCCTTCTTATAAATATGAGTATCAGGAAAGTAAAACTGGTTCAAAAAAGTGGGTATATTTGTCTAGTTTTGTTTTTATGCTTGTACTAGCTTTTGTTGTATCTTCTTTCTTTAAGAGTGCTGAAGTTAGAATTTCTCCTAAACAAGAAACTCTTCAAGTTAACGAAACATTTACAGCAAAAAAAGATGCGATAACTGGTTTGGGTTTCCAAACTGTATCAGTTACAAAAGATGTAGAGAAAATTGTTAAATCTACTGGCGAGGAAAGTGTAGAAAGAAAAAGCCAAGGACGAATAATAATCTATAATAATTATTCTACACAAACCCAGAAACTTGTTGCTACTACTCGATTCCAGACACCTGAGGGTCTGATATTTAGACTAGTTAATCCAGTAACAATACCTGGTAGGGAAGTAAAGGACGGTAAAACAGTGGCAGGAAGCATCGAAGTCACGGTAGAAGCAGATAAACCAGGGGTTTCATACAATATAGGGCTAAAGGACTTCACAATACCAGGTTTTAAGGGTGATCCTAGATACACCACAATATATGCTAGATCAAAAACAGAAATGACTGGTGGTTTTTCAGGTATGCAAAAAACTGTTTCAAAAGAAGTTTTGGCTCAAACTGAATTAGAAATGAAAAGTGCATTAGAAGAGTCACTTCAAAATGATATAAATGCTCAAATTCCGGCTAACTTCATGTCATATAAAAATGGTATTACATACGAAATAGAACAAACGACACAGTCTCCTGCTACTTCTGCAGATGAAGTTGTATTAAAGAAAAAAGGACGAGCTACCGCAGTGATCTTTGATAAAAGTGTTTTAACCAAGAACATACTTTCTGAGGTAATGCCTGATGTTGAGTCGGAAATGGTAAAGATATCAAACATAAGCGAACTTGATTGGAAACCAGCAAATACACTTGTAGCTTCTGACAAAGAAATCACATTTAGTATATCTGGCAATGCAAATTTTGTATGGGTTTTAGATGAGAATAAGTTAAAGACTGACCTACTGGGTCTATCGAAAAAGTCAGCTAAACTTATAATATCTAACTATCCAGCTATAAATGAAGCTTGGGTAGAAACTAAGCCATTTTGGAACCAAAAAATCCCAGCAAATCCTGAGAAAGTTGAGCTTATTAACACAGCAAACAGTAACTAGTTAGAAAGGGTTGACTTAGTACTACAGTTTCTGTTAGGATGATACCTGTACTAAATTATGCCGTTATTTAACGTTTTTTATATTTGGGAATAAACAATAATGCAGGATCAAAACAAAAAAGATGATGCTGTTCTAGCTCTAGTTACAGAAGCTCTACCTAATACTTTTTTTAGAGTAAAGCGACTTGACAACGGAGAGGAAATGTTGACATATCTTTCCGGTAAAATGAGACTTCATAGAATAAGAGTCTTGATCGGAGACAAAGTCGCAGTAGAGATTGACCCATACGGTGGTAAAGGCAGGATAGTGAAGAGAGTATAACTTTCACAAGTGAAAGTTATACAATCAAAGTAAGAATTTAGAATATATGAAAGTAAAAGCATCAGTAAAAAAAATATGTCCAGTTTGCCAAGTAGTCCGAAGAAAGGGCTATGTTTATGTTGTATGTTCTGCAAACGCTAGACACAAACAAAGACAAGGATAAATTTTCGGAAACGAAAATTTATAAATCAACAGTTCAGATTTATACAAACACAAATTTAAAACATCATGAGAATCCTAGGAATCACAATACCAGAAGAGAAAAGAATAGAAATCGGACTTACTGTCCTATATGGTGTTGGTCGTTCTCAAGCACACAGTATTTTAGATAAAGCAAAGGTAGAATATGGAGTTAAACCTAAAGATATTTCAATCGACCAAGAAAACGCAATCAGAAAAGCAATAGAGTCACTGAAAATTGAAGGAGATCTTAAAAGAGATGTTGCTAGTAACATAAAAAGACTTAAAGATATCAAGTCATACAGAGGTAGTAGACACAGTAGAAATCTTCCAGTAAGAGGCCAAAGAACAAAAACAAACGCTAGAACAAAGAGAGGAGCAAAGAAAACTATGGGTACTGGTAGAAAGGTAGCTGATAAAAAATAATTAAACAAACAATAAATATATGGGTAAAAAACGAATCGTTACAGAAGGAGCAGGAGAGAGTGGTGTAAAGACACCTTCTGTTTCAGCTGTATCTAAAAAGAAAATTGATGTTGGTAACCTATATGTTCAATCTACATACAATAACACTCAAATAGTGCTTACAGACCTTAAGGGAAATGTTCTTGCAACAGCATCATCTGGTTCAGTAGGCTTTAAAGGGGCTAAAAAGGGCACTCCTTTCGCTGCAGCTAAGATAGGTGAGGTTTTGGGTGCAAAAGCAGCTGCAATGGGCATGAAAGAGGTTGGAGTGATAATAAAGGGTGTAGGTTCAGGAAGAGAGTCAGGTGTTAGAGGTTTTATATCAAAAGGTATAAACATTACTTCTATAAAAGACGTTACACCAGTGCCTCATAACGGACCGAAGCCAAAGAAACCACGAAGAGTTTAATTCAGATTTGAAATTTATATTTTAATATTAATATATGATTACAGGACCAAAATACAAAATAGCTAGAAGACTGGGTGCACCAATATTTGAGAAGACTCAAACTCAAAAGTACGCACTTAACCTAGAAAAGAAATCTAAAAATAAAAAAGGTTTCTCTAAACCAAAGTCTGAATTCGGTACACAACTAAACGAAAAACAAAAAGCTAGATTTATATACGGTCTTGGTGAAAAGCAATTTGCAAACTATGTTAAAGAAGCTCTATCAAAGAAAACTTCACACGCTCCTCAACTAATTTTTGAATATTTAGAAAGTAGACTAGATAACATTGTTTACAGACTAGGGTTTGCAACAACTCGTTCAGGAAGTAGACAAATGGTTACTCATGGTCACATGAAAGTAAACGGCAGAAAAGTAGACACTCCAAGTATGAGACTAAAAATAGGGGACAAGGTAGAAATAAACGACAGATCAGCAAACAAACCTCTATTTAAGGACTTAGACGAAAAACTTAAGAACTCTAACGTGCCATCATGGCTCAAGCTAGACGGTGCAAAGAGGGAGGGGGTTGTCCAAGGCAAGCCAGTCCTGGTCAAAACTGAGAACATGTTTGATTTGAATACAGTTATTGAGTTCTACAGTAGATAAAGTGCCTAAGGTATTGATTAATTAACGGATTTAGTGTATATTAATATTTGCTAACTTATTAAAATAAATTTTAACTTTTAAATTACCCTATATGTCTGACTACACAATTGTTATCCCATCTAAGCCAAAAATTGTCTCTGAAGTAGACTTTTCAGGCTCTTACGAAATAGACGGTCTGTATCCTGGATATGGACACACTCTAGGCAACTCTCTAAGAAGAATTATTCTATCTTCACTACCAGGTGTTGCTGTTACTTCTGTAAAAATCGAAGGAATCGATCATGAGTTTTCAACTATTCCAGGAATAAAAGAGGACGCTATCACTATTTTGCTAAATCTTAAGAGAATGAGACTTAACATGGTAGCTACAGAAGCACAAACACTTACACTTAAAGTAAAAGGTGCTAAAGATGTTACTGCTGGAGATATCAAAGTTCAAGGAGGAGTTGAAATACTTAACCCAGAGCTACACATAGCAACACTTACAGACAAGAATGCTGAGCTAAACATGGAAATCACAGTTGAAAAAGGACTTGGTTTCGTTCCTAAAGAAGTTCTACAAAAGAACCGTGTAGACATCGGATCTATTACAGTAGATGCTATTTTTACACCAGTAAGAAGAGTTTCTTATGAAGTAGAGAACATGCGTGTTGGCGACAGAACTGACTTCAACAGACTAAAAATCTTTATAGAAACAGACGGAACTATCACTCCAAAAGAGGCTCTGGAAAAGAGTATTGAGACAATGATCACTCAACTTAAAGCTATTATTGGTTTTAAAGAAGAAGATGTGATACTATCTACGACTGAATCTGAAGGATCTTTCCAAAACAAGGAAACAGATGAGGACTCTCTAAAGACAAGAATTGAGACTCTAAATCTATCTGCAAGAACACTAAACGCACTTTCTAATGCAAATATTAGAACAGTAGGTGGTCTAGCTAGAAAGAAAGAGAAAGATATTCTAGAAATAGAAGGTATGGGCGCAAAAGGAGTTTCTGAGATCAAAGAAGTTCTAGAAACTTTTGGAATAACACTAAAATAAATTTTCGGTAACGATTAAACAGATAAAACCATGAATCACCACAAAGCAACAAGAAAATTCGGAAGAGAAAGAAAGGTAAGAAACGGCCTAATGAAATCTTTGGCTCTTGCTTTGGTATTGGAAGGTAAAATCAAAACAACAGATGCAAAAGCTCGTGAACTAAGACCTATGGTTGAAAAACTAATCACTCAAGGAAGACTTGGAACAGTAGCTTCTAGAAGAAACTTGGTTTCAAAAATAGGCACAATTGGTGCTTCTAAAATCACAAAAGATATTGCTCCTAAGTATGAAGGAAGATCTGGTGGATACACTAGAATCACTAAACTTCCTGCAAGACTATCTGACGGAAGTCTGATGGCAATAGTTGAGTTGGTATAGATTCAAATTTAAATAAATATATGAAATACACAATAGATGCAGAAAACAAAAGAATCGGAAGAATAGCTACAGAAGCTGCTGTATTTCTAATGGGTAAAAATAAAGCAGAGTTTGCTAGAAATGTAGTTCCAAATGTACAAGTTGAAATAAAGAACACATCAAAAGCTCTTATCGATGACAGCAAGAAAGCACAAAAAACTTACAGTAGATATACAGGTTATCCAGGAGGTCTAAGACAACCTACAATGGAACAAGTTATCGCTAAAAAAGGTCACAAAGAATTGTTTAAAGAAGCTATAAAAGGCATGCTTCCAAAAAACAAACTTAGAACAAAGATGATGAATAATTTGATCATAAGCGAATAATATTTATTTATATGGAAAAAACAAAAGCTGACAAATACATAGAGACAGTAGGACGAAGAAAAACTTCTGTAGCGAGAGTTAGACTAACTCCAGCATCTAAAACTTCTTTTGAAGTAAACGGCAAAGACTTACATGAGTATTTTACTATTAAAGATATGCAAAATATCGTTAAGCAACCTCTAGCTGAAAACCCTGAAAAGTTTAAAGTTACAGCAAAAATTGTTGGTGGAGGAATTCACTCACAATCAGAAGCTATGCGACACGGTATTGCAAGAGCACTAGTAGAAGGAGATGAAATGCTAAGAAAGACTCTAAAGAAAGCGGGTTACCTAAAACGAGATCCAAGATCTAAAGAGCGAAGAAAATTCGGTCTAAAGAAAGCAAGAAAAGCTCCACAGTGGTCGAAGAGATAGAAAACAGCCCCTTTTATGGGGCTTTTTCTTTACTCTTCGAAGACGGAGCTATGTTTTGTTACCAAACAAAACAAGTGAGTCAGGGTCGTGGAAATTTTGTTTTGACGAAAACAAAATTATCCCTGACAAAGAGATAAAAACAGAAACCCTTGTCGTTCATTGGTCGAAAAGATAATTTTATATATGAAAAAACCGCTGAGTGCGATTTTCTCAACGGTTGGTAAATGGTGGTTTATCTATAATATCCTCCCAGTTAATTCTAACTACAGATTCGTGAGAATTGATATCAGTTTCAATCAAACTTACTCGAGCCCACGCTTCTCCAGGTTCAATACTTGATATGAGTTGTCGAACCTCCATGTCACCAGTGTCGTCAGTCACTATGTCTACATAGACACCATACCTAACTATTTCCAGAATGGTTGACCAGCTAATATTCATCACACCTCCTGCATAAATAGTACAGCTTATTATTAATTCTGTCAATACGAAAAAACCGCCTCGTACTATGGCGATTTAATCGCCGTACGATGACGGTTGCTAGGCAAAATCTGCCTCTACTTTCAACTTTACGCGTTCCACCACAATCTTCCTGAGACTTCCTGGAGGACTTGGCATCGCAGAAAAATCGATTTGATAACGCTCAAATACGATGCATGCTATGACATCAGCATATTCAAGATTGTATAGAACTGAGAGCTTTTGCAGTATCATGGGGTCTGGTTCCACATATTCTGCAAGTTCGATCTGCGCAATGTTGGACTGTGAGCAACCAACACGACTTGCTACTTCCTTTTGACTTAGTCCTGCCAGTTTTCTGGCGGCACCCAGAAGCTTTCCAGTCAACACTAACCGGGCATGATTTGCTTTTACTGGCATAGCACCCCCTACAACAAAAGACTGCACTAAAGAAATTCTTCTGTCAATACGAAAAAACCGCCAAGTACTATGGCGATTAATTCGCCGTACGATGACGGTAAGTTACCGAACAAGTACAATCTCGCCATTCTCGTAGTACAGAGTTGACCAACCAACAACCAAGTAGCGTCTATGAAGCTCAGTTACAACTGAGGCTGACGGCTGTGAAACACTGAAATGGTATTTTCTTCTGTATGACGAGTAGCTCTCCATAAGAGATTTATCGATGAAGTGTTCAAGCTCACTAACTCGATTTCTCTCATGCTCGCTTAAGCAGGCTTCTCTAGGGCTCAATGCCATGAATACCCCTCCCATATAAAGAGTACCTTTTGTATTGAAAAAATCAACACGAAAAAACCGCCTCGTACTATGGCGATTTGATCGCCGTACGATGACGGTAGAGAAACTAGGCTCCCGCTACCCAGCCAAAGAATGCTCCGAGGGTAGCTAGAGGGACGACAGCCTGTATCGTCATGATGCACTTCGGGAAGTCTCTGTGATCGCACTCACCCCAGCCATCCAACACGTGAAAAAGCCAGCTGAATGCAGCACCAACCACAACCCCTGCGACTGCTCCAATCAGAATCGACATCTCAATCACCTCAAATATTATTTTGCACTAAGTTACAAATTTGTCAATACGAAAAAACCGCCTCGTATTATGGCGATTAATTCGCCGTACGGGACGGTATTCAGAAGACTCCGACAGTGCCAACGAGCATGCCGATCATTGCCCCCGCAATTGGATTGAGGTAATTCATTGGGCAACGCAATCCACCACCGTAAGGGCAACCAACACTCCTGTGCACAAGTTGTGCCGCGAATGAACCGATCAGTGCTCCAGAAACCAATCCGATATGAACAGCCATTGTCACCTCCCTTACTTATACTACGATACAAAATTACTTTGTCAATCCATTTTGACCGTTTCAATTTTTGTGTTAAAATACCTCCACTATGACAGATAAAGATGACAAAAATTTACCTACATTTGAAGACGAAGTAGACACAGACCCAGGAGACGGGGATGTAGAAGACGTTACCTTTGAGGACATGCCGGAAAACCTGGCTCCTGAAATCAAAGACCGTACAAACAAACTGAAAGCTCAGATAAAAGATTTGCAAAAGAAAAATGCAGAGATAATGGATGCTTGGCAAAGAGACAAAGCTGAGTTTCTTAATACTAGAAAAAGAGATGAGGGTGAGAAACAAGAGTTTCTTAAATTTGCTAAAGCAGATTTAATTTCAGAAATCATCCCTGCACTAGACTCGTTTGATAACGCAATGCGAAACAAAGAGGCTTGGGAAAAAGTAGACGCAAATTGGAGAGTTGGAATTGAATATATAAGAACACAGCTTTTAAACTCTCTTGGAAATCACGGCCTAAAGGTAATAAACCCAGCAGGTGAAATGTATAATAGTAGTAGAGATGAAGCTATCGAAACTGTAAAAGTTAATGATCAGTCTGAAGACGGTAAAATATTGGACGTCGTACAAGTAGGGTATGAGTTGAATGGCAAGGAGATACGTGCACCTAAGGTAAAAGTTGCACATTTTGAATAACTAAAGGCCATCACGTCAAACATAACGTGATGGCCAGAGATAGAAACGAAGAACTAAAAAACTCCTTTCAAGCGTGCTTCCGCAATGATGACTACGAGGGAAATGAAACCGAATATGCCAGCCGAGCTAGCTACCCACCATGACCCATATGAGTTTCGCTCGAAACTAAACAACGGAGTTCCTCGATAATTCCTCTCTTCCATTGCAATGTAGAGGTAAACTAACAAGAAGATGAGTAAGGTCAGTAGGGCAATCATTGCCCAGTGACCAATTTCGAGTACGCTGGTGTACGGAATTTCCGCCGGTTGAGGCAAACCCCGATGTTGAGGGACAACAATATTAGGTCTCATTAGTGCTGGACTTGGCACAAACATATGTTCCTCCTTTAAAACTATACTACAAATTATGTAGTATAGTCAAGTAAACATTTTTATAAAATATAATATAATAATCAATAATGCAAGTAACACGATCACAAAGTAATATCGTAGAGAAGGTGATCCGAGATAAGGACGGAAAACTTATTCGTGCTAGATTTTTTGTGTATGAAAATGGTGGCAGAATTAAAGCTAGACTACTAGATTTTGTTTACCTTGCAGAGCAAGTACTGCTTTCTTCTGCTAACTTTTTACTTTCTGTTGCCTCAAAAACTAAAGCTGTATTTAAAAAGATTTTTAATGTTTCCCTAACTCCTAGCACCTACACCCTAGACCCTATTCTTATTTCTGGTTCTAAACCTAGAGCCCCAACTTTTATATAAGACGAAACCCTGCAGAAAGCTCTTGCTCTCTGCAGGGTTCTTGTCACACCGACAGCGTGAAGGTACTCACTCCACCCTCCTTAGCCACATGGACCTTGGAGATGGAGAATGTGACCGATGCACCGACGAGACGCCGCTGTAAGACTCTCTCGAGCACCCTGCGATCCTCACCGGTCTCGGCCTCGAGCATCAGATCATCCTGACCAACGACACTGACCTTCATACAGTCTACCTCCTAAACTTATATTACATTAAAAATTATAAACTGTCAAATTAAAATTATTAACACAACCACACGCTTTCATAATTTGGATGCGACCTAATTTTCTTGAGCGAAGCGATTAGAAAATGGAAGTACTCCTGTGGTGAAATCCGAAGTTGAGAGTTTGAAAATGAGAGGAGGCGTATCGAGTATACGTTGACGAAAATTTTCAAAGTCGAAACGAGGAGGTCGCTAAATTTGGAAGCTCTGTGACTAACACACAAAATATTATGGCTAAAATCATTGGTATAGATCTAGGTACAACAAACTCTGCTGTCGCAATCATGGAAGCAGGGCAACCTAAAATATTAGAAAACTCAGAAGGTGCGAGAACAACACCTTCTATAATCGCTATGTCTAAAACTGGCGAGCGACTAGTTGGATTACTAGCAAAAAGACAAGCAGTAACAAATCCGAAAAACACAGTATTCGGTATCAAAAGATTTATCGGCCACACTTTTGACGACGAAGCAGTTCAGAAAGATAAAGGAATAGTTCCTTTCGAAGTTTCGAAGTCTGCTACAAACGGTGTGAGCGTAAAAATGGGAGACAAAAACTATTCTCCTGAAGAAATATCTGCAATGGTTCTTTCAAAAATCAAAGCAGATGTTGAAGCAAAAATTGGTGAGAAAGTAACACAGGCTATTATCACAGTGCCTGCATACTTTAACGACTCACAAAGACAAGCAACAAAAGACGCAGGAGCTATCGCAGGTCTAGAAGTTCTAAGAATTATCAACGAACCAACAGCTGCAGCGCTTGCATACGGTTTCGACAAAGGAAAGAAAGAAGAGAAAATTGTAGTGTTCGACTTTGGAGGTGGAACATTCGATGTCTCTGTTCTTGAAGTAGGGGACTCTGTTATTGAAGTAAAATCAACAGATGGAGACTCACACTTGGGAGGTAAAGATATCGATCAGAAAATCATTAACTTCCTAGCAGATGAATTCAAAAAAGAATCAGGAATTGACTTAAGAGGCGACACACTAGCTCTACAGCGACTAGACGAAGCAGCAGAAAAAGCAAAGATAGAGCTTTCTACTGCTATGGAGTCTGAAGTAAATATTCCATTCATAACATCTGACGCTTCTGGTCCAAGACACTTGCTAATCAAGATAACTCGAGCAAAACTTGAGGAACTTACAGCAGAGTTTATCGACCGTGCAATGGCAATTACCAAAAGAGCTATGGAAGCTTCTGGTTTCTCTACATCACAGATAAACGAAGTTATCCTAGTTGGAGGACAGACAAGAATGCCTAAAATCGCGGAGCGTGTAAAAGAGTACTTTGGTAAGGAACCAAACAAAAGTATCAACCCTGACGAAGTTGTGGCTCTAGGAGCAGCAATTCAAGGAGGTATTCTAGCTGGAGATGTAAAAGATGTTCTACTTCTAGATGTTATTCCACTTTCACTTGGTATTGAAACAATGGGAGGTGTTGCAACAAAACTAGTTGAAAGAAACACAACTATCCCAGCATCACGTTCACAAGTTTTCTCTACTGCAGCGGACAACCAAACATCTGTAGAAATTCATATCGTTCAAGGTGAAAGAGCAATGGCAAGTGACAACAAGTCTCTTGGAAGATTTATTCTAGATGGTATTCCACCAGCACCACGAGGTATGCCACAAATCGAAGTTATGTTCGATGTGGATGCAAACGGAATCCTATCTGTAAAAGCAAAAGATAAAGCTACAAACAAAGAACAGTCTATAAGAATTGAAGCAAGATCTGGATTATCTAAAGAAGAAATCGAGAAGATGCAAAAAGATGCTGAAGCTAAT